>Ga0224555_1003706_pt1 | contig 15182 bp, 16 predicted proteins | sample 714S23034metaG_FD_180687 | JGI IMG/M metagenome (GOLD analysis project Ga0224555, IMG submission 180687) | Peat soil microbial communities from Stordalen Mire, Sweden - 717 S2 30-34 | ecosystem: Environmental > Terrestrial > Soil > Wetlands > Peat | place: Sweden: Norrbotten County, Stordalen...
TATCGATTGGCTCAACAAGCCGTGCAGGTCGGACCTGTTCCGTTTGCAGACTTGATCAAACCACAACCAGTTGTATCTGGTGGCGTCAAGTAAATACCCCTACAGGAAATTAAGAAAGTCAATAAAAATACTTGCAATAATTAAGATTCTTGAGTAATGTTGTTTTTGTACTAGGGAAACCTCATTCAACCTATGACAGAAAATCTCAAACACGTCTCCGATTGGCAAGATCTCCTTCGCATGGCCCAGGGTTCCACTCTGGTCGTCGAGCGCGTCCATCTCCCTGAAAAACACGTCACCATCGAAGGTCAATTCGCCCTTCCCGAGCTGGCCCGACTCACCCTCGAAGATCAGGTCTTCATCACCGCCTTTCTCCGCTCCCACGGCTCCATCAAGGAGATGGAGCAAGTCTTCGGCGTCTCCTACCCCACCATCAAAGCCCGCCTCACCCGCATCGCCGGCCAGCTTCAATTCATCGACACCGACCCCTCACCCTCGCGCGCCGAAATTCTCGACCGCCTCAAAGCCGGCGAAATCACCGCCGACGAAGCCATCCGCGCACTGGAGGCCCTGAAATGACACCCAACTTCGCCGTCATCGCCATTCAAACGCCCGACTTCCGCATGCCCCGCCTCTGGGTTCCGCTGTTCCTGCTCTGGATCCCCGCGCTCTTGCTCTCGCCGCTTATCTTTCTCGTGATCGTCGCGGCTTGCTTCCTCGGCCGCATCAGCCCATTCCGCGCCATCGCCGTTTGCTGGAGCATCGTCTGCAGTCTGCCCGGAACCAATGTCCATGTCAGCGTACCCAGAGACGCCGAAGTCCTTGTCCGCATTCTTTAAGGTGACGTCTCAAAAACTTGCGCCTCAAAAACTTGAATGATAAATGCGCCGTCATCCTGAGCGAAGTTTGGCTGGCTTTTGGGCCAAACGTAGTCGAAAGCCTGCCCTGAGCGTAGTCGAAGGGGACCTGCGGTTGCATTTCGGAAATGATCAACGAACTTTTGACTCAGGACACCAATATGCAAACCGATCGCCGCGCCATTCTCACTCTCGTCGCTCTCGGCCGCATCACCGCGGCCGAAGCCGAGCGCCTGCTACTCGCCTTGAACGCCGGCCGCGAAGGCCTCTGGGTCCCTGCCGCCTGCCTCGCCGCAACTTTCATGGTCCTTTGTGCCAGATTTGACCCGATGCCTTGGTTCGCTTCACTGGCGCACATCGCCCACTCTCTGCTGCCGGGGACTCTTATTGCCCTGCATCAATTTCAGCCGCTCTTCACTCATCTTTTTGGAGGAATCCTATGAACGAGAACCGCCGTCAAATCCTTGAAATGCTCGCCGCCGGCAAAATCAACGCCGAAGAAGCCGAGCGTCTCATCTCCGCGCTCGAAGGCCCGCCCGCAACCAACGGAACCCGCGTCGACGGCACGCCCAGGCTCAAGACCAAGGCCAAGTTCCTGCGCGTGCTTGTCGAAACGGAGGACAGGAACGAGCCCACCACCGTCAACGTCCGCGTGCCCATGCAGCTTCTCTACGCCGGCGTCCGTCTCGCCAGCCTTATTCCCTCACAGGCCCACGCGCAGCTCGACGAGGCTCTCAGCAAGCACGGCGTTCCGCTGACCCTCTCGCAAATCAAGCCGGAAAATCTCACCGAGCTGATAGACCATCTCGAAGAGCTGACCGTCGACGTCGACGCCAAGCAGGACAACACCAAGGTCCGCGTCTTCTGCGAATAGCGTGGCTTCAATCTCGCACCGTACGCGGCCCGCAGGCTCAGAAGCGGACGCGCATGAATTCGAGGGATCGCTCGAAGAGGCAGGATCGGGATCGTGTGGCACCCATGTCGTGACCGGTTTGATTCCTGAGGAACCGGGTTGACCGCACGCTCGGGTTCACCACTGCTGGAGAACGGTGCAGGTTTCGTGGTCGCTGTCTCCGCCGCCGCTTACGTGGGGGCGGGTCTGGCATTTCGATAACGCCGCGGAGGCGGAGCCATCGGTTGAGTCACCGAAGCTGGCGTCTATTATGTCGTAGATGCCTGGACCCAGGATGCTTGTGCCAGCGGCGCCGCCAGGGTTCCACATGCTTCCGCCGGACGGCCGGATCTTGAGTGCGCCGGCTACTGCGCCGTGGGCATAGGTGCAGCCGCTGCCCTGTTCAGGCTTTGCGGCGTATTGGCCGCCGGCGCCCGGCAACTGCCGCGGATCCACTTCGTCCCCGGTAACTACCTTCATCAGCTCGGTTTTTGCGCCCGCCAGAGCATCAGCATAGGAGATGCGGGACCAGGCTGCACCGTAAAAGACATGGGTGCCGTAGGTGGCGTCCATGCCAAACACTATGTAGACCGCGGCGCAGATGCCTTGGCCTTGCTGTGGAGCGTCTTGTTGAGGCGCGGGCGCGGGTTGCGCGGGTGCGGGCTGTGCTGCGGGATGGGCTGCAGCGAAGTTATTGATCTGCGCGAGCACGGTTCCACTGTCGCCCTCGCTCACCGCCAATTGTGCCCACTCGCGCGCCTGCGCTAAATCTCTTGGCACACCCCAACCGAGCCAGTAAATCATGCCAAGACGAGCCGCTGCGGAACAGACGCACCCCATTGTCTTATCAACGGTATAAACATGGCCCCGCGCTTGAATTGCTGCCTTCTTGTACCAAACGATCGCCTGGCTGTAGCTCTGCGGCACCCCGTGACCCCGTTCATTCATCCAACCGACCTGCCATTGGCTGTAAGCGCTCCCGAGATTGGCGGCTTGGAGGTACAACGCGTAAGCTGCTGGATAATTTGGCGGTTTTTGAAGATCCAGTGCATCGGCTCCCTTCTCGAGCGCGGCAATCGTGGCAGCCGTGTCTCCTGACGTGGCTTGGGCCTGGACATCGATCGCCGTCGCAGTGATGGCGAGTACAGCACAGAGACTCAAGCGAACACAATTCCCGGCATAGCGCATAGTAGATTTCCTCTAAGGGTGACTTGGCGGCAAGGGAAGCCGACTCTGAATTTCGGATTGAAAGAGCCTACTCCGCAGCCCGCCGGCATGCAATCTGTTTTTGCTGGCGGCCACTATATCGCATTGCGTGCCTTGGAGGCAGGACTCTACCCGCGTCGAACCGGCTTCTGCATCGGCACCACCTGCACCGTCACATCCCTCACCTCTGACAGAAACCGGTTCAGCACCGACCCGCGAAACAGAATATCGAACCGCGAGCGCGCCGATTGCCCGAAGACCACGTGCGAAATATTCTCCTGCTGCGCAAACCGAATCAGCGCGTCCGACACGTTCCGATCGGTCAACGACACCACCTGCGCTCCCAGGTCGCGCGCCATCTTCTGGTACTCCTCCAGCCGGTGAAAAGCTTCGGCGTCGCCATGCCCTTTATCGTCCGGCGGAGTCACGTAGACCGCGTACCAGTTGCTCGCCAGCCGCCCGGCCACGCGCGCGCCCACGCGCAGCAGCCGCTCGGTGCCCGGCCGCGTGCTCAGGCACACCATCACCTTCTCGGGAATCGGCGCCTGCTCCAGCCCCTGGTTGCGCCGGTACTCTGACGCCCGGCTGCCCACCTGTTCGGCCGTCGTCCGCAGCGCCAGCTCGCGCAGCATGTTCAGGTTGCCCTTGCGGAAAAAGTTCGCCAGCGACTGCTCCACCTTTTCCGGCGCGTAAATCTTCCCCTGCCGCAGCCGCGAGCGCAACTCGTCCACCGTGATGTCGATGTTGACCACCTCGTCGGCACGCTTCAAAAAGTTGTCGGGAATCGTCTCGCGAATCGTCGTGTTGGCCGACCGGCTCACCGCGTCGTTCAGCGTCTCCAGGTGCTGAATATTCACCGCCGTCATCACGTCGATGCCGGCTTCCAGCAGCTCCAGCACATCCTCGTAGCGCTTGCGGTTCTTGCTTCCGGGCACGTTGGTGTGCGCCAGCTCGTCCACCACCACGGTCTTGGGATGCCGCGCCATGATGGCGTCCACATCCATCTCTTTCAGATTCACGCCGCGATAGGGAATCACCCGCTGCGGCACAATCTCCAGGTCGCGTATCTGGTCCTGCGTATCCTTGCGCCCATGCGTCTCCACCAGCCCGATCACCAAATCCACGCCCTGCTGGCGCAGGATGTGAGCGTCGTTCAGCATGTGATAGGTCTTGCCCACCCCCGGAGCCGCCCCAATGTAGATGCGAAGCCTCGCCGGTTCCTGCTGTTTTTCAAGGAGAATTTCGGCCATCGCTCAGCCCACCTCAACCGGATGATGGATTTCGCTCGCCGCCGCCACCGGCAGGCTGAACCGGAATGTCGTTCCGTGCCCCAGCCGGCTCTCCACGGCAATCTGTCCGCCCAGTTGCTCCACCAGCCGCCGCACCAGTGCCAGGCCCAGCCCCGTCCCGCTCTCTGAAGCAAGATTGAACCGATCGAAGATCGTCTTCAGCCTCTCCGCCTCAATGCCGCGCCCCGTGTCCCGCACCGTAAACTGAACACAGTCCTTCACCTCTTCGGCTGCGAGCAAAATCTCGCCCTCTTCCGGTGTAAAACGGATCGCATTCGCCAGCAGGTTGTCCAAAATCGACCTCAGCGCCCGTCGGTCGGCGTTCACCACCGACAGGTCGGCGAATGCGCGCACCTCTACCCGAATCCGCTTCCGCGCCGCCTCGTCGCAATACCGATTCCGCGCCTCGCCCAGCGCCTGCAGCGGCCGCAGGCGTTCTAGTTTGAACTCGCGTTTGCCCGTATCCAGCTCCGCCACCTCGATCAGGTCGCCCATCAGGTCGTCCAGCTTTTCCGCCTCATAGCTGGCTGCGCCCGCCAGTTCCACCTGCAGCGGCTGCAACTCTCCGCCAAACCCCTGGTTCAACGCATACAGCCCCCGCCGCAACCGCAGCAGCGGATCGCGCAATTTCCGGCTCGCCACCGTAATAAACTGCGTCTTGAACCGGTCCGTATCCTGCAAGCTGGTCACGTCTTCCAGCGTCGTCACCGTGCCCAGCAGCCGCCCATCCGAATCGCGCATCGGCGTCGTTCTCAACCTGTAGCTCCGCTCCTGCGTCCCGATCCGCATCGGCAGCATCGCCGCCTCGTCCTCCGCCGCCACCGCCTTCTGCATCTGCACCGCGTCGCGTATCGCGCTCAGGATCTTGTCCCCTCCCGGTGTATTCGTCAGCGCCATCCTGTCCGTCGCCGCCTCGCCCAATATCTCCGTCGCCGCCTGGTTCACCTTCAGAATGTGACCCTTCCCGTCCGTGACAATAATCGGCTCAAAGATCGACTGCAGCACCGCGTCCGACAGTTGAAACTCCATCTGCCGCCGGCCCGCTTCCGAGTCGCGCAGCTCCCTGAGCCGCACCGCCAGCCGGTTCAACTCCGTCGCAATCGTCCCAAAGTCGTCCCGGCTGCTCCACTCCACGCGATGTTCCAGGTTGCCCTGCGCAATCCTCTTCGCATCCCGCGCCAGCATCGTGATCGGCCGCAGCACCGCATAGACCGTCCCAGCCGCAACCAGCAACGACGCCACCACGTAGAACCATGCGAATTTGGATTGCCCCGCCGCCGCAAGCGCACGATGCGCCCACACCGCCAGCCCCACCGTCAGCCCGGCCAGCAGCACGCACCCCAGAATCAATCGTTGCGACAGGTTCAGCATGGTCCGGTCTCCCTACCGGCAATCGTCCAGGGCATTTCCAACTCAAGTGTTCACAGAACCAGCTGTGCCCCATCCATTGCGCGCCCTTTGCGCAATGGGTGGGAGGAACACAGAGGCCAAAGCCATCCTCCAGCTCTCTTTATCCTGCGATGTTCGGTGTTGAAAGGCAACCTATCCATTCTGGCGGATTTGCCTCAATCACGCAAAGCGGCGCTTTTTGGGAAGCAGAGTGCGTTGCTCCAGCGGCAACTCTCGAAGGCTCTGTATCAGGGCATGACTTGCCGGGGTCCCCGGCGACAGGTCTTCGTCGCTGGGGTGGCTTGGGTCGTGCCGATAAGGCCAATAAAATGAGTCGGGCTTCAGCCCCTGTGGGATGTCATGGAGCCACCAAAAAAAACTTACCCTTTTTCCGCAGCCTGTTCAACCCCCGGAAAACCATCTACGACAATTTGAACTCACGAGTACGCGGCGTAAGCCGCGTTCAAACCTGATCGATCGACAACGCCGCCAACTCCTTCACCCGCCGCACCGTCTCCACCGACACCGTAACCACCTGCCCCACCAGCCGCACAATGTACTCCGGATCTCCGTCCCGATTCGGGTCATTCAAAATCCCCGACCGCGCATCCGTTGAAACCCTGTACTGGTCCACCACCCACTCCAGCGCGCTCCGGTTCCCCAGCCGGTACTCAAACGCCTCCGGCGGAATCCCGCTGAATGTCAGAAACTCGCTATACCGGAGCTGCGTCTTGTCTTTCGACAACGCCATCTTCTCCACGCGCCAATCCAGCTTGCCCGTCTCCGTCCGCACCAGTGGATACTCGGCCTGCTGCTCATACTCGATGTGCAGCTTCATCAGAGCCGCGCCAATCTCCGCATACCGCGCAAAATCTGGAGCCATCGGAATCCGCGGCAGCTCCAGCTTCAAATTCGCACCATACCGCGTCCATCATGCAAATGCTAGCTCTTCAGATAATTCTCAACCCAGGAATCGATGCGCCGATCCGCATCCTTCTCCGCGCCTGCCTTGATCCAACGCCGGCACGCATCTCCTTCGACAGCCGGATTGGCGTAGTACAGCGATGTGAGTTCTTGAACTGCAGAGCACGCTTTGGCAATAAATGTCGGAAATTTCGTTTCTAAGGAGATGATGGTCTGCTCCGTGGCGAGAGCGGACCGCACGAGATGAAAATCTTTCTCCAAATCGGCCTTATGACGATTTGTTGACTGACAGCCGCAAGCCGGAGTCAGCAACGCCAAGAACTCTTTGCCTTCCTCGTCAACCACCCGATTCTTCAACTCCATTGTTTGCAGCCACCTTCTTGCGGAGCGGCCTGCATGATCGCGCCATTCTCGCCGCAGCTGCTCGTTGAATACCGCGACATGCCCCTCTTCCCAAACGGCTTCGAGGCATCTGCGGTTCATGTCCCCCGCAACATCGCTCATGGGATTGTACATAGGGTCGCTACTGCCAAATGCGAGGTTCGCGTCGATGACAAGTTTCTTGCGGTTCCTTGAACTCATTTCCTTCCCGCATAGAGCTTTTCCTCAACCGCATCCAGATAATCGTTGTCCGAGCGAAGTTCCACATCGCTGAAATCCTCTGGCCAGTCACCAACCCGTCCCGCAGTATCTGGAATCGCTGGTCTAACTGTCGAAAGTCCCGTTTCCTTGTCGCGCTCAAACCAGTGCAAAATTACCTTGTCGTTGGCAATCTTGTCTTTAGCCACCTCGGTCAAAATCCCTCGCAGCAAGAGCGAACTGTGCGTCTCAATCACCAACCGCACACCGCGATTGGCTGCCTGCGCAAGAATCTGCGCAAGATTCCACTGCGCACGCGGGTGCAGATGAAGCTCAGGTTGCTCGATATAAACCAACTGGTTTGGATGCGCGAGTATCAAGGCCACAAGCACTGGAAGAATCTGTGAAACGGCCAGCCCCACGTCGGCGATATTCACCAAGTCCTTTGGGTCGCCGTGCAGTGTGCGCGGAATGAGAACTTCAATCTTGGATTCATTCAGCTTGCGCGTTTCAACGCCAGAAGCCAGTTCAAGGAGTTGGAGTGCATCGCGTAAATCGTGCAGATAGCGTAATCCATCCGGATACTTATTCGCATCCTTCCAAGCTTCGAGGATACTTGGCACATATTCTTCAAAATCGCCCGGAAAATCGCTACCGAGCGGAAGCCCGTGAAGATAGAACTCCCGTTCGTCACTTCCTCGAAGACCAGAGACGTGTATCATCTCCTGAATCTTGTGCCGGAAAAGGTTAACCTCGGGACGGTGAAAAGTTGGAACAATTGCGTCTTGATAGGATTTGGTACCTACTCCAAGAAAGCATCTGTCTGGATAAACAACCAATTCGGCACCACTAAACATTCCTCCCGTTCTCTCCTGTCGCGTCGCAACGGAATCGTATAAATGTTCTAAGGTTTCCTGTGAGCTATCGCCATTCAGTCGCCATACAGTTCCGTCAAGACTATCTCTCGATGCCGTTTCCACAACCTCTAGAGAAGGTGGCATCGAAGACCTCATATATACCTCCGGGCTATCCTGAGGCAGATCGGATTTCTGTTTCTTTTCAAACGACAGTTCTGCCCAGTTGTTCTCTGCCTCCAACTCGATTGTCAGCCGCTTGGTGGACTCCACTTCCGACTGGGTACTCGACAGGAATTGATCTGCGGTATCGTAACCCACCTGTTCGCCTCTTAGCCAAAACGGACCGGGAGGAATCCGCTCAATGTCAAAGGTTTGTTTCATCAGGAGCAAAGGCTGCATGAGGCTCGACTTGCCTGAGCTATTCGCACCAGCCAAGACGGTCAGGTGGCGAATCTCCACATCGGTCTTTGCGGCCAGAGACTTGAATCCAGTCACAGCTATCCGCGTGATTCCTGGGCCGAACAAATGCCAGTTGGATGGATGAACTTCCATCGTCGATGTCCCTCGCTGGCTAGAATCTTAGCATCGCTCGGGTTAGACTTCCGAAATCCCGAGCGACACGATACCCCTCCGCGAACTTCTTATTCATCTCCGCCTTCAGGTCGTCCTTCTCGTCCTTCGCCACCCAGTACCCGCGCGGCAAATTGAAGGCATCCAGCACCGCCGCGTCCACCTTCAGCGGGTTCCGGCCCCGTGCGCGGAATCGGGTACTCCGCCACCAGAAACCATTCGTACCCTCGCGCGCACTTCTCCAGCAGCGCCTCGAAGGCCCGCCGGATATTGCCCTCGTTGTCGAATTTGCCCCGCCCAAACCGCTCCAGCGTCTCGTAGTATGCCTTCACCGGCGCGTGCGTTGCCTTCAGCTTGAAGTTGCTCATAATGGTCAAGACAACTCTAACGCGACAACCGCCGCCGCGCGCTCAATGCATCGCCCCTCGAACCCTCCTGGTCACCCTGTCCTGTGTCTCCAAACGGCCTCCCACTTGTAATTCAATTGCATTACAAATGGCTCCAACCGCCCCTCGCAACGAAATCCCCGTCTCCCCAACAAGTTTCCGCAGGTGTTTTGCCGATAATTAAACTCCGTTGGCGCACAATCATTTCAGAGTCCAACACAAACGGAAAAAGCACCGTGCCCCATCCATCGGACGTCTTTGTTTTTGTCCGATGGGTGGGAGACCAAAAAGCCAACCGTCGGCCCTCGGGCCTTCCATGCTGCTTCTTTCGAGTCCAGCACAAAGGAGTTACCGTCCGCGCACCGCAGACGGTAACTCCTTTGTTTTCTTGGGCCTGTGAACAACTCCTTTGTTATGTCATGCTTACCTCGTAACCTCTTGAAAATACTATGCTTATTTCAAGGTGGTGGGGGGGTATCCACTGCAATCTGTCATCTGTCACCTGTCATCTGCCCTTCAGGGCAAGGAAAGGTTTTGCCATGCCTGTCATGTCGTACGAGTGTCGCCACATCATGCCCAGCGGAGCCAAGTGCGCATGCGTAGCTCTCAAGGGTAAGCCCTACTGCTACGCCCACACCCGCCTCCACCAATTCAAGGCCGCGCCCCAAATCCAGCCCATGGACGACCTCCGCCTGCCCGTCCTTGAAGACCGCACCGCCATCCTCATCGCCATCGCCATGGTCACCGACGCCCTCTGCTCCGCACGCATCGACACCAAGCGTGCCGGCATCCTGCTCTACTCCATCCAGATCGCCTCGCAAAATGTCGACAAAGCCGACGTCATGCCCTTCAAAACCGTTGAAACCATTACCCAAACCGACACCGGCGAGGAATTAGCCCCGGAAAAATACATCTGCGACAAACACAAATGCGCCGCCTGCCCCGAACGCGACACCTGCGAATTCTGCGAATTGGACGAAGACGAAGAGCAAGAGGAAGACGAACACGGAGAATCCAAACCCGTCCCCCGCGCAGTGCAATCCGCCCGAAGCATAGTGGCCGCTGCGGTCCACCGTGCAATGGCCGCTGAAGGCTGGACAATACCCGCTGTTCACGGCGCCGCGTCCAATGCGCCCCGTCCAATGCCCAACTGCGCTCTGTGCAATGTGAGCCGCGCGCCGTCCACTGGCAGCAATTCACTGACAACTGACAACTTAAAACTGACAACTAGGAACTGACAACTGACAACTTAAAACTGACAACTGCCTTTCACGGCACCACACACACCGCCAGCGCCCTGTTATGCCACCGGCAATCGAGGCCCGCAGTCGCCGGATAATTCACCAGAACCCAGTCCACGCCAAAGTCGCTCTTCAGCCGCTCGAAATCCTTGAGCTTGAACTGCGCCCAGCCAGCCTGCGCCTCGGTCTGCCGCTCCCACGCTGGCCCCAGCTCCGGAACCTGCGTCACCACCGCCGTATCCTTCAGCGAATCGGCCAGTTGGCTCCGCTCCGCCAGTGCGCGAAAGCTATGAAAATCCTCGCCGGGAGCGGCCATGTACTGCGCCCCAACGGCAAAGTAAGCGTCCGTCGGCGTATTCTGCCGGACCCACGCAAAAGCCTGCAGCCATTGATTCGCCGACACCCGCCCCGGCAGCTCCAGATGCTCGCTGGCGCTGAAAACCTGCCGCTGCGCCGCAAACATGCTCACATTCGCCACCAGCAGAAACAGTGCCCACCGCCAGACGCTGGCTTTCAGCAAGTATTTGCCCAGCAAACAACCGCCAATCAGCACCATGAAGAAGTAAATAAGGTGAAGAAAGCGCATAGGCTGCAGCGGAGTCAGCCGGATCAGTGCCGGCGTCTCAAGCATGATCACCGCAACCACGAGCTGAAAGACCCCGTAGACAAGAACGGCCAGTGCAAACCGCGCCAGTTTGGTTTCGCCCCGCTTGCGCGCCATTCGCCACAGCAGCCAGAACAGCACCAGCGGCGCGAGCGCGCCTAGCCACTCATACCACGCCCATTGGCTCAACTGGAAGTAGCTCTTTGCCGCAACCGCCTTGCGCCATATCGGGTTAGGCGGATCGAACATCCAGGCCAGCGGCGCAGCCAGCGCCACCGCCGTCCCTTGCCTCACCTTGAGTGCGCTGCGTCCGCCCCGCAATGCCCGCACCCATGCGCGCACCGGCTCCAGCATCGCCATGCTCAGGATGAAGCAGAACGAGATCCCCAGCGCCGCCATGATCGGGTGCAGCGCAAACGACACCAGCAGCAGCGGCACAGCCTGCCAGTACCGGCCCGCCATGATCCGCGTCACCGCAATCAGAATCAGAGCGGTCGCAAGGCCCCTGGGATGCAGATACTGGTCCACCAGGCTCAGCGCCGTCCCCGCCACCGGCAGCGTCAACATAGCCGCCACCAGCGCCACCCCGGCCCACTGCGCTCTCGCCTCCGGAAACAAGTGCCGCGCGATGCTCAGGCAAGCCCATAAAATGAAGACCACCGAGAGCAGTTGCCAAACAAGGCCGGCCCAGGCGACGGAAATCCCCGTAGCCTTTACGAAATGCCCCATCCACCCGTCAAATTGAGTGGCCTGGAGCTGAAGCCGGAAGAAATCCGAGTCGTGCGGATAGAGCGCCGGCTGCAAGTTGGCCTTGACCGCAGTAAGATAAACGCTGTCGTCCTCGACTCCGGGGTGGTAGCCCATCACCGCGAAACCCACCACGGTAAAGACCAGAATCAGCAGCAAGTCGACCAGGGAATTGTTTCGCTTCAACCGTGGGAGCTCCGTATAATTACCTTCAGATTGAACGCTATCGCAGTGATAAAACGATCCTACATGTACGAAGAGGGAGGGGCAACGATGATCGCCCCGGCGGAGTGCGAGCAAGGGTCGGCCCATGAGAAACTGGCGCTCGTCATCCCCACACTCTCTGAGGCCGAAAACATCGGTGGCCTGCTCCGGCACGTCCGCTCCGTCCTTGACCCGCTTGATATTCCCTACGAGATTCTTGTCGTAGACGACGAAAGCCCAGACAATACGGCTGAAATCGTCTCCGCCATTGCGCTTGAAGACCCCCGCGTCCGCCTCCTCGTCCGCAAAGGCGAGCGTGGATTGTCCGGAGCCGTTCTCTATGGCTGGAAGAACACCGACGCCACCATCCTCGGAGTGATGGACGCCGATCTCCAACACCCCCCTGAGCTTCTCCCGCAGCTCCTCGCCGCTATCGATTCCGGCCGCGATCTGGCAATCGGCAGCCGCTACACTCATGGCGGCGCGCTCGGCGAATGGAGCCGCTCCCGGAAGTTCTTCTCCGCCGCTGCGGTCTGGGTCACCTGGCCCATCCAGCGCGCGCATATCCACGCTGAAGATCCCATGTCCGGCTACTTCATGGTGCGCCGCCGTTGCCTCGATCATCTGGTCTTCCAGCCCACGGGCTTCAAGCTCCTGCTTGAAATCCTGGTGCGCGGCCACATTCAATCGGTGGAAGAAGTCCCGTTTGTCTTCGGTCAGCGCTACCGCGGCGCAAGCAAAGCCAACTTCAAAGTAGCCTGGGATTACGCGTTGCTTCTGCTCAGGCTCTACGCCGGCAAACTAGGCCTCACCAAACGCTAAATTGCCGGCAGAATCCACCGCAGCACCAGAAATGCCGCCACGCCCGCAAAGAACACCAGCGCCATCCGAATCCCCGGCTCGCGGTTCACCTCCGGCACCAGGTCGGTCGCCGCCACATACAGCGCCACGCCAGCTGAAATCGGCAGCCCATACGGCAGCAGGCTTGGCGCCAGCTCAATCACCAGAACGCCCGCCAGGGTAGCCGCCGCCAGCGCCACTGCCGAGTAAAACGCCATCGTCCGGCTGCGTCCGCTGGCCAGCATCACACTCGCCATGGTGAACCCCTCCGGCGCCTTGTGCAGCAGGATCGCCAGAAAAATCAACCACCCCAGCCAATTCGAAACCACGAAGCCCGAGCCAATCGCCACGCCGTCAAATAGCGCATGAACGCTCAACCCCGCCATCACCGCGTTGCCCGTGCGGTGTGAAACAAACTCGCCATGGTGCGTCTCTTCGCCAAAGTGAAAGTGGGAGCTGATGGTGTGTTCCAGCAGGTGCACCACGCAATAGCCCGCCATGATCAGAACCGGCCCTAGCGTCGGATTCAGCTTGAGGCTCTCCGGCGCCATCTCGATCAGCGCCGTAGCCATCAGGAATCCCGCGCCCAGAGCCACAAAGTACCGCAGGTAGCGCTCCACGCCCTTAGCGCGCACCAGTACCAGCCCGCCTGCCACGTCGGCCAGCGCGGCGATCGCGCCGAGCAATATTGAAATCTTCAGCAAGCTTGATTACCCCGATACAGCGCTGCCTTGGATGTGCACGACAACCCCTAATCCCTAATCCCTATTCCCTAACTTCACCCGCTGTGCCGTATGTGCATCACATCTCCGTCCTGCACCACGTATTCCTTGCCTTCCAGCCGCAGCGTGCCCTTGGCTCTCGCCGCCGCCTCTGACCCTGCCGCCAGCAGCGCATCCCAGCGTATCGTCTCCGCTCGAATGAAGTGATGTTCCAGGTCCGTGTGAATCGCCCCCGCGCCCTGCGGCGCCTTCGACCCCAGCGGAATCGTCCACGCCCGGCACTCGTCCTCGCCCGCGGTGAAGAAGCTGATCAGCCCCTGCAGCTCATAGCTCTTGCGAATCAGCCGCACCAGCCCGCTCTCGTGCAGCCCGTAGCTGCCCAGGAACTCCGCCGCCTCTTCGTCGTCCATCTCCGCCAGCTCCGCCTCCACCTTGCCGCAGATCGCCGTTGCCCAGGCGTTCAGCCGCCCAGCCACTTCGTCCAGCTTGAACTTACTGACCGCCGCTTCAAGATCGTCACCCAGTGTGGCGCTTTCGCCAATGTTGAGCACATACAGGATCGGCTTTTGCGAAAGAAACATGAAGCCTTTGATGAGCTTCTTCTCCTCGTTCGTCATCTCCAGTTCGCGCAGCGGCTGTTCTTTCTCAAGCGCATCTTTCGACCTTAGCAGCAGCGCCTGTTCCCGTTCCAGTTCGCTGGTCCGGCCCTTTTTCAGGTCCTTCTCCAGCCGCTCCAGACGCTTTTCCACCTGCGTCAGATCGCTGATCATCAGGTCGAACTCGACGTTTTTGATGTCGCGCAGCGGGTCGATCGGCCCCACGTGCGGAATGGAGTCTTCCTCAAACGCGCGCAGCACGTGAATCAGCGCATCCACATTGCGCAGGCTGGTCAGGAACGTCGTTTCCTTCAGCGCCTCCTGTCCAATTGCCGCCACGTCGACAAACTCAACCGAAGCGTAGGTAGTCTTCTTCGGCGAGTAGAGCGCCGACAGCTTGTCCAGCCGCTCGTCCGGAACCCTTGCCACGCCGATGTGCTCCTCGCGCGGATTCGAGTAGCCTTTCTCTTCCAGCTTGGCTTTGGTCAGAATCTTGAACAACGATGTCTTGCCCACCTGCGGCAGGCCGATAATCCCAGTCTTCATGCACTTCCCGTTGAAGCCCCTGCACGATGAAATACGCGCTTCCGAGCCTCTTCGATGATACAGGAACGGGGAGTGAGATTACCCCCGGCAGAGCCGGGGGCTTCATTGTGTGAGCCGCTCAAAGCGGCTTGAGCGGGGTCGCTAACGCGGCCCCGGTTGAGTTGGGCCACCTTTCGGTGGCAGGTCATTTCCACATGTTGAGCTGATCCATCCGCTTGTCTTCCTGCTCCTGATTGCGGATGTAGTCGCGAATCGTGGCCTCATCCCGGCCCACCGTCGATACGAAATATCCGCGTGCCCAGAAGCTTTGCCCGGCATAGTTTTGCTTGTGCTCCCCATACACCCGCGCCAGGTGAATCGCGCTCTTGCCCTTGATGAACCCAACCACTGACGACACGGAATACTTCGGCGGGATCGAGATCATCATGTGTACATGGTCGGCCAGAAGATGCCCTTCTTCAATGCGGCACTCCTTCTGCTCGGCCAGTTTTCGGAACACCTCGCCCAAATGCTTGCGAAGGCTCCCGTACAGCACCTTGCGCCGGCATTTGGGGATAAAAACAACGTGGTACTTGCACTCCCACTTCGAGTGGCTTAAGCTCTCATATTCGTCCATCCGGGATTCTCCTTGAAGTGTGCTTGGCGGCTCACCTCTCGGAGTTTCTTGGATGGACTCCCGTAAATGTCAAACTGCTACTGCCACCCCGGCAGAGCCGGGGGAACTCCCGTTTGA
>Ga0224555_1003708_pt1 | contig 15172 bp, 16 predicted proteins | sample 714S23034metaG_FD_180687 | JGI IMG/M metagenome (GOLD analysis project Ga0224555, IMG submission 180687) | Peat soil microbial communities from Stordalen Mire, Sweden - 717 S2 30-34 | ecosystem: Environmental > Terrestrial > Soil > Wetlands > Peat | place: Sweden: Norrbotten County, Stordalen...
CGTCCCACCACTTGGAAATAAAAAAGCTCCGACCAGCAGGTCTGGGCACTTGATCTCAGCGGATAGCCCAGTCGGCCGCGATCAATTTAGCTGACCAGAAGTCATCAATTTATCTGGCCGCCAAAGTACTCGTCGCAACCCGTTGAAAGCAAGGGGGATAAGTCACTTCCTGTCACACTTGGTCACGATCTGTCGCAACCTGGGGTATGGTGCGCGCTGCAGGGTTTGAACCTGCGACCCCTACCGTGTGAAGGTAATGCTCTACCACTGAGCTAAGCGCGCTAAATCGTTGATGCTAAATTGCTTACGCACAACTGAATTAAGTGTTGTGCTAACCGCTTTAGGGGGCGTAAAGCCCGGCAGAGGGGCAAATTAGCACAATTTGCCACCCATCCAAAAAACGATATGAGCAAAAACGCATCATCGGACGGAAGGCTAAAGGGAATCTACAAACGAGGCAAGAAATATTGGTTCAAAATATTGGTTCAGAAATATTGGTTCCGTGTCGGATCGCCCAAGGACTACTCCAATACTTGGCCCTCCACTTTCTTAAATAAAATATTCTACCGCGCCTGGGCGCGGGCGGGATGTTCCGCCGCGCTCCGCGGGTTGGGCCGGGCCAGCCAGTTGTTGGCCATTTTTTCGAGGGTTTCCACCCAGCGCGGATGGTCGTTCAGACAGGGGATCAACGTCAACTCGCCTCCGTCGGCGGCTCGGAAGGTGTCCCGGCCGCGCAGGCCGATTTCTTCGATTGTTTCCAGGCAGTCGGAAACGAAGGCGGGGCACATCACCAGGAGTTTTTTCACGCCGGCCCGGCCCAGATCTGCAAGGACATGGTCGGTGTAGGGCTTGAGCCAGGGGTCGCGCCCCAGGCGGGATTGGAAGGAGACGGAGTATTGGCCGGCTGGAATGCCCGCCGCTTTGACGAAGGCTTGCACGGTTTTGAAACAATGCGCGGGATCACAGTACCGCATCTTAACATTTAACACATTTACCTTCGGCGCCAGCGCCGTAGGCGCGAAATCTTTGTAGCCCGGCAACACGCCCTTCCGAAGTTTGGACGCGTATGTGGCCAACGCCAAGCTCTTTGATGACGCTTTTGTGTGTTTGAACGAGCGGGACTTCGAGAAAGCCGTCCAGCTTTTCAAGCGCGTTCTGAGCGAGAACCCCAACCACGTCCAATCCTTCGGGAACCTGGCCCTGGCTTATGCCGGTCTTGGCCGGCGGGCCGAGGCGATGGAGTGTTTTGATCGCGCCCTGGCGCTCGACCCGTCTTATGAACCTGCGCGGATAAACCGGCGCACCACCGAGAAGATGCGCGAGGGCGAACCGTTTCTCCCGAACGAGATTCAAGAAACGCATTACTACGCCGAACGTCTCCAGCAGGAGAAATAGCAGAGGATTCCTGGCGTTGGTTGGCCGCGCGTCTTCGGATGGGCCATGACACCAGCGCCAGCGGCGGCACCCGGAAAATGACCCCTGATGGCACGAATACCAACTTCCGAGGACTGACCCGCCCCGTCGGCCTTCCAAGAATTAAAGTTGATTTGTGTTCGCTTTCTGCGGTAAATTGTGACAAGGTCGTTTTTATGCTTACGCGTTTTTACGCTGATAATTTTAAATGCCTGGCCAATGTCACCATTGAGTTCGATCGCTTTACGGCGCTCGTTGGCCCGAACGGGGCGGGAAAAAGCAGTGTTTTGGAAGTTCTCAGGAAGCTCTCAGATTTGCTTACGCAACGAGGAACCACTGAAAAATTGTTCCCCGCCGAGTCTTTAACCCGTTGGGATACGCGTTCCGAGCAGCTTTTCGAATTAGATGTCCGGCTTTCATCGGAGGGACAAGGCACCGAACTGCTACCGGGCGGTCTGTATCGCTACAGCCTCCGGCTCAGTCACGACCGACTGCGCGAAAAGAACCGCGTGGCCGAAGAAAAGTTAAGCTTTGAGGGAAAGTTGCTCTACCGAGGTTGGCTCGAGCCTTTGGCCACCGCCGAAACAGGCAGTGTCCCTAACTTTCGGGCGCAGCTTTTCAGAGACAGCGGTGCCGAGGGGCCTCAGGTGTTGATGGATTGGCATTATTCTGGCATAGCCAGGATTTCGTCCTACCCCGACAACCGCCTGCTGCAGCGGTTCCGTCGGTATTTCGAACACTTGGTCATTCTATCTATTAATCCAGCTTCGGTGACGGCCGAAGCTCGAAAGGAACAGAGCATGGTTGGTTTTGATGGCGCGGATTTCGCGGCTTGGTTTCTTTATCTGAGCCACAATCAAGCTTTGGCTTGCCGGGAAGCGGAGCGGAAACTGCAAGAGGGGGTTCTTCCGGGATTGGCGCTTTTTCAAATGGTGTCAGATGGTGCGATCCAGGTCGCCAAAGCGATTTACCAGGACAAAGGGAAAGACTTGGCCCTGCGGCTCGACGAACTTTCAGCCGGTCAGCGCGCAATGGTTATTCTGGAGCATACTTTGGCTGTCACAAAGGCTTGGAAAAGCAGCGTGATTATTGACGAGCCGGCGAATTTTCTTGCTCTAGCTGAGATTCAGCCGTTGCTTTTGCGCATGAAGAACACGGCCGATGAAGGCGAGGCACAGGTTATCATAACCAGCCATCACCCAGTGGCTTATGATCTCCTCGCCGAACGCTCTGGACTATGGCTCGAACGCACGCCCTTGGGCGCGACGCAAGTCAAGCGCGTCTCTGATGAAATCCAAGGGGCGGGCGATTCCGCTGTCCCGCTTTCGGAATTAGTCGCCCGCGGTTGGGTTTCGTCGGGTCAGCATCAAAATGTTGAAGCCATGACATCGCCGTCAAGATGAGCCGGCACTGTAAAATAGTTGTATTGCCGGAAGACTTGTCTCACGCCGATATAGCGCGAGGTTTTTTTCGAGAGCGACACGTGGATGAAAGAGCTTACGATGTTCAGCGCCGATGGACTGGCCGAAACGGAAACCATGCCGCCGTCCGCCGCTGGTTCTGCGAGGAGGTTCGCCTGCAAGGGCATCCGACCAGTCCGCGATACGGTATCCTTGCGCTGATTGATGAAGACGGCCAGGGGTTGGATCATCGTCGAAATGAGGTCGCAGATGAACTTCGAAGGCTTGCTCTTGCTTCTATTGATCCAAACAAGGGGAGGTGTTTGATACTGCCCATGCGCAACGCAGAGACATGGATGGTCTGGGCAGCCCGCTGGCAACGTGCCGGCAGCCCCACTTCGCCCACTGGCCAGCCAAGTTACGCACCCGTTCGTGAATTCGACGACTACAAGAGATTCAAAAGCGCAAACGGAGTTTCCCTGCCACGAGAAGAAATGATGAGCGCGTATAACGTCGGCAAAATAATCGCCACGCTCAACGCTGTCTCCCCGCCCGCTGGAACACCCCCGGCGTTGCGAGAGATTCTCTGTCCGCTTAACGAATTTCTCAGTTGGTCCCGCGTTGAATGAGGACCGAACTGGGAGTGGGCCCGCAGTACCGCATCTTAACATTTAACATTTCAACTCCATTATTTTACCGCGCCAGGGCGCTGCCGGGATGTTCCGCCGCGCTCCGCGGGGTGGGCCGGGCCAGCCAGTTGTTGGCCATTTTTTCGAGGGTTTCCAACCAGCGCGGATGGTCGTTCAGAGAGGGGATCAAGGTCAACTCGCCGCCGCCGGCGGCTCGGAAGGTGTCCCGGCCGCGCAGGCCGATTTCTTCGATTGTTTCCAGGCAGTCGGAAACGAAGGCGGGGCACATCACCAGGAGTTTTTTCACGCCGGCCCGGCCCAGGTCTGCAAGGACGTGGTCGGTGTAGGGCTTGAGCCAGGGGTCGCGCCCCAGGCGGGATTGGAAGGAGATGGAGTATTGGCCGGCTGGAATGCCCGCCGCCTTGACAAAGGCTTGCGCGGTTTTGAAACAATGCGAGCGGTAACAGGTTTCCTGCGCCGGGCCGGCCTGCGAACAACAGTCTTTGGCCACCAAACAATGACACTTGGTCGGGTCCGCTTTGCGCAAGTGCCTCTCAGGTATGCCGTGGAAACTAAAGAGCAAATGATCGTAGCCCTGCCGCAAATAATCCGCCGCGCCGGCCACCAGGGCCTGGATGTAATCGGGATCATCGTAGTAGGGCGGCACCACGGCCAGGGACATTTCCGGCGCGATGTCGGCGATGACTTCCTTGACCCGCTCCACCGCCGTTTCGTAGCTGGACATGGCGTAGTGCGGAAATAGCGGGATGAGCAGAACCTCCTGGACTCCTTCCTCGCGCAATTTGTCGATGGCGTGGAGGATGGAGGGATTTTGGTAGCGCATGGCCAATTCCACCCGCACGGGCAGGCGTTTCTGCAAGGCGGCTTGAACCTTTCGGCTGATGACCACCAGCGGCGAACCGGCGGGTGTCCAGATTTTCTCGTAGGCCTCGGCCGATTGCGCGGGCCGCCTGGGCAAAATGGCGAGATGAACGATGCCCCAGCGCACGGGATAGGGCGCGTCCAGCACGCGGCCATCCATGAGGAATTCGCGCAGGAAAGACCTGACGTGCGGGACGGAGGTGGAATCGGGCGAGCCGAGATTGACAAGGAGAATGGCTCGACGGTTCATGCGGTGATGGGATGCAGCGCCGCCGCGACCGGCTCCGGGGGCGCGCCCAGGTAGGTTTGAATCCTGCCGGCCGCGTTGTGGGCGGAGACGATGGAATCGCCCAGGGAAATGCCATCGCGCGCGTGACCGGCCACAAACAGGCCCGGCGCTTTGAGTTCCATGTCGCTCATCAAGGCCCTGTATTGGGCGAAGCCGAGGTTGTATTGGGGAATGGCCTTCTTGAAAACGGTGACGTTTTGGAATGTCGGCTCTCCCCGGACGCCTAAAATGACGCGCAGGTCGCGCACGGCCATGGCGGTCAGTTCTTCGGGCGATTTGAGCGGCAATTCCGGCGCGCGCGCGCCGCCGATGTAGCAAGTGATGGTCACTTCGCCTTCCGGCGCGCGATGGGGAAAGAGCGAGGAGGAAAAGAGCGCCCCCAGGATGGCAAACCCTTCCTTCTCCGGGATGAGCATGCCAAATCCGTCCAGCGGATGCGCGACATCCGCGCGGCGAAAGCCCAGCACGACCGAGGCCACAGGGGGATAATAGACGCGGATTAAGGGCGTGACTTCGATCTTTGGCTCGCTCTTGATCGCCAGGGAAGCCATCTTGTAGCTGGGCAGGGCCAGCAAGACGGCGCTGCAACCGGCCGGCCCGGCCTCCGTTCCCTGATCCCATTCGACGCGCCAGCCGTCCTCCGCCCGCTCCAGACCCTGCACGGGCGTGGAGGTGTGAATTTCCGGCGCCAGGCGGGACTGCAAGGCGTCAATGATTTCCTGCAAGCCATTGTCAAATGAAAACTTCTTCGCGTCCTGCTTGGAAACCTCGCCGCGGCGTTTGCGCTCGCGCGCGCCCAGGAACTGGCCCAGGAACAGGGAATGATACCGCTGCTCCAGCGCGTACAGTTTGGGAAAAGCCTGCGACACCGAAAGTAGATGAGGGTCGCCGGCGTACACGCCCGCCACCATCGGATCAATGGCGTAATCCAGAAACTCCTGGCCCAGCCGGCGCCGGACGAATTGCGCAATGGATTCCTCCGTGCCGGCCGGCGCGGGCATGATGAACGGCTCCGCCAAAACGCGCAGCTTGGCCGGAAATGAAAACAGGGGCGTCGTCAGAAGGCCGCCGGCGGAACTGGGGACGGCTACGGGCTTTTTGTCGCGCACGACGTAGCGATTTTCGGCGGACGGATCGGAATAGACCCGGCGCGAGGCCAACCCCAGATCCCGCACCAGGTCCGAGATCAGAGGGGACGTTTCCAGGATGCTGTTGGGGCCAAACTCGGCCAGGTAGCCGCCGTGGCGCACGGATTGGACCGCGCCGCCCACGCGGGGCGCGGCTTCGAACAGCCTGACGGGGACGCCGCGCTGCTTGAGATAAAAGGCGGCGGTCAGGCCGGTCATGCCGCCGCCAATAATGGCCACCGGTTTCATATCGTTTTGGAAAAGCGCCTTTCCTTGGCGGCTGGCAGGTAACGATCAAAGCGCATGGCAATGTTGCGGATGAAAAGACGGCCCACTTCATTGACCACCAAGCCATCATCCTGCCGGCGCAGCAAGCCGTCCTGTTCCAAGTCCGTCATGGAGTTCAATTCTGGCGCAAAATAGGCCGCAAAGTCCAACCCCAAGTCTTTGGAAAGCCCGGCGAAGTCCAGGCTCATGTCGCACATGAGCCGCATGATGGTGTGACGGCGAATCTTGTCGTCGCTGCTTAACAGGTAGCCCTTGGCAAACGGCTCCCGGCCGGAATCCAACGCGGCGCAATAACCGGGCAAATCCTTGATGTTTTGCCAATAGACCCCGTCGGCTTGCGAAATGGCCGACATGCCGAAAGCATAAATGTCCGCCCCGCCTTTGGTGCTGTAGCCCTGGAAATTGCGCTGCAAGGTTTTCTGGCGTTGCGCCACGGCCAACTCATCGGAGGGCCGGGCGAAGTGATCCATCCCGATGTAAGTGTAGCGGTCGTCCAGCGTCAGCTTCTCGATGACCAGCTTGAGGATGCTCAATTTGGTTTTCGCGCTGGGCAACGCGGCCTCCTGCTCCAGAATTTTTTGCGCCGGCTTCATCCACGGCACGTGCGCGTAGCTAAAGACCGCCAGCCGGTCCGGCCCCATTTTGATGATCTCCTCCAATGTCTTGTCGAAGGATTCCACCGTCTGATAGGGCAGGCCGTAAATCAAGTCCAGGTTGATGGAGGGGAAACCCGCCGCGCGCGCCCAGGCCATGGTTCTCTCGGTCAGCTCGCGCGGTTGAATTCGATGCACGGCCGCTTGCACCGCGGGATTGAAATCCTGCACGCCGATGGAAGCCCGGTTGAAGCCCACCTCCCGCAAGGCGGCGACGTGATCGCCGGTCAGGCGTCGCGGGTCAATCTCCACTCCCGCCTCCATGTCCGGCGCGAAATTGAAATACTTGCGGATGGATTGGCCGAGCCGGCGAATTTCGTCGGGCGTGAGAAAGGTCGGCGTGCCGCCGCCCCAATGCAGTTGCACCACCTGGCGCTTGGGGTCCAGGCGGGCGCTCATCTGCTGCATTTCCTTGTCCAGGTAATCCAGGTAGAGGGCGCCTTTTTCCCGTTGCGTGGTGATGACGGTGGTGCAGCCGCAATACCAGCAAAGGGATTCGCAGAACGGAATGTGAAAGTAGAGGGAAAGACCGCGCCGGGACTCCCGCGCCTGGCCGATTTTGGCCGCCACTTCCGGCCAGGTTACCTTGTCGCTGAATTGCGGCGCGGGCGGATAGGAGGTGTAGCGCGGCCCCGGCACGTTGTACTTTTGCACCAAATCCAGATCAACATTGAGTTTGCTCATGTGAAGTTTTGCACTGTCTGAACCAGCGCTTCGAGATTCTCCAGTTTGGCCTCGGGCGGCACTCCGTGGCCGAGATTGAAGATGTAGCCGTCCCGTCCGCGCATGGATTGGAGCAGGCGGAGCGTTTCCGCCGCCACCGCTGGGGGGTCCGCCACGGCCAGCAGATCGGGCGCCAGATTGCCCTGGAGGGCGAGGTTGGCCGGCAATTGCCGGTTGGCCTCGGCGAGGTCAATCAGGTGGTCAATGCCGATGGCGCGCGCGCCAGTCTCAATCAAGGACTTCCAATTGCGGGCGCCTTTGGAATAGACAATGACCGGCACCTGTCCATTGAGCGCCGAGATAATCGTTCGGATCCAATGGCCCGAAGCCGCCTCGAAATCTTCCACCGGCAGCAGGCCGCCCAGGCTGTCAAAAATCTGGATGGCATCCACCCCGGCGTTGATTTGCATCTGCAAGAATTCGATGATCGCCAGCGTCAATTCCTCGCACAGCGACTCAAAGAGCGCGCGATCGCGCCGGAACAATTGCAGGGCCTGCACGTGCGCGCCGGCGCTGCCGCCTTCGAGCATAAAATTGGCCAGCGTCCAGGGCGAGCCGGCAAAACCCAGCAACGCCGTGCCCAGGCGCAACTCCGATTTGATCAAGCGGATGGCTTGGGCCACGTATTGAAGGCGATCCGCCACGCCCTGCGTATTGAGCCGGCGCACGTCGTTGCGGTCCCGCAGGACGAAGTCCATCTGGACGCCCCCGCTGTCGCGGAAGCTGAATCCCTGGCCCAACGCTTCCGGCACCACCAGGATATCGCTGAAAAGAATGGCGGCGTCGAAATGAAACCGGCGCACCGGTTGCAAGGTCACTTCGGCGGCGAGGTCCGGCAGGCGGATCAATTGGCGAAAGGAGAATTTCTCTTTGAGGACGCGGTATTCCGGCAGACAACGGCCCGCCTGGCGCATCAACCAGAGCGGCGGGCGGTCCACCGGCAGGCAGGCGAGGGCATCGAGCATCCGTTTCCGGCTCGCGCCTTCCGCCGCCTGCGCCTCCACGGGCTGGGTGGCCTCGCCGGCCAGTTTTGTTTTGGGTTCCACGAATTCTCGCATAACAGAAAGCTAGAGCAAGACGGCGGCGCAAGCTTCACCTTCATTGGCAAACCCTAGCCATTTTTTGCGCATGAGCAAAGCATTTATGGTCAATTGACGCATTCCTTTGGGGGGCAAATTCCGGTTGCTCCCATGAGTCAATGCTGGTAACTTGAGGACATGGCAGCCCTAAGCATGGCCCCGAACGAACAGGCGCTGGCGCAACCGCTGGAAAGCGGGGACAGTCTTGGCGCAGTCGAGTTCTTGCGCCGTTACGAAGCCATGCCCGAAGTCAAGAAGGCTGAACTCATCGAAGGAACGGTCTATATGTCCTCCCCGGTTCGTATGGCGCACGCCGCCCCAGACTCAATCATCCAAACCTGGCTCGGCTGGTACGCAGTTCGGACCCCCGGGACTCAAGCCGCCGTCAACGCCACCGTGCGGCTTGGTCCAGAAAATGTTCCGCAGCCTGACGCCCTGTTGTGGATTCTCCCGGAGTGCGGCGGCCAGACACGGCTTGATCCGAAGGGGTATCTTTTGGGTGCGCCCGAACTGATTGTGGAAGTGGCCGCCAGCAGCGTGGCCATTGATCTGCACGCCAAACTTCGCGCCTACCGCCGCGCCGGCGTGCGGGAGTATTTGGTTTGGTGCCCGATGGAAGGCCGATTCGACTGGCTTGTGCTTGACCAGGATGAATACCGCGCCAACGCGACCACCAGCCCGGGCGTGCTGCGGAGTCCGCATTTTCCAGGGTTGGCGCTGGCGGTGGAGGCGCTGCTGAACGATGATCCGGCCCAAGTTCTGGACGTTCTCCAATCCGAGATGCAGACGCCTGCCCACGCCGCGTTCGTCGCGCAACTGGCCGCCAAGGCGCGCCGGTGACACGCGGCTTGCCCTTCACTTTTTCCGATCCGCGGAAGGGCTTATTTTGCCGCCGCGGATTCCTGGCCGAGGATGATTTTTCCCTTGCTGACCTGGAAAACGGCCAGCCAGCATCTCCACTCTTCGTCGTCACCCTTGGGCTTGTCCTTGGGATGGCAGCTTTGCCGGTAGCGTTGTTCCACGGAATTAAAATCCACCTGCGCGTGGTCGTTGCGCTCCCAGCCCAGCGCCACCAGTGAGAATTCCGGCGCCTCGCGCGTGGGCACAAGATGGGGCGGGTCCCAGAATCCAGGCTCCGGCAAACCCAGGCCCATCGCGAACGTGCCGCGATGTCGAAATGTGACCCGGCCCACCGTAATGTTATATTCCTTGGTTTGCCCGTCCCGCCAGGCCTTGACGGGCAGGGAGGAGCCGGGCCGGGCCGCGCTAATGGCGGCGCGGAAGGCCATGAGGCCGGTGGCGGGTTGGTGATCCAGTTCCAGAATCAGATCGCCCGCGCGAAGACCGGCCCGATAGGCCGGGGTGTTGGTTCCCAACTCGGCGGTGAAGATGCCGGATTTTTGCGCGCGCTCCAGTTCCGGCGGGAAGCAATAAATAATATGGTCCCCGCCAAAGAGCCAGTTGGCGACCGTGGCGCGCGGTTTGGCGCACTTGTAACGGCCGCCAATCCAGCCTTGTTCGTGGACGGGTTCTTCCTTGGCAGGGTGTGAGGCGCAGCCGGCCAGCAGGACGGCGGCAACGACGCTGGATAAACGAATCAGGGTATTCATAGGTGTTTTATGGCGCGGAGGGCGGCTCGGTTGTCAGCCCCGCCAAAAACGGGGCCGCGCCGCGGAGCGTGGATGCGTAATCAAGGCTGGTGATTTCCAGTTCGGGGTGCGGATTGGCAAAAGTGGTTTTGTACAGACGAAGGGAAAAATCGGGGGCGGATTCGTTAATCCACGGATTGCTGCCGGCCCAAGCCAGTTCCGTCTCCGGCGAAGTCGTGTTGCGGCCATCGCCCGCGCCGGTGTTGTAGATCGGCCCCCACCAGTCCAGCAGGTGCTCGCCGCCGACAATGCCAATGGCCGCCGTGGATCCATCGGCATAATGCAAAATCAGCCGGGCGATTTTGCCGCCGGGCCAATGCTGGGCGCTGGCGCCGTGGAGGAGATGAAGCCGGGCGCACCGCCGCTGGATCCGAATGCCGTTGATGCGGCCTGGAAACTTGCTTTGCGATTTGGGCGCGGGTTGGCCCAAAAGCTGGATTCTCCCTTCCACGTCGAAGGGCACGCCGGCGAAGGCGTGAAGGCCCGAGGGCAGTTGCGCCAGATTGTTCTCCTTGGCTTCGGCCGGCCCGTCCACGGAATCCAGCAGGGTTGCGTTGAGAAAAGGCTTCAGACTCAGGGGTTGACAGGCGGCTGGAACCTTGGCGGATTGGCGCGTTTTCAAAAGCGCCAGCGTGGCGGCGCGTTCCGCCGGCCAGACTTTGGCTTTCCATTCGGCCTCGCGTGTCTTGTCTGTGATGTGGAAAGCCAGGGCGGTTGTGGCGGCCTTAATCAGGAATAATGTCAAGATGGTCACGACCCAAAAGGTGGGCGTGCGGCAAAGGCTTTGGCGCGGCGCGCTTGGGCGGCGCATTGGGCGCGGCTGCATGGGGACCCATTTCAATCGCTTTAGGTGTCGTCTCTGCCACAGAAGCATGACCGCGCCCGCCAGCAGCGGAATGCCCGCGTAGCTCCACTGCGGCCAACGCCACCCATATCCAAACGAGTACCCAAGGCTGATGTTGTGGGGCTGGATGTCGGCAAAACCGAAGTAGCTGGCAAGCGAACAGCAGGCGCACGCCGTCAGCATCCACTTCGAGCCTGCGGCGCAACGGCGCGCCAGCCAACAAAAAACCAGAGCCATCACCAGCACCGCCGCCACCGTCGCCGCGGCATTGGCCGGCAGGACAACTCCATGAAACAACGACGGATCATCGCCGAACACACCGGCCAATTGCGAGTCAATCGTATAAGCCGGCCCAAAGAGACATCCCAGCAGCCAGCAGAACCCCCACAGCAGCATCACGCAAGCCACCCAGGCGGGAATGAAACCCAGCAGCGGCAGCAGGCCGAAGCCGAGGATCGGATGCCTTGCCCACCAGGAGGCCTGCCGCAACAGACCGACCGCGTTTTCCGCCAGAAGGACAGGATCGCCAAGCTGGGCGTCCGCGCGGCCCGCCGCTTCCTGTTCCGACAACCCATCTTCCCGGGCCGCCTGCTTGAGATCCTCGTGGTGCTCGGCCAGTTCGCGGACTTTCTCGCGCAGACGGCGCAAGGGACATCCCAATTCCAGCAGGCGTCGCTCGAATTGCGCTATGGCCCGCGTGTCAGGCATAAGCGCCTCGCAACAACAGGGAGATGCCCGAGTTGACGCGGTCCCAATCGGCGGACAAGTCCCGCAGGCGCCGGCCGCCCCGCCGGGTCAATTGGTAATAATTGCGGCTGCGGCCGGCGATCTCCTTGCGCCGGCTGCCGACCATACCTTGCTCTTCCAGGTAATGCAGGCAGGGATAAATGCACCCCTCGCCGAAGGCCAGCGTCTGGTTCGTTTCGGCCTGGATGGCCTTGACGATTTCGTAGCCGTACATGGCGCGGCGGGCCAGGAGCTGGAGCACGAGCAATTCGGGGACCCCGTTCAAAAAATTCGGATTCGTCTTGCGCATAACGGGGCCATCATGCCTCACAGCGAAAGGCATGTCAACCTCAAACTGTGAGGTATGAAGCCCGCGCGAACGGATTCTCCCACGAATCAAGATGACCGGTCCTTTTTCACCTTCAGGACGGCAGCCGCGAATCCATCTTTTCCAATTTTGGTTGGTATCGGCCGGCGCCTGCCATTATGCTGGCGCAAACGATGAGCCAGCGATTGAAGCAAGATCCGTTGATCGGTGAAATCGGAAGCGAATTGAGGCCCGGGCAGTTTTTCCGACGGGATGAGGTGTCGGACCTTGTCACCAATCTGGACGGGATGCATCGGAAGCTTGAGGTTTTGGTGAAGGCCGGAGAAGCAGCGCGGGCAGTCCGGCTTTATGAGACCATGCTGGCCGGGGTTTACGCCAAAATTGAGGAGGCTGACGACGAGTGTGATTTGGCCATGCTCTTTCATCGCCTTGCCTGCGGTTGGATTCGCGCCCGCCAGGCGGCCAGCCTGCCAGGCGAGGAAACCATCCGCCAGCTTCTCAACTGGATGAAGAACGACAACTACGGGTTCTGTTACGACATCGAGAAGGAGGCGATTAAGGCGCTGGATCGGAAAGGACGGCAATTGTTCATCGGCCACTTTCAGCAGCTTGTTGAAAAAGCGTTGCCTGTGCCGGCCAACGGCTCCCCGAAGCCAATTTTCGATTACGAAAATGACGTGAGATTGCCGGCGATGTCGCTCAAGGACATCTACCAGTCCTTGTGTGATGCCCCCGCTTATGCCGCGCTGTGCGGGCTGTTGGGATTCAGTCCGCGCGATTGCGAACGGTTGGCCGAGATGGAGATTTCCAAAAAGCATTGGGCCAAAGCCTTGGAATGGGTGGAAAAGGGAATCGCTCTTGAGCCGACACGCGACTGGCATAACGAAAGCAGTCATTCCCTGAAGGAGTTGAAGCCGGAAATCCTCCTTCATTTGGGCCGGAAAGAGGATGCGCTGGCGCTGGCGTGGAGCGCATTCCAGGAAAACCCCAACGAATTCGCTTATGAGGATTTGATGCGCTACGCGCCCGGAAGCGAGAAAGCCGCGTGGCACGAACGGGCTATGGCCGTTGCTGCCGGTGCCCGCCTCGGGGAGTTCATCTCTCTTTGCGTCAAGGCCAAGGAATGGGAACGCCTCGCCCATCGGGTGCATTCAGCAAAGCCGCTCGAACTGGAGGCTCTGAGCCATTACTGCACCGAACCGGCAGCCAAGGCGTTGGCCAAGAAGGACCCTTTGGCTGCCGCCAAGTTGTACCGCGCCTTGGGTCTGCGAATTCTCAACGCGGGAAAAAGCAGGTATTATGACGCGGCTCTGGACCATTTTGAAAAGGCCCGCAAGCTGTATTGCGGAGCGGGCCAAAGTTCGGATTGGGAGGAGTTGGCGGGAACCGTGCGGAACGCCCATTCACGAAAGAGGGGATTCCTGGCGGCATTCGAGCAGATTGCCACCGGCAAGTCCCAGCGGTCCCCTTCGTTTGCCGAACAAGCGCAGGAGCAATGGAAACGGCTGACTTCGTAGTCCCTGCCGGTGCAATGGCAGAGTTTAACGTGTCGCTCCGGTATGATTGTGTGACGCCCGGCGGCTAGACCAGCTAGGCTCTGCTGCAACAAGACTTGTGGGAGACAACTATGAAAGCTCATGAATCCAGGCCAAGTTGCGCGCTTGAGCGCCGGCGGCTGGCTGCACATCCTTGCCACCACCCGCTTGGGCGAGGCCGACATGGACGGCGCACATAAGGGCCTTTCCTTTATGGGTGTTGATGAGCTTGCCATGGAAGACGCGCTCGCGCTTGTCGAAAGCTATCAGCCTGGCGGACGCTTTCGCAACGTAACGGAGCAAGAGGCCGCAAGAGAAATGGCGCGGTTGCTCGGCTGCTTCACGCTCGCGGTGGAGACTGCAGCCATCTATCTGGGTCATTTTGCCGACGATTTAACCTGCGCCGGGTTCTTGACACGGTTGCGGAAGTTCGGGTTGGAAGGACTGGACGCAGGTGTCAAACAGAGCAACGGAAGCGGATGGCGCATTGAAGAAAGATTGAACGCCGCACTTCGACAAACTCTGGAACGGCTGACCGGCGCCGAGAAACTCGCCTTAAACTTCAGTGCTTTGCTCCCTGCCGAGCTGATAGCCCTTCCATGGCTGCGCGTTCTGGTCGCAAAGAAATACCCGGAAATGGAAGACGACGCGGAACCGGGCCGGCTGCAACTATGGAACAATCTTTTGCGGCGACTGTTCAGCCTGCGCCTGCTTCAGCCCACTGGCGTGATAGACGGCGACGGCCAGCCGCTGCTGGCCCGAGTCCATCGTTTGGTGCAAAAACTCGTGCTTTTCGATTGGCCGGAAGCGGAAAGAACCTGGAGCCAGCAAATCATTGATGAATTAATCGAAGAGCGACAGACGAAGCCGAACCGCTGATGCGGCGCGCCCTTTTGATTTTCGAAAAGAGCCTTGGTCCGAATCATCCAAGCTTTGCCATGAGCCTCAATAATTTGGCGGATCTGCTGCGAGGCACCAACCGGCTGAGCGAAGCAGAGCCATTGTTCCGCCAGGCATTGGCCATTGACGAACAAAGTCTTGGATCAGAGCATCCTCATGTCGCTATCTGCCTCAACAATCTGGCGCTGGTGCTGCAAGCCACGAACCGAATGAGCGAAGCGGAGCCGTTGCTGCGCAGAGCATTGTCCATCGAGGAACGCAGCTTCGGACCAGAGCATCCTAATGTCGCGCGAGCCTTGGGTAATCTAGCGGAATTGTTCCGAGATACGAACCGTTTTGGCGAAGCGGAGCCATTGCTCTGCCGGGCGCTGGAAATAGACGAACAGAACTGCGGGCCCGATCACCCCCGTGTGGCCGTACGTCTCAATTCTCTGGCACAGTTGTGTCGGGTTGCAAGCCAGAGCAACAAGGCCGAACCGCTGCTGCGGCGGGCACTTGCGATCGACGAAAAAAGTTACGGGCCAGAGCACCCTCATGTCGCCATGCGTCTCAACAATCTGGCGACGTTGCTCCAAGACACGAACCGACCGGGCGAGGCGGAGCCCTTGTCCTGAATTCCACCTAAAAAGTACTCACTACATCAGTTCTCCACCGCCAGAAGCTTGCGGTCGATGGTCTTGAGGATGGTTTCTTGTTTTTTGGTCAAC
>Ga0224555_1003711_pt1 | contig 15164 bp, 12 predicted proteins | sample 714S23034metaG_FD_180687 | JGI IMG/M metagenome (GOLD analysis project Ga0224555, IMG submission 180687) | Peat soil microbial communities from Stordalen Mire, Sweden - 717 S2 30-34 | ecosystem: Environmental > Terrestrial > Soil > Wetlands > Peat | place: Sweden: Norrbotten County, Stordalen...
CGGACTGCGTTGGCGGTGATGTCCTCGCCCTCAAAGCCGTCCCCTCGTGATATCCCGGAAATCATGCGGCCGTCCTGATACTCGAACGAGAAGGAGCCTCCGTCCATCTTGTAGCTCGCGTGGTATATCTTGTTGGCGCCAACCCCTGCGATCCATTTGCGGAACTCCCCTTCGTTGGCGGCTTTGGATTGTGATCCCATCGGAATTCGGTGCTTGCGCTTCTGGAGGATGGTCTCCTGGATGTGGGCGCCAACCCGGGTGATCCTTACATTTTGCGGGTCCAGCGTGGCCAACTCGCCGCGCCACTGATCGTACAGGGCGTCCTCGACCACGCTGTGCCCTGTGGTGTAATAGGCGCCATCGGCCTTGTCGATTTTTTCCTGCAGCTCCTGGATACGTGGGTTCATGCTTTTCTTATAATTGTATGTCGGAATGTTGCTTGCTCTGACTGCTTTATTGCAACCTTGATGATGTTCCTTGGTTTGGTTGGGTCGATGGCCTTTAAAAGGGCGGCGCGGCTCAAGTCGATTAGGCGTCCTTGGCGTATCAAATCCTTGGAAGGGCCGCGGCCTGTGATGATCACCGTAACTTGCTCCCTGCCTGTATTAACCTGGACGCTGCCGCCCAGCGGATAAAACCAGGAGGCGGCCGCAAGTTTGTCGGGGTTAACTGGACGGCCGTTGGCCATTCGCCGTCCGCGAAGCTCATCCCCGCGCCAGCTGGCGGCGCTGGCTTTCGCGCTCAAGGCGATGAGGACGACGCTCTGGGCAACGAGTGCAGACAAAAAGATGATGGCAAGCGGTCTCTTCACAAAAATTGTTTGGCGATCAACTGGGTCCGCCTCCTTGGCCGAAGGCACCGTTGGGGATAACCCACTCTTCTTCTGGAAGGATGATGGGTCCGTTCCAGTCCGGGTCCATGGCCTCGGCGATCAAAGGCTGATCTGAGCAGCCTGCATACGGCTTGCCGGCGTCGGCGCGATCTCCGACAGCCGTCTTCCGGTGGATCGTGAATCCAAACTTCGTCTCATAATCTGCAATGGTCTGAAAGCCTGCAGGATCTACCTGCCGCAGGGAGGCCCACTGGTCCTCCTGTCCGAAGATGCAGGCCCGGCAGGACAAGCGGGGAAACCCAATCCTGTACGCTGGGTGGAGATTTATCCGGTGGCGGCGAATGATGTCCCACACCTCTTGCTCTTTCCAGGAATGGACCGGGCGATACCGGTGGACCGTGCGACGATCAGAGCACGTACGATCCGGCTCGAACACCTTGTATCTGGCCCGACAGGGACTTTCTTCCGCACGCTCGCCGCTGATGAACAGCGTCTTCTTGCCGAGGAAGCGTTCCTGGTTGCGGATGGCTGCCGCCCCTACATCGATCTTCAGATACGAGCTGCACCAGCGGGTCGACAAGTCAGCTGAGACCTGGGGAAATTTCAGGCGCGTCCCCTTGGGTCCCTTGCCGCCAGTGGTGCCGACCGAGCCATCGGGGTTCTCCCACGAAATGGGCGCCGTTGCCGTGCCGTTCCTCAGCATTTCTCGCTCAAGCCCTCCAAGGCGCCACGAGAAGTATAAAGGCGCCTGAAAGGTCCTGGCAAAAGCTTTGCAATAGGCGGGGGTGCTGGGCCAATCCATCAAACTGCTGGCTGCCCCGTTTCCGCCGTGCCCGTCGACAGAGTGGTGCCAGAGCTCAATGCGTTCCGGGGCAACCCCCTTGTCGAGTAAGTACAAGAAGGCGGCCGTCGAGTCCTTGCCCCCCGAAAAGGCTACAAGAATGAAATCATATTCCGCTAAATTTACCACGATGTAAGTATGGCGCCATTTTCGAGGAAAAACGGCTTGACTTGCTATATAATGCTGCTATTTTCGGCGCGTGGCGGGAATATCGTTCTATATGGGGCGCCGGGAGTTTGACAAGGGGCGGCCTCCAGGAGATTGACCGCCACGGGTAACAAACCTGAACAAAAACAAAAGGACCTGTCCGATGAAAAAAAAAGACAAAATAATGCAGTTCCGCGATATGAAAAACGGGCTGCTGCAGGAAAGAAAGAAGTTAGCGGAGCGCGTTGCACAGATCGATGCAGCCCTTAACGGAGTCAGCACGATGACGAAAAGCCTGAAGCAGCCGGCTGTGCTTGACGGTGGTGCTGTTCCATCTGCTCCTTCCCTCGCGCCGCGTTCCCGCTCTGGGCTGGGCCGCCCAATGGGCAAAGGCGCATCCTCCTGGGGTAAGACTCGGGGAGAGGTGATTGCCGCCGCCAGAGACTGCCTCGCTTCGGGTCCAAAAACCAAGGAGGAAGTCGTCGCGTTTGCAAGCAAGAGGGGGTTGAAGCCTGTGGGGGGCAGGAGCCTGCGCCAGAGGTTTGACACGGTCCTTTACAGCAGGTATTTCAAGCGGCAGGGCGACAAGTTCGCAGTGAAGAAGTAAGAAACCGCCGCTCTCTACAAAGGCCGCCCGCACCGGGCGGCCGTTGTTGTTTTCCACGCAAGCCCTCTCCCATATGATTATAATGGGAGATGGGCAAACGATTAATTATCGCGGAAAAGCCTTCGGTGGCGAAGGACATTGCCCACGTCTTGTCAGCGCCCCGCGCGCAGAACTGCTTCGAATCTGAACAATGGATCGTCTCGTCCGCCCTCGGACACCTTTTTGAACTGACGTTCCCGCCGGAACTGGCGGCTTGCAAAGACCAGTGGAATCTGCGGGACCTCCCTCTGCTCCCTGCGAGGTTTGATCTGTTTCCTCTTTCCCACTCCCGCCAGCAACTCAACCTGCTGCTGGCCCTGCTGAAGCGCGCGGATGTGACCGGTCTGGTAAACGCGTGCGACGCCGGCAGGGAGGGGGAGTTGATCTTCCACTACATCGTCCGCTATGCCGGGTGTACGAAACCGGTCGAAAGGCTCTGGCTCCAGTCGATGACGCCGGGGGCAATCCTGGACAGCTTTAAGAAGCTCAAGCGCGGGTCGGAGATGCAGAACTTGACCGATGCGGCCACCAGCCGTGCTGAATCGGACTGGCTGGTGGGGATTAACGGCAGCCGAGTGCTGACTTTGACGGATGTGGGAAACCGCCTCACGCCCGTGGGAAGGGTACAAACTCCCACCTTGGCGATGGTGGTCTCCCGCGAACTCGAGATCCAGCAGTTTGTCCCGAAGAATTACTGGTTGGTCAAGGCAACCTTCCGGGCGACGGCCGGCGCCTATGTGGGGACCTGGTTTGATCCTGGCTTCAAAGGGGAGGGGAAGGCCGACAGGATATGGGATCAACCCAAGACCGAGCAGATTCGCGCTCGTTGCCTGGGAAAATTGGGGGCTGTAATCGATCAGTCGAAGAACGTGACCCGCAGCTGTCCTGCGCTGTTTGACCTGACATCGCTCCAGCGTGAGGCCAACCAGCAGTTCGGATATTCAGCGGCCACAACACTGAAGTTGGCGCAAGAACTCTACGAGGCTTACAAGGTATTGACTTATCCTCGGACAGATGCCCGCGTCTTGCCTGACGATTATGTGCCGGTTGCAATCAAGACGATGGAGATGCTGGCCGGCCACTGCCCTCCCATTCAGGGTTACGCCAAGAAGGTCCTCGATAACGGCTGGATAAAGCCGGACAAGAGAATATTCAACACAGCCAAGATGTCAGACCACTTTGCCATGATTCCCACCGGCAAAGAGCCGGAGTCTCTCCCGCCGGAGGAGGCGGCCCTTTACAAAATGGTCGCACAGCGGTTCGTGGCCATCTTTTACCCGCCCGCGGAATACCTGGATACGGAGCGCATCACCAAGATTGAGGCCGATCACTTCAAGAGCCGCGGCAGGGTGGTCCTCAAGCCCGGCTGGACCGTCGTTTATGGGGCCGACGCGCAAGAGGATGACGATGCAGAAAAGGAGGATCAGACGGTGCCTGCCGTGGAAGCGGGAGAGCGTCCGCCGGCCGTCCAAGTCCTGGTGGTAGCCGAGAAAACCAACCCGCCGCCGCCGTATACCGAGGCCACCTTGCTGTCCGCGATGGAGGGAGCCGGCCAGATCATCAGCGAGGAAGAATTGCGCGAGGCCATGTCGGAGCGAGGCCTGGGCACGCCCGCCACAAGGGCGGCCATCATCGAGGGCCTGCTCAACTCTGAGTACCTGGAGCGCAAGAAAAAGGACCTGCATGCGACTCCCAAGGGAATCGCGTTAATCACCCGGTTGAAGGGCCTCTCGCTGGACAGCCTTTGCTCCCCGCAACTAACTGGCGAGTGGGAGCTTAAGCTGCGCCTGATGGAGCAGGGGAAGGTCCCGCGCAACGGCTTCATGCATGATATCCAGGGAAGCGTGGTGATGATGGTCGGGAAGGTGAAGAACGCGGCGCCCAAAGCAGCGTCCGTCGCAGGGCTTCAGTGCCCAACGTGCAAGAAGACGCTGGTCACTCCCGGCGGTGACGCCCTCATGTGTCCAGACAAGCATGTCATGTTCCGCAAAACCGTTGCCAAGCGGATGCTGACCGATGATGAGGTAAAGACGCTCCTGCTGCATGGCTCCGTGGGTCCTCTCTCCAACTTCACATCCAAGGAGGGGAAGCCCTTTTCGGCAAAGCTTCGCTTCGGCGGGAAGGGGAGCATCGTCTTCGATTTTGGAGAAGCCGAAAAGCCCAGCCAGGTGGTGAATCACGAGGGGTGGAAGATTGGCATCACCTCGACGCTGTACGCAGCTCAGAAGGAGAAGCAGAGAGTTTATGTTCGCAAGAGCACCTGCCAGCGCCAGATGTCGCTGGAGGAAGTCAAGAAGCTGCTCTCCAGCGCGAGCACTGGTTTGCTGGATGGCTTCATTTCCAAGGCAGGGAAGACTTTCAAGGCGGCCTTGGTGCTGAGGCAGGGGAAGGTCGAGTTCGAATTTCAGCCCAGGAGCTAAAAGCGGATCAGGTTGACGACCGTATCGGTGTGACTGAGGTCGAACGGGCTCTTCCACTGCTTCTCATACTCTCCGTAGATAGCGCGCGCTGCCTGATACCGTCGGTACTTTTCCGCGTAGTCTGCCTCCAGGCTGTCGATCTGCTTTTGCTGCCGCTCCGATGTCGACGGCGCTCGCTTGATCCCTTGAATTTCACCCTGCAGATCTTCCAGGTCCGTCTTGCGGTCGCTGAGCAGCGCCGCCGCCGCCTGGAGCTCTGGCTGCATGGCCATGTAGCCGTCAAAAAAGGCGAGGTCGTTTGTGAAGTCAGCGGGGATCTGATTGAGAGGAACCTGAATCCGTGCCCTGCCAGGAGCGAGCATGGCGACGGTCTTCGATGCGATTTGCTTCCCGTTTATTATGAGGGGTGTAAAATCGATGAAGAAGTCCCCCTTGTCCGTCGTGGGGAAGCAGACGACGCTGTGCCCAACTTCTGTTCCGGCAAATTGCACGAGAACCAAGCGGCAGGCCATCCCGTTCGTCTGAGCGCGGCGGTACAGCTCCAGGCTGAAGTGCTTGCAGTCGTAGGCGCCTTCCTTGTAAACGTGCTTGTTGGAGTCGTCCTTCTCCAGGAATGACCTCACCGCGGTCCAGTCGAAAGGCTGATTATCTGGGTTGCGGAGCTGGGCAGCCATCACCGGCAGGGGCGGCATCTCCGCTTCTTGTATCTCAGAGGCGGCGCCTGCGGCCAGGGTGCCCAGCAACAAAATGAGGGCTGTGTTTCTCACGGCAAGATGTGGTCCGCCAGAAGAACGATGAAATTGCACAAGCGCAGGAGCACATTGTAAAGAGGTAGAGAGACGATGAACAGCAAGATGGTCGCAAGTATCGCTGTCAAGGTAAGACCGTCCAGGTGGTGCTCCGGCGCCTTTGAGAACAGCACGGTCGTGAATACGATCTGCAGAAAGAACCAGGCGAAGAACCCATACTGCAGCCACATGATCATGCCAGCCAGAGTCGAATCCGGCGCGTTACAGGAGATCAGCCTCTCTGTCGCGAAACAGGCGGCCGCCAGAATTCCTGCGGAAATGGGCCAGGTTTTGGTCATTCTTCAAACTCCTTTCTTTGCTGTGGCATCAGTGTTGTAATTGAGCGTCCCAACGATCTGGTTCATCACGTCGGGGTAACTGGACTCGTTGAGATGAATGTTTTCGAGAGCGCGTAGGAGGAGGTAGAATACCCGGTTGGTCAGGCCAGCCTTGACCAGGCACTCCAGGATTTTGCTCCCCTTGGGCGTCAGTCCAATCGCTTGATCCTGCTGGGTTATGAAATCGTTATGCAACGGCTTCAGCACCGCCGATTGGTCCAGGTTCCGGTCTTGCCCTGTTAGCCGGCCGAGTAGTTCGTTCAGCGTGCTGTTTGGCCGGTGCTCCGTGCGCACCAGCCGGACATCCGCCTTCTTGGCCGTCTTGGGTATCTCATTTACGGGCGGCTTGCCTTTGTCGGCAGGGTAGTAGCTGACGCTGCGGAACAGGTGGCGGTCTTGCTCGTAGAGGCGCACGACTCTCTTGGCTGGCGTGCCTTTTGGAACTCGCTGGAGTATCCCGATTTGCTCGATGACTTTGAGCGGATGTTCCCCAATCTTGGTCCCGACTTCCCCGCCATAGGCGAAGGGCCAGCTGCAATGTCCGTCCAGGTATGCTTTCTCCAACTGTGGAAACACGTCGACCAGGGGCGCTGTAACGTCCGTGAGGATATGGTTCAGGATATGTCTGGGGTCGGGCAGTTCCGAATCCTTCTCCCGCTCAATCACTGAAAACTCCGCCTTGAACAGGGGGGGTTGCTTGGGGTGGTAGACGGCGCCGCCGAACGGATCGATTTCATCGGCCTGGCAGGCTCCGAACAGGATGTGCCTGGTCCAGGATGTCTGTGCCAGGGAAGCAATGATATGCAGATAGTACAGGCTCATCCACCCGGTGTAATGGATGATCTCCTCCTGCCTGAAAATCGGAACAATCTTCAGTCCGATGAGCCGTTCGGTGATCCGGTGGGCAATCATCGTGGTGATATACCAGGGATCGGGTTTGGCGGCGTCCGCCAATGCTCGCTTTATCGCCTCGGGCTGAAGGCTGTGAAGGGGGGCGTACAGCAAGGAGGCTGGGCGGCTTTGCAGCGTAAAAGCTGCCGTATAAAGCAGGATGTTGGCCGAAATTGGAATGCGGGGCGGCAGGGCGCAGATGACTTCGCCGTCCAGACTGCGAACGGCCTTCTCGACCTTGGGGTTCATGATCCGGAACTGCGGCACGAAGTCGGAATTGAACCCGGGATCGGCCAGGTCGATGAAACGCGGATCCACCACCAGAACCTTGTTTGGAACGCTGCGGCGGATGGCCTTGGCGATATCCACATGATCGGTTAGAATCGTTCTGTCGGCATCCATACGCTCATATTCTAGGATGCTAGGGCATGATGTGCCCTAAATTTGTCATTATAAACTCGCCCCACATTCGTATGGCTTCTTCGGGATCCACCGCGTCCATTCTGGCCAAGTAGGCAAAGCGGTGTATTAGCCCGCAGGAAGCTTTCCCCTCACGCAACAACTTCAGCAACTTGCGCAGGATTTCACCGTAGAACCGGAACACCTCCGCATGCTCATGGAGTTTGAGATCACGGGCTAACTGTTTTTTGAATGCCGCTCTGTAGATTTTGCCTTCCTCCGATTCCAACAAGTCGGGATTTCCGCCGGCGCTTTGAACGGCCGCGCGCGACTTGCTCTGCAGGCAACCGCTGAGCTCGTCGCTGGCGTAGGCTAGCTGCGCACAGAGAACAAAGCATTGCTCGTACTCCAGTTGCGTTAATTGAGGGATGTCCTGTCCCAACATGACACTCTCGGCCAGCGGATCCTCAGGGCAACCACCGTATGCAGCTCTGGTGTTTTCATAATACCTGGTGAGCGCCCGATTCTGGATCAAGCCGTCCTTTTGCTCCTCCGTTATCTTTTTCTCTTCCTCCCGGTGCGATGTCGCGTAAAAGAATATGCGGCCGTCCGACATCTCCCGCTCCCAATCAGTAGGCTCCCGGATTGAGACGCATTCCCAGGCCGCTCCGACCATGCCCTGGAGAAGTCCCGTGTTGGTGCGAGAGCCCAGGTTGCTAGGCAGATCCGTGACCATGACTATAAAGCGGTCTGTTTTTCTGCGGTCGAGGAACACGTAAGATAGCAGCGTGGGAACAAGAGGGGAGCCGAAGCCGCCCGCGGAAACGCCCACCAAATGCGCCAAGTTAAGCCCCTCGATGTCGTCGGTAGCCTCGAAGAAGGCGCCGGCCGGTATGCCTTCCCCTAACTCTTTGGCCAGGATGGCGGCAAACCTGATGTTATTCTGGTAAGTAAACGCCAAAACACCTGTTTTCTTCCATAGTCGGGCATCCTCTCGCGCCTCATCTATCGATACGGTGTAAACTCCGTGTTTCTCCCAAAAGATGGCTATTGCCTGGATATCCTCCTTCTGCAAGAGCTCAAAGCCGCTCTCCAATTCAGCTCGGAAAATGTGCACCAGGAGGCGATAACGCTCTTCGAAAGTGAAAGATTTTGGGAAGAGCGAATCCGCGGTAAACCCGGAACTGTTGCGCAATTTGACTCTTGCCTGGTTGCGGGCATGATTGGCGTAAATGAGTTCGTGGCACTTCTTAAGCCAGAGGTAGCGCGAATCTTTGGCGGCTGTGTTGGTCAAGGAACGATTGGTCGATAAGACGCAGAAGACGCAGCCGAGCCTCGTCCCTGTCAAGTCAGAACAGCTGTTGCTGACAGAGCCATCCTTGGTTATAGTGAGTGCGCATTCGTGAGAGTTCTCGTTTTCCCCAGCGCCTTTGGTGTAGATGGCAACCAGTTCAAACACCCCCTCCGGGCGCCAAGGGCACTCTGTTTCCGGATTGCGTTGTGCGTCCACCAGCCAGTTCCGGAGGCTGAGGTCGTCCCAATGGGCCACAGGACAGAAGCCTAAACGGGCCTCGTCATCGCCAAGGCGACTGATCGCGGGCAAATCTTCCACAGAATACTTCTGAATTGTAGCTGACCGTTTTGAGGACTCCGCCTTTCGAACGCCCAAACATTGGACGAATATTGGAAACTCCTGCCGCGCTGCTTTCAAGGCGCGATCCATCACCCGGGCCTTCAATCGATCCATACACCAGGAGGCCACGGCATAACCGTTTTTGCTTTTTCCGGAAGAGAGCCTAGGCAGTGGTTTTCCATTTCCGATCAGTTCAACAAGGAGCCGGTGTTTGGGTGGCGGCGAGACCAGCATTGCCTTGATGGGGAGCATTTCCGCCATCCCGAAGCGGTTCAGGGCGGCAACCTCCGCGCGCATGCGAAGGGCCATCTCAGGAAACTCGGAGTTGGTGTCGGAGACTTGGACGAGAACTGGCCTGAGAGGGCGCCCTTGCTTTCGCCAGCGCTTCATGGCTGCGATGGAGAGGGAAGTCATGAGCGTGCTGTCTTTTCCGGTCGAGGAATTGATGACCATCGAGACCGCGGGCGGAAGAGCTGCGTTGAGGGCTGTTAAGTAGGCGAAGGTTGTTTCGACGGCGGCGCCAACCTCATCGAGGTGCGGGAATCCTGAAAGGTAGTCCGGATCAGCCTGAAGGCTCTCCTGGTATGCTCCTGCGTCAAACCACGGGGGGAGCGGCGGAGGCCTGGGCTCAGTCGGCTCGGGTACCTGGAACAGAAGTTGTTCCTGAGATGGTAAGGAAGACGTCACGCCTCATGTTTGGCGCGCTTCCTGCGCTGATCTGGTCAGCGCGGCCGCAAATGCCGCGATCTGCTCTTTCGTGCTGTCTGCGCTCAAGCTGATACGGATGGTTGACATGGCCTCCTGCGCCGTCATTCCCATGGCGGTAAGAACATGAGAGGGCTTTGCTGAACCGCTGGCGCACGCGGACCCGTTTGATATGCAAAACCCCTTCTTGCCGAGCGCCGCCACCAGTTGCTTGGCATCCAGGCCAGCCACGGTCAAACTGGAGGTGTTGGGCAGCCTCGGCGACTTTCTCCCGTTAATGCGGAGATACGGTATGCTCCACAAAATGCTTTCCTCAAGAAAGGAGCGCAGGGAGGCGACCTTCGCTTCAGCGCCAGCCTCCAAGCGGGTCAGAGCTTCCCGGGCTGCGACCCCAAAGCCGGCGATGCCCGGGACATTCTCAGTTCCCGCGCGGCGCCCGCCTTCCTGGTGTCCCCCCATCAGCAGCGGTTGCAGCTTTAAATGCCTGCGAACAAAGAGCGCCCCCACGCCTTTGGGTCCGTGGAGCTTGTGCCCGGAGAATGAAAGGATGTCCGCACATTGAGATGCCTGAACCGGCACCTTTCCGATGGCTTGGACTGCATCCACGTGCAGCAGAACGCGCTTTCGACGACAGATTTCCGCAATCGCTTCGACAGGAAACAAGACTCCGGTTTCGTTGTTGGCCAGCATGACGCTGACGAGCGCGGTATCAGGACCAATGGCGGCGTCCAGTTCACTGAGCGAGAGCTGTCCGTCGGCGTCGACTCCCAGCCGCGACACCCGGTATCCACCAGACTCAATCTTGAGGATTGTCTGCAGCGATGCGGCGTGTTCAACCTGTGTGGTTATAATGTGCCGCCCCTGCTTGACCCCCGCCACTCCGAACAAGGCTGTGTGGATGCTCTCCGTGCCCCCGCTGGTAAATATGATTTCCGCCGGTGTCACGCCAACCAGCTCGGCCACTGAGGCGCGGCCCCTCTGCAGCAGGTCGGCGGCCTCTTGTGCAGATGGGTAAATGCCCGATGGATTGGCCCACATCCGGGCCAAGGCTGTGCTCACCGCATCAATGACCGCAGCCGTTGGCTGCGTGGTGGCGTTGTTGTCCAGGTAGATGACATCCGCTGGCGCCTTATTGCACAATATCACGCACTCGAGTTTGCTGGGATTTCTTGATGTGTTTCCGGCATCGCGGCCTGTGCAAAACGCAGGCCCACTATCCGCGCAACAGCCACCACGATTCGACTATCGCTCCGACCGGGAGGTGCCGTTGCCGCCGCAACCGGCGGTCCTTTAAAAAACGTAGGGGATCATGCGCCAAGTTTTCGCGGCGTACGCGCTGAATTGGGGATAGTGCGCTGCAAGCAACTTCTCCTCACACCACAACCTCACGAGCGCGCCGCCTAAAACCAAGCCGCACAGCACGGCGGCAAACCAAGACCCGTGCGCTACAGCCCCCGCCGCGGTGAACAGGCAGGCGGCAGAATATATCGGGTGCCGGAGGCAGCGATACGGCCCCGCGCTTACCAGCCCGCCCTCTGTGGGATTCGCTGCGAAATGGAAGCTGCGCCGACCAAGTGTCGACCGTGCCCATGCCATCAACAGGACTGCTGCGGCTTGTGGAGCTACAGCCAGCGGGGAAGGGGACAGAAGGCTGCTCGTGGCAAACAGGCCAACCACCCCGCCTGCCATCCCCAGAAAACCAATTGTTGACAATACCTTGAACATATCAGCTCGCTGGGTTTCCCTGTCGGGCCGTCCTGCAGTTGAGCCAGATATGCTTGTGGAGCTGTTCTGCCGCCCGCTGGTGCAGCGCCAGGTCGATGCCTTGGCCGATTTGCTCGGTGGCCACCTCGCTGCTCACCGCTCCTAGGTTCAGCTCTTCCCCAAACCCGTGCAGGGTCTTGAGCGCGCTCACGGTTGGAAATAAGATCCTTCCAGCGTCGTCCGTGAAGTAAAGGCTGTCCTTGGTGCGGCGCGCCTGGCTCTTTAGCACAGTCGGCGCCGTCGTCGACTCCAGAGGGCAAAACCGAGCACGGTCCGAGGCCTTGGCCGCGGCAATGGTGCGAGTGTGCCCTACATCCTTAAACAAGAGCGCCTCTTCCTTCAGAATCTCCTTGAGCGGCACCAGATTTCTTGCGGTCGGCTCCGGAAACTCATAGCCCGGCCAGCACGAAGCTACGAGGTAGCAACGGACCCTGCGCGTGAGGGCCCCGAAGTCGGCCGCGTTCAGAACTTTAGCTTGGACGTAGTACCCGATCCGGGTGAGGACGGCTCCCAGGATCGCCTGCGCCTCGCTCTGATGCCAGCCGGGGACATTCTCGATGAGAACCGTCGCCGGCCGCACTTCGTCGATGAGCCTCGTCGCATAGAAGCCGAGCTCGCGACTGCTTGGGCGAAACTCCGCCCTCTCCGCCCTCTTGTGGCTGGCTGATTTGGCGGAGCTGAAATCGTCGCACTGCAGACCGATCCCCAACATAGCCACATCCCCGATGGTCCGCAGCTTGCCGGCCAACCTCCGCATGTCCACTCTGGTGATGTCCTCGTTGAAGACCAGGCGGGGCTTGTGATTGGCCAGCACAGTGCATAGTCCCGTTTCTGTCAGGTCCGCAGCATCGCGCACCTCCGGCGGCCTCCAGTCCAGCACGGCCTGAATCGAGAATCCCGCCTTGGCAAAGGCGACCGCATCCAAGCCTGAGGATAGCGCGAGGAAGCTGCACAATCCCTTCTCGGTGCAGTTCTGCATTCTTTGGCGGATGTGAAAAAGCGGGGCATAGACCGGCCGCACCAAAATTTGATTCTGGAGCAGCGTGAAGTGGAGGCGCTCGACGTTGCAGGGAACGACCTTATTTATAAAGTCATTTCCCTGGATGTCGATGATGCTCTCCGTGGGGTTGTTGCGCCGATGCGCATATCGCCTCAGATGAACCTTCCAAGGGCTGTTCGCCTGCGTTGAGGGCACGAGGTCAAAGCCGCGGGAGCAATGCCTGGCGGTGAGGCGGGTCCCAGGGAGGAAGCCGAAGTTGCCCAGGAAGTTGGTCGAAAGCCTGATCCTGCGCTGCCCCGTAGAGGCAACGTGCTGTATTTGCAGTTCCTTCGTGAGTGCTTCTGGTGTGTGGAAGTTGACCATGCTATTTGGCGAGATCGCCAACCGGTTTTGCGGTCCGGACTATTACGATGAACCTAGCGTGATCGGCGACTGACGCCGCGGCGAAGAATATGAGGCAGGGAGCATGAAATGCTGCTGAAGGATGCCCGCTGCTGTCCGCAAGCAGGTCTCCCGTGAACATGCCGAAGCCGGCGTTCATCAAGGTTGCGAAGGCCGCGAGCAGCCCGATGAAGCTCACCAGGAACACGCGTGGCAAGATGGTTCCTGTAGTCCATTGCCGGAGGCAACGCGGGCCAGGCCCTGGCACTATGAAGTTGAGCGCCAAGGCCTTTGCCTTCTTGTTGCGGTAGCTGCTGTCACTCATTCGATGATTGGTGTTTGGCGGGCTTTCTCGGCCAGATCAGCAGGGAAAGTGCGAGGCAAGCTGACGCGGCGGAGATGAGAGTGCCCGCGTGGAACTTTTCATCCTGGTAAAGCAGCAAGACGATGTTCTTGCCTGGGACCAGCGGGACCGCCTGAAAGGCGCCGTTGGCCCGTAACAGGGCCGCAGGGCGGCCGTTGACAAATGCCTTCCATGCCGGGTAGTAAGCCTGCGCGACGACCAGCACAGTGTTGGTTTGCGTCAGAACTTCCGTTTCGATCCGGTGTGCGGCGACGGAGCTGGAGACGACCGTCGCTCCGGGATCTTGGAAGACGCCGCTGGCCGACTCGGGGAGCACCACATGCGTGCGCAAGTCCGCAGCGAGTACGGCCTCGATCTCGTTCGTAGCGACGAAGACGGGGACTTGTCCTGCGGTCAAAATCGGCATTGCGCCCTTCCGCCCCCGCAGCCCCCCGTTTTCACCCTGTTCCACTGAGACGCCGATGAAGTCGAAGTAGTTGGACGCGGAGCTGTTCGTGCAATTTTCAAAGGAATAAAGTTTGTCCGATAGCTTTGCTTGGTCGCGGAGGTACATGGAGTAAAACCCGCCGGCCGATGGCACTTCCTCCAGCAGGTTCCGGTTACGGGACATCAGAGTCATGCGCGCGAGGTGATCGGCTTCGGGAGGCGTTTGGATGTGGGCCACCTCCATGCGCTGCAATCGTGATTTTCCCAGCTCCGGCTTTTCGGCGCCAGCTTGGTGTAGTGCAGCAACAAAGCGTTCCTTTAAAAACTCAGCCCTGGGCATCGTGGGGTAGAACCGGGTGTGGTTGTCTACGTCAACCAGGATCAGCACCAACAAGGCGAGCGTCAGCGCTGGGCGGGAGTTTCCCCAAGTCTTCAGCAGCGTGCCGCAGATTGCCAGCCCGATGAGAAAGCGCACCTGAAAGTTGCGCGAGGCGGCGTCCTGGCCATCCAGCATCAAAAAGCCCAGGACGAGGATGCCTCCGGCGAAGATAGGCAGCAGGCGTCGCATGGATACCCTCTCCCTTTCCGCTGCCGCTATGCCTAATCCGATGGCGATGTGCAGGGCCATGCAGGCGAGCAGCAAATACTTGATGGGGTACCGCACGATGCCGACAGGCGTTCGGGCCATCATCTTGGCGATGAACGGCAACGAGGGGCTGCATGACAGCAGCAGCCCCAACCCCAACAGGAGGATGCTGGCAATGAACACTCGTTGCGTCCAGATGGACTTGGGGGCGATGAAGAGCATCGCGAGCAATCCGGCCGGGACATAGTAGGAGATCAGCCACTTCTGGGCCTCTGGAAACGCAAAGCCGTAGGGCGTGGGTGCTGTGTGAAAGAGCGGAGCGATGAAGTTGAGCAAGCTCTCGGGCCTCACGCTCCAATCGAGCGACGACTCGCTGAGGCGGTTCGAATTCAGCAGGAGGCCGAGGAACGGCAGCAGCTGAATGGCAGCCAGGCAGAGGGAGAATATCCAGGAGACGAGCAGGGGCTTCAAGGCAGTGCTGCCGTGCTTGGCGATGGTGATCGCAGCGGCGAGCGCCCAGGTGGCTGCGATGATCTCAGGGCTGCCTGTCAGCAGTTGCGCCGTGGTGATCAACGCCGCGATGACGAGCCTCTTCCTGCATTTCAACTCCATGGCCCAGAGGTTTGCCAGCACTACCCAGGGGGCCCAACCGTAAGCGGCGCAGTGGGCTGGCCAGCAGAGGAGGCTCATCGGCAGGCCGCTGAAGGCGAAGGAGAATCCTGCCAGGCTGGCGGCCGTGTCGCTTCTCGTCAGGCTCAGGAGCAGCTGACGCATCCCCACTCCGCCCAGTACCAGGTGGATGAACATGAACAAGGGCAGCGCGTACCAAGTTGGGAGAAGCAGGTAGAGCAGCGTGGCCGGGTAGAACACCATAGGGCTCCACTGGGCGGCAAAAGGGATGCCGTTCAAGCTGTAAGGGTTCCACAACGGAATGGCTCCGCGCAGAACCGAGTGCTTTGCATATTCCGCCACAGGGTAGCTGTAGGATCCGTAATCTCGGCAA
>Ga0224555_1003713_pt1 | contig 15153 bp, 18 predicted proteins | sample 714S23034metaG_FD_180687 | JGI IMG/M metagenome (GOLD analysis project Ga0224555, IMG submission 180687) | Peat soil microbial communities from Stordalen Mire, Sweden - 717 S2 30-34 | ecosystem: Environmental > Terrestrial > Soil > Wetlands > Peat | place: Sweden: Norrbotten County, Stordalen...
GCAACCGATTTGGTGTCCTGGTCGAAACTGATCAGGTTCGCCGACCAACCGGATCTGGTCAACTGCGAGATCGACACCTTCCGATACCGGGTCCTGCACGTCGCCGCCCGCATCACCCGCGGCGCCCGACAGATCCGGTTGCGGATCGACGCCACCTGGCGATGGGCCACCGCCATCTCCGAAGGATGGCAACGACTACGGGCCGCCTTCACCTAACGCCCAGTCCACCGTCCACTCGACCCGAGAACCCCACGGCCCTGGAAACGCCCGCCGACTGAGCGACACCGGCCGACTTGTCATACCCATCCGGCAAAATCGGCCCCAACAGGCCCGACGGCACCGGCTCCACACCATACGAACAGGCCGCACGCAAAATCGAGGTTAGGCCCGGCAGTGGTGCGGTAGCAGCCTTTTGGCCAACTTGCCCCGCTTGTTCTTTGCAGCAGCAGCGAACTTAGATCGTGCCGCTTTCTGCTTAGCAGATAGTGCCATTGCATTCATTTCTTGTTTTAATACCAGTAGCGTCTGCCGCCGAGCCGAGTATTAGGTCGTAACAGGCCCAATACCAACAGGATTAGGCCAATCACCAACGCAATCCAGCCGAGCACCGAGCAGACGTGAAGGATACCAGGTGGCACATCGGGCACCACATCAGGCAGTAGGTAAGCAATTAGCAACAGGATAATTCCGAGAACAATCATCTCTTTTTGACTCCCATTCGTCTTGGAATCCGATGGTATCCCACACCACCTTCGGGTCCGGTAGCGTGGGCTTTTCAGCATATTTGCGAAGTCGCGGATTCGCAAAGAATAATCGCCATGTTGTTGTCGCAGGTTCGTTGGCGCTGGTGCCGCTACAGGCTGCACCTATCGCGCCATCGCAATGATCGCGGCAGTTCCGGCAGTGGCGGCGAGACGACGGGCCAAACAACCTGACCTCATGACATGATCGGCTCCCCCCTATCGATGCCGCGCGTTGAGCCGATTGTCGATGAACTTCTCGGTCGGGGATAAGTGCCGAAAGTCCCCGTTACGGGGAATCGCGGACTAGGGCGTGTCTCCTTAATTTGACGCCGGTCGTGGGCGAGTGTGGTTGACGTGACTCGTGATGCGGTGTTGACCGAGGCCAGACCCAAAGCAACCCCGACCGGCATCCCCCTACACACCGTGTCCGAGGGGGGACTTGCCCGCCTACGACACGAGTCGTGATCTTGCAATTGAGGCGCTGAAAGCGTCGCACGCAGACGCCGGGCGACGTCGAAATCAGGTCCAGGTCGAACTTGCGCTGCAGGCGCTCGCGGGTGATCTCCATGTGCAGCAGGCCCAGGAAGCCGCACCGGAAGCCGAAACCCAGCGCCACCGACGTTTCCGGCTCGTAGGTCAAAGCCGCCTCGCCTTGTCCCCTGCGGCGTCAGGAACGCCGTAGCGCAAATGCTTGTTCTGGCCACAATGTACGGCACCGGGCAGCCCCCGGGTCAGCTCAGCGCGCTGACTCTGTCCATCATGATCTGCGCGATGTCTACCGCGGTAGCGTTGGTAACGACGGATCCTTGCAGCGACCGGCTCGATTCATTGAAGAAGTCGACCTCGACCTCGACGAGGCAATTGCCCCGCACACCAATGGCCCGTCTTGCTGGAATCGATACCGTATCCGAGCTGGGCGAGTCGAACGCGATCCAAACGGTTCCCGCGAGAACAGAAGGGGCAACTTGTACGTTCGTGATCTTGGCCCTGAGTCTGAACACGCGGTCGGGTAAAAGCAGCGCTTGACCATCGCACTTTTGCCACTGCTGGGAGAATCTCGAGAAAAGCGCGTTGGCGTCGGCGGCCGTGGGCAAGCTGACCACGCCCTCCTTTATGTCGGTCAGCTTCGCGGACATGGCAGCGTGCCGCCAAGTCTCATCCGCGACGTCGTTGACTTCGCTGGACTGGTAGACGCTTTGGTGCAGCATCTCTGCGACGCCGAGGCAGTCGACGGGCGAGGCCGATCGAAGGTCCTGCAAGGCCTCGGGGCCCCCGAACCGCGGCGGCAGGCGACGATCAATGATGAAGGGCTCTTTGAGAATTCGCGACAGCGTCTCGCCATCGAGCAACACCTGCCTAATCGTTTGCCCAGTAAGTGACCGGGGCATCAACCTCGGCGGTGCTTGCGCTTTGCCGCCGGTGACCGCGGTGCAGCCGACGGCCAGCAGCCCGATGCTCAGGAAGGCAACCGCCCGCGCCAGGCGAACTCGCACCACTGTCATGGCTAGTTCGCTCCCTGCTTCTTGCCCTTGTCCTCCGCAGCATCGGCGGATAATGCTGCCACGAACGCTTCCTGTTGCACTTTCGACACGCCGGAGAATCTTCATCGTCTGTTTGCTTTCTGTTTACCTTCCCGACAGTTTACATTTACGGGTGATGTCACCGGAGGGTGCACGACTTCAACGAATCGACGAAGTCAAAAGATGACCTCGCCGAGCGGCATCGTGTAGCGCAGTTCCACCCGCTCGGGCGACAGGCAATCCATGCCACCCAACTCTCCACGACGCGACTGGCACAGTTCCATGATCGTGCCGATGAACTCGCTGGGCGCGATGATGGTGGTCTTCACGACGGGCTCATAATCGGTGTACATGGGCGTTTGCTGCGTCGGCTAGCGTTGGTGCGTTCGGGGGATATCCGCTTTTAGCTGCGTCGACAGGGTATGTCGCGTTGGGCGGAGCTGGACGGGTCTAGAAGTGCTGCGGTATCAACTGCGGTATTGGCTGGTCCGCGGCCTCTATACGCTGGAGCGGCACCATTTGCGACGCCAACCGCAAGGTTGCGGCCCTCATCGCAGCAGTGGAGTCTGGCGTGGCCGTTGCGGACCTCACCGCCGCACTGCGACGACGCGTCGCCGAGCGCGACGCGCTGAAGGCCCGTCTTGAGCGAGTCGAGCGACCCCGCGCCATGTCCGCCGCGCAGATCAGCGAGTTGGCCAAAGAGCTGGGTGGGTTGTCCACCGTGCTTAGCGACGCCACCGCAGCGGAACGCGCCGAGGTCTACGCGGGCCTCGACCTGCGTCTTGACTACGATCCGCACCAGGGGCAAGTGAAGGCGACCGCTGACATTAGTCGTGTCGCCGGACGTGTCCGAGGGGGTGTCCGAGGGGGGACTTGAACCCCCACGCCCATTAGTAGGGCACTAGCACCTCAAGCTAGCGCGTCTGCCATTCCGCCACTCGGACCGACACCAATCAATTGGCAGCTAAGGCTATCGGATTGGCCTGCTCGCACCCAAACCAGTGGGTTGCCGCGACGGCGCTGGTGGGGAAGCTCACCGTGAGCGCCGCGCGGCCGTGACGGCGTCAATGGTAGGAAAGGTGACTGTGACGGTGCCAGCCGAGACTCCCATCGACGACGTCGTGGACGTTGTCAGCAGGCTGATCCGCTTCGACACCACCAACACCGGCGAGCTCGAAACCAGCAAGGGCGAGGCCGAATGCGCCCAGTGGGTTGTCGCCCAGTTGGAAGACGTCGGCTATCAGGTCGAATACCTGGAGTCCGGGGCGCCCGGACGGGGCAATGTGTTCGCCCGCCTGAAAGGCGCGGACAGCTCGCGCGGCGCGTTACTGATCCATGGTCATCTAGACGTGGTTCCCGCGGAGCCGGCCGAGTGGAGCGTGCATCCGTTCTCCGGTGCGATCGAGGACGGCTATGTCTGGGGCCGCGGCGCGGTCGACATGAAGGACATGGTCGGCATGATGATCGTGACTGCCCGCCAATTCCGGCGGGCCGGCGTCGTGCCGCCGCGCGATCTGGTGTTCGCTTTCCTTGCCGACGAGGAAAACGGCGGCAAGTGGGGGTCGCACTGGCTGGTGGACAACCGGCCCGACCTGTTCGACGGCGTCACGGAGGCGATAGGAGAGGTCGGCGGTTTCTCGCTGACGGTACCGCGACGCGACGGTGGTGAGCGTCGGCTCTATCTCATCGAGACCGCGGAAAAGAGTCTGCACTGGATGCGGTTGACGGCACGCGGCCGACCGGGGCACGGCTCGATGACTCATGACCACAACGCGGTCACCGCGATCGCCGAGGCGGTTGCGCGGCTCGGCCGCCACCGCTTCCCGCTGGTGCCGACCGACAGCGTCGTGCAGTTCCTGACGGCTGTCGGCGAGGAAACCGGATACACCTTCGACACCGATTCGCCGGACCTGGAAGGGGCCGTCGAGAAACTCGGACCAATTGCCCGCATCGTCAAGGCCACGCTGCGCGACACCGCCAATCCCACGATGCTCAAGGCCGGCTACAAGAACAACGTCGTCCCGGCGACTGCCGAGGCTGTCGTGGACTGCCGGGTGCTTCCCGGACGACAAGCGGCGTTCGAGGCCGAGGTCGACGAGTTGATCGGCCCCGGTGTCACCCGTGAATGGATCAGCAGCCTGCCTTCATACGAGACCACGTTCGACGGCGACCTGGTCGATGTGATGAACGCGGCGCTGCTGGCCGTCGATCCCGACGCCAGGACCGTGCCGTTTATGCTTTCCGGCGGTACTGACGCGAAAGCGTTCGCGCGCTTGGGTATTCGCTGCTTCGGCTTCGCACCGCTGCGGCTGCCGCCCGATCTGGATTTCTCGGCGTTGTTCCACGGCATCGATGAACGGGTACCCGTCGACGCACTGAGGTTCGGCACCGAGGTGCTGGCACACTTCTTGACGCACTGCTAACCGCAATATGGGCCGATAATACGAGAGGGGACCGATCATGACCGCACCACCCGACCCTTACGCCGCGCTACCCAAGCTGCCGTCGTTTCACCTGGAGTCGGCGTCGATCACCAACGGGCAGCCGTTGGCGAGGCCGCAAGTCAGCGGGATCATGGGCGCCGGGGGAGAGGACGTCAGCCCGCAACTGTCGTGGTCAGGATTCCCTGACGAGACGCGCAGTTTCGCCGTGACCGTCTATGACCCGGATGCCCCGACGCTGTCTGGCTTCTGGCACTGGGCAGTGGCTAATCTGCCCGCCTCGGTCACCGAGTTGCCCGAGGGCGCCGGCGAGGGCAGCGACCTGCCGGGAAACGCCGTGACGCTCGTCAACGATGCCGGGGCGCGTCGCTATATCGGCGCGGCGCCGCCTCCGGGTCACGGGCCGCATCGCTATTACGTCGCCGTGCACGCGGTCGATGTCGACAAGCTCGACCTGAGCGAGGATGCCAGCCCGGCGTTCTTGGGCTTCAATCTGTTTCAGCACGCGATCGCCCGAGCCGTGATCTACGGAACCTACGAACAGAAGTAGCGCACGGGCCGCCGGCTAGCCCGAGCTCGGTGGCTGACGGGTGGCCGATCCGACGGCCTCGGTCAGGGAGGTGAACCCGCCTTCGCGCAGCCGAACCGCGAGGCCGTCGTGAATGTGCTTGGCCCACAAGCCTCCGCCGTAGATGAAGCCGGTGTAGGCCTGCAGCAACGACGCTCCCGCGGTGATCCGGTCCCAGGCGTCGTCGACGGTCTCGATGCCGCCGACGCTGATCAGCGTGAGCCGGTCACCGACGCGGCCGTAGAGCCGTCTCAACACCTCGCCGGCCCGGCGCGCCAGCGGCGGCCCCGAGATGCCGCCGCTGCCCAGTCGGTCGACCTCCGGGGTGCTCAACCCTTCGCGCGACACCGTCGTGTTGGTGGCGACGATGCCCGCTAGGCCGAGTTCGACTGCCAGGTCAGCGATGTCGTCGATATCGGTGTCGGCGAGGTCGGGCGCGATCTTCACCAGAACCGGCGTCGAGGTCTCGGCCAGAACAGCGGACAGGATGCCTCGCAGCGACTCGATCCCCTGCAGCTCGCGAAGCCCCGGCGTGTTCGGCGAGCTCACATTGACCACCAGGTATGCGGCCTGCGGCCCGACCAGCCGGGCACTGGCCCGGTAGTCGTCAGCGGCGTCCTCGGGCGCAGTCGTTTTGGTCTTGCCGATATTGACCCCGATCGGTACGTCGGGCCGGTGGCGGGTCAGCCGGTAGGCCAGCTCGGCGGCGCCGTGGTTGTTGAAACCCATTCGGTTGAGCAGGGCGCGGTCGGCGGGCAGGCGGAACAGCCGCGGGGCCGGGTTGCCAGGCTGAGCCTGCGCGGTGACGGTACCGACCTCGGCGTAGCCGAAACCCAATGCGCCCCAGGCATTGAGTCCGGTGCCGTCTTTGTCGAAGCCAGCGGCCAGACCCAGCGGCCCAGGAAAGCGCACCCCGAACACCGTGCTGGCCAGCACCGGGTCGGTCGGCGCCAGCCGGCGGCTCAGTCGCCGCCGGACCGGCGCAGCGGCGGTGGCGCCGCGCAGCACGGCGAACACCAGTCGGTGGATACGTTCGGCTGGCACCAGGAACAGCAGGCCGCGGAGCTTTTCGTACATTGCGGGACGGTCGTCACGCCGTGAGCTCACCGTCACAGATCCGGTTGATCGGGTCGGGCGCCGTTAAGGCCGTTGGCACGAGACTTCTTGCGGCGCAACAACACCCGCCTACTACCGTCGGTGTAGAGTCGCACCCGGGTCAATTCCCAGCCGCGGTACTCCGCTTCGATGGAAAGTCGAGTCGAGGCGCTGAGCCTGGTCACCTCGGGCGGGAGACGCAGCGGCGCCCACTCGTAATCGTCGGACAGCTCGGTGTCCCAACCCGCCGGGATGCGACCGTGCCGCGCCGCCGTCAACGTCGGCCCGTCGCTGCGTGTTCGATGACCTCAACACCCCCGCCATCGCCGGAAACCACATACAACGTGCCCGCAGCGTCATCGAAGGCCAGCGTGTTGGGTTGCCGCACGGTTGGGTACCGTACCTTTTCCTGTGGAATTCCGGTTGACAGATCGTAACCAACGACGATATTCGCCGAAGTCTGCGAGACCCAGGCCAGCCCGCGGGATCCGACCACGCCGTACGGAGACTGCGCTACCGGGTAGGCCTGACGCAGAATCAGCGGGTCGACCCCGAACGCCAACAGTTGACCGCCCCGGGTGTCGGTCACCAGCAATCGGCCTGCCGGATCGGCCACCATGGTGGTCGCGCCCAGGCCGGCGCGTAGCGACTGCCCAACTCTGCCGTCGGCGCCGATCGTGGTGACCGACGTCTGCCCGCAGTCCAACACGGCAATGGTATTTCCTTGGGCTACCACGGAATCAACGTGTGCATGGACCTGTGTCCGGTGTCCGTCCGTTGCGCCGGGTGTGAGCGTGTATAGCGTGCCGTCGGCGGTACCCAACACCACCGTGCCGTCGGAGCGCCGGGTAATCGCGGTGAACTCGACGTTTCCCGCGTCGCTGACGCTGACCCGGACGGCCCGTCCGGTCGACAGATCGACCGCGAAGTAGCCGCCGCGGGTGGACAGATAAGCGGTGCCGGCGTTGTCGCCAGTGAGCCCGGTCGCTGGGCCGGGCAAATCGATGACCCGCTGCGACGTTTGCTGGTTGCCCAACACGGTGAGGCCGGCCGGTGCTGTGGGGGTTGATCCGAGCGTCGCGATCACCAGCTGCGCGGTGCGGCGGTCGAAAATCGCGCTTTGCGGTCGACCATCCAGCGGGCGGACTGCCCCCGCCGGAGCCTGCGATAGCGGCGGGGATTGCGCCGGCTGGGCCGGTGGGATCGCGGCTGGGGTTTCGTCAAGGGTTTTCCCCGCACACCCGGCCACGAATAACAGGGAAAACAGCAGCCCAATGGCTTGTGCGCGTGGCACGTGTGCACTGTGTTTGGGGTGTGCTGGCACAGGGTAACTCTCGGGTACTCAGGGGGCTGGCCGGTATAGAAGGGGTGGTCCGCTTGGAGTTCGATCCTAGGGAACATTGTCGGGCACGGCTTGGGCCCGTCGCGGTTGCCTGGAATTTACGGCGAGGTAAGGTCACCCTATGAGCGTTGCCGAAGACGGCCGACTCTCAGACGGAGAGTTTGCTATCGAGGACATGTGGCTGGGAATCTTCTCAGCCAAGGTCTTGGCCAGCGGTTTCGGGCAGGTCGGCGACGGCCGAAGTTTTGCTTTTTGCATCGAGGGCCAGTGGCTGGTGGTCGAGGTATACCGGCCCCGGCTACGAGGACCGGTTCCTCAGCCCGAAGACGTCGTCGCCACGGTTCGGCGCAACGTCGTCGGTGTCGACATCACCGACGAGCGCAGCCTGGCCGCGACCGTGCGCGACGCGGTCGCCCTCGCCGAAGCCTCCACATAGACCGACCGCAGGGCGATCCGACCGCAGGGCTGTTTGGCATAGCGGCGGCGGGCACCCGGTACGGTCGTCGTCGTGACCGTGGCGCCGGCGATGTCTTGGTGGCAGGTTGTCGTCTTGGCCGTTGTGCAGGGTGTGACCGAGTTCCTGCCGGTGTCCTCGTCGGGCCATCTGGCGATCGTGTCGCGGATCTTCTTCGCCGGGGACGCCGGCGCGTCGTTCACCGCCGTAACCCAATTGGGCACCGAACTGGCCGTGCTGGTCTACTTCGCCCGGGACATCGTGCGGATCGTCAAAGCATGGTTCAACGGCCTGCTGGTCACCGCACACCGAGATGCCGATTACCGGCTGGGTTGGTACGTGATCATCGGGACAATCCCGATTTGCGTCCTCGGCCTGCTTTTCAAGGACGAGATCCGCTCGGGCGTGCGCAACCTGTGGGTGATTGCGACGGCGCTGGTGCTGTTTTCGGCGGTGATCGCCCTGGCCGAGCGCTTCGGGCGGCAAAGCCGACATGTCGACCAGCTGACCTGGCGCGATGCCCTCGTCGTCGGCATTGCCCAGACGCTGGCCCTGGTGCCCGGGATCTCCCGGTCGGGGTCCACCATCAGTGCTGGGCTGTTTCTCGGACTCGAGCGCGAGTTGGCGGCTCGATTCGGTTTCCTGCTGGCCATTCCGGCGGTGTTCGCCTCCGGGTTGTTCTCGCTGCCGGACGCCTTCCATCCGGTGCTGGAGGGAATGAGCGCGACGGGCCCGCAGCTGCTGGTGGCGACCCTGATCGCGTTCGTGGTCGGCTTGGCCGCGGTAGCGTGGTTTCTGCGGTTTCTGGTGCGCCACAGCATGTATTGGTTCGTCGGCTACCGGGTAGCGGCCGGTGCAGCGGTGCTGATCCTGTTGGCAGCCGGGGTGGTGAGCGCGGTATGACCGCCGGCGACGATGCAGAGCGCAGCGATGCTGAGGAGCGGCGCAGATGACCGCCGGCGACAATGCAGAGCGCAGCGATGCTGAGGAGCGGCGCAGATGACCGTCATCTTGTTGCGGCACGGCCGGTCCACATCCAACACGGCGCACGTGCTCGCTGGTCGTTCCGAGGGCGTCGACCTCGACGACAAAGGCCGTCAGCAAGCCGCGGCTCTGGTTGATCGGATCGGTGAGCTGCCGATCCGGGCGGTGGTGCGCTCACCACAGCTGCGGTGTCGGCGAACCATTGAGCCGCTCGCCGACGCACTGGGTGTCGAGCCCATCGTCGACGACCGATTCGCCGAGGTCGACTACGGCGAATGGACGGGCCGCAAACTCGGAGACCTGTTCAAGGAGCCGTTGTGGGCCGTGGTCCAGGCGCATCCCAGCGCAGCAGTGTTCCCCGGCGGGGAGGGATTGGCTCAGGTGCAGACCCGTGCCGTTGCCGCGGTTCGTGACTACGACGCGCGGCTGGCCGAGCAGCACGGCGGCGACGTGTTGTGGCTGGCGTGTACCCACGGCGACGTCATCAAGGCGGTCGTCGCCGACGCGCTTGGCTTGCATCTGGACGGCTTCCAGCGTGTTTCCGTCGACCCGGCATCGATCAGTGTGATCCGTTACACCCGGCTTCGCCCGTTCGTTTTGCACGTCAACCACACCGGCGCGCGGCTGACGAGCGCATTGACGCCTGCTCCGGCAACCAACGGTGACACGCCGCCCGACGATGCTGTCGTCGGCGGCTCCACTGACTGAGCTATCGCCGAAGCGAGTCGACGCCCAGGATGTACGACTCAGCTGCAACTGCCGGTATTTTGGAATTGCCATGTCTCGCGCGATCCACGTTTTCCGCTCACCCGACCGATTCGTCGCCGGGACCGTTGGCCAGCCCGGAAATCGAACCTTCTACCTGCAGGCAGTGCACGACTCCCGGGTGGTGTCGGTGGTACTGGAGAAGCAGCAAGTGGCGGTGCTCGCCGAACGCATCGACGCCCTGCTGGTGGAGGTCAACCGCCGGTTCGGTACGCCCGTTCCGCCGGAAACCACCGAGGTTGAAGACCTCAGCCCGTTGATCACGCCGGTCGACGCGGAATTTCGGGTCGGGACCATGGGCTTGGGCTGGGATTCCGAAGCGCAGACCGTGGTCGTCGAACTGTTGGCCGTCAGCGACACCGAGTTCGACGCGTCGGTGGTGCTTGACGACACCGACGAGGGTCCTGACGCCGTGCGAGTGTTCCTGACGCCGGAGTCGGCGCGGGAGTTCGCCACCCGGTCGAACCGGGTAATTTCTGCGGGCCGCCCGCCGTGCCCGTTGTGCGATGAACCGCTGGAATCCGAGGGACACATCTGCGCACGGACCAACGGCTATCGGCGCAGCGCGCTGCTCGGGCCTGACGATGACGCAGAGGCCTAAGAATCGCGAGGTCCTGCGGCGCGGTGAGCTGACGGTCCTGGGACGCATCCGGTCGGCGAGCAACGCCACCTTCCTGTGCGAAGCAACGCTGGACGACCACACCGTGCACTGTGTGTACAAGCCCGTATCCGGCGAGCAGCCCTTGTGGGACTTTCCCGACGGCACCCTGGCCGGCCGCGAACTCAGCGCATATCTGGTGTCGACACATCTGGGCTGGAACATTGTGCCCCACACCATCATTCGGCACGGGCCCGCCGGTCCGGGCATGCTGCAGGTATGGGTGGACCAACCCGGCGACGCGCCGGATTCCGACCCGGGGCCCGAACTAGATCTGGTCGACCTCGTTCCGGCTGACCGGTTGCCGCCCGGTTATCTGCCGGTGTTGCGGGCCTATGACTATGCCGGCGAGCCGGTCTCGTTGGTTCACGCCGACGACCTTCGCCTATGGCGCATGGCGGTGTTCGACGTGCTGGTCAACAACGCCGACCGCAAGGGCGGCCATGTGCTGCGCGGTGTTGACGGCGACGTTTACGGTGTGGACCACGGGGTGTGCCTGCACGTCGAGAACAAACTGCGCACGGTGTTGTGGGGGTGGGCCGGCAAGCCTGTCGATGACACCACGCTGGAGAAGGTGTCCTGTCTGGTCGACGCGCTGGCCGGCTCGCTCGGGGATGCCCTGGCCGACCACATCACCAGCGCCGAGATCGCAGCGCTGCGCCTGCGGGCTCGCGCGCTGCTGGACAATCCGGTGATGCCCGGCCCGGACCGGCACCGCCCGATTCCCTGGCCGGCGTTCTGACGTAGCCTGCGCTGCTATGCCGCGTTCGTTCGATGTATCGGTGGACTCGCCGGCCGGCGTCGATCAAATACTTTCCGCATTCGGCGAAGCGGACTATTGGGAGGCCAGGCTCAGCGCATTCGACGACGGCCCCGGCACTCTGGACGTGTTGACCGTAGATGCAGACCACACCGTTAACGTTGGCTTCACGGTCAGCCTCTTCCGCGACCGACTGCCCGAGGTGATCACCAAATTCCAGCGGAGTGAACTGGCGCTCGTGCACACCCAGAAGTGGAGTCGGATCGGCGACGACCGGGTGCGCGGAGAGATTCGAGTCGACGTTTCCGGGGCGCCGGTGACGGCGGTCGGTCAGGCATTGCTCGCGCCGGCGCGGCGCGGTTCGCGGGTGACGATGACCACGACCGTCGCGGTCAAAATCCCCATGGTCGGCGGCACCATCGCGGGGGTGATCGCCGGCCGAGTCGGTGACGACATCAGCAAGTACCACCACTTCACCAGCCAGTGGATTGCGGAAAACCGACCGCCGGTCGGCGATACTTGACCGGATGAGCCCCGAAGTGACGGACGCAGCACTGGCCGCTGACCTTGCCAACGAGGCGGGAAAGCTGCTGCTGGCGGTGCGCGATCGCGTCGGCTTCAACCACCCGTGGCTGCTGGGCGATGAGGGCGACAGCCAAGCCAATTCGTTGTTGCTGAAGCGGCTGCGCGTCGAGCGCCCGGGCGACGCGGTGCTCAGCGAAGAGGCCTACGACGACTTGGCCCGGTTGCAAGCCGACCGGGTCTGGATCGTCGATCCGCTGGACGGAACACGCGAATTCGCCGTGCCGGGATGCGACGACTGGGCCGTACACGTGGCGTTGTGGCAGCGTCACGGCGGCCCCAACGGTGCGATCACCGACGCCGCGGTCGCCCTGCCTGCGACGGGGGAGCTCCACCGCAGCGACACCGTCAGCGCCCCTACGGCAACGCATTCCGGGCCTATCCGGATCACCGCCAGCTCCAACCGTCCGCCCGCCGTGCTGTATTACCTGGCCCGACAGCTGGACGTGGAATTCGTGCGGATCGGTTCGGCCGGAGCCAAGGCGATGTCGGTGGTGCGCGGCGACGCCGATGCCTACATCCATGCCGGCGGGCAATGGGAGTGGGATTCGGCTGCTCCGGCGGGGGTGATTCTGGCAGCGGGCATGCATGCCTCGCGGCTGGACGGCTCGGAGATGGTCTATAACCGCCCCGACCCCTATCTGCCCGACTTCCTCATGTGTCGTGCCGAACTCGCCGACCTGCTGCTGGGTGCTATCCGGCTGGCAAGCTGAAGCGTCGCCGAGCCTAAAGCGTATCGAGCAACTGGCTCCGGTGAGTCGGCAGAGTCGGGCGGTCTGGTCGATAATGAGGAATCCTTCGTGGCCGGTGAAAGTGGTTTCGTAGGGAGGGCGATTCGGCGGCAGCGCGTGATGCAGCCGTTGGTGCGTTCGACCACCCAGCGGGGTGGCTGGACGATAAACCCGCCGCGCTTCGGTCGGCCAGGCCAGGGTGAAGGCGTGCGGTAGGTGCCGCCACGCGCACCCGATGCGCAGACATAGCGCGGCGCACTGGCATCACATGACCGCCGATCCTATCGCGAGGTCGGACACGTCACCCCAGGTCAGGGTGGTTGTCGGTGCGCTTTGGGATGCTTACCGGTGAGATGACCCGACACACCACATTCAAGTTCTGCCTCGACCCCACGTTAGAGCAGCACAAGGTGCTGGCACGGCATGCGGGGGCGTCAAGGTTCGCGTTCAATCAATGCCTACAGATCGTCAAAACCGTGCTCACCCGCCGCAAGACCGACCCCAGCGTCGACGTGCCATGGACCCGGTTCGATCTGATCAACACGTTCAACGCCTGGAAGAAAACCGAGCACGCCGGCCGGGTTTTCACCGTCGATACCGAGGGCATCGTCGACACGGTAGTGACGGGCCTGGCCTGGCGCTCCGAAGTGTGTCAGCAGGTATTCGAAGAAGCCGCCGTAGACCTTGGCAAAGGGCTGAAAGCGTGGTCGGACTCCCGCTGCGGTAAGCGCGAAGGCAGGCGAGTCGGGTTCCCCCGCTTCAAGAAGAAAACCGGCGGCGTGCCGTCGTTTCGGCTGCGCAACAAATCGCCAAAGGACAAGCCAGCGGCGATCCGGGTCGGCGATAACAACCGCGCACGCTCGATCACGCTGCCCGGCATCGGGCAGATCCGGGTTCATGACGACACCCGCCGGCTGCGACGCATGCTCACCAAGAACCGCGCCAAGATCCTGTTCGGCACCATCACTCACCACGCGGGCCGCTGGTCGGTATCGCTGAACGTCGAAGCAGAGGGCCTGCACCCTGCCTGGCAGCACCAGCTTCGAGCTGACAGTGACCACGGTGGCTGGGTCGGTATCGATCGCGGGTTATCGGCGTTTGTGGTGGCCGCACGCACCGATGGTGAAGAGGTTGGCCGCGTCATCGATGGGCCAAAAGCATTGGCAGGCAGCCGCATCCGACAGCGGCGCCTGGCCAAATCATTGTCGCGCAAGCAGAAAGGATCACACAACCGCCGTGACGCGGCGGCCAAGCTGCGGCGTCACCACCATCACGTTGCTAACATTCGGCGACACTTTCTGCATCAGGTCTCCAACGCGCTCGTCAAGACCCACGACCGGCTCGTCATTGAGAATCTGAACGTGACCGGGATGCTCGCCAACCACCGCCTGGCACACGCGATCTCCGATGCCGGGTGGGCCGAGTTCGCCCGGCTTTTGAAGTACAAGCAAGCCTGGCGCGGCGGCGAACTCGTCGAAGCGGATCGGTGGTACCCGTCAACCAGGCTGTGCCCTATCTGCGGGAATGTCAACGGCGATATGACATTGGCCGACCGCGTGTTCACCTGCGGTTGCGGGCATTCGGCCGACCGTGACACCAATGCTGCGGTAAACCTGGCCCGCTGGGGTCAAACCCACCACCGCGAAACCTCACCAGAACCCCGGACCTCCAAGCAGCGGGGCCGGGCCACCAATGTCCGCCGACGGGACGGCGCTGACCAGCACCCTTCGTGTGCCGGTGAAACCAGCCCGGTCGACGCGGGAACTGACGTTCACACCGCGCCAGCGGCCTGAACCGACGACGCCCGAGAAGGGCGGTGCCGAACACCCTCAACAGAGGGTTGTTCGAGACGCTTTAAAGTCGACGGTATGCAGTCCTGGCCTTCGGCACCCTTACCAGCGCTGCCGGGACGTGGCCCGGAGCTACGGCTGTATGACAGCTCCGACCGCCAAGTACGTCCGGTGGCGGCCGGACCGACGGCCACTATGTACGTCTGCGGGATCACGCCCTATGACGCCACCCACCTCGGCCATGCCGCCACCTATCTGGCCTTCGACCTGATCCACCGGCTGTGGCGGGATCTCGGATACGACGTGCATTACGTCCAAAACGTCACCGACGTTGACGATCCACTGTTCGAGCGGGCCAACCGCGATGGTCTTGACTGGCGCGACCTGGCAGCCCTTGAGGTCGCGCTGTATCGCGATGACATGACCGCATTGCGGGTACTGCCGCCGCGCGAATACGTGGCGGCGACCGAGGCGATAGCCGAGGTCGTCGAGCTCGTGGAGAAGATGTTGGCCGCCGGGGCGGCGTACGTCGTCGACGATCGCGAGTTTCCCGATGTGTACTTTCGCGCCGACGCCACAACGCAGTTCGGCTACGAGTCCGGTTACGACCGCGACACCATGCTCGCGCTGTTCACCGAACGCGGCGGCGACCCGGACCGGCCGGGCAAGACCGATCAACTCGACGCGTTGCTGTGGCGTGCCGCGCGGCCCGGAGAACCG
>Ga0224555_1003717_pt1 | contig 15114 bp, 8 predicted proteins | sample 714S23034metaG_FD_180687 | JGI IMG/M metagenome (GOLD analysis project Ga0224555, IMG submission 180687) | Peat soil microbial communities from Stordalen Mire, Sweden - 717 S2 30-34 | ecosystem: Environmental > Terrestrial > Soil > Wetlands > Peat | place: Sweden: Norrbotten County, Stordalen...
TCTTGGTCCACTGAATGCGCAGGCCGGCCCGGAAGTTGAAGGGCAGGCTGGGATAGCCGATGGGGGAGATGTGCCGGTTGTTGGTGAGGTTTTCCGCCTGGCCGAAGATGGCGAGCCATGAGAGCAGTTTGTAGCTTGCGCCCAGGTCCAGCTTGGCGTAGCCCCAGTCGAGGTTGCGGTTGGGCAGGAGGAGGCTGTCGCCGCCGATATCCCCGTAGGCGTCAACAATAGTCGCATCGGCGTTCTCCAGGTAGGTTGAATCGTCGCTGCGGCTGGCAAAGGCTGATGTGAAGCTGGCCGTGAGCTTCTTTTGCGCGAAGTTGGCGGTGAAGAAGCCTGAATGCGGCGCGCGGCGGAAGGGTCGCGCGCCCACCAGTGGCGTGTATGCCCCGATGCGGATACAGTTTGCCGTGCCAAGGGAACAACCGTAGGGGTAGGTGGGCGCATAGCCGCCCATCAGCGCCTCATTGTCGCTATCAAAGGAGCGCTGCACCACGGCATCAAGATAGGTATAGCCGCCGCGGAAGAAGAGGTATTTGCCGATGCCGCTCTCGACGGTCGTCTCGATGCCCTGTGCACGGAAGGCTCCGGTGTTGACATAGAGGCCGGAGTCGTACTGAAAGTAGGAGCCGAGGTCGGTAATTAGCTCCTGTTTTTCGGCGGGCGTCAGATTGGGAATCAGATTGGGCAGCAGAGTCGCGCCGACCGATTCAATCTCTTTGCCGAACTGATTGTGAAAATAGCTGGTGCGGAATATGATTCGCTCTCCCCAGAAGGATTGCTCCACGCCGCCCTCGTAGGTTCTTGTCGCGGGAGCAGCCAACGGGCCGATATGCAATTGCTGGGCATTGGATTGAAAACCGTTGGTTACCAGGAATTGGTAGAGCGAACCAAATTGTTCGAGAAGTTTTGGCTCTCGCACGCCATCGCCATAGTTGAACAGGATGCGGGTTCCGCTGAAAATGCCTTTGCGCGGACGGAACGCATAGTACGAAACTCCCGCACGTGGCGAAGTCTGGGTTCCGAAGAGCGAGTAGCGCTCCAGGCTTCCGCCCAGCGTATAAAAGAACCTGCCTTTGAAGTCGCCATGCACGCTTGCCAGATAGTCGTAGTTGGTGCGTTCGGTGACTTCGTCCGTGTAATAGGCGGGATAGACATACGACCCGCGCTCATCTTCATAATGGAAGCCGATCAACGCCGTTAGATGGGGCGTAAATTTATAATCGCCCTGGTAGACGAGCTGGTCGCGATTGGAGTCAAGCTGATCCCCGCTCGGATAAGTGCCAGCACAATCCAGCGCGGCTTGCCCGGTAGCAGAGTAGCCATTCGCGCCAGTGATGGTAACCGTATTGCCAAAGTAAGCCGGAGAGTAGCAGTAATAACTGAAGGCCGAGTTGTAAGTTCCCGAAGGCTGCCAAATCGTGTATTGCTCGCGCTTACGGATCAGGCCATACCGAACCGAGTTATGGAAGTCTGGAGTGGTCTGGTTGTCGATGGAGGCGCTGAGTAAGAGATCCTGATCTTTCTGCGTAGCGTTGTCGGCGACGTGATAAAAGTCCCATGCATTAGGAACGCCGGTGGCATCCACGCCATAGTGCACAGTGCCGCGAATCTGCGTGGACCCGTTGGGTTGCCAGCCGAGGTTGGCAGCCGATGTAGCTACGTGGTACTCGTCATTGGGCAGATCGTTGGCAGTCTGGAGCCAACTGAAGGCGCCCAGGTAATCCAGCCTGTTGTACGCCCCGGCCACTTCCAGTTCCTCGTGAGAGGTGGAGAGGTTGCCAGCGTCGCCTTGGAAGAGAATCGACGGAAAGCTCGTGGTGCCGCGCGGGGTGGTCAGGCTAATCACTCCGTTACCTGCGCCGGCGCCATAAAGGCTGGAGTCGGGTCCGCGAAGGACCTCGGCGCTCTCGACTGCGGTGGTGGAGAGTGGCCCGAAATCGAATTGATTGCCCAAATCGCCGGCATCGACGCCGTCGAAGAGAATCTTGTTGGCGTCTGGATTGCCGCCGCGAATGAATAGCGAGGCCTGTGCGCCCATCTGGCCGATCTGCACCACCATCGTGCCGGGCATCAGCCGCAACGCACTCACGAGGTCGTCGCGTAGCGCCAGATCAAGCGGTCCGAGGACGCTGGTGGCCTCGCTGGTCTGTGGCTGAGGCGTGGGAGTTCCGGTGGCCGTGACCACAATGGATTGGCGCACCCACTCGGGTTCGAGAACAATGTTGCGCTCGACTGAATCCAGCCGGCCGGCGTAGAAGCTGGGCGTCTCCAACTGGCGGAAGCTTTTGGCGGAGACCATGAGGAAGAAGCGGCCCTGGACCCCTGTAAGAATCTGAAAGCTGCCGTCAGCGGTGGAGATGGCGGCGCCGACGGCCTTGCCGCCGCTGATCAGAACCACGTTGGCGCCGGTGACCTTGGCGCCGGAGGCATCTGTGACTACACCGCGGATGGACGCGGCATGACAGAGGACGGAAACAGTAGCGAACATAAATAGCGCGATGACGCGGGGCAGCATGCGCGTCAGTTGAGCATGGAAATTGCGAGAGAATGATTGCGCGGAAACAGGCATGAGGCTCCTTCGTTCCCCTCGGAACGCAAGCGGGTTGAGGGCGCGAGGACCGGTCTCCTGACTTGCGCCTTTCCCAGCCACCTTCCCACAGGCGCGCGCAAAGGCTCGTCCTGCAGTGGTTAACTAAGGGCTTCCGCCAATGGCGAAAATACCCTGGCTGGTTCCCTGCCCTGACCAATAGAACGGCCTGTTGGGCAGGGGCGCTCACAGTTGCGGGGCAGTGGCGGAGTTTCACCGCCTTCCCGAGCATCCTGGCGATTGCCGTGATGAATTGGCTGACCTTTGCGGGGACAGCCGCTATGGCATGGAACGAATTTCCACACCATGAACATTTATAGACGGAGCGGTACGCGATGTCAAAGCGTGGAAATCTCTGGCGCGTGAGCTGCATTTCTCTGGACCGGGTTCAGCGGGGTCCGCGCACAGCAGATTTGGGGGAGAGGACAATTCTTGAGAATGATGGTGACCCCGGGAAGACTCGAACTTCCGACACGCAGTTTAGGAAACTGCTGCTCTATCCACCTGAGCTACGGGGCCACGTTTAGACTCAATAACTTACAAAACTAGTCTCACCCACAATCCCCACAGAACGTGTAATCGCTTCATTCGGGCTGTACGCAGTGTGGGTTAAAGTGAGGTACGGCATGTCTCCAAGATACCAGCGTGGGAGCCTCCGGCGCGAGAAGCGGAGCGGGAAAAGTGACGTTTGGGTGCGGCGGTACCGGCTCAACGGAACCATGAAGCAAGAGACCTACAAGGCCGCCGATTACAAGACGAAGACAGCCATGTGGCAGCACCTGGAGCCGGCGGTAAGGGTCCTCAATAACCAGTCCGCGGAGCCGGTGCACGTGGTACCGACTCTGGGCGACGTGATCAAGAGGTACATCGAACAGAAACTGCCCCAGCTGGCAAAGTCGACCCAGAATGTCCAGAACGGGCAGCTTCGTATTCACATCGAGCCAAAGTGGGGCGCGATGATTCTCACGGAGATTCAACCAGGCGACGTCCAAGAGTGGATCGAGACCGTGAAATTGTCACAGGTGTCCAAGGGCCATGTGATGGTGTTGATGAGGCGACTTTACAAACTGGCCATGCTTTGGAAAATGTATCCGGTCGCGTTCAATCCACTCGCTCTGGTGGAGGTCAAGGGAGCGACAACGCGCGAAGAGGAACCGATTATCCTGACTCCCGCCCAGGTGACGAAGCTGATCGATGAGCTGGGCCCTCCGTACGACCTGATGGTCTTGACCACCGGCAGCCTTGGCCTCCGGGTATCGGAAACATTGGCCTTGCGCTGGGAAGACTTCAACTTCCAGGAGAGGACGCTGAAGGTGCGGCGCGCGTACACGCACCAGGAGTTGAAAGATACCAAGTCGGCTTCCTCGAAGGCGACTGTGCCTGTGCCGGCCGCCCTGCTCGAGGCGCTGAAAGAAGCGCGCGGCAACCAGGAGACGGGGTGGGTTTTCCCTTCCCCGGTTACCGGCCGACCGTATGCTGCTGGGATGATTCTCCAGGACCACATCAAGCCCGCCGCAAAGAAGCTGGGTTTTAGGAACGTTGGATGGCATGACCTGAGACACAGCTTCAGGCCGTGGATTAGTTCCAAGGCGCCGACTACGGTCCAGAAAGACATGATGAGACACGCTCAATTGTCGACGACTGCGAACATATATGGCCGCACCCCCGTGAAGGAGATGCGGCCAGTTGCCGAGAAGGCAACGAAGGGGCTGAGAGCTAAGCGGCCATCAACCACTCGCTGATGCGAGTTCTGCTGAACCGCCAGCGATTGCCAAGTTGCCTGCCGGGGATTTCCCCGGACGCGGCTTTCAATCTAACAGTGACGGGATGAATGCGTAAGATCTTGCCGAGTTCCACTGCGGTGAGAACCTCTCGTTGGTCTTGAATGCCAAGATGAGGATCGTCAGCCAGATGGTCGTTGGCTCTTGGGGTTATTGTCGTGCCATCCGCTGTTCTGGTGGCGGCGGTTTTACTGGCGCTGTTTTTGCGTAGTCCGTTTTGTGTTGACATTGTTAGCGACGTGAGTTTATTTTGGCGCGCAGCCATCCGTACGCTCGTCGCCCAGATAAGCAACAGGCGCGCCAGGACTGGCCTCTTCAAGGATCGCCTCCACTGCGCCTCCCTTGTCGCGGCCTATGCGCAGTTCCACGTCAGCCTCGAACTCCAGCAGTTACAGCCCGTCGGTCCCCGCCAGGGGCTCGAAAAGTGCCCTTGTCCTCTGCTCAATGAGCGGTGCCTTGCGCACAGAAGCGCCACGTCAATGCAGGACCGCTGCATTCGCCTTGTTCTCAAAGAGCCCGCCGAAACTGTCGCGTTTGAGCAACGCACGCAGCATCTCCAATTTCTCGCGGGCGGCTGCCGGCGCCGGTTGCAGCTCACGTCGACCATTGGGGAAGAGGCGCTCGGCTCCGTGCAAACCCCAGACTTCAAGGGTGGGTCAATGCCCAGCAGCGGTCGAATCTCGTGCGCGGAGCGGCCAGAGATGATTGCCATGCGCGTTCTCCCCTGCTGCTGGATGCGCGTCAACAACTCACGCACCCCGGCCCAGGGCCTCGCCAGAAAGCGATCCACGCGAAACGGCGCCAGCGTGCCATCGTAATCCAGCAGCAAAAGCGGAGTGACTTTGCCGGCAAAGCCAGCGAAGAACGTTCTTATCTTTTCCACCGCCGCGACTGTCCCAGGATGCCCGCTTCCTGCATCCGCTCGGTATCCGGCTACTCTGTTGGCGCAGAAGACAGCGGCTGGGCGTGGATTGGATCGGTTGTGCCCGAGCTTTCCATGCGCAATTCACGCAGGTCGCCCAGGATGCTTGCCGCCCAGCGATAGATGTTGTGGTCCATCACATGATGGCGCATCCGCTGCATCCTCTTGCGGCGCTCGTCAAGGTCCATCTCCAGGGCCTGATGAATGGCCTCGGCCACGCCTTCAATGTCATACGGGTTGACGATCAATGCGTCCAAAAGCTCGGTGGCGGCGCCGGTGAATTTGCTCAACACCAGCACTCCGTCTTCGTCGTCGTGCGCGGCTACATATTCCTTTGCTACCAGGTTCATTCCATCGTGCAGAGAAGTCACCAGGCACACCGACGCGGCGCGGTACCAGAGATCCACCTCCGCGTGGCTGCACTGCCGCTCGATCAGCAGGATGGGCTTCCATTGTGCCGTCTGGTAGCGCTGGTTGATACGCTCCACAGTCTCCTTCACCTTGCGATTCAGCTCGATATAACTGGGAATCCGCGAGCGGCTGGGGGCGGCAATCTGCACCATGGTCAGCCGCTCCAGGTAATAGGGATGCTCCTCGATCAGTTTCTCGACGGCCATCAGCCGCTCGATGATTCCCTTGGTGTAGTCCATGCGATCCACACCCACGATCAGAGTTTCACAGCGCAATCCGAACTCTTTCAGCAATTCGTCGCGCGAAGGGGCTGGTGTCTTTCGCTCTGGCTTGCTGCCATCGAACGCCACGCTGACCGGATAGGGACGCACGGCGCTGGTGTGGCCATCGCGGCGCGCGGTCATGTGTTCGCGATCGGTACGCGCCTCCAGCACTCGATCCACGGTGGAAAGAAAATTATTGCAGTGCAGCGGAATGTGAAATCCGATCAGGTCGGCGCCCAGCAATCCATCCAGCAGCCTGGCCTGCCACGGACAAATGCCGAAGGCTTCCGCGTTGGGCCACGGGATGTGCCAGAAGATGGCCACGCGCGCGTCCGGACGCGCCGCCTTGATGAGACGCGGCACCAGCGCAAAGTGGTAATCCTGCACAAAGACAATGGGATGGGCGCTGCCCTCCATTTCCTCCAGCAGAGCGGCGGCAAACTTCTCATTGACACGCTGGTACCATTCCCAATCCGAAGCGCGAAAGATGGGCCGGGTGTGCGCAATGTGACAGAGCGGCCACAGTCCTTCGTTGGCAAAGCCGTCGTAGTAGCCGGCCTCCTCCTCTTTGGAGAGCCACACCCGGCGCAGGGTGTAGCGTGGATCGTCGGGCGGCACGCGCAGCCGATCGAACTTGTCAACGTTCAGAGCATCTTCGCTGCCGCTGCCGTGCGCCACCCACACGCCATCGCAAGCCCGCAACACCGGCTCGAGCGCCGTCACCAGCCCGCTGGGAGGAACCATGCACACGGTCTCCTTGCCCTGGAGCACATGCATATAAGGCTCGCGATTCGACAACAGAAAGATGCGGCTGGAGCCAAAGCGTTCGCGAATGTTTGCGGCCAGCCGCTCGGCGGTCCACTGGTGTTCGCCGGCGTCCCGCAGCCTTGCTTCGCTCTCTGCGGCGGCGCGCGCCAGTATCAGGCTTTCAGCCATCGATTCGACCTCGCGGGCCAGCGGAGCAAAAAGACTCATCCCTTCCAGGTTGTCGTCCGCATCCTCAGCGGGTTGCCCCATGCGCAACCGGCGCAGCCGATCCGTTACCACCATCATGGGCCGCATCAGGAACCAGCGCACCATCGACAGCGTCACGCAGACGATCAGCAGAACAAAAGCAGCAGTATGCCAGAAGCTATGCCACCAGAGCACAACGCCCTCGGCGTGAATGGCGTTGGCATCCTCCAGAATTACCATTGCTCCGGCCATGCGCCCGTCTGCATAGAGAGGAGTCACCTCTTCCAGCCATTGCTGATTGTCCTGTTGCCCAAAGATGGATGAATCGGCGCCTTGCTGGAGGGCCTTGTCCATCGGGCCGCGCGGCAGTGTTCCGAAAATCCCAGCAGGTCCAGCGGCAGTCACCAACTTTCCTTGCAGATCATAGACCGCCAGGCCCAATGCCTCATTTTGAGCGCGCAGTCGCACAGCTTCTGCGACCGTGTCGGCAGCCTGGCCTGCAGCCAGAGACTTTTCCATGGCTATTTGCAGGCTCTTGCTCTGCCATGCGGTTCTGCGCTTCAGTTCCTGGCGCAGGACGTACGTGTGCGCCAACACCTCAATATAGGTCGAGGCAACTGAGACCAGAGTGACTCCCACCACCAGTGCAAGAATCAACCGGATACGAAAGAAGTGCATGTCACCCCTCTTTGTTCTCTTCTATACAGGTATTTCCATTTTTCCTGTGTCATTTGGAACAGTCCGCAAATCAACGACGCCATCCTCCGCGGTGCGGAGATACTCAGAAATGCCGGATGGAATCGTCTGGGCTGGTGGTTGAAGGTGCGGCGCTGCTATCGCTGGAATGTTCAGCGTGGCTTTCGAGCGAGCGGCTGACGAGGTCGCGTGAACCAAGGCCAATGGCGAGAGCGAGTGTGAGGACGATGCCGCCGAAGAGGATGCCAAAGGCTAGCTCAACGACGTTGCCGCCGATCTGGAGGTGGTCCAGGACCATGGCGGCGGTAAGGACGAGCACCAGCCACTTGATGCCGAGCGACAGGAACCGCGCGTATCGGAGCTGCGTATTGACGGCCCCAATGAGGACCGAACGTGCCAGGAAACGCGCGATGAGAGTGCCGGCGATGAGCAGGAAGGCAGCGCCAACGACACGGGTAAGGTAAGGCAGCAGCGAGCTTGGCGACGTTGCGGCCGTTGCGTAAGCGGCGTCGAAAGCCGAGACGCCGATGATAAGTCCGAGCAGGACACAGGCCCAGAAGGAGGCCCGGGCGATCAGCGCGGTGGGGGATGTCGATGGCGCCCAGTCAACGTTGCCGCTGCCTCGGGCCAGGCGATCATCAAACTTGGCCGCAGTGAGCCCACGCCGCAGCAGAGCGGAAAGAGCCATGCCGATGAGGGTGAAGACAGCCAGGGCCATCATGAAGGCCAGGATGCCTGGCAGGATGGAGATAAGCACCGAGAGGACGCGGTCGATCGACTGATGGAGCGCATCGGACATATGGCGCCAAATTGAGGAGTTGCCTGCGTCCAAGGGCGGCAAAGTCTGATTTGGGCCTGGCTGGAGCATCATGACAAGAATGGTTTGCATAGGACTCACTCCTTAAATCGACTCTCTTGCTTCGTACAGGAAACGGGTTTGATTCGGGGGGCACTCATGGATTGAACCTGTCTGGCCATCGCCAGCGCGAGACCAAGTAAGTTTTGTCGGCCTCGAAGGCGGCAGCGACAGCCTCGATATGACGCTCAGGGTTGGCGCCGGAGGCGGAGACGTTGATGTGGCTTGCAACCCATGCGAGGTAAAGCGGGATCAGCGCGCCGAGGAGATGCCCGCGGTTGATTGTGCGCAGCCGGTAGGCAAGGAGAAAGTCGAAGACAATGCGTGCCCAGAGGCTCTCGGGCATGTGGAATGCAGCGGCGTCGGTTGCGGAGAGTCGCTTGAGCCCGAGCAGCGAGTTCGGCGGCAGGACGAGCGACCAGATTTCATGGAGGTTGGTGTAGGCGAGCCGAAAAGCCTGGAGCATAGGGGCAATCTCCGCGGCCGCATCGATGGAGGGCGCCTGCGGCATGGGCCTGGGCATGGGCATGGGATTGCCCGCGTGCGGCAACTGGCGGAACCTCTGCCAGAATGCTGCCTTGGCGTCGATATCGGCGAACAAAGCCCCGGTGACCAAGGGAAGAATGGTGTTGAGGTCTGGTATGGTGGGTGGGGGTTGGACGCGCGGTCCAACGTCGAACTGATCGATGGTGAACCCGGCTACTGTGGCCTCGTTGACCGGCCAAAGAGGCGCTTCACCCTGGTTGGGCGCGTTGAAACGGTGGGCGGCGACTGCGAGGCGTTCGGCCATGCGAAGCGAAAGGCCGAGATCGACGGCCAAGGGAAACCGCACACGGGAGGCGAAGAGTGCGCGGGTAAGCGGATAGAGGATGGCGGAGTTGACCAGGCCGGCGTTCGGCGGCAAATCGTAGCACGGGACTGCGAGGTCGGTTGAGGTGGTGAGAACGGCGTTGGCGAGGTCGCGGAATGCGGACGAACCAAGCGAGCCGGACTCCGCGCTCAGCATGAGGATGGCACGCGCCCCGTTCTTTTCGGCAAGCTGGTAAACGTTGACGAAGTCCGCGGCGGTGTGGGTCCAGGAGGCGTTGGTCGCAGGAGCGGCGACGATCCGCAGAGACGGATAGGATTCTGCCGGGAGCGCGTCCGAGGAAGCGATGATCAGGCCCTCCGCCGGGAAAGATGCGGTCAGGTTGGCGAGGACACTTTCGAGTTGTTCCGGCGTCATGGCGGCGAGCAGGACGAGGAGTCCGGCGCCGGGGCGTGCGGAAGGGGCGGTGATCTCCGGAATTGGATATGCTGTCGCCATGGTTATCCAGGAGACTCATGTTAAACCGACTGGAGACTTCCTGCAGTCTCCAACTGACCAGCTTCTCTGCGGCCAGACGTTTCTACAAGGTCAGGATGCCGGCAAGTGGGATGAGGATCATGCCGGTTTCACACTTGGGGGCTGGAGTTCGAGCCAGAGGAAGGAGTACGGAGCGAGGGAGAGGACGTAAGAGGCTTCGGTGATAGTGGGGAATGGCACATACCCCAGCATCTCGACAGGCTCGGTGCCGCTGTGGTCGGCGAGGTCGAGGGAGACGGGCTGAGCAAAACGGCTGAGGTTGGCCACGCAGAGAACGGTCTCGTGCGAGCCATCGCCGCGCTTGAGGTCGCGCAGGTAGGCGAGGATCTTGCGGTTCGCCGGGTTCAAGAAACTGAGGGTTCCACGGCCGAAGACCTGGAACAGCTTGCGCAAGGCGATCATGTTGCGGGTCCAGTGCAGTAGGCTCGACTGATCGCTGAGTTGAGCTTCCACATTGATGGCTTGGTAGCCGTAGATGGGATCCATGACAATGGGAAGGTAGAGCTGGGCGGGGTCGCACTTTGAGAAACCTGCGTTGCGGTCCGAGTTCCACTGCATGGGGGTACGAATGCCGTTGCGGTCGCCGAGGAAGATGTTGTCGCCCATGCCGATTTCGTCGCCGTAGTACAGGATGGGTGTACCTGGAAAGCTGAGCAGAAGCGAGTTCAACAACTCGATGCGACGGCGGTTGTTGTCGAGCAGGGGCGCGAGCCGGCGACGGATGCCGACGTTAACGCGCATGCGAGGGTTGGTTGAGTAGGCGATGTACATGTAGTCGCGCTCGTCGGCGGTGACCATTTCAAGCGTGAGTTCATCGTGATTGCGGAGGAACAGACCCCATTGGCAGTTGTCGGGGATGGCTGGCGTCTGGGCCATGATGTCGGTTATCGGCAGGCGATCTTCCTGACGAAGGGCCATATAGATGCGTGGCATCAGGGGAAAGTGGAAGACCATGTGGCACTCGTCGCCATCGCCGAAGTAGTGACGGACGTCGGCTGGCCACTGATTGGCTTCGGCCAGGACGAGGCGGTTGGCGTAGTCGGCGTCAATGGCGGCGCGGATGGTCCGGATGACGGCGTGGGTCTCGGGCAGGTTTTCGCAGGAGGTGCCGTCGCGTTCGACGAGATACGGAATGGCGTCCAAGCGCAGCGCATCGACGCCCATGTCGAGCCAGAAGCGCATGGCCTTGAGAACCTCTTCGATCACCGCGGGGTTATCGAAGTTGAGGTCGGGCTGGTGTGAAAAGAAGCGGTGCCAGTAGTAGGCCTTGGCAGTCTCGTCCCAGGTCCAGTTGGACTTTTCCGAGTCGGTGAAGATGATGCGGGCGTCCTTGTAGAGCTGGTCCGTAGTGGACCAGACGTACATCTCGCGTGCTGCTGAGCCAGGCGGAGCAACGCGTGCAGCCTTGAACCAGGGGTGCTGATCGCTAGTGTGATTGATGACCAGCTCGATCATGACCTGCATGTTGCGCTGGTGTGCCGCGTCAAGGAACGACTTGAAATCGTTCAAGGTTCCGTAAGACGGATGGACGTCGACATAGTTGGAGATGTCATAGCCGTCATCGCGCAAGGGCGAAGGGAAGAAAGGCAGGAGCCAGATGCAGGTGACGCCGAGGTCCTGGAGGTAGTCGAGCCGCGCGAGCAGTCCGGGGAAGTCCCCAATGCCGTCGCCGTTCGAGTCGGCAAAGGCTCTTACGTGGAGTTCGTAGATGATCGCGTCTTTGTACCAGAGGGGATCGGTTGCGCTGGCCGGTTTCTTCACGCTTTGATTCTCCTAGATGATGAGACGCACACTCTGTTGCAAATTGCTCACAATCGGAATGGTGGCCACGGCTCTCTCCGCGGCGAACCCCGGCTGTGGTGGAAATGTGCGCTTGGCCTCTTGGCTGACACAGCCCGTTGAAAACTGTTTGGCCGTTCGACGAAAACCTCTCGACCGGCAAAAGACTTTACAGCACTCTTGACCCGGTTGGCGAAGCAGAGGGAACGCTGTTGGAAGAGAGCCACCTCTCGTTAGATTGGAAGACCAAAGACTTCAGCCATTTTCGGCGGCTCCACTATTGTTCAAATTTGGCAAATCTGGATTTGTCCGCAATGTCTATAGATTCGTACCCTGACGCCGATAGGACCAGTATTTCCTCGTCACTTCACTCCGCCCCCCGCATCGCAGACGCCATGCCGGCTTGTCAGTATGTCCCCCTGGAGTCTTTCATGACTGGCAAGTCCAGAATGAACTGTGGCCAGACGTTCAACTCCGAAAAGTAGAGTCTGATTCTCCCGGCACTGCGCTACCCGGGGCCATGGGCATGTTGAGGAGGCGGATTCCGGTGGCAGCAAAGATGGCGTTGCCCACGGCGGGCGCCAGGCCCACGATGCCGGTTTCGCCCGCGCCAGCCGAAGGCAGATCCTTGCGGTCGATGAGCACGACTTCAATCCGCGGCACGTCACTGAACCGGGGAAGGCGGTACTGTGCAAAGCGAGGATTGAGAATGCGGCCGTCGGCAAAGAGAATTCTCTCAAAGAGGGCGCCGCCAATGGCCTGCACGATGGCGCCCGTAATCTGGTTGCGCAAGCCGTCGGGATTGACCACCGCGCCCGACTCCCAGGCCTGAACGATACGGCGGATGTGTACCTTTTTGCCGGCCGAATCGATCTCCACCTCGGCGCAGGCAGCGACATAGCCCCCTTTGTCGGTTCCGCCAGCAATGCCGAATCCGTGCTCGGGCGTTGATTTCGAGCGTCCCCAGCTGAAGTTCTCGGCAGCCGCTTCGAAGACGGCGCGCAGCCTGGGATCGGTGAGATTCTTGAGGCGGAACTCGAGCGGGTCGATGCTCGCCGCGTGGGCCAGCCCATCCATATGTGACTCGCGGGCGAAGACGTTGGCAGCGGCTGCGAGTGAGCGATAGGAGCCTTGGCGCAGAGGCGACCTGGCTGGATGGTATTGAATGAGCTGGTTGGGAACGTTGTATGGAGTGGCGATGGCAGCGGAGCCCGAGTTGTAGTTGTGGTGCTCCCATGCAACCAGCGTTCCGTCTTGTTGCGCGCCGGCTTTGATCTCAATCAGGCCGGCGGGGCGAAAATAGGCCCAGGTAAATTCCTCCTGGCGCGTCCACACGACCTTGACGGGCTTGCCGGCGGCTTTTGCCAGGCGAGCGGCTTCAAGAGCCGCTTCACCTGTATGCTTGCCGCCATAGCCGCTGCCCATATCCGGCTGAATGATGCGCACCTGGGCGGGGAGGATGTGAAACGCCTGTGCGAGTTGGTCGCGAACTCCGAAGGGACGCTGTGTACCGGTCCATACCGTGAGATTGTCGCCGCTCCACTCGGCCACGGCGGCGCGAGGCTCAAGGGGCGCGTGCGCGATGTACTGGACGGTGTACCGTTCTTCTAGTTTCAAACCGGCCTTGGCCATGGCTTGCTCCACCGAACCCACCACGTGCTGCGAGCCTTCTTCACCTCCGGACTCGGAAGTGGCCTTCAGAATCTCGAAGAGATCGCGGTTGGAGGGCTGCGCGGGCACATTCCATTTTGCCTGGATTGTAGAGATCGCTTGTTGCGCAGAAAAGGCATCAGTGGCGACGATCCCGGTGAAGTCGCCGTCTCGCACGACCTGGGCTCCGGGAAGTTTTTCCGCCGCGCCGGTGTCGATCGACTCGAGTGTTGCATTGAATCCATCGGGACGAAGCACCGCGCCGAAGATCATTCCGGGCCGGGTGATGTCGGAGGGATAGGTGTGTTTGCCGGTAACAAAGTCGCGGCCTTCAGCCTTGGGAACGGATGTTCCGGCGATCTTCCATTCATCGGGAGGTGTGAGACTCTCCTGGCCGGAGACAATCTTGACGAGATTTTCGCCTCGGGTGAGTTCGCCATAGGTGAGCGACCGCGAGGTCTGAGGGTCGATGACCCTGGCGCCGGCAGCGGTCAAGGCCGTGGGGTCAAGATGCCAGCGCTCGGCGGCCAATTCCAAGAGCATTTGACGCGCCGCCGCGGCCATGGTGCGAAGTTGCGGCCCCATGGTGGGGGTGGTGCGACTGCCAAAGGTGCCCATATCCCAGGGAGTGAGCTCAGTGTCACCCATGACCATCACAATGGAGTCAATGGGTGCGCGCAGTTCCTCGGCGACAAGTTGGGCTAGAGAGGTGCGGATGTTTTGTCCTACCTCAACTTTGCCGGTGAATACCTTCACCTGGCCATCGGCCGCAATATGCAGCCACGCGCCCACATCTTTGGGAAGCTCATGGCCGCCGAAGGCCCGGCCTGACTCCTGCGTCCACGCGGGGGTGCGAGCGAGGCAGACGAGCAGTCCTCCTCCCAAAACCTTCAGGAAGTCGCGGCGGTCGAGGTGAAGGCTGCCTGAAGGACCCCAGTACTCGTCTTGGAAAGATTCAAGCTCGGGCTCATCGCGAAGGCTCATCGGGTTACTCCCTGGACCTTCGGCCCTGAGGCGCGCTTTACCGCATCAAGGATGCGCGGATAAGTTCCGCACCTGCAGATGTTTCCATCCATTGCCGCGGCAATCTGCTCTTCGGTAGGGTTGTGCATCTGATGCAGTAGAGAAGTGGCGCTGAGAATCATGCCTGAGGTGCAGTAGCCGCACTGGAATGCGCCCTCGTCCAGGAAAGCCTGCTGGACGGGACTGAGCTTGCCGTTCGTCTCCAGGCCTTCGATGGTGGTGATTTTCGCATTGACCGCCGACGCCACGGAAAGCATGCAGGAACGGGTGGCTCGACCGTCGAGCAGGACGGTGCAGGCTCCGCATTGGCCCTCGCCGCAGCCGTATTTGGTCCCGGTCAGATTGAGCCGATTGCGCAAGACAGAAAGCAGAGTCTCTTCAGGGGGAGCGTTCACGCGGAGGTGAGCGCCGTTGACGTTCAGGACAAACTCGCCCATTTCAGGCTCCGTATCCGACCGGGTTGGGTCACCTAAGGATCAGGATAACGCAATTCGCGCCGACATAGTACTTCCTTCGCAGGCGTCCGGCTCTGCCGCGGAATTGTGACGCAATGCCGACTTCAGGGGACTAATCCTTAGATGAAAGCTGTAAACAATAGATTTAAAGGCGAAGCTGCACACCGGCCAACCGGGATCACGCCGTTTGCTGTGTAGATGGCCAGTTTCGTTTAGGTCCAGCCCCAGCAGCGCATTGCAAACCCTGCCTGGTGGTCTCACACAATGGGAAAGCAAACGGACAAGTCCGATCTACCGGGATATAAGTTCGATTTTGACCATCCTTTGGGAGGCTTGCGGCTTGATGATCCCAATTGTGAAGAGTCCAACGGTTCGGTAGCATCTGTCGA
>Ga0224555_1003718_pt1 | contig 15114 bp, 15 predicted proteins | sample 714S23034metaG_FD_180687 | JGI IMG/M metagenome (GOLD analysis project Ga0224555, IMG submission 180687) | Peat soil microbial communities from Stordalen Mire, Sweden - 717 S2 30-34 | ecosystem: Environmental > Terrestrial > Soil > Wetlands > Peat | place: Sweden: Norrbotten County, Stordalen...
CCTGATTCAGATCGTCGGACCGAAAACACTTTCCCATAGCCGCATCTTAAGCCGAAGTACCCTCTGGAAAAACTATGATGTTTGGTGCCCCTGGAGAATCTATTCCCGACAGACTCCTAGAGCGTGTCATAAATCGGTTTTGGGTAGGTCACGGCTTTAGCCGTGCCGATTAGGACCCTTTAGAAATGCGGGCTTTAGCCCCTGAGGGACGCGCTTTCTAAGCTGCAAGGCATTTATGAAATCCGTACTAAGCAACGCCCTCGGTCCTGCTGCATTGTTCCTGGCATAGGCCGCCGGTCGCCGCAATCTGCTCCAGCGTCTTCTGCAGCGAGGCCAAATCGCCTACGGTCACGCACGTCTTCGAGCGGTCGATCTGCCGCATCAGTCCCCACAGAACTTTTCCCGGACCGACCTCGATAAAGAGCCTGGCGCCTTTATTGATCAGCAGTCTTACCGACGGCTCCCACCTTACCGTGCCGGTCACCTGGCGAATCAGGGCCTCGCGCGCAGCCTCCGCGGAATCGACAACCGCCGCATCAACATTGCAGACCACCGGGCACGACGGATCCTGAAAACTCAGCGCGCTCAGGTCCCGCGCCAGACGATCCTGTGCCGGTTGCATCAGCGAACAATGGAAAGGCGCGCTGACCGGCAGGCTCACCGCCTTCTTCGCTCCGCGTGCAGTGGCTAGTTTGATGGCACGGCGCACGGCGCCGGCGTGTCCTGAGATCACGATTTGCTCGGGCGAGTTAATATTGGCCGTCTGGCAAACTTCTCCCTGCGCCGCCTCGTTCAAAATTTCGCGGACCTTGTCGAGCGCAACTCCAATTCCCGCAGTTCCAATTCCAGTTCCAATTCCAATTCCGATGACGGCCGCCATCGCACCCACGCCCACCGGCACCGCTTCCTGCATATACTTGCCGCGATTGCGAACCGTCCGCACCGCATCGGCAAACCTCAGCGTACCCGCGGCCACGTGCGCCGAATACTCGCCCAGGCTGTGCCCGGCAACAAAGTCCGGCTGCAGACCTCTTTCCTGCAGCACGCGCCACGCCGCCACCGACGCCGTCAGAATTGCCGGCTGCGTGATCTCGGTCAGCTTCAACTTTTCTTCCGGACCTTCAAAGCAAAGCTCGGACAGCTTGTAGCCCAGCGCCTCGTCGGCTTCCTCAAAGGTTCGACGCGCCACCGGATACTCGTCGGCCAGCTCTTTGCCCATGCCAACCGCTTGCGAACCTTGGCCCGGGAAAAGAAAAACGATTTGAGAACAAGTGTTTGTCATATTAAGAATGAAGTCAGAAGTCAAAAGTCAGATTGCAGAAGTAAGAGCCCAAGCGGTATTCGCTGGTCGCAGGATTTTCACTTCTGCAATCTGACTTCTAACTTTTGACTTCCCTACGTGGGAACCGCCACGCTCAGTTCTGCCAGTTCGCGCTCGATCGTTTCGTTTACTTTGCCCTCGGCGAATTCCGCCGCCACGCGCACCGCGTTCTTGATGGCATTTGTATTCGACGATCCGTGCGTAATGATGCATACGCCTTTTATGCCCAGTAGCGGCGCGCCGCCATACTCGGTGTGATCCAGCCGCTTCTTGAAATCGGAAAACGCGTTGCGCGAAAGCAGCGCGCCCACCTGCCGCGTGATCGTCGACTTCAGAGTTTCTTTCAGCACCGCGCGCACCAGCTTGGCCACGCCTTCCGAAGTCTTCAACGCAACGTTGCCGACAAATCCGTCGGCCACAATCACATCCACGTGGCCGTTGTATAAATCGCGGCCTTCCACATTGCCGATAAAGTTGATCGGAAGCCGCTTCAGCAGTTGAAACGCCTCGCGTGTCAGCTCGTTGCCTTTGCCTTCTTCTTCCCCGATCGAAAGCAGCCCCACCCGCGGATGCTTCATGCCGAAAATCGAACGGCAGTAAATATCTCCCATCACCGCGAACTGCTCCAGATTATTGGCCGTGCAATCGACGTTAGCGCCGACATCGAGCAGAACCGCCGCCGTGTTCAGCACGGTCGGAAACGCCGCCGCCAGCGCCGGACGATCCACGCCCGGTAGCGCCCCCAGCACCACTTTAGCCGTGGCCATGGCGGCGCCCGTATTGCCCGCCGTCACAAAGCCCGCGGCGCGCCCCTCGCGCACCAGCCGCAGTCCAACGCGGATCGACGAATCGCGCTTGCCGCGGATCGCCTCCACTTTGTCGTCCATGGTGATGACTTCGCTGGCGTGAACCACTTCAATGGGCAGCCGCCGCGTCCCGGGATAGCGCTCCAGTTCGGCCCGCAGTTGCGGCTCCGGCCCGACCAGAAGCACGCGCACGCCGTGATGGCGCGCCGCCTGCAATGCGCCTTCAATCTCCGGCTTCGGCGCCTTGTCGGACCCCATCGCATCGAGTGCGATTACGCTAGGCATGAAAGGAAATTAGGACTTCTCTTCGACCTCTACCACTTCGCGGCCCTTATAGGTTCCGCACTTCGGACAAGCGCGGTGTGGCATCTTCTGCTCATGGCAGTTCGGACACTCCGACAGCGAGTGCTTCGAGAGTGAGTCATGCGCGCGCCGCGTAGCGGTGCGCTTTTGTGAATGTCGACGTTTCGGATTCGGCATGATTTTCCTTTTCAGTTGCCAGTTGCCAGTCAACCCAGCCTTACTGGCAACTGGGGACTGGCAACTGCTTCTCACAGCTTATCCCGTATTTCCTTCAGCGCCGACCAGCGCGGATCTTCGACCTCATCCACGCACGAGCACTGAGTTTCATTCAAGTTCTTCCCGCAGTGCGGACACAAACCTTTACAATCCTCGCGGCAAATGGTCTTCAACGGCAACGCCAGCAGCACCTGCTCGCGCAGCGTGTCTTCCAGCAACAACCCTTCGCCCTCGTAATAACCGATCTCGGCCTCAGCGTCCGTAACCGAAAGCTCTTCGTGCCCGGAGTCGGTTCCCAGCGGCCGGTACAGGAGATCGAAGCTACGCTCCACCTGATGCACAACCGGATCGAGACAACGCGCACAAGGCACTTCCAGGCTCGTCTCCAGCTTGCCCTTCACCCGGATGTCCTGCACTACCTTGTGCTTGCCGTGATGCTCCTCGACCAGATCCGCCCGGCCCTCGCTGCGCAGCGGCGACCGCTGCCAGACCTCCGCGCCCAGATCGATCACACCCGGGCTGAACTCCTCCCGGAAATCGACTGGGTGAATCTCCAAGTCCTTAATTTCGATGAGCATTGGAACCTCCGCCGCCCCCACTCAAATTACCGCAAAGGCCCGCGGAAGTGCGCACAGAGACGAAAGTCTCTCAGGGAGCAATACATAAGAATAAAGGCCAAGAATAGCGGTGTCAAGGAACGGAGCCGGCTGGAACGGAGCCGGCTGGTAGAGGACAATCGAAACTTGACCACTACCAGCCGGCTGGTAGAGGCTACTCACATCCTATCCTCCTTTCCCCTGTCACTTCGACTGGTGCGGTTCCTCACTGACAAACCGCCGCCATTCTCCTAAAATATGCCCGTCCAGCAACTTGGTTCGCGACTTCCCGTGCAGCGGACGAAGCCCAGCGGAAAGAAAGGAAGTATTCTGCCATGCTGCCCTCATCTTCGAGCAAGCTGAAACTTTCCTTCGATACTGTCTTCTACTACGTCACCGACATGGAAGCCTCCATCGCCTTCTATCGCGATACCCTCGGACTCCAGTTGGTTTCTCATGACTACGTCGCGCGCTTCGATCTCGACGGAGTGCTCATCGAACTCGTGCGCCTCCCGCCCGGATCGGTGGTCCCCGGCAACGGCAATGCCCGCCTCTGCTTCTCCGTCGAGAACCTGCAGGAGACGTTGGAGCAAATGCACGCCCGCGGCATCGCGACCAGCGATATCAAGAACAAGAAGGGCGGAAAACTGGCCTACTTCCGCGACCCCGACGGCAACGAACTCTGCCTCTGGGAGTACGCCGAACCAGAGGATGCGCGAGAGATCGTAAAGTCAGCCGTGCTCCGCGGCTAGCGCCGGCATCATCCGGATGGCGCCGGCGCCGCAGGGCCTCGGCAAAACGATACTCGATTCCTGTAATGCTACCTAGGGCTATGCTAGACTACCCCTATGCCTACCCTATACGTGGAAAACGTGCCCAAAGACCTCTACGAAGCTCTGCGCGCCCGCGCCCGCAAGAATCGCAGTTCTATCGCTGCCGAGGTCATCGCGATGCTGAAAGACACAGTGCCCACCGCCGCCGAACTAAAACTACGCCGTCAATTCTATGATGAATTGATGGAAATTCAAGCGCACAAGCCTCCCGGCAAAGGGCCGTTTCCTTCGACAGAAGAGATGATCCGCGAGGACCGTGAGCGGTGAAGACGTTCGTGATGGACGCAAGCGTCGCCGCAAAATGGGCAACGCCCGAGATCATTGAGCCTCTCGCCAATCCAGCCCATCGCTTTCTTCGCGCCTACGTGGAGGGAGCGATCCAGGTGGTTGTCCCGGATTTATTCTGGCTCGAGATCGGCAGCTTCCTCTGGAAGGCCGCCAAACGCCGCGTCATCACTTCCGCGTTGGCGCAACGCGCTCTCGAAGCGATGCTCAACCGCGACTTTCCCACTGTGCCGAGCCGGGCCTTTCTGCCGCAAGCGTTCAAAATCGCCTGCGATTTCGATCGAACCATTTACGACAGCACCTACGTTGCGATGGCCGCTACCACGGGCAGATATCTCATTACCGCCGACGAGCGCCTGGTGAACGCCCTCGGAAGCCGCTTCCCTGTCCGCTGGTTGGGAGCGTTCTAACCACATATTCGCTTCCGGATTTCGACCGGACTAGTTTGGACTGAGGTCACGCCATTGCCGCCCGCTGGAGTTCCGGATACAATGTTTGCCATCTCGGCTGTCCGATCGCAACTTCGTGTTACCAAGGACTGCCGACCCGCTAAGGATTCTACGATGTACGACCGCCTCTAATTCGCCTGCTGATCCGTTCCTGCGGATGTCCGCTTTTTTCTCTTTGCTCTAGCCACGCAGTCGTGCCACTTCCATTTAGGAGGAAGCACGGAAGCGACGCGTAGAAAGTTTGCCAGGTACCTATGGAAGCCGTTACGGCCATCAATACTCCGCCACCTTCACCCGAGCGCAGCCTATGGAGTTCTCTGTGGGAAGCGATCCGGGGTTCTCATCAGGACTACACCACGGGCAATCTGAACCGCGCGATTCTGTTGCTCGCCGTTCCCATGGTCCTCGAGATGGTGCTGGAATCGCTTTTCGCGGTGGTGGACGTTTTCTGGGTTGGCCGGCTCGGCGCCAACGCCGTCGCCACCGTGGGACTCACCGAATCCCTGCTCAGCCTGGTTTTCGCCGTGGGCATCGGATTGAGCTTGTCCACCACGGCCATGGTGGCGAGGCGCATCGGCGAGAAAGATCCCACCGGCGCCGCTGTCGCCGGGGTTCAGGCAATCCTGCTGGGCTTGGCCACATCGGTTGCCGTTGGAATTCCGTGCTTCATTTACGCTCCCCAATTGCTGCGCCTGATGGGCGCTTCGAGCGACATTGTCTCGATGGGCAGCGGCTACGCCCGAATTGCGCTCGGGGGTAGCGGCGCCATTCTTATGTTGTTTCTCAACAACGCGATCTTCCGCGGCGCCGGCGACGCCGCCATCGCCATGCGCCTGCTGTGGGTTTCAAACATCATCAATCTGATTCTCGACCCCTGTCTGATTTTCGGGCTGGGACCTTTTCCGCGCCTGGGCGTAACCGGCGCCGCTCTCGCCACCTTCACCGGACGAAGTATCGGAGTGGCCTACCAGTTCTACCGCCTGCTGCGCGGGACCGAGCGCATCCGTATCCTCGCCGGGCAGATTCGCGTGAATTTGCACGTGCTGCTGCGGCTGGTACGCGTGTCTTTGACGGGCATCCTGCAGTTCGCCATCGCGCACACCAGTTGGATCGGCTTGGTGCGCATCGTGAGCGTCTTCGGCGCCGCCGCACTCGCGGGTTACACAATCGCCATTCGCATCGTCGTGTTTCTCATCCTGCCGTCGTGGGGACTCAGCAACGCTGCCGCCACTCTCGTCGGCCAGAATCTCGGAGCCAAGAAACCCGAGCGCGCCGAGCAAGCCGTCTGGCGCACCGGCTTCTACAACATGCTTTTCCTCGGATCGGTGGGAGTGCTCTTTATCCTCAAGGCCGAGCCGATCGCGCGCCTGTTCACCCAGGACCCGGCCGTCGTTCCGCTGGCCGCGACCTGTCTGCGCATCGTCAGCTACGGCAACATCGGTTACGCCTACGGCATGGTCATGATGCAGGCTTTCAATGGCGCCGGCGACACAGTCACGCCCACCATCGTAAATTTCTTCGGCTTCTGGCTCTTGGAAATCCCGCTGGCGTACTGGCTGGCGATTCCGATGCGCTTGCACTCCAACGGCGTGTACATCGCAATCGTCATCGCGGAATGCTCCATCGCCGCCGCCAGCGCCGTGCTGTTCAAGAGAGGGAAGTGGAAGACGCAGAAGATTTGAAGGGGCTCCGTACAGCGCTTCGTCTTCTGTAGGTGAAGACTCACTTCATCCCCAGCGCCCGCAGCACTTCCTCATCCGCTACCGCCTTCCCATCTTTCTTCGTGACCACGCCAAACGATCCCGAGTAGTCCCACATCGCCCACCCAATCCCGTTATGCTCGAGCGCCGTTCGCACATCGTGCAACCACGCGGCGCGATCTCGCGGATCGGAATACTCCCGATACACGCCAAACTCGTTGCACACCAGCGGAACCCCGCGACGCCGCGCCCACTCCGCTGCCTGCTTCATTTCGGAATCAATGCGGGCAGCATCCCAGTGATCGTGCCCATAGCGGATCACCTGCAACCGGTCCACTTCATCCGGCGCCAGCGCCGCCGCGCGCTCCGCCGACTCCGCCGTCGACGGATATCTCACGCCCCGCAGCCAGTGCCAGTAATACGCACTCCAAGTCGCTCCCTGATGCGTGAAGATGTACGGCTCATAAAAATGGAAGTTGTAAATGATATTCGGATCGCGCAACGGCTCCTGGAAAACCAGCTCATCGTCATTCGACCAGCGCGCTCCCGCCGCTATGATCGTGTGCGCAGGCGCGCCCTCCCGGATCGCCGCCGCCAGCTTCGCCTGCACACCCAGCCAGCGATAGCGGTCCGTGAACTCCGGCTCATTCAGAATTTCCAGAAACACGCGCTCCGCATCCCACCTCGAATAATGCGCGGCCAGCGCGCGCCAGAAGTCGGCAAACCGCTCGACAAAGTCATCATCCTTCGCGAGCCGAGCCTTGAAGTCGCTCTCCGGATGCAGGTCGATCACCACCGCCAGCCCGTGGTCGAGAATCATCTTCACGGCCGCATCGAGATGGCCCAGATATTCCGCTGGGATTTTGTTCGGTTCGCCCGCAGTAAACATCGGCTGCGGATTTACGCTCAATCGCACGTGATCGAAGCCCATCGATTTGATGAGCGCGATGTCCTCGGCCGTCGTCCACGCCTGAAAATGTTCCGGCGTATAGGCGCGCTTGTCATACACTTGCGCGAACCATTCGCTGGCATTGATTCCCCGTTTCAATTTTTCAGCTCGGGCGAACGCCGGTGCAGCCTTGGCGCTCACGGCGCCGCCCGTCTGGGCCGCCGCGCAACCTGCCACGAGACCTGCCAATAAAAGGAATGCGGCCCCCAATTTCACTCGACCCATTTTTGTTCGACTCATCGCCAGCAATCCCTTCCGCATTGATACACTGATGGCCACTGATCTATTAAACAACTGATCGATCAAACAAAAGACTAGCCCATGATTCCCTGCCAGCGCCATCTCTTCGATATTCCCGACGAAGTCGCCTACCTGAACTGCGCCTACATGTCCCCGCTGATGAAGCCGGCGCTGGAGGCCGGAGTCGCGGGGCTCGCCCGCAAATCGCATCCCTGGGAACTCACTCCCGACAAGTTCTTTACCGGCGCAGACGAGTTCCGCGCGACCGCCGCGCATTTAATCGACTGTTCAGCGGACTGCATCGCCATCGTCCCTTCGGCCAGCTATGGCATCGCGGCCGCCGCGCGAAATTTGCCAGTTAAAAAAGGCCAGAGCATTCTCGTGCTCCGAGAGCAGTTCCCGTCCAACTACTACGCGTGGCAGCGGCGAGCGGAAGAAAACGGCGCGTCTCTGAAAGTAGTCGCTTGGCCGGAAGATCATGACTGGACCGCGGCCGTTCTGAATTCCCTAACCGCCGACGTGGCCATCGCCGCGCTCCCGCACGTGCACTGGACGAGCGGCGGAAGGCTCGACCTGGTCCGCATCGGCGAAGCTTGCCGCAAGCTCGGCGCTGCGCTCGTTCTCGATCTCACCCAATCGCTCGGCGCGCTGCCCTTCAGCGTGGGCAGTCTGAAGAATGATTTGCAGAATGGTGTGCAGCCGGATTTCGCCGTCGCCGCCAGCTACAAATGGCTGCTGGGGCCCTATTCCGTCGGGCTTCTCTATGTCGCTCCAAAATGGCACGGCGGAATACCGCTGGAAGAGAATTGGATTCAGCGCGCCAACGCCCGCGATTTCTCGAGCCTCATCCTTTACACGGAAAACTACGACGCGGGCGCGCGGCGCTTCGATATGGGCGAGCGCTCCAACTTCGCGCTGCTGCCAGCCGCCGTGCGCGCCATGAAGCAGTTGCTGGAGTGGGATGTCGCGCAGATCTCCGAAACGGCCGGCGCGCTCAATCGTCAACTGGCCGAGGCGGCAACGGACTTGGGATTCTTCGCGCCCGCCGAACCGTTGCGCGCGCCTCATTACCTGTCCCTGCGAAGGAAAGAGGCGATCCCGAAGGAACTTCCCGAAATGCTAGCGCGCGAGAAAGTATTCGTAAGTGTCCGCGGAAGCTCGATTCGAGTGGCGCCGCACGTCTACAACACGGCCCACGACTGCGATCGCCTCATCGCATGCCTGCGCCGCATCGCCTAAACGCGCCTGCACTCAGGTTTGTGTGGTGGCGGGGCTTTGCCCCGCCCCGGACGGGGGAGAGCCCCGTCCCCACAAGAGCTACTGTTTGAGAGCCGCGGCCCGCCGCTGCGCCAGTGACGCCGCCTCGGTGGCCGGATTTTCTTTTTCCACCTGGTCGTAAATCTTTTTGGCTTCGTCCGGCTTCTGCCGCGACTCGTAGAACCCGGCGAGTTCGAGCTGCGCCGTCGCCTTGCTGACGACAAGCGTAGGCTTGTCGATCAACTGCTTATAAAGATCCACCACCTGCGTGTCCTTCTTCTCCGAGCGATAAACAGAAGCCAGCGCGAATTTGCCCAACGCCGCAAGGTCGGCGTTCGAAGAGCCTGCCGCTTCCTGCAGACTGCGCTCCGCTGCCGCGTTGTCGTTAAGCTGCGCCGAGGCCAATCCCACGAAATAGCGCGCCATGTCGGCAGTATGGGTGCGCGGATATTTATCGACGATGGCCTGGAACTGCTTGCGCGCTGCCGTGGCACGCTCCTCGGTCGACGCAAAGCTGTCGTAGTCCGGTTGCGCGGGCACGCCTGCGGGACGCACCGGCGTTTCAAAGGTGCGCACCGCCGTCGAAAGCTCGGCGCTCGCCTTTTCGTCCTGCGAGTTGACGTAGTACCAGCCGCCAAATGCAATCGCTCCGATAACAACAACCGCAATTACAACGGCAATGATTTTTGACTGGTGTTCCGCGCTCCAGTTGGCGGTCTTCTCCGCCGCTTCGAGCGTGACCTTGCTGAAACGGTCTTGTTTCAGTTGATGCCGGGTTTCTGCGCGCACAGGCTTCCTTCTTCGCTTAAAGGTAGGATGACAATCACTCAGTCTAACAGGCCGATTTCCAGAGCGTCAAAGCGCCGGGCCGGTGGTAATGGCTCAGCTTCACTCTGTTTTGAAAGGGCACGGCTTCACAGGCTGCGGAAAAACGCTGATTCGTATAGAGACGGGGCTTGCCCCGTCTCAGACTGCTGAAGAACTCTGGTTCGAGCAGGTTTTGGGTAGGGCACAGTTGTGTCTTCGCCCCACGAAAGACTATTGCGCGGTTTCCAGCAGGCCCTTCTCGGCTTTTTCCTGGCACGCGATGCAATGGCGGGTCCAGGGCACGGCTTCGAGGCGCTTGGCGTTGATCTCCTTGCCGCAAGAAACGCATTCTCCGAAGCTGCCTTCGCGGATGCGAGCGAGAGCGCCATCGACCATATTGAGCAACTGGCGGTCGTTGTTGCTCTGGCTGAAGAGGAATTCCTTGTTGTAGGAACTGGCGGCGCGATCGGCGACGTCCTGCGTGGCCTCATCGTCCGCGGTGCGACCGTCCTGCTGATTACGGACAACCATGTGGCGCAGCTCGTTGCGCCGGGTTTCCAGTCTTTTTCTGAACGTCTCTAGTTTCTTCTTATCCATGATTGCTGCCTACGACTGCTGCCTGCCGTGAAGCACAAGTCGCTCCTCACAGGCCCCCATCGCGCATAAAGTCAAACATGTATCCTAAGCGCGGGAGAGATCGGGCGTCAACTGGAGGAGGCGAGGGTAGAAATCTACAGTCTGACTTCAGACTCGCGAAAATGCAGATCCCTCGCTTCGCGAGGGATGACAATCCGTGAAGGGTGTCGCTCGTGCACCGAACGGCATCCTATCCCGTCGCTGCCGACTGGTGTAGAATTTGAAGGTCAAACCCCACGCTGTCATCCTCGGCAGCGGATTCCATCGGGACGTAGCGCAGCCTGGTAGCGCACTTGCTTGGGGTGCAAGGGGTCGCGAGTTCAAATCTCGCCGTCCCGACCATTTCATTTCAAAGGCTTTACGCGGAGATGCCTCCGTGCGCGAAGTCTAAGGCAAGTGCGCCGCTGACGCAAGAGATTTTCGGCGGGGAGTTGCAGAGAACTTTGACGATCTTAGCAGATGCAAGGCAGCGCGAACGGCAGGAGAATGGCAGGTGAAGAACGAGCGGATGACCGAAGTAAATTCATGTCTTCGGTGTCGCTTCGTCTAGCTTGAATCGCTGTCGTTCTGCATCGGTCGGTTCCCTGAACTCGTTGCCAACAAATTGGGTACTCTCAAGTGCAACGTCGTGGAAACGAGCATCATCCTTCACGTTTGCCTTCCAGAGCACATTGAATTTGACCAGCAATAGCTTGCCCGCAAACGTCAATCCAAGGGAACCGACATCCCCGGCGCTGCTCGTTGCAAAGTACTTGCGAACATAGGTCAGAGTTGTTTTCCAGTGGTAGGTACGGTCTCCTGTTATCTTCTGAAACTCTGGGAGCCCTACAAAACACTTAGTGCGAGCGTCAGCCGTCCAAGTTGGAAAAACGTTTTGTGGAAACGCTGGCGTTTGGATAGGAGCTGCATAGTTCACAAGTGAGCTTCCAACGACTGAAATGGCTGGAACCGAGCCTAGGTATGCCACCGGAGACGCAAAATCCGGCATCTCAAAATGGCTTCGGTCGCTCTCTAGTTTGGCAACAAGATCCTCTTTGATCAGGAGGCAATTCGGGTCGTCCTCGTTGAAAAATTTCTCGGCAGCACGCTTCACTATTTTCTTAATGAACTCATTGGTCAAGCTCTCTCGGGTTAACTTTATGTATGACGAAAAATCCAGCAGACTTTCGTAACACGCACACCGCGCGTCGGCCTTCAGTCTCTCAGCGGTTGCAGTTCGAAGAACAAAATCATTGCAGACAAAGGCGATGTTAACGTTGCGGCTCTCTGCCTTTGCGAAGGCTACAACCGTCTCAGAAATCAGAGCGTCTCGGAAACCTTTTTCGGCATCAGGATTCTTAGCGTCTGGAACGAAAGGCGCGAGTCTCCAAATCGCTGAATTGCAGAGAGTCTTCCAGTCGACACTTGCGATTGGAATGGGTAACACGTGAGCGTCTTTAGACTTAATCCACCGGTCCACCTTTTCTGTGACTTGTCGGCCGATTTTATCGGCGGTGATTTTCTGACTGTGGGTTGCCGCAGCGATTAGGGATATTTCACTGATATGCTTGGTTACCTTATCAAGAATCTTTGTGCAGGATGAAACCTGCTGAAACAGCAGTTCTCCTCTAACAACCTCAGGGATCATCAACTCAAGCTGAACGAGAGCTTGGTGATCCGTCCAGAACCTATCGAAATCTGGATTTACAGCCGGAGCCTTGTCTTCGAGCCACAAGATGTTCGTATCCACAATGACAACGTGCGGGACGGGCTTGCCCTTCAATATCTTCGGCATAGAGGGCGACCTCTAAGTTCCAACAAATGAACTTCGTTGTGTGGTATTTGAGAGGAACAGGAAATTAGACACTACCAAGGCGGCAGTGTCCACCTCGGATCGATCCGTCACAACGGTTTGCAACCAATCGACACGGCGCCCACAGGATCAGTCGTGGGGTCCAACACTCAGAACGGGTAGCGCACTTGCTTGGGGTGCAAGGGGTCGCGAGTTCAAATCTCGCCGTCCCGACCATTTGCTTCCCGGTATTCAGTGTCCGGGCCCGCTGTCAATTGCCGAAAGCTAAAGCACCCAGCCCGCAAATCCAGTCCTCTGTGATCCCGGCCCTTGCATTTTTCCTGCGTTTGGAGCAACGTTTTCAGTGCGAAAGGAGTGCCCCCGACATCATGATCAACGTTCTCATCCAACACGAGGTTGCCGACTATACGGCCTGGAAAGCGGCGTTCGATTCCGCCTTTGACTTTCGGCGTAAAAACGGCGAGTGCGGTTGCCGTATTTTCCGCAGCGCTGGAAACGTCAACGACCTTACACTCCTCTTCGAATGGGAGAGTTTGGAGAAGGCGCGCGCATTCATAGCTTCCGACGAACTCAAAGCCAAAATGGGGAGTGCAGGTGTCAAAGGCCAGCCTCGAGTCGATTTCATCACTGAGGTACACAGCGTCCGGCGCAGCGCGGCCGACTGAGCGTGCAGGGCTGATACTGCTGTCCCCCAAGCTGACCACCCGAGCTGTCCACCCGAGCTGTCCACCAACGATCGGTGCACCCTTGATCGCTATCCCCTGGGGCAGAGTCCCCGTTTGCGAGGCTCGGAATCTATTTCCGCCGCTTCGCATCCAATTGGCTTGAACCGGCAAACAGGACCGGAGCCATCCTTAAACTGTTCTGGTAATCTCCTCTTCTGGTTTGCCCCCAATTCGCTATTTTCAGGAGAACTTGATGACTAAGAAACCAAGCTCCAGCAATTCGAACAAAGCTTCAGCGCAACCCCGCTACCATCAGACCGCCCGCGAACTCCAGGCCTTTGGCACTGTGACCGCTGTCTTGCCGTTGCAATTGGAACAGCCAATCCGGCTGGAAATGACCGAGCATCTCAATCAACTGTTGGCCGACACCATCACTCTTCGGGATCTCTACAAGAAGTCCCATTGGCAGGTGTCCGGAGCCACTTTCTATCAACTCCATCTTCTGTACGACAAGCACTACGGAGAACAGAACGAGATCGTCGACACGATCGCGGAACGAATCCAGCTTCTGGGCGGAGTCAGTATCGCCATGGCCGCCGACGTCGCCGAGTTGACCCGGATTCCGCGTCCGCCCAAGGGCCGCGAAGAGGTTCCCGCGCAACTGTCTCGCCTGCTCGACGCGCACGAGCTCATCATCACCTATTGCCGTGAACTCGCGGAGCTGGCCACCAAACTGGGCGACCCCGGCACCAACGATCTGGTAGTGAGTGATGTCCTTCGCCCCAGCGAACTGCAAGCCTGGTTCCTGAGCGAACACCTGGTCAATGCGCCGCTGGTCGAAGCCGAGCCGCTGCGGCAATCGGCATAAGACAAAATCGATTTGCAATGAAATGCACGCGGGCTTCATGGCCCGCGTTTTTATTTTTGCGGCGGGACTGCATCCGGCGGAGAGACTCGGGGTTCGTATCAGGGCATCGCTTTAGCGATGCCGAAAGTTCTTCGAATCAGGAGCCCCTTTAGGGGCCGGGCATCCGGCGACCCTAGTGGCGTGCGGAAAGAATATGCAGGATCTGCTGCAGTTCATGCCGTAAGTGCGCCACATTCACCGAAGGATTCACCGGAAACGGAAGCGCGGTCTGGCTTCGATCGGACTTGGTCTCCTCGCGCAACTGCACCCGCGCACCCGCGATGGTGAAGCCGTCTTCGTACAGCAGTTTCTTAATGCGCACCACGGATTCCACATCGCGCTTGCGGTACATGCGCTGCCCGGTGCTGCTTTTTACTGGCCGGAGCTGCGGAAATTCGGTTTCCCAGAACCGCAGTACGTAGGCGGGCAGACGGCACAAGCTAGCGACTTCGCCGATCCGGAAATAGAGCTTGTCCGGAATGATGATTTCGGCGTTGCGGGCGTTCTTCGTCGCTTTCTTGCGCAGGCTCATGGAGGCCGCTTCCGTACTCCTCTATACGCGTTTCTAGCACGAGCCGCGCCGCCGGACAACCCCCAAAAGTACTCCCCCAGCACAGACGGGCCGCCGCCAGCGCCTTTTGGCGCTCCGCTCTCCAGCAGGCTGCGGAAAAGTCCGGTTTCGTATCAGGGTATCGCTTTAGCGATACCGGAAGTCCTTCAAAATCAAATGCCCCTTTAGGGGCCGGGCAGCGGGAATCTACTTTTTCCGCAGCGGCTTTTAGCCGCCGAGGCAAAACTGCGACGCGGAAATGACTCTTCCCGCGGCCTGCAACTTACGGCGCGCTCCATTGGGGCGAAATGCTAACTCGCGCAACGGCCGTTTCTCGCCAGCCCGGCCACGCTGATTCCCAATCCCGCGAGCATGATCAAACCCACAACCGCGAGCGTAGCAGCGGAGACTCCGCCCTTGTGCAGGAACACGAACCAGCGATCCCATCCCAGCCCGAGACGTGCCGGTTCGCCGCTTGCCAGGTACTTCCATAACAAATGAATCTGCCCACTCAGCGAGTACGAGAGGCGGTAAGTCCAGTTGGCATCGTAGTAGCGTCCCCGCGGGACTTGGTCTTCCATAAAACTCGTTGCGAGTGAGACACATTGAACCAGCGCCCCGAGAACGAGCAGCAACAGAGCGATCTTTTTTATTCGCGCTGCGTTTGTCCTGGCGGCGCTGAATGGCGCTGCGTTCCCGGCGAGCATCGGCCCCAATGCCAGGCACAACAATACGATCGAAGGCACCATATATCTCGGTCCCACGCAATATCCACCCTCCCACTGGGTGTAGCGGGCAAAGA
>Ga0224555_1003719_pt1 | contig 15101 bp, 11 predicted proteins | sample 714S23034metaG_FD_180687 | JGI IMG/M metagenome (GOLD analysis project Ga0224555, IMG submission 180687) | Peat soil microbial communities from Stordalen Mire, Sweden - 717 S2 30-34 | ecosystem: Environmental > Terrestrial > Soil > Wetlands > Peat | place: Sweden: Norrbotten County, Stordalen...
AGCACCATCAACGATGCGGTGTTGCGCGCAGGCGAACTGCTGATCCCGATCGTCGACGGGATGGCGCGCAATCTGCTTGCCGGAAATTACATCCAGGCCGATGAAACCTATGTCGGAGTGCAGACGCACGACAAAAAGGGCGAGAACCATCAGGCTTATTTCTGGCAGTACAGCGCACCGGGCAAGGGCGTTGTCTTCGACTTCAAGATGACGCGCAGCAAAGAGGTTCCGAAAGCCTTCTTCAAAGACTATGGCGGCATCCTTCACACCGATGGATATGCCGCCTATGAAAAAGATATTGGCACGAAAGATTTGATTCACGCCTGCTGCTGGTCGCACGCAAGGCGCATATTGATCGAGGCCATCAAGGTGCAGACCAAAGCCCATGCAGCCGACGCGAAGTTGGAACGCGTCGTCGCGCTCATGGATGGATTGTTTGCCATCGACCGCGAGGCGCGTGAACAGAAGCTGTCGCTCGATGACCGCCATGCATTGCGGCAAGAACGCGCACCCGCGACTCTTGCGGAACTACATGCGCTGTTGTTGGAGATGAAGGCATCGGGATGGATCCTGCCGCAGTCGATTGCGGGCAAGGCCGTCAACTACACGCTGACGCGCTGGGTGAAGTTGACGCATTTCATGCAGCATCCGGTGGTCGAACTATCTACGAATTGGGCGGAGAACTCGATGCGTCCAATTGCGATTGGTCGAAAGAATTGGCTGCATCTGGGCAGTAAAGAAGCGGGTCCGAAGATCGCCGCCATCTTCAGCATCGTCGAGAGCTGCCGCAAACTCGGTGTGCCCATCCGCCAATATCTTGCCGACATCCTACCCGGCCTGGCCGACCGCTCCATCCACTCCCTGACCGAACTCACCCCGGCTGCCTACGCCGCCAAGATGGCAAAGTAGCCTATCCCCGGCTGCCCAGCCCCGTCAACCATGGCCTTCCCCGGACGCGTACAAGTTGACCGATCTTGGCATCAAGCGTCTTCAGATCGACGGCGGCGGATTCCGCCTTCGCTTCGCCGCCAAAGACGCCGACTGCGCCCTCCAGAAGTAGGCTCTTCCACTGTGTGATCTGGTTGGCATGAACACCAAACTCCTGCGCCAACTCCATCAGTGTCTTTTCGCCCTTGATCGCGGCCAAGGCCACCTTCGCCTTGAACACCGGTGTGTGGTTTCTGCGTGGACGTCTGCTCATCTGCTCTCCTCATCCCAGCCATTTTAGGCTGCGGGGAAACAGAACTCCCACTTATCCTCCTGTCCGAATTTGCGAGACCAGCTCTGCCAACCGAGCGGTTTGGACAATCGCACTCTCCGGGTGGCTCGTATCGGCACCGGTGGTGATGGTGCTGAGGGACTTCATCCAGATCATCCCAACACAAACGAGGAAGCGCACCAAAAGAAGACGCTGCAGCTGCGGAAAGACTTTTTGGAGATACGGCATGACACTCACCTTAATTAAGACCCCGACAGATTTACTCTCAATCCAACCCACCAAATGCCGGGACTAAACACTTAGTCTTTACTGTGCTCCTCGGCGCCTAATAATCGTTTTGATGGTTTCAAAGATTATGAGCAAATCAAGCCCCAAGGTTTGGTGCTTCACATAGTAAAGGTCATATGCAAGCTTTTCCCGGCTTTCGGCAAGAGTAGCTCCATATCCGTAGCGGATCTGCGCCCATCCCGTGAGCCCGGGACGGATCATGGTGCGAACATCGTAGAAAGGGATCTCTTCCGACAGCCACGAGACGAATTCTGGACGCTCTGGCCGGGGCCCGACGAAACTCATATCTCCGCGCAAGACATTCCAGAGTTGGGGAACTTCATCCAGACGGGTTTTACGCATGAACTGTCCAAGACGGGTGACCCTGGGATCGTTCTTCGTTGCCCATTTGGCACCCCCGGCCTCAGCGTCCGCAACCATTGTGCGGAACTTATAGATCGTGAAGATCCGTCCGTTAAGGCCAACACGTTGCTGACGAAAAAAAATCGGTCCAGGCGACGAACACCGTACAAGCAGGATGACAATAGGAAAGATTGGGAGAAAGAGGGTAAGTACGATCGCAGCCACAAGAGTAGAGGCGATGCGCAGGGCGACTTGCTGCGATGGCTTCATCCTAAAGCCTTCACAGAAAAGAAGGTCGCTTGGGCGAAGCCCCTCAAGTTGCAACTTCCCTGTAAGCCTTTCAATAACACTGCCGCCCTCTTCAATTGCAATTCCATGGAAACGCATAGAGAGAAGGCCATCGACAGGAAGTTCTCCACGGCGCTCGTCAAGAGCTATAACAATACGATCAATGGAAGGCTTCACGGCGGTCATGTGTTCAACGGCTGCAGTAAATATTCTCTTGCGCTCTGACTTGTCGGCAGGGGGGGTGTTCCAACCGACGACGACCATGCCCGCCTCCCGATGCGTATGAATCGTCTCAATAATGGAGCTGGCACGCTCTCCTTCACCGAGGACGTACACGCGCTCCTGAAATATTGCGTGTCCACTAATCCATTCGAAGGCACAGCGCCACACAAACAGCGACGTTACGACGAGGATTAGCCCAAGAAGAAAAACATATCGCGCAATCACTACATCAGGAAAGACGTAGACTAGAGCAGAAAGCGCAAAAGCAAGGCTTCCAATAACAAGCAGAAGCCTGATATAGATCTCCCAGCGAGTAGAAATGTGCTGTGGTTCATAAAGATCGAAGTAGTATGCGCAAAGGATTGTACTTACAGTGATAATGAGTATTTTAGTGATGGCACGATTATGGCCGAGCACAACAAACGTATTCGGACCCAGCACGAGAGCCGATGCAAGAACAAAAGAGCCGCCAACAATCATGGCCTCGCATAGAATGAGGACTACTGTTCGTGTTGGATAGTAGACATTCCATAATTTGATCATTTTTATGCCTGTGCCCGAAGTTACTCTTTATTACCGCCATAGCCGTAGTAATTGCCTAAAATGGGTGGCTTGGCCACCGCGTTAAGTACGAAGCCAATAATATTGGAAGACTTAAGCTCATGTTGTGCACGCTGAGCTACTGGAAATGTTGTGACTCCCGCGCGCGCTACCAAAAGTACAGCGTCACACGCTCTCGCCAGGTTTACAGCGTCAGAAACAGAAAGAACTGGGGAGGAGTCCACCACAATCCAGTCAAAATATGGCGCGACTGTCGTAAGTAACTCGTCAAATCGCTTGTTTCCCGAAAGATCCGCTGCTCTATCCCCTCCCTCTCCCCCGGGGATGAACGCGAGGTTATTGAAGACCGCCGCAATCATGGGGTCCTGATCGGTGGGTGCTTCTGAAGATTGCATAACTTCGAGGATGCTAACTTTTCCTGCTAGATAATCGGAAAGTCCCGGAGAGGACTCACAACCAAGGGTCCGGTGCAGGCTTGGGCTACGCATATCTCCATCAATAAGAAGAACCTTGCTGCTTTTATGGCGCGCTAGATTGACTGCAAGGTTGGCCGCAATAAAGCTCTTGCCCTCTTTGGGTAGGGCGCTGCTGACAAGCAGTGATTTCAGCTTCTTCAGGTCGCGGAACTCGTGGATACGGGAGCGGAGGCTTCGAAACTGCTCCACAGCATCTCCACCTTTCTGAAGGGATGGAAGCCGTTCAAAAGACGGTTTCCAAGGCCTTCTAGGTATATCGCTCAGAAAGGTGGGACTTACCCTGGAGATAGAAGAATTGTGAGATTCCTCAACTGCTGACTCCAATAGCACTGCCGTGGCTGGGTGAGCCATGCTCAGAGATTCTGGATCGACGCGGACATCATCTTCATGTGCTGCTGACGTCCGCTCAGCTTCTGCTCGTTGTAGTGCTTCGTAGATGTGGCTCATTGGCCGCCTCTCCCCGTCTCCCTATCAAAGGTATACATAGGCTTTGCTGCACCAGTAGTTATAGAACTGTGTGGATTCTGCGTGTCTCCCCGATCCCGCTGAGAAGGAGCGATCAAAAAGGATTGGTCGTCCAGTTCCAGATCGGTCGCAACGCGATCTACAAGTGGACCCGATATCTGACTGATCTGCTCCACATAGGCGAGAATAAGCGAATGCTCACAGATGAGATTTATAACTCGAGGAATGCCTTGACTGTACATATGGATGAGGTGCGTGGCTTCAGAAGTGAAAATAGGAGTAGATGTACCTGCGATACGCAACCGTTCAATAATATATTCGTTGGTCTGCTCAGCGGTAAGAGGCTGTGTACGGCACCAGAGAAAAATTCGCTGCCGCAGCTGCCGTACACTTGGATGGCGAAGCTTTTCTTCAAGTTCAGGCTGACCCGAAAGAACAATTTGCAGAAGCTTCTCCGATGATGATTCGAGATTCGTCAAAAGGCGAATCTCTTCGAGGAGTTCCCAGGATAAATTCTGAGCTTCATCTATAACGACTACGCACGTCTCTTGCATGCGGAAGCGCTCAATCAGCCAGCGATTGAGCTGCAGAAGCATGCCCGATTTTGTTCGCGACGTTGGCGTAAGTCCGAAATCGGAAAGTACAAACTCAAGAAAGTCCAGAGGCTCAAGGAGAGGATTAAAGACAAAGGAGGTAAACACACGCCGTTGACCAAGTGACCCGAGGGCGCATCGTAGAAGCGTCGTCTTGCCAGTACCAACCTCTCCTGTAAGCACAGTGAACCCCTTGCGTGCCGAGATGCCATATTCCAAGCCAGCAAGAGCCTCCCGCGTATGAGGCATCATGTAAAGAAAACGAGGGTCTGGGCTGGCGCCGAATGGGCTACTCTGAAGCTTGAAGAAGTTCCTATACATGGGTTAGCCACCAGCGTTCGCAAGCGATTTGCTTGTTGAGTTAATGTCCTTTTTAACGGAACTGGAAAGTGACTGATCGGTGCCTTCTGCGCCCTCCACTTCGCTGATCAAGCCGATTGTACCCAGCGTGGGCAATTGTGTGAATGCCCAAATATCCCGCTCTGTGCGTAATGATTTGTCCCTATATTCCAACAATGCTACAAGGAGGACGCCAAGACCAAAGCCAATGACAAAGCCACCACCCGCGAACACCGGTCGCTGCGGAAAGGTCGGGGCGTCCGGAAGATTAGCATCATCCATCACTCGGAACTTCTCTCCCTCCTGACGGCGTTCGAGATCTGTTGCCATTTGTGATTGATTCATCTTATTTAGCAGGCTGTCGTAAAATTCCTGAGCTGTTTGATAATCGCGGGTCAGTTCCTTCATCTTTGCCGCGACAAGCGGCGTGGATTGAATACGATCTTGATACAAACGAATTTGGGCCTGGATCGCTCCTTGGTCATGCTTCTTCTGTTGGATGCCCTGCTCTAGAGCCGCGATCTGCGCACGCAAAAGCTGAAGCCCAGGCGAATCGGACCGACCGGCGGTCGCAGTCGCAGAACTGACAGGCATCGTAGTGGGAGGTGCCGACACCTGCGACATTTCCTTTCGCAGGTCTCTTATTTCACGTTTGATTGCGATCACGTCAGGATAATCAGCGGTATAGCGAGTGGTTAGGTCCGCTTCCTGGCTTTGGAGCCTCTGCAGTTCGAGTTCCTGCGTCTGCGGCGTTGCTTTTTGACCTGGCGCTAGGGCTTCGCGCGATTCGCGCGATTCTTGTGCTAGCAGCGCTTCCTCAAGCGATTTATCTTGCTCCATGCGTGCCAAGGCCTGGGTGGCAGCGTCCAACTGAGTATTTAGGCTGGTCAGCATGCCCATATTGGGCTGCTGCTCCTCAGGAAGCGTGCCCATATATTCGCGTTGGAAGGCAGCCAGCTGTGCATCTTGCGAATCTAGATTATTCTTCGCTTCGTCGAGCTGTCCTTTGAGAAACTGGGTTGTCCCTTCAGCGGACTGCTGGCGGGACTGGAGATTTTCGCTCACAAATAAGGACGTAATCTCGCGACAAACGAGCTGAGCGGTGTGGGGATCTGCCGCCGTGAAAGAAATGAAAAATCCTGGCAGGCCGCCTGATCCTTGAACCTCAGAATGAATAGGTGTGATGCCAATATCCTTTCGTGTTTTAGCGACCTTATCATCCATATTCATATTGGCGCCGCCTAGATTGAAGCGTCCGATAATTGGCTCGAGCCTCGAACGGCTTAATATTTGCTCCTTCATTGAAGCGAGCTGACTATCAAGATCTTCCGCGATGACGGGTTTGACGTATGTGTCAGGTACCGTCTGCGGCTCAATCAGCACAAGGGTCTGCGACGTATATATGGGAGTCAGGCGATAGCTAATCGCGACCGCGATAATGGGTACAAGCACGGCGGGAATAGCGATCATCCAGGCACGGCGCTTCAGAATAGCGACATAATCTTCGAGAATCAGTGGGCGATGACCAAGCATATAGAGTCCTTAGAAGTGATCGGAATGTATTGCTACGGGTGAATAGGTAAGTCCAACCGCAATTACCTGGCTGAGGCCACTGAAAACGTTCGGCGTGGCTGCGGTGTCATTGACGGATTGGGTTATAGTCGTATAGCTAAAGTAGCCAGACAAAGAACGGTTTATCTTCCGAGATGCCTGAACGCCACCGTAGATCCCCTGAGTCACCGTGTTAATGGCGGCGATTTGCGCCAGTGATGAGCTCCGGATATAGGAGCCAGTAAGTGATGAGCTCCGGATATAGGAGCCAGTAAGGGCGACCTGCCAGTTGCGCATAAATTGTTGCTGAACGTTAATAGCAACATCATCTGTTAATGCTCCGTATACTACGCCAGAGCCGCTGTTTGTTGCGCGGCTATAGGACAGGCCCACGCTTGTAATTTTACGGGTGTAGGTTAGCCCAACGTTAGCTATAAGATTTATCTGGGATGGGATCAATAATGCGGTTGCGTTGGAACCATACGTTCTTTGCGGGCCAAGAGCAATACTCATGCTGATGGCATGAGACCACTGGCGCTGATAGTAGAAAGTAAGGCCTTCAGAGGTAAAGTCAAAATTACTGCCCTGATACTGATCGGTGGTGTAATTATAGGTGGCATCAGCTCCGAGCGAGCTTCGGGCATCTATCCGGTAACTTGGGCCAACCGTGCCGGATTCTTCCGTAGAATTGATGCCCTGATTTCCTAAAAAGCGAAGAACCTGCCAAGAAGCAGACCCATTGATGGAGGTGCTTCTAGTTATTTGGCGCGTCACTCCCCCATTAAGACCGTTCCCTACGCGGCTGGAGTAGTTCGTTAGGATACTCTGTGCAGGTTCGTCTCCTAGCTGCACGGGTTCGACCCCAATATCTCCAAGACCCGGAATACCGGATAGTCCTGTGGTGGGAGATTGAGGAAGATAACTAACGGCATCGTCAACGACAAAAGTCCATACCTTAGTTTTGACGACCTGTGAGAATGCAAGATTCTGGTAGGTAGAGGACGATGGGTATCCAGGAATGAATGTGTATAGATAGCCACCGGAATATACCAGACTGAAGGGTTTACTTCGGCTTGTGGAGAGATATGCAAGATCTCCACTGAGTGCGGTTGTAGAATCTACGCCGCCGTTCCCATATCCCGTCGAAACGGATTCCGATCCGCTCAGTGCATATGTCAAAGTTCCCCCCACCGAAGGAAGAGTGAACCCAAAGCTCGGAGGAGTGGAGGAATTCGCCCCTTGCACCTGAGCGTGGGCAAGCGCTCCGAGCGCCAAAAAAATGAGAGGTGCCACAACGTTGGTCTTCATTGGTATCCTCATGGGACCACAATGGTATCCCCGGGAAGCAGGGGAACATTCTGATCGTTATCGCCCTTTAGTGCCAGCTTATAGTTGAACGCTATCTTCTGCTGCTTTCCTTGCGGTCCACGTAGAATATAGATATGCTTTCCGTTCGTGAAAGGAGTTAGACCGCCAGCCGCGGCAATCGCCTGGAGAGGCGTCATGCCCGGAGACAGCAATATCGGACCAACATGTTGGATCTCTCCTACGAGATAAATCTTCTGGCTATTAACAGCCGTAACGACGACAGAGACGATGGGGTCCTGAATATACTTCTTCAACTGAAGAGCAATAGTATCCCCGAGCTGCATAGGTGTGAGTCCCGCCGCAGGGATGTCGCCTACCAGCGCAAGAGAAATCATCCCATCGGGACGAACGGGGAAGGTCCCAGAGAGACTAGGCTCTTTCCAGACCGTTATCTGGAGCGCATCATCTGCCCCAATGATGTAACGGGAGGTGTCCGTCCCCGCGGCGAGGGCGGCTTGGGTACTGCTCGGTGCCGACGTCGCGTTCGGGGTTAATACAGGCTTAGCAAGCGTCTGGGGCACGCCAACGGATGCCGACAATAGCAATGCACCCCAGGCGAGAGCAAGTGAAGATGCCGAGATACTCCATTCCGCTTTCTGGAACGCTAGACTCATAAGAACTCCTTAGGTCATTACCACCTCTAGCATTGTTCGGGCCAAACGCACAGAGTTGCAAGCACTCTCCATGCACAAATAATACTCTATCCGTAACTATCATGGTTTGTACAACTTGCCATCCATCAGGAAAATGGGAGCAGCGGGGGCAGATACCTTTATCCTAAAAGTTCGGCATGAGAGTGATGCATGAAGTTGTGAAAAATGGAAAATTATTTCCACATTGGCTAGGAGACTTCCTCCTAAGGTCGTTGAAGATGTTCGGCCCCGCGGCGAGGGAGCTTGTGCTGCTCGGCGCCGGCATCGCCTTCGGGCCCTTATGTTGAGCTTCGTAAGCCCCGGTCCGCGCCGACGGATGCCGACAATGCACCCTAGCGAGAGCATCTGAAGAGGCCGAGATACTCGATTATGCTCTCTGGAAGGCTCCTAACGAGAATTCCTTAGGTCGTAGGATTAGCCGTGGCGGCCAAACGCACAAAGTTGCCAGCGCTCTCTCCACACAGAAGGCACACCATCGCAAGTATCCTGTTTTGTGAGGGTTGCGATTACTCGGAAACACCTGGGCGCATCGGAACTGATTTCTTTACCCGAAATTTTCGGCAGCGGCATGGTAGTGATGCATGAAGATATGAAAAGTGGAAGACTATTTTCACGGCGGCTAGTAGACTTCCTCTTGAGGTCGTTGGAGGTTGACAGATAAGCTCATACGGCCTTTCATTGTGGCACTGGAATTGCTCAAGCCCTATAGCGAAGGACATCTTTCAGAATGACGCGTGCACAATCTGCACCTTATCCCGCTCGGCCTATCGATTCCCTGCGGCCCGCTCACCCGCAGGGGACCACCGCGCCATGGCTTTTATGGTTGCCGTATATCCTTTTATCCTGCCTGATCGCCGCTATCTACTATCAGGTCGTTGCCAAGTTGGTAATGGACTGGTATACGAACCCCGACTTCTCCCATGGCTTTCTTGTGCCCCCATTCGCGGCATTTCTCATATGGGATAAGAGGAAAATCCTTCGAAACACGCAGACTAGACAGAGTTGGGCTGGTATTTTTCTTGTTCTAGCAGCAATCCTGATTCTCTTCATGGGAATTTACGGGGCAGAACTTTTTCTTGCGCGCCTCTCTCTCGTTATGCTGCTGGAAGGGATTGTATGGACGCTGTTTGGAAGAGCAATATTGCGAGAAGTTCAGTTCGCATTGCTTGTGCTCTTGCTGGCCATCCCATTGCCGGCCGTTCTATTCAATCAACTCACATTTCCTTTGCAGTTACTGGCTTCGAGAATGGCGAGTGCGCTCTTGCCACTGTTCGGAGTGCCTGTACTGCGTGATGGAAACATAATCCAGTTACCCTCGATGCGACTTGAGGTTGCGGAAGCGTGTAGCGGTATTCGCTCGTTGATGAGTCTGTTTACGGCAGCAGTATTCTATGGATATTTTCTAGAGCGAACTACGTGGCGGCGGGTCGTGCTTGCGCTCGCCAGTATTCCTATAGCCGTGATAGCGAATTCCGCCAGGATTGTTGGGACTGGTCTGTGCGTCCAGTATTGGAATCCCGATAAGGCCGTCGGGTTTTTCCATGAATTCTCTGGGTGGCTCATGTTTATCGTATCGCTTTGCTGCCTGTATCTCCTTCATATCGCAATGCGAATTAACGTGCGAATAAGCAGGAAGATCATATGAAGTCATGTCGCTTTTGGGTTGTTCTCTTTTTGTTGGTAGCTACATTGACGATGCTTCATCTCCGAGGATCTGTGGATCGTGTACCAGCCAGCGACGCATTGAGTCTTCTGCCACATAATATTGGCATGTGGACTGGACAAGATATCCCCATCGATAAGGAGACTCTTCTTGTTCTCGGAGATGGACGCTTTCTCAACCGTATCTATACAGTCTCCAGCACAACAGCCTCCACCACATTTCGCAACCCTATAAGTTCGCCTGTCAATCTTTTTATAGGCTATTTCCCTACGCAGCGAACCGGACAGGCCATCCATTCTCCGCAGAATTGTCTTCCGGGTGCGGGCTGGACCTTCGCCTCGTCTCAGACGATCTACCTTCAACGTGCGCATCGGAAGGATTACGAAGTAGGGGAATACCTTATTACAAACGGCACTACGAAACAGGTCGTTCTCTACTGGTATCTGGCGCACGGCCGAAGCATAGCGAATGACTATCTTGCCAAGGCATACATGATGGCCGATGCCATCCGCTGGAATCGCACTGACGGTGCTCTTATTCGTGTAGTTACCCCCCTTCAGCCGGATGAATCATTGGAGGCTGCGCAGGATCGAGTCGTAACCTTTGCTAATTCTATGGTACCTCTTTTGCCACGATTTATTCCTAACTAGAGCAATCCACGTGAGCAATTAGCTGCGACATGGTTGTGGTGGAACCGATGCACCAATGCTTTTAGATCCTCAACATGTAGCTCACTGTTATCGCGAACCAAACAGTTCATTTCGGGAATGGAAGGAAATAAGATGCAAATCCTACATAGACGTGGAATGGTCCAGATTGTGGCACTTCTAGTATTGCTTGGCGCTGGCCTGCTTCAAGGTTGCACGCGAGATCCAAATGTAAAAAAACTGAAGTACCTTGAGAGCGGAAAGAATTATGCGGCTGAAGGCAAGCAGCAGGAAGCGATTATACAGTTCTCGAATGCACTAAAAATAGATCACAATTACGCCGCCGCACACTATGAACTCGCAAAAGCTTACATGAAAATAGGTTCCATTCAGGGGGGCTATGTGGAGCTTCAACGGACGGTTGATTTAGCTCCGACCAATGTACAGGCTCACCTTGATCTCGGAGCTTTGCTCTTGGCAGGCCATCAATTCCCCCGAAGCACGGAGCAAGCAAAGGCCGTCCTGGCTATTCAAGCTAATAATCCCGACGCATTCGCTTTGCTTTCTAGCATCGCGCTCGCTCAGGGAGATCGTGCGGAAGCACTAGCTCAAATACAGCACGCTTTGGCCATTGAGCCAAATCGTTCCAACTTTCATACCGCCTTGGCTCTAATTCAGATTTCGGATACTGCAACCGCGCAATCAGCAGAAGATCAGTTACGGAAGGCGATTTCGCTTGATCCTAAGAACGTAATGGCTCACCTTGTGTTGTCTTCAATGCTTGAAAAGAAGGGGGATCTACAGGGCGCTCAAGAGCAATCGATGGCAGCCGTTGCGATCGACCCGAAGAATATTCGGGCACGCTTAGCTTTGGTCGGTATTTACTACCGGACTGGCAACAAGGCAGCGGCGGAAGACACGCTTCGTCAGGGAACGGAGCAGCTTGCAGATACGAACGAAGGCGCTGATCTCCTGTGGAGCTACTATGCTCGCACTGGTCAGATCGATCGGGCCGCATCTGTTTATGCCGATTTGGTCAATAAACATCCAAAGAGCGTCCCTCTCAAACTGACCTATGCACACATCCTGATAGCTCAGAAAGATTTCGCCAAGGCGACCACCATCACGGATGGACTGACCAAGACAAATGGCAGCGACCCGCAGGTTGCGATATTGAATGGCATGCTTATGCTGCATGCCGGGAAAGCCAACGATGCCTATACAGTTCTTGAAAAAGCTGCAAAAAACGCTCCGGATAATGTAGCAGTCAAGCTATGGTTAGGGCAGGCTGCCCAGGCCAAAGGGGATATAGGCGCTGCGGAAGAAAATTATCATGATGTAGTACGTATTAATCCATCGAATCTTGATGCAGAGAAAGGATTGGCGGGGATTGCGAACCAGCGTGGAGATTTCACTCTGTTGGCGCAAGTAGCTGAAACAACCCTCGTTCACTACCCAAGATCATCTGATGCCTATTTCTGGAGAGGTTTAGCTGAACTTCATCGGCAGGAAGTCGAAAAGGCCGATGCCGACTTCCAAACGGCGATTAAAAATGACCCTAACAATTCGTCGGCAGCCGAGGAACTTGGTGTACTGCGTCTAAGCCAGAAGCGTATTCCAGAGGGAAAGGCTTTGCTGGAGCAAGCCCTTATTTTGAACCCTAATGCTACGCGCGCCTTGCGTATTCTTGTAGCTTATGATCTGCATGAGAAGCAGCCAGCAGAGGCGCTCGCTAGGGTAAAGCAACAAATAGCGAGGGTCCCTCACAATGGGGACATGTATGACCTGCTCGCCGAAGTGCAACTGAGTACAAAAGATGCTAACGGGGCCGTGGTAACAGCCCAAAAGGCAATGCAGTTAAACCCTTCAGATGGCACCGCTGTAATCGACTACACCCGTGCCCAGATGATGCAGGGGAACGTTGAGTCAGCTATTGCAAAATGGAAGGAATGGACGAACAGCCACCCTAACGATGCGCGTGCAGATTCGATTTTAGGTACTCTGGAAGAAGCTCACGGTGATTCTCAATCAGCCATGGAATGTTACAAGAAGGCCCTACAGATCCAGCCTGATCAGCCGGTTGCTGCGAATAATCTCGCATATCTGATGATGGAGAGTGGCCAAAATATTGATGTGGCGCTTTCGCTCGCCCAGACCGCGCATCGTGGCATGCCAGATTCTCCAAATACAGCTGACACACTAGCCTGGGCATATTATCACAAGGGAACCTATGAGTTTGCTCGTGATCTGCTGGAGGGTGCCCTCAAGACGTCTCCTGATAATGCTTCGATTCAGTACCACTTGGGGATGACTTATATCAAGTTGGGAGATAAGGCCGATGCGATTCTCCACCTGAAAAAGGCCGCGGCTTTAGCACCGAACACCCAGACAGGGAAAGATGCTAATAAAGCGTTGAACACCCCGGGCTAACCTAAGAACTTGTTGGAAACTCTTTCGGGCGTTTACTCCAGAGTGAAAACAGGTGACCTGGAATGTATTCCGATAGCAATTTGGCGCGTTGTAGGGCGACGCTGCAATCTGTGGACGAAGTCGGTTCTTATACGATGGAATACACGATTTTTTCCCGGTTAACCGAGCGAGAGTAGCAAGTGAGTTACTTGAGAGAACGGCAGCTATTGAGCGTGAGCCGAAGCAGCAGTGCTGCGCAATCGCGTATTCGAACGGCTCGGCGTGGGATGTACGGAGGAGATCAATTTGGATAGCGTGGTTTTGAATCAACTCGCGCGCACGATCTTCGAACAGGCGCTGGAGGATTGCAGCATCGAGAGGGCCTTCGCGCAAAAGATGAAAGTTGTAACGGCAGTGGACGGCACGAAGAGGCTTCTCTTCGGAAAAAATGTCGTCGATCTGGCTCACGTAAAGCATGTACGAATCATTGCGATCGGCAAAGCTTCACGGACCATGCTCGAAGCCCTGTTGCCGCTCCCCGCGCATTGCGACCTGGCGGGTGTGTTGATCGCGCCTGCGCCTCCCAAGCAATTGCCGCTTCGATTTGAGTTTTTTGCCGGTGGCCATCCCGTCCCCGATGAGGCCTCGTTTGCCGGTGCGCGCGCCGTGTTGGCCATGCTGCAGGCATTGCCAGAAAGCCTCTCCGGCGCCAAGGAGACACTCTGCTTATTTCTTATCAGCGGCGGGGCCTCGGCGATGATGGAATTGCCCCTCGATCCGGCTATTTCGCTAACAGACACGATCGCATTTCACCGTGCGCTTGTCCATAGCGGCGCATCCATAGCCGAGATGAACTGTGTTCGCAAGCATTTCTCTGCCGTTAAAGGCGGACGTCTTGCCCTTGTCGCCAAGGGAGCCGAGTGCCTTTCCGTTCTGGTCTCCGACGTCCCCTCCGGGCACCTCGACACCATAGCCTCGGGCCCCACGGTGCCTGACACGTCCACGATTTATGATTGCCGCGAAATCCTCGCCCGGTACAACCTCCTCGAGCGCTTTCCTGCCTCCGTGCGGCGGTTCTTTGCATCCCCCGATCTGCCAGAAACACCAAAGCCGGACACCCTGACCGCGCGGACCCTGACCCTTCTCGATGCGAGTGACCTGGCAGAGGCCGCTCGCCAGCGGGCTGAGCAGCTTGGATTCCACGTCGTCATCGACAACTCCTGCGACGACTGGGACTATCGTGCCGCGTCGGAATACCTGCTTGCCAGCCTTCGCACTCTGCGGCGCGAACTGCCACGCCTCTGCCTGATCTCCGTCGGGGAGCTCGCCGTGTCTCCTCCAGACCCCCCACTTAGCTCAGGCCGCGACCTGATGGCCTCCGGCATCGGGGGGCGCAACCAGCACTTTGCTCTCTACACGGCCACGCTGCTCGACTCTTCCGACGGACCGATCGCCGTGCTATCGGCTGGCTCCGATGGCATTGATGGCAATAGCCTTGCCGCCGGGGCCGTGGTCACGGAACAAACGCTGCTCAGAGCAAAACCCGGCGTGTCGGCTCCAGACAACATCCCCATGGACGAGTGGCTTCGCACCGAGGCCCAGATGGCCCTGCAGCAGTTCCGCTCATTTGCCTTTCTGGAAAGCTCTGGTGCAACCATCACAACAGGCCCCACGGGAAACAATCTCCGGGACCTGCGAATCTTGCTGGCGGAGCAGCCCCCGTCTGCTGCACACGTATCCTGAAGCACACTCCGCCACAACTCCTCCAGAGTAAGGGCCGTACGCGAAGAAACAGACGCACGGATTCATCCCGCAACCTTCTTCTTCATCGGGATCCTTCAGAAAAGATCGCTTAAGCCACAGAGCTGCTACGGAAAACAAAATTGCCCATAGCAGCCCGTGGTACAAGTGGCTGAATTCCATGGGAGGCTAAATTCTGGTCTGATGGAGTTGGAGCAGCTAGAGAGGGCGAGGATCGGGGCATTGCTGAGTTTTACCGCGCCCACCGGTTGATGGC
>Ga0224555_1003720_pt1 | contig 15101 bp, 12 predicted proteins | sample 714S23034metaG_FD_180687 | JGI IMG/M metagenome (GOLD analysis project Ga0224555, IMG submission 180687) | Peat soil microbial communities from Stordalen Mire, Sweden - 717 S2 30-34 | ecosystem: Environmental > Terrestrial > Soil > Wetlands > Peat | place: Sweden: Norrbotten County, Stordalen...
TTCCGTCAGCACCGGGGTATCTACGTCGACGCATCGCCGATCCGGCGGGTGAGGCCTGACGCGCCGCCGTTCTTTGTGGCGCACGGCCAGGACGATTCGATCATCCCGGTCGGCGAAGCGCGCGAGTTCGTCGCCGCGATGCGCGCTGTCTCGAAGTCCCCCGTGGTTTACGCGGAGTTGCCAAACGCCCAGCACGGTTTCGACTTCATGGGCTCGGCGCGTGCGCATTACGCCGCCGACGCGGTGGCTCAGTTCCTGTCCTGGGTGTACGCGTCGAGACGCCGCCATACCCCGTGACGATAGACCACCGCAAGCGGCTCGACAGAGCTTAACTTCGATCCGCGAATTGGAATCGGTAGCCAGGCGACGGTAGTAACCTATCAGCCAATCGGGTTGCCACCGGGGGTATGGGATTTTTGCCTCGACACGTCGGCCTTGGCGGTGACTGGGCTTCAAGTCATCAACCTCGGCAGCAGCACAATGCGGAGGAAGGTATGAGCGGCAACGATATTGACAATCCGGAGCTCGCCAAGTTCGATCCCGCCTTCACCGAGCTGTTCAATAAGGTGGTCGCGCCGGTTATCCAGCGATGGTTCCGGTCAGAGGTGCGGGGCTTGGAATCCTTCCCGCCCGCTGGCGGCGTGTTGGTGGTGTCCAACCACTCCGGCGGGCTGCTGACACCTGATGTGCTCGTTCTCGGCCCGGCCTTCTACGACAAGTTCGGATACGACCGCCCGCTCTACACGCTGGCCCACTATGGCGTGTTCTTTACACCGTTCCGCGGATACTTGGGCCGCATCGGCGTTATTCATGCCAGCCGGGAAAACGCTGCGAAGGCATTGCACTCGGGCGCGGTCGTGCTGGTGTATCCCGGCGGCGACTATGACGCGTACCGGCCGACGCTAAGCCAAAACGTCATCGACTTCGGCGGCCGCACCGGATACGTCAGGATCGCCATCGAAGTCGGCGTGCCGATCGTGCCTGTAGTGTCGATCGGGGCTCAGGAAACCCAACTGTTCCTGACCCGCGGCGATCGGCTGGCGAAGCGATTGGGTCTGCACCGGATCCGAATGGACATCCTGCCGCTCAGCGTCGGTTTCCCATTCGGCATGACTATGTTGTTCCCGGCTAACATGCCGTTGCCGGCCAAGATCGTTGATCAGGTGCTCGAACCAATCCACGTCGTCACAGAGTTCGGCAAGAACCCCGACGTCAACGAGGTCGACGCCCACGTCCGCTCGGTGATGCAGACGGCCCTTGATCTGCTCGCCCGCGAACGCCGGTTCCCTGTGCTGGGCTGACCGACGACGAGCGCGGCGCTGAAGAGGGCTTGCACACGATCGCGGGTCGGCTCCCGCGGTGCACTCGCCAGCGCGTGGTCCGTCCATTGGCCCGCCTCCCGCAGCATTCCCCGACACATCCAAAAGGGTTGTAGGGCAGCGACAATCGCGAGTGCCGCCGGGCCGTCTTAGGACAAGCTGAACTCCAGCGCCGCCCGGATGTTGGGCATCTAACCCCACCAGCAGCCGCGCCTTGCGCAACGCGCGCGAGGACTCGCGAAGTGCCCTAATACGCTGGGAGAGCGGGCTTTCCGGCGCAGTCACGGCGATCACCCTATGACGGGAAAGCGACGCTGGGCGGCCAATTCGTCCAACGCCGACTGCATCACCTTGCGCACGTGTGCGTCGACCTCGGCGATGTCGGGATTGTCACCGAACTGGGCGGTGATGTCGATCGACGGCAGGACCTGCGTGACGATCTTGGCGGGAAGCGGCAGGTTGAATGCTCCCACGCTGAACCCGAACGGGAGGCCGAACGAGACCGCCACTTCCTCAGTGCGCGTCAGCCGTTTCAGCCCCAGCCGCTTTGCCAGCCAGGCGCCGCGGGTCAGGAATAATTGGGTTTCCTGCCCGCCGATCGACACGGCGGGCACGATCGGCGCACCAGCCTCGATGGCCGTCGTGACATATCCCATCCGCCCATGGAAATCGATGATGTTCTGTTGCGAGGTTGGCCGCAGCGCGTCGTAGTCTCCCCCAGGGAAAACGACGACCACGGCGCCGGAGCGCAGCATCTTCTCTGCATTGTCACGACTGGCGCGGATCATGCCCATTTGCATCAGAGTTCCCGCGGTCGGCCCCCGGAACAGGAGGTCGTGGGTGAGGAAATACAGCGGGCGGTCGTATCCGAACTTCTCGAAGAAGTCGACCAAAAGAATCGGGACGTCGATCGCCAGTGGGCCGCCAGAGTGGTTCGACACGATCAGCACTCCGCCGGACGGAAATCCGTCGAGACCACGTACTTCAGGGCGGAACCAAACTTTGACAAGCGGACGCCCGACCGTGACCAGGAGCCGCAGCGTGGTCGGGTCCCACTCTCCGGTGAAGTCCCCTGGCCGGGGCGTGCTTCGGTCAGTCAATGCGGACCTCCGATTGCAGATGAGACGAACGTCGGCGGGAAGCGCTACGACAAGTCGAAACCGTGGGATCTAGCCATTGACAAGGCGGTTGCTGCCCGGGAGGCCGGCGGTGCTGGCCAGTTCCAACACTCCGTGCCGTTGGCCAACCACTAGCGCTCTTGCTGACTGCCGCCGACGATGCCTTTAATGCCGCTGCTTTCACCGTGTTTGCTCGGTATCGCCCGCCGCGCAGCAACGATCCACCCTTCGTCAGGGTAAGGCACGGCGAGTCTATCGCCTCACCGGCGATCTATTAGCGGAAATTCACACAATTGTCAGTAAGGCCTCACCTCACACGGATCCACGCTAAGTGGCGTCGCGCATGCGTGGGTGCTGGCGCGGGCCAACCGCGATCACGCGATCGATTTTTGCAGCAGGTAGCCGAGGTCGGCGCGGACCCACGAGCCGTTGGGCCGATCGAGATTGAATGCCGCGGTCGCGTGGAACGGCTGGAACCGGGAAGCACGATCCGGTTCCCCTGACCGGGCTATTGGCCCGACAGCTCGACCGGGTAGACGCGGTGGGTGCCGCTGAATCCTTTCAACTCGACGTCGCGGACCGCTCCGAACGTGAAGTCGTCACCGACGGCGTCGTGCACCGACTCGCTCACCAGAATCTGGCCGCCCTCGGCCTCTGCCGCCACCCGAGCGGCCATCGCGACGTTGCGGCCGAACAGGTCGTCACCGCGCTGCACGGACTTGCCCATGTGGATGCCCATGCGCACGCGAATGTTCCTGGACTGCATGCGATTCACGCCGCGGGCGAGTGCACGTTGTATGGCGATGCCGCACCGCAGGGCCTCGTCCCGCATTCATTGAACGGATGGGGGCGGTTGCTCCATCTCCAGGACCTGCCGGGTCGCCTTCACCACCGTGTCGGGATTGAGGCACATCAAGTCGACGCCCACTCGGACCAAGAACTCGGCCATGTCCAGGGCCAATCGCGGTGTCGGCGGCTTCGAACAGGGTTCGTATCGAATCCGGTTCTGCGAGATCAAAAGCAGCAGCGTGCGCGATAACGCCCGCTGCTGTTCTGTCATCAGCCGTCTGTTTCGCCGCCGATTCGGCTAAATCGCCGACCACCACTGTGCTGCCCTCCGCGCCGAGCCGCTTCGCTGTTGCTGCGCCAATTCCAGTAGCGCCGCCAGCAATCACAACGACCTTGTCGCGCAACCCGTTTATCGATCTCTGGACTCCGGAACTGACATGTAAATATGATTCTTGATTTGAGAGAACCGGAGTACCGCAACTAGTGGAACCGCGACCGCCGCCATGCCCGATGTCTGAACCCCGCTATGGACGGCGCTCCGCTCCGGGCGACCGGCTGCAGGAGCGGTCCCAATCCGGCTCGGAATCTCGGATGTCGGTCACCACTCGGCCAAACCATTGCGCCACTTGGCGCCATCACCTACTCAGATACCCAGTAGCAGAAGTCTAAGGGTCGCAAGGACATTCACGGAGCCAATCGACCGTGACGTTAAGAATTCGTCACCGCTGGATGCTAGCCGAACTAAGGGCTACGTCGATCCTTGAGCGTTAGCCCCACGCATCGGTGTCACGACGTTGAGCGCCACCGGCTCCGGCAACGGGTTTTCGACGGTTTCCGGCAGCCGATCGCCGTACACGTTGAGCGTAATCGTCGTCTGCGCGTGACCGAGCCAACGCGATCGTGGCTCACGGATGCGGCCTGCTCTCCCTCAGTAACCCTGTTGATAATCCCGGCAACAAGCAACATAAAGACAAGCACAGCAGTACAAAGGACGTGAGTTCGGTTAAGAATCTGCGCGGGCAATCGCGTTGGCCGGACTCGACTGATCACCGGAGGCCGGAGTGGAGCAATTGAGCGGTCTCGATGCCGCATTCGTTTACGCCGAGACCGCCGGCGCGGCGCACGTGACCTTCTTCGCGACCTACGATCCGTCGACGGCTCCGGGCGGCATCGTCACCTTCGACGATGTCGCCGCGCATATCGGCTCCCGACTCGGCGCGGACCGCATTTTTCGCTCGGTGCTTGCTCGCGTCCCATTCGATCTGGATCACCCGTACTGGGTGCGCGCCGAGAACTTCGAACTCAGCGAGCACCTCCACCACCTGACATTGCCGCGCCCCGGCGGCTGGCGGCAGCTGTGCGAGCAGGTGTCGCAGCTGCACGCTCAGCGGATGGATCTGCGCCGACCTCCATGGGAGGGCTATTTCATCGACGGGCTCGGCAAGATCCGGGGAGCGCCGAAAGGCGCCTTCGCCGTGTGCTTCAAGGTGCATCATTCGGCGGTCGACGGGGTGACGGGCTTAGGCCTCGTCAACGCGCTTCACGACCCAACCCCCGACGCCGCGCAGGCGCCCATGGACGATTGGACCCCAGAACCATATCCGTCATCGCTAAACCTGCTCGCTCGCACCGCGGTCACCTACGCCCGTCGGCCAGCACGACTGGTCTCCGCCGCAACACGCAGCATTCCCTTGCTGACCCGGCTTCCCGGAGCGGTGAGGCGGTTGATGCCAAGCGGTCATCGGACGGAGCAAGGGCGTTCCATCGATGTTCCGCTCACCCTGTTCAACCAGCACACCGACAGCAGCCGCAACTTTGACGCACGCGCCTACGACCTCGCCGCGGTGTCGACAGCACGCACGCTCGTACCGGGAGCCACGTTCAACGATGTCGTTCTCGCCGGCATCGGAGGCGCTATGCGCCGGTATCTTCTGGAGAAGGGCGAGCTGCCCGAAAAATCGCTCGTAACGGCCATGGCGATCGCCGTGCACACCGACTCAGAACGCCAGCACGGGGTGAATCAGATTTCTGTGGTCCGCGTGTTGCTCGGCACGAACATCGCCGACCCGCTCGCCCGTGTGAAGGCCGTGCAGGAGTCGAGCGCCCAGTCGAAGGCCGTCAGCGAGGCGTTGGGCGAACGGATGCTTGAGTACGCCGAGTTCGTGCCGGGCGCGCTCGTCGTCACAGCCCTCCGTGTGGCCATGGCGGCAAACCTCGGGAGGCTCTACGACAGTTCACGGGTTTCCAACACCCTCGTGTCCACCATGCGCGGCCCGGACTTCCCGATCTACCTTGTTGGCGCTCGGATGATCGCCGGTTACGCATTGTCGCCGTTCACACAAGGGTGCGGGCTGATCCACAACGTGATCAGCTACTGCGGACGCGTGGTCGTCAGCATCAACGGCTGCCCGATCGTGCTACCGGATATTGAGCACTACGGGGATTGCATGGACGCTTCTTTCGCTGAGCTGACGTCCGCCGCGAAAACCGCGATGAGCGAGACGCCGCGGAGCGGGCAGCCGCCTTCCTGATCGGCGATCGGGTCAGAGCCGTCCACGTGCACCAAATTGGTTGAGCAAGAACAGCCGCCGCGCCGAGCACGCTGCACCGCCGTCAGCCGACGCGTTCAGCTCGCCGACGGTTACACGCATGTCGTGGACACCAGTGCCTCGCTGGTCCGGATCGCTCGAGACCGCCATCTCGAGTAGTAGCGAGATACTCATGCTGCGATGGCGCCTATACCGGGTCGAACTTCGATATAAGCCAGGCCCCGTTGACTTTCGACAGGGACACCAGCACACTGCTCGACGTCAGCGCCGGTTCCGGCCTGTCTGTGCTCGTGGTGGTCTGGTTGATGAACAGCAGTACCACCGCCCTGTCCGGGTTTAACTCGGACAACGCTGACTGAACCACGGCAGCCCTTGTCGTCACTCCCTTCTGCTTTGCCGCCGGGGCCACGATCTGTTCGGTGAATTGGTTGTAGTAGGACAAGAAGTCACCGGTCAGATGCGCCTTGGCGTCCGAGAAGTCGCGGTCGAGGCTGTCCGGGGAGTAAGACAAGAGCGCCACCGTCCCATCGGAGGCGGCTTGAATCGCGGTGTGCGCGGCCGCTGAGTTCCACACAGCAAACCCGACCTGCTGGTCTGCTCGATACTTGTTGAAATACAATTCGGCGCTCAACACTGCCGCACCGACGAGTAGGGCGGCTGCCACCAGCGGGACCCATCTAGCTTTGCACCAACGAAACACACGGCGAACGGAGCCGGCCGGCTTCTGGGTGCCCCCCTCTTCGGCGACCTCGCCCTCGGGCTGGTCGGCTGTCTCCTCTTCGACGTCATCAACGTCCTGCCGCGTGGTCACGGCATGAACTCCACTTTCGACATCTTGATCTGCCCACCATCCCTCGTCACGGTCACGCTGAGACGCCATGCGCGCGGTTCGTGCTGCGCGCCAGTAGCATTGGTGACCTTTGTTTTCGCGGCCACTAGTACGACCGCCGAGTTGTCAGTCGTTGATTGGACGGCCGTAGCGTTTACCGATCCAACCGTGACTACCTTGGTCTCCTGGACCGCTTTGGTGAAATCGTCTGCGTGGCTTTGGAAATCGTCTCTGAACTGGCCGGTCGAATTGTCGAGCACACGCTGCACATCTTCTTTTGTGTGGTTGAAGTCCAGCGTCATCAAACTCACGACGCCCTGCCTGGCCGCTGCGGCGAACTGTGCCGTGCGGTGCCGCTGCGCGGCGGCGTTACGGTCTTGCCAGATCATGTATCCGCTTGCCGCCAACAAGGCACAGATCAGCACGAACGTAAGGCCCAGCGCGACCCTGGCCCACACTAGGCGACGGCGCCAGCGGCGCCGCGACCGCGGCGCTTCATTCGTGGGCGGTTCGATGTCGACACATTCGCCGGCATCACTGGAGCCGTTGACCTCGTCGTGCCCATCGTCGTCCGGAGCCTTCTGTTCGTCATCTGTGGTCGCGGTCGAGACCTCAGTCGCGGTTGCCGTCGTCGTCGTCGAATCACCGTCGCCGCGGTCGTCGAGTTTCGAATCGGCACTTTCACCGTGCGCCTCGGATACCCGGGACTGGGCTTGCCTGCGCAGCCGGATCGCCCTTGCACGGGCGAGTGCCGCAGCGGCCAGCGCGTCTGCCGCGGCCGCCTCGGCCTCGGCTTCTTCCGCCAAGGCAAGCGCCTCCGTCGGATTCGGGCTTTCGGCGGTCCCGTTATCGTTGTTCTCAGCCATCAGGCCTCAACATCCGGCGCCGGATGGGAGCAACGTGACCGCCACCTCGAACGCTGCCGAGATACCGGCGCAGCCCGTACCCCGGCCTCTACCCGGCCTGCTGCGCCGTGTGTCTCCGAACGCCATCCAACCCCCTCTTCAGCCTCTTGGCTGAAGAGAATGACGCTATCATCTTCGACTATCAGCCCACCGGGTAATCTCCGGATTCCGTTCATGGAAACTCTTCTTACGTGCGGAAATGACGTTTCCGTGATGCGTCGTGTGAGCTGGCTTCATTCCGCAGGCGGCCACGTGAGCTGGGGCGCCAGCTTGTGCTGTGGTCACAAGTCCGAAGATGTCAAGTGTGCGCGCAGTTCCCGCTTGAGCACCTTGCCGTAGCTGTTCTTCGGCAGCTCGTCGACGAACTCGTAGCGCTTGGGCCGCTTGAAGCGGGCGATACGCTCCAACAGATGCGCGTCCAGTTCGACCGGGTCGGCCGAACCGACGATGAACGCGACCACCACCTCACCCCACTCGGCGTCGGGCGCGCCCACGACGCACGCCTCCGACACGTCGGGGTGCTCAAGCAGCACCTCTTCCACCTCCCGGGGGTAGATGTTGCTGCCGCCGCTGATCACGACATCCTTCGAACGATCCCGCAGCGTGAGGTAACCGCGCGCGTCGAACGTACCCATGTCGCCGGTGTAGAGCCAGCCGTTCTTGAGTGTGGCGCGGGTCGCTTCGGGATTGTTCCAGTAACCCGACATCACGACGTCGCCGCGGCAGACGATCTCGCCGATCTCGCCGGGAGGCGCCTGGCGCCCGTCCGCGCGCAGCACCGCGACCTCCATCCCCGCGCGCGCATAGCCGACCGAGCCCAGGATCGCGTCGTCACCCGTCTCGTGATCGGTGCGGCGCAGCCCGGTGATGGTCATCGGTGACTCGCCCTGGCCGTAGATCTGCGCGAAGATCGGGCCGAACGCGGCCATCGCCGTTTTGAGGCTCTCGACATGCATCGGCCCGCCGCCGTAGACGATGGTCTTCAGATTGGCCGGGCGGGCACGGCCCGTCTTGACCAGCCGGTGCACCATCGTCGGAGCCAGAAACGCGCTGCTGCCCGGATGGTGCTCGCAGAGGTCGAGGAACTCGTCAGGATCGAATCCTTCCGACTCGGGCACCACCTGGCGGGCTCCGCGTAATACGTAGGGCGCGATGTAGAGCCCGGAGCCGTGCGACATCGGTGCCGCGTGCACGAGGCTGCAGTCCTCGTCGGAAGCGTCGATGTCGGCGAGGTGTGCAACCGTCATCGCCGTCAGATTGCGGTGCGACAGCATCGCGCCCTTTGACCGGCCGGTGGTACCGCTGGTGTAGAACAGCCACGCCAGCGTCGACGGGTCAGTGCACGGCGGCGTGGCGGGGGCGACGCCGAGTCGCCGTGAATAATCCTCGGACCCAATGGTTTCGGTTGGTGCGGTGGTGACTGATGCGAGCTCGGCGCCGATCGTCGATGAGGCGAACACCTGCGACACACCGGCGTCGTCGAGGATCTGGGCCATCTCGCGCGGATGCAGCTTGTAGTTGATCGGGACGACGACGCACTCAGCGGCCCAGATCGCGAACATCAACTCGACGATCTCGGGACGGTTGTGGCTCGCGATCGCGACGCGAGCACCGGCGCCCTCCTGTTGCCGGATCGACGTGGCCAGACGCAGCGCCCGGTCGCGCAACTCACCCCACGTGCATACGCGGCGATCTCCGTGATATACCGCGCCCCGATCGGGGAACCGGCGCGTGGCCTGATCGAGAATCGCAAACAGGTTCACCGCGCGATCCACTGCGACGTCAACGCAAACTCCGACAGATACTTCGTGGAACTCCAACCGCCGTCGACAACGATCGTCTGCCCATTGATGAAACTTCCGCCCGGCGAGCACAAGAACGCGACGGTGCTGGCAATGTCATCGATAGTGCCCAACCGCTGATGCGGCGTCATCTCGATGTTGATCTTGCGGAATCGCTCGTCCTCCAAGCGCTTCTCGACCATCGGTGTTAGCGTCACCCCGGGCGCGACGGCGTTGCAGCGGATTCCGGATGCCCCGTACTGGCAGGCGATGTGGGTGGTAAGCGCGGTCAGCCCGCCTTTGGCCGCGGAGTAGGCGCCGCCGCGAAGCCCGCCGACGACCGCGAAAGTCGACGTGACGTTGATGATCGCCGATCCGGGTCCCATGTGGGGCAGCACGTCGCGCGCGAGCCGAAACGGTGCCCGCAGCATTAAGCCCAGGACGTAGTCCAGTGTTTCGTCGTCCGTTTCGTGCAGCGGTTTTGGGCTGCCGATTCCGGCGTTGTTGATCAGGAAGTCGATGTGACCCCACCGGTCAACCGCGAGGTCCACGATGCGTCGCGGCGCGTCGTCATGGGTCAGGTCGACGGCGAGTGTCGCGATCCGCGCGGGATCGTCGACGGACTTTTCCAGCTGGGCCAGCCGGTTCTTGTCGCGGCCCGTGCCGACGATCGCCATGCCCATTTCGGCGAGTCGTGCTGCACAGCCGAAGCCGATGCCGCTGCTTGCGCCCGTGACGATTGCGACCTGCATGTTACCCATCCACCTTTGTCAGCGCCGCTCGGATCTGATGCTTGAGAATCTTCCCTGCGTCGTTCTTCGGCAGCGCATCCCAGATGACCACCTGTTCTGGCGCCTTGAATTTCGCGACGCCCCTGCTCTCCAGCAGCGCAAGCAGGCTTGCGACGTCCGGCCTAGGCGCACCCGCGGGCACGATCACAGCACAAGCCCGTTCTCCGGTGCGCTCGTCGGGCAGCCCGACGACCGCGATTTCGGCGACGCCGGGGTGGTCGGCGAGCAGGTCCTCGACTTCCTTGGCCGAGATGTTCTCGCCGTTGCGGATGATGACGTCCTTGGCCCGGCCGGTCACGACAAGGTACTGGTCATCTACCCAGCGCCCAAGATCTCCGGTGCGGAAAAACCCTGCGGCATCAAAGGAGTCGGCCCCGTCCTCGGGATGCCGGTAACCCAGCAGCATCTGCGGGCCGCGCACACAGATTTCACCGTCACCGGCCGGCGCGGCTTCGTGTGCGACGAGTTTGACTTCGGCGATGCCGGGCCGTCCGTCGGTGTCTGCGGCGCGGTCGGCTTCGTCTCGCCGAGGTGCGCCGATAGTCGTGACGGGCACTTCCGTGCAGCCGTACACCCGGGTGACCACCGCCTGGTCGAAATACTCGGCGGCGCGACGGATCAGCGACGGTGACACGGAGGCGCCCCCGCAGATAAACACCTTCAAATCGGGCAGGCGGGTCCCGGCACACTCGGCAGCGGACAACAGCTGTTGCAGAAACGGTGTGGCCCCGGCCATGTGGGTGCATCGTTCGCTGTTCATCAGCGCCACAGCCACCGTCGGATCCCACCGGTCCATGAGCACCGCGGTCGTGCCCAGTAGCAGCGGGCATTCGAACGCATATATCGAGCCGCCGATGTGGGCGATCGGCGACGGGACCAGGAACGTGTCGCCCGGATCGACGTTCCAGTGGTCGCGGATCTGAGATATCAGCGCATGTATCGAATTGTGACTGTGCAGAACGCCTTTCGGGCGGCCCGTGGTGCCGGACGTGTAGAGGACCATCCACACGGCATCGGGATCCAGCGCCGGCAGCTTCGGGGGATCCGGCGGCGGCTGCCCCAGCAGCGCCAGGTACGGTGTGTGCGAACCGGCCTCGCCGCGCAGCACCACCACTTCGGGGGCCGGGCTCATCGCAGCGGTCACGCGTTCGAGCATCGCTGCGTAGTCATGGCCGCCGTATTGCTGCGGGACGAAGATCATCGCGGTTTCGACGTCTTCGAGGATGAAGCGCACCTCGTGGTCGCGCAGCGACGGCAGGATCGGGTTCACCACCATCCCGGCCAGCGTCGCAGCCAGGTAGACGACAGCGGCCTCGTGCCAGTTCGGCAGCATGAACGACACGACGCTGCCGGTCGGCATGCGCGCCAGCAGGGTGTTCGCCAACCCGCTGGCCTGGGTGTACAGCGTGGCGCAGTCCAGTCGAGTGTCCGCGTCCACCAACACCGTTCGCCGCGGCGAGATCTCTGCGGCCGCGCGCAGTGAATCGGCCAGTGTGGTGTGCACCCACAGCCCGCGCCGGTATGCCGTTGCCGCACGTGCCGTGTCGTGGCGGGCCCGGGCAATCATCTCAACTGGCCTGACCATTCACGCGGCGCATGGTCATCGCGTACCGAAAGCTCGGCGACGGATGGGTGTTGATCGTCACCTGGGCGACCTCGCCGTCAGAAGTCGTGTAGGTGCGCTGCATCTGCAGCGCCGCCGTCCCTGGCTCGACTCCGAGGCCCTCGGCCAGCTCGGGCGACAGCAGCACCGCGGCGATCTCTTGGTGCAACTCGGCGATGCTCACGCCGAACAAGTCCTCGATCAACGGAAAAATCGGGCCGGTGTAGCGGTGCAGCAGCCGGCCGACCGCGGCGAAAGCGCGGCTGATGTAGTACTCCGTTCGGCACACTGGCGCCGACGCGCCGTCGGCTTGCCGGTAACCGCGCACACATAGCCACTGCGTGCCGGCCTGCAGTCCGGTCCGAGCGGCGAGGTCGTCGTCGATCGTCACCATCGCGTTGGACTCGATGGTCAGCTGCGCGCCAGCCGCGAAAGCGAGCAGGTCGTCGATCGACATCACGTCCTGGGCATAAGAACTAGACGCTGGCGGGGGAACCACACGTGTGCCCGCTCGCGGCCGCGACGCCACGAGGTGGTCCTCGCGCAGCCGGCGTAGCGCTTCGCGGACGGTGTAGCGGCTGACCGCGAATCGCTCACACAATTGGTGTTCGGTCGGCAGCTGCGAGCCCACCGGATAAACCCCGTCGACGATCTCTTTACGCAGCGTGCGCGCGATCTGGAGGTAGCGGTGCTCGCTGGAGATGGCTTGGGGCATCAGCGGCCGTCCTGTGACCGGCGCAATGCCAGTATGCTGCCGTCACCGTCGGCCGAGATGTAGAGCGTCCCGTCGGCCGCGGCGGCGATGCCGGCGAACGGGCCCTGCGGCCCGGAAAACGGCGGCATTCCTCTCAGCGGCTTGGGCACTACACCCGGCGGGGGGCCGACCGGTAACCCGGAAGCGATGGTGTGTCGAACGTTGCTGTTCAGGTCGAACGCGATCAACTCCTTGGCACCGGCATCGACGATGTAGAGCACACCGTTGCGCACTGAAATGCCTTGCGGGCGTTGTAGATCGGCGACAACGGTGTCGACCCTCGATCCGTTCACCTTGACCACCCGTCCGGCGCCGGCCTGTGCCACCAGGCACGCGCCGTCTGCGTCGATCGCGACACCGACCGGCTCACGCAGGTCGGTCGCCAGCACCTCGATGTCGCCCGACTGCAACGACAGCACCCGTCCGGTGCCCAATTCGGCAAAGACCACACCGTTGGGACTGACCGCGACACCGTAGAGCTGGTCGAAACCGTCGGCCAGCACCTCGCTTTCGCTCGCCGCCGGCCGGTAGCGGCTGACCTGGCCACCTGAGGTCGTCACGACGAACTCGCCGGCTCCGCTCGACGCAACGCCGCGCAGGAATCCGGGATAGCCGGGGCTGAACAACATTCCCACGGTCTGCAACGACCCGTCGGGCAGCGCGACATAGAAGTAGGTGCCGTCGGCGATGTAGAGCTGCCCGTCGTGACCCACGGTCAGATCCAGCGGCCAGTTAAGCCCGCCGGGCAACACTGTTCGCGTTTCGCCGTCTGGCGATATCTCGGTGATCTCGCCGGTGAAGTTGGAGACCAGCACCCGGTCGCCGACGAATGTGCAGTTGTCCAGCCCCGGACTTAGCTGGGCCAGCAGCCGCCGTTCGCCGCTACGAGGATCGATCCGCAGCACCTGCCCGCTGGCAACCTGGGTCGAGACGATATCGCCGTGCGAGTCGAACTTGACCGAGTCGGGCACACCGAGATCGCCTGCAACACACTGTGGCTCGCCGCCGTCGGGATCGACGCGCCAGATCTCGTTGGCACCCATCACCGGGAAATACAGCAGGCCGTCGGGGCCGACCTCCATCGCATTCGGAGAGGGCACATTCTCCAGCAGCACCCGTGGCGGCCCGCCGCGCAGATCGAGTTCCAGCAGGCGCCCACCCTCACGGCATTCACCGATGAACAACCGGCCCCGATGAACTGTGATGCCGTTGGCTGACGGAATATCGTCGCGCAGCACCCGGGTTCGCCCGGCGGTGTCAAGCATGCTGACGCGGCCGTCCATGACCTCGGTCGCGTAGAGGTTGCCGCTCGCGTCGAACGCGACGTCGTCGGGCGCCACGATGTCGCCGCCCTTAGGGCTCACGGTTCCCAGTTGCCCGGTGCGGTGATCCAGCGCGCTGATTTGACTACCGGTCACCTGCGCGATGTAAACGCGACCGTCCGGCCCGGTGCGCACACCGTTGGCGCCGAACAGCCGACTCGGCCCGGTGACCCGCTCGAGTCGCCAGCCTGCCGCGACATCGACTGGGTGTGGCAGTGCATACCGCGATGGCTGCGCTGAGATGGCCATGGTCTCGCCGCGATCCTTCCCGTCGGCCGTTCGGGCTGGACGTTATCAAGTCCCGCTAGTCCAGACAATAGCCGCCGCAGCATCGCGCTTGACCTTGACAGCCGAGTCTGCCGATGGGAATAGTATTCTCCAACGGACAGAACCTGATATGTTGTCCGGACAAAAGGTCTAGCACATCCGGTTGCGGGCGTCAGTGGTGTCCGCAGCAAGACGGAAGCGGGTCATGGAGGATCTCGTCAGGCTCGACGGTCGCATCGTGGTGGTTTCCGGCGCAGGCGGCGGCGGCATCGGCACCACCGTGACCGCGATGACCGCTCGGGCGGGGGCCACGGTGATCGCGGTGAGCCGGTCGAAGGAAAACCTCGACGAGCACGTCGTTCCGCTGGCACAACAGGGTCTGGCGGTCGTGCCCGTCGCGGCCGACGCGTCGACCGACGAAGGCATCGCTGCGGTGATCGACCAAGCGCGGCGTGCCGATGGTCGGCTGTACGGTCTGGTCAATGTCGCCGGCGGCGCTGCGCCGTCGACGTGGATGCCCTCGACCCGAGTGACGCGCAGCGACTGGCGCGAGATCTTCACCGACAACCTCGAGACGGCGTTCTTCATGAGCCGGGCGGTGGCGGCCGAACTCGTCGCGCAGCAACGGCCCGGGTCGATCGTCTCGATCTCCTCGATCAGCGGCATGAACAGCGCGCCGTTTCACATCGCCTACGGGACCGCCAAGGCCGCGGTCACCGCGATGACCCGCACCATGGCGCTCGAGCTGGCGCTGGCCGGAATCCGGGTGAATGCCGTGGCGCCGGGCGTCACCGAAACTGAGGCCTCGCGCACCTACGTCGGACAGGACCCGGACCGGGATCGGCAGGCAATCGCGATGGGCCGGCGCGGCCGACCGGAGGAACAGGCCGGCCCGATCCTGTTCTTGCTCTCGGAGTTGTCGAGCTACATCACCGGCCAGACGCTGCTGGTCGACGGTGGGCTCAACCTCAAATGGAGCCATCTCGGCGCCGACAACACTTCGCTCTTTCTCAAAGACGAATCCTTCCGCGCGGCTATTAGGAGGATGTGATGACCGACCTGGCCAGAGATGTG
>Ga0224555_1003721_pt1 | contig 15100 bp, 9 predicted proteins | sample 714S23034metaG_FD_180687 | JGI IMG/M metagenome (GOLD analysis project Ga0224555, IMG submission 180687) | Peat soil microbial communities from Stordalen Mire, Sweden - 717 S2 30-34 | ecosystem: Environmental > Terrestrial > Soil > Wetlands > Peat | place: Sweden: Norrbotten County, Stordalen...
CTACGTGCTGGCCATCGAGGAACTCTCCGCGGTTGACGGTTCGATCGGGATCACGGTTGCCGCGCATAACTCGCTGGGCACGAATCATATCTTCCTCGCCGGCAACGAGGCGCAGAAAAAGAAGTACGTGCCGCGGCTCGCGAGCGGCGAAAGCCTCGCTGCGTGGGGTCTGACGGAGCCTGGTTCTGGATCGGACGCCAGCGCGGCACGCACGACAGCAGCGAAGAAAGGTGATCGCTATATTCTGAACGGAAACAAGACATTCATCACCAATGGTCGTTATGCCGACGTCGCGGTGGTCATCGCTGTCACCGACAAGACCAAAGGCACGCACGGGCTGTCGGCGTTCATTGTCGAGAAGGGCACGCCGGGATTCCGTCCGGGCAAAAAAGAGAACAAGCTCGGACTGCGCGCCAGCGATACCAGCGAGCTGATCTTTGAGGACTGCGAGATTCCAGCGGAAAACCTGCTGGGTGCGGAAGGCGAAGGATTTGTCGATGCCATGCGGGTTCTCGATGGCGGCAGGATTTCGATTGCCGCCCTGGCATTGGGAATTGGTCGCGGCGCGCTTGATGCCGCGCTAAAGTACGTGAAGGAACGTCGCCAGTTTGGAAAAGCAATTGCCGAGTTTCAGGGAATTCAGTGGAAGCTTGCGGACATGGCGACAGAGTTGGATGCGGCTCGGCTGCTGACGCAGCGTGCGGCGGTTCTTAAGGATGCCGGGCGGAAGGTGACGCGCGAATCTGCGATGGCCAAGTTGTTCGCGAGCGAAGTTGCGGTACGGATCTGCGATGAAGCAGTGCAATTGTTCGGTGGCTATGGCTTCATCAAGGATTATCCTGCGGAGAAGTACTATCGCGACGTGAAGCTATGCACCATTGGCGAAGGCACAAGCGAGATTCAGCGAATGGTTATCGCAAGAGAGATTCTCAAGGTACATCCTTCGCGTGGGTGAGTTACAAGCCGCGATTTGGTGAAGATGCATGGGTGACCTGGTCAAGATCGTTGAGTGTCCGCGCGATGCGTGGCAGGGTCTGCCGTCGCAGATTCCGGCCGAAGCGAAGGCGGACTATCTGCGCAAGCTGGTAACGGCGGGCTTCAGGCACATCGATGCGGTGAGCTTTGTTTCGCATGCGGCTGTGCCGCAGATGGCGGACTCGGAACGCGTGCTGGCCTATCTCAACCCTCCGGAAGAGGTGGAGATCGTCGGGATCGTGGTGAACGTGAAAGGAGCGGAGCGGGCCATCGCGACCGGCGCTGTGCAGACTCTGGGGTTTCCTTATTCCATCTCACCGCAGTTTCTGGCGCGCAATCAGCGGCAAACGCCCGAGGAGTCGCTGGACATGCTGGAGGCGATCGGCGCGCTGGCCTACAAGGCAGGGTTGGATCTGGTGGCGTATGTCTCGATGGCCTTCGGCAATCCGTATGGCGATGCTTGGAACATCGAAGAAGTGGCGGGCGCTTGCGATCTGCTGGCTGGTTTCGGCGTGCAACAGATTTCGCTGGCCGATACAGTCGGTCTTGCGACACCCGGGCAAATCACAGATACATTGGCTCATGTCCTTTCGCTGTATGAGGGAATTGAGATTGGCGTGCATTTGCATGCGCGGCTCGACGATGCGCCGGCGAGGATTCGCGCGGCGTACGAGGCGGGGTGCCGGCGATTCGATGCGGCCATCGGCGGATTAGGTGGGTGTCCGTTCGCGCAGGATGCGCTGGTGGGAAACATTCCGACGGAGACATTGCTTGCGGAGTTGAAGGCATTGGGAGCCCAGACGCCAAAGCTGCGGCGGCTGGATGATCTGATTCAAGCCAGCGCTGAGATAGCTCGGCGGTTTGGCGCCACAGTGCAGTGATCGACGGCTTTCGCAGAAGGATCGGCGCAAGCATGGGGAGATTGATTTGAGTTATCAGACGATATTGGTGGTGGAAGAAGGCGATGTTCGGACGATAACTCTGAATCGTCCCGAGCGCCGCAACGCGATGACTCCAGAGATGCAGACGGAGTTGATCGCGGCGATGGAAGATACGGCTGCAGGGAGTTGCCGCGTTGTTGTTTTCAGAGGTGCCGGCGAGGCGTTTTGCGCAGGCCTGGATTTGACGTCGCTGCAAGCGATGAACGAGAAAGGCGCGGCAGAGCATCGAGCCGACGCGGAGCGCATCGCAAAGCTGTTCCAGACATTGTACGAGTTACCCAAGCCTACTATTGCGGCAGTGCAAGGAGCGGCTATCGCCGGAGGAACGGGACTCGCGACTATCTGCGATTTCACTCTCGCTGTTCCGTCGGCTAGGTTTGGATACACAGAGGCGCGCATCGGATTTGTGCCGGCACTTGTGTCGGCGTACCTTGCTCTTCAAATTGGAGACAAGCGGGCTCGCGATCTGCTGCTGTCCGCGCGACTCTTCGATGCAGCGGAAGCATACCGGCTTGGACTTGTGAATGAGGTCGTGTCGCCGGAATCGCTGAATGACCGCGTGCACTCATTGGCGCAGACGCTTGCTGCCAATAGTCCTGAATCAATGAAAGCCACCAAGCAGCTCCTGGCCGCACAGAATAAAGTCTGGCTCGATGCGGCGATTGAGCACGCAATGGATGCGAATGCGGTTTCCCGCGAAACAGCGGATTTTCGCGAGGGCGTTGCTTCTTTCCTGGAAAAACGCAAGCCTGTCTGGACGAAGTGAGCTGGTCCGCAGCTACGTGATCGCATCGCTGAAGCGCACCTCAGCTTCAGTCTGCTGCACCACTTGCTCCCGTGTAACACCGGTTGCCAGCTCAATCACTTCGAATCCCGACGGCGTCACATCGAGCACGCACAAATCTGTGATCACGCGGTTCACCACGCCGGCGCCGGTAAGCGGCAAGGTGCAATGTCGCAGAAGCTTGGGGCTGCCCTGTGCCGTGTGCTCCATCAGGACAATGACGCGCTGAACGCCCGACACAAGATCCATCGCGCCGCCCATCCCTTTGACCCGCTTGCCGGGAATCATCCAGTTGGCCAGGTCGCCCCGCTCTGACACTTGCATCGCTCCGAGGATTGCAAGGTTGATATGCCCGCCGCGAATCATCGCAAATGAGTCCGCGCTCGAAAAGGTCGCCGCGCCGGGCAGGAAGGTCACAGTCTCTTTTCCCGCGTTGATCAGGTCGGCATCCACTTCGCTTTCGCCCGGAAATGGACCGAGGCCCAGCAGTCCGTTTTCCGACTGCAACGTGACATTGATTCCCTCTGGAATGTAACTGGCTACAAGCGTGGGGATGCCGATTCCGAGGTTCACATAGAAGCCATCCTGCAGCTCTTTGGCGGCGCGAGCAGCCATCTGTTGACGAGTCCAGGCCACTGGTTTATCCCTCTCGCGTGGTTTTCTTCTCAATCCGCTTTTCAGGATTGGGGTTGTGGATGAGCCGATGAACAAAAATGCCCGGCGTATGAATCTCGTCCGGATCGAGTTCCCCCGGCTCGACAACGATCTCCGCTTCGGCGACCGTGATCTTGCCGCATGTGGCTGCATTGGGATTGAAGTTGCGCGCCGTCCGCCGATAAATCAGGTTCCCGTGCAGATCGGCTTTCCAGGCCTTCACCAGCGCCAGGTCGGCCTGAATCCCGCGCTCCAGGATGAAGGTGTGTCCGTCGAATTCCTTGTGCTCCTTGCCCTCGGCAACCAAAGTACCGACACCGGTGCGCGTATAGAAACCTGGAATCCCTGCGCCGCCAGCTCTCATCCGTTCGGCGAGCGTGCCCTGCGGACAGAATTCAACCTCAAGCTCGCCGGATAAGAACTGTCGTTCAAACTCGCCGTTTTCGCCCACATAGCTGGAAATCATTTTCTTGACCTGCCGTGTCCGCAGCAGCAAACCAAGTCCCCAATCATCGACGCCCGCGTTATTGCTTGCAATGGTGAGTTCGCGTACGCCGGTGTCCCGCAACGCCACGATTAAGGCCTCCGGGATGCCGCACAGGCCGAAGCCGCCGATTGCCAACAGCATGCCATCCCGCACAATGCCATCGAGTGCGGCTCGTCCGTCGGGATAGAGCTTTGTCAGGGAAGATCGATTCTCGCTTTGAGGTTCGGCCATTGGGGAGGTTCTCTCTCGCGGGCGTTGCGCACATGCAATTCTATCTCGACCCCAGACAGTCAGGGCACAGCCTGATGTCGAGAGAGAATTGGTCCCCGAGAAGGGAATTGTATCCGGTGCGGCCGTCCAGTTTCTCCTGCGATGTTTACCGATGGGCTCGCCGCATGAAAGCTTGTCGACCCTACCGCACTTCATACACTGTCAGCGATTGTGCGGGCTCTTCGATATGCAGCGTCTGACCGTGCAAGGCTGGAGCGGTTCCCAATGCCGGGGCCGCGCCTTGAAACTCCGTACACCCCGCCAGGGCAGTCTGTTCCGTCGGCAAGTCGAAGGTCGCTCTTTGCATCCCTTTGTTCACCACGATCAGGAACCGCTCATTTCCGATACCGGACGCATGATCGGGTGAGCAACCCGCCTCGCTCGGTGTGCGAAGAAAGGCGAAAACATTTTCATCGGCGAAGAGGTTTTGCTCAAACCCGGTTTCGAGCGCCGGATGCGTGTGGCGCAGCGCCAGCAAGCCGGAGGTCCAGGAATGGACTTCCTCTTCGGTTGCGGTACGGTCAGCCTTGATAAAGGCGTTGTTCGCGTCACCCGAAAAGCCGCCCGGGAAATCATGACGGTCGTCGGGATCGCCGCCGCCCGTCATCCCGATTTCGTCTCCGGAATAAATCTGCGGGATGCCGCGCAGCGTGGCCACCAGGCCAAGCCCCAGTTTGAGCGCCGGCACCGAGTCATGGACCTCAGTGAGAAAGCGCACTGTATCGTGATTGCCAAGGAACGGCACCAGCCGCTCGGGATGCGGATAGAGCGCGTCCTGGCTCAGGACTTTGGCCAGATCCGTCATCGGCTTCCCATGTGCGAGCACGTCGCAGAGAGTGAAGTAGACCGGAAAGTCGAACGGTGTGTCGAGGCCGGTATCGATGCCGCGGTGGGTCACGCCTCCGGCAAAGAACGAGGTAATCTCCGGATCGCGATTGAAGACTTCGCCGACGGTGGTCAGATGCGGATAGACACTATGCAGCACTGCATGGAAATCATGCCAGAAGGCGCGATCCACGTAGGGGAACGTATCCAGGCGAATTCCATCTAGGTTGGCCGTCTCAACCCACCATAATGCGTTCTGGATGAGGTAGCGCGAGACGAGAGGATTCTCCTGATTCAAATCCGGCATTGCGTCGGTAAACCAGCCCTTGATGACGGCGTTCCATGCTTGCCGGGGAGCATGCGGGTCGACAAGCTCTTGAAAGTCGCTCTGCGTTTGGATATGGTGCTGCAACGTCCCGTGAAACCACTCGGGCGCGGGAGGATCGAGCACCCAGGGATGCTGAATGCCGATATGATTGGGCACCAGGTCGATGACCAGCTTCATCCCTCGTGCGTGCAGCGCGTCGGAGAGATGGCGATAATCGCCCAGTGTGCCGAAGTGTGCGTCGACTTGATAGAGATCGGTGGCCGCATAGCCATGATAGGCATTGGGCATCGCGCCATTGCTTGCGACCGGCGTAGTCCACAGCGCCGTCACGCCAAGATCGTGCAGGTAATCCAGGTGCTGCGTAATGCCAGCCAGGTCGCCGCCATGCCAGCCGCGAGGTGCTGCGCGATCATAGCCGGCCCGATCGTAGCTGGGCTGGTCGTTCGCAGGATTTCCATCGGCGAAGCGGTCGGTCATGATGAGGTAAAGGACATCGGAGGAAGAGAACCCGCTGTGCGCATCGGCATCGTCGGAACGTGCAGCCAGTTGAAAAGGCGCACGAACCTTCCCTTGATTGCCGCTGGCCGTAATCCACAATGTCTGCGGACCGGCGCGCGCGGTATCAAGCCAGAGAAAAGCCCAGTGGCCATTCTCGGAAAACTGGGTACGGATCAGTTTTACATCCGCGCCATCGACGGAGAATTGCGCGTGGTCGAGGTTCCGGCCATTCACCAGCAACATAGGGTCGGGCATACCGGCCCACCATCCTGGCGGATCGATCTTGTCAATGCATGGAGCGCTCGCGCCATTGGGCCACGGGCAGGTTGACTGAGCTTGCAACGAAGACAAAGCACCGCAGGCGAATATGAAGACAGCGATCACGAGCAGGCGCCTGGACAGCGTCATTGCATCACCTTTCGTTTAGGCATAGAGATACCGGATGTGCGCTCTGGCACTTGTGTCCGGGGTCGTGAAAGGATCTCTCCGCGCCGCGGCATCTGGAAAGCCGCCGCGGCGCGGAGAGAGCAAAGACGAGATCAGAAGGTGAATCGAGCTGCCAACTGAATCTGGCGGTTGGTATAGAGCTGGGTTCCACCAATTTGCGCGAAGTTTCCGTCGTGAAGACCGCCATCCGGGTTGGTGAATTCCGGCGTGTTGAAGAGGTTGAAGGCGTCGCCGTGCAGTTCCATCGTGTACTTGTCGTTCAGATGGATGTTCTTCTGCAGGCTGAAGTTGACTTCGCGGAATCCGGGTCCATGGATCTGATTGCGGTGCAGGGTTCCCAAACGAGCGAATATCGTGCAGCCGCCGCAGTCCACTCCTCCCCCGGGGGTTTCAGGCGGATCAGCAAAGGCGGAACGATTGAACCAGTACGATCCAGCGCTTCCGCTCGTGCCCTTGGGGTAGGTGATAGGACCAATTACGTCGGGGCGATTTGTCGGTGATGCATTCCCATCGGAAAGATCGACCGGAGTTCCCGTCTGTAGCAAAGCAATCAGGTTGGTCTGCCATCCGCCGACCAGCCAGTCCACCGGCCGCGAAATGTTGCCGCCAAACTGCTGGCCGCGTCCGAAGGGCAGCTTGTAGAGGATCGAGGTGCTGAAGATCTGACGCTGGTCCTCGTTGGAGTTGCCCCAATCCAACATCGGGTCGTAGTAGAGCGCTACGGTCTGTCCCTGGAAGGCGCCGGTAGAATCGTCCAGCGCGTGTCCCCAGGCATAGGAGACGGTGGTTACAAGGTTTTGGCCCTGACGGTGTTCCGCATGCGCCTGCAAACCGGCGTAGTTGGACTTGCCGTCGTAGTTGTTGTAGTTGAGGCTGCCCAGGGTGGGGAAGGGCTGCGCTCCTGTCTGGAATACCTGGTTGTTGTAGGGGTAGTAGGAGGAGAGGTGGCCTCCCTTGGTGCCCACGTAGGAAATTGTGACCACGTCGTGGCTACCGATCTGCCGTTCCAACTGCAGGTTCCACTCCTGCACCTGGCTGTCCTCGTTCTTGGGGTTGACGGCGATCATGCTCAGGCCAGCCGGCGGGCTGAGGGGATTGAGGGGAACAACCTGCCGGCTAGGCAGGGCCGTGGTTACCGTGGCCGGGGTGGTGTAGCCGCTGCAGTTGTAGCCGTGGGCGGCGGGGTTTGGCGTCACACTGGAGAGCTGGCCGGTGAAGGTGACGCAATAGCCATTCGAACCGTAATAGTCGGAGTGGCCGGCGAAGGGCAGTTGCTCGCCGAGTTGGTTGCCGATGCCGCCGTAGTCGAGGAAGTAAAAGAGCCCATAGCCGCCACGGAGTACGGTTTTTCCGTTCCCTGACAGGTCGTAGGCAAAGCCCGCGCGCGGGCCAATGGCGTGATAGTCCTGATTGACGATGCTGTCGGATATGCCGTTTTTCCCGGCTTCCATGACGGTCCCGTTGGTAACGTTGAAAGCTGCCTGCTGGTTGTGCGCTTCATAGGGACGAGTGAGAAGATCCCAGCGAAGGCCCAGGTTGACGGTCAGCCTATGGCTGACGCGCCAGTCGTCCTGTGCAAAGAGGCCGTCTTCCTGGCCGATATTGGCAAAGTACCCGGCCTGGGAACCGAGCTCATAGTCATACATGCCGCCAGCCAGCAGCTCGGAGGTTTCAAAACCGGTAAAGGAGACGACGTTTTCGTCGATCCAGAAGTAGCCTTTGCCCTCTTGCGGGTTGAAGTACTCGACCTGACGGCGCATGAACGTGCCGCCGTATTTGAAGGAGTGCTTGCCTTTTTCCCAGCTCAGCGAATCCGTCAATTCATAGGTGTTTTGGGGCACGGAATAGAGACCGTAATCGCCGGTGTATTCCAGATCGCCCTTCCAGCCGCCGATGAGCGCGCCGCCGCTGGTTTCCTGGTTGATGTTGGCATTCACGATGCCGAGGTTCTTGGAGACATAGTCGCCATACATCGGCGGGGCGTAGCCGTAGTTGTCGCGGTTATAGGCCAGATGGGCCTCATTGACCACGGTGTTCGAGAAGATGTGTGTGTAGCCAAAGTCCCAGCCGCGCGCATGGGTGGGATTGGTGCCAGTGCCGCCGCCAGCGGGAAGCATGGTGAACTCGGAAGTCTTGGCATTGATCGAGTTGTCGTAGCTGAAACGGGCGAACGCCCTGTCCTTGGAACTGGCATTCCAGTCCATGCGAACGTCGAAGGTGTTGTATTTGTTGGTTTCAGACTGGCTGTCGAGGTAATTGTTGTGGTAGCGATCGGTCCGCGAGGGTGTAGGGAAAGCATTCAGGTAGTTCACAGCGGCCGGATTCAAACGGCCGGTCGGGATCATATTGTTCGCGAAGGGTTTGCAGGTCGTGGGATCGAAGATGTCGCCGGCATACGCCCCGTCGGTGGAGTTGCCGGCAAATGGGTTGCCCGTGACAGGGTCGGTGCCAACCATGCACTGCGGAAACTGGGTGAGGTTACCGCTCAGTGCCACCTGGCTAGCATTCTGCAACTCGGAAAAGTTTCCTGTGCGCATCAGAGTGGTGGGAACCGAGAGGTAATGGTTGGGAACCGCAAGGGTCTCGCGCAGCGCCTGGTAATCGCCGAAGATAAAGAGCTTATTCTTCAGCTGGGGCAGGACCGGTCCACCGATGGCGAAGCCCGGTTGCTGGCGCAGAAAACCGCCCGCAGCGGATGGCGGTGCGCCGTTGAATTGGTAGTTGGGATTGGAATCGAAGTTCTTATCGCGATAGAACCAGAAGGCCGAACCGTGATACTGGTTGGTGCCCGACTTGAGGGAGCTGACGACGATTGCGCCGCCGGCGCGGCCATACTCGGCCGGGGCAACGCTGGTGCTGACCTTGAACTCCTGCGTAGCATCGACGTTGGGGAAAAAGAGAATTCCGTTGATCAGGCCGTCGTTGTTGTCCACGCCGTCGAGGATGTAGTTGTTGGCCTGGGGGCGGAGTCCATTGATGGAGAGGGCGGCGTTGCCGCTCTCGTTGTCGCGGATGGTCTCGGCCATATTGGAGCTGCCGCCGCCGCTCGCAATATCGCCATAGTTGCCGCGGGTCACGCCCGGAGTCAGCAGGGCAAGCTGGGTGAAGTTGCGGCCGTCCAAGGGAAGGTCCGTGACCTGCTCGCCCTGGATCGTCGCTCCAATGGTAGCGTCCGAGGTGTTCACCATCGGAGCTGCGCCGCTAACCTCTACGGTAACCGCTCCCCCGGCGGCCTTGAGCTGGAAGACCACGGTTTGCGTGTTGGTTACGGTCACGGTTACCACCGCGGACTCCGACTGAAACCCCGGTGCTGAGATCAGGACCGTATAGTCGCCGCGGGGCACCGCAAGAATCGTGAACTCGCCGGCGCCACTCGATACGGCAGTGAGCTTGAGTCCGTTTTCCGTATTCGTCGCAGAAACGGTTGCACCCTGGATGACCGCGCCGGTCGAATCCGTCGCCGTTCCCGTGATGGTTCCGGTGTCGGTCTGCGCGAACAAACGAGGCACCATCAGGCAAGTCAGCAGGATCGCTAGCGCCACGAACGACATGCGCAGGCGATTCTGACTGTTGGATAGTAAGCTCTCTTGAACATTACAAAGTCCTCCAAAGTACCCATGCAAGCTATGGCCCGCGAATTCGGCAAATCCAATGCCTCTCCTTGTAGCCACGCATGACATCACGCCTTTGAGCTAACGATGGTCAATCCACGCAGAGCCAATTCGACGTCATTTGATCTTCTCCGGATAAGGCGCTTGTTTTCAAATATTAAGAGGTATACATCTCCTCGGATTTTGGCAGTTGCTCCGGCTGTCGAAGCTCAAATGGAGCCTTCTTGCCCCCTTCCGCTATACTGAGGGGCGGGATTTTGCCGGATCTTATGGCAGCGCAGCAAAACAGCAACGGCGTCAGGCGGGTGCGGTTCGGTCTCTTTGAGGCCGACCTGATGACAGGAGAGTTGCGCCGGTCGGGAATACTAGTCCGCCTGCAAAGCCAACCCTTCAAGCTGCTGGCGGCCCTGCTGGAGGAGCCAGGCCAGGTAGTTTCCCGCGAGGCTCTGCAACAGCGGCTTTGGGGCGCGGACACGACCGTTGATTTCGACCACAGCCTGGGAATCGCCGTGAATAAGCTCCGCGAAGCCCTGGGCGACCACGCCGAGAACCCTCGTTTTGTCGAAACCCTGGCCAAACGGGGTTACCGCTTCATCGCACCGGTCAAGACAATCGATCCGGAACCTTCCGCGCCGTCCGCTGAAACTCACGTGGCCTCGCCCGCTTCCTTCCGGCGCAACTTGGGCATCCTCCGCTGGGGCTGGATTGCGGCTGCGCTGGCCTGCATTTGCCTGGCGCTGGGGCTTTTTATGCTGCGCTCGCCTTCCCACCGTCCCTATCGCGTGGTGCAGGTCACCCACTCCGGACATGTTCTTACCAATAATCTCGACGATCTGGATGTGGAGAGCTTTTCCAGTTCCGTCAGCGACGGCATGCGCCTCTACTTCTCTCACATGGACAATGGCAACCCCGTGCTTGCGGTTGCATTGGCTGCCAATGGCGAGATCAGCCACTTCAACCTGCCTTCTGAGATTGGCGCTCCGTTAATTGGATCGTTGGCTCCGGACGGATCGAAGCTGATTGTTCACAGTCACTTACAGGCGGAACCCGAGCAGCCGTTGTGGATTGTGCCCACGCTCGGCGGCGATGTTCGCCGCGTGCCCAACGTGCTGGCTCACGACGCGACCTGGATGCCCGACGGGCGCCGCCTGCTCATCGCCAACGGCAATGAACTGACAATTGTGGGATCGGACGGAAGCGATCCCCGGAAACTGATCAGCACGCCCGGCATGGCCTTTTGGCTGCGCTGGTCCCCGGATGCAAAGCGTTTGCGCTTCACCTTGCGCGACCCTAAGCGCCAGACCACCGAGTTGTGGGAAGTGGCGGCGGACGGCAGCGATCCGCATCCTCTGCTGCCGGACTGGAGCCAGCCGGCCTCGGAGTGCTGTGGTAGTTGGACCTACGATGGTAAGGACTTCGTCTTTCAGTCCTGGCACAACGGTGACCGGCATAGCGATATCTGGGCCCTGCGCGAGCGACCCTGGTTCCTCAGGGAGCGTGAGCCGAGACAAATTACCAACGGCCCGCTCGACTATGAGGCGCCCACCACGTCGCCGCTGAGCGATCGCATCTACTTTATTGGTGTCAACTCGCAGATTGAGTTGCTCCACGCGCTCCCGAAATCCTCAGTCTTTACGCCGTTGGATCAGGAACTGAGCACTGCGGGCCTGGCCGAATACTCCCCTGACGGCCAGTGGGTTGCATGGCTCAATGGCTCGGATGGTTCGCTGTGGCGGAGCCGCGCCGATGGCCGCGACCGCATCGAACTGGCGACTCCGCCCCTCCACATCTTCACCATGAAGTGGTCGCCGGACGACAAGCGTCTGGCCCTTATGGCTGAGGAACCAGGCGTGCCCTGGAAAATTTATCTGATCGACGCGGAGGGCGGAAAGCCTGTTCCCCTGCTCAATGAAGACCGCAACGAAGCCGATCCGGACTGGTCCGCCGATGGCCAGTCGATCGTGTTTGGCCGCCTGCCCGACAGAATGGACTCGCGGCAACCAAAAGCCATTTACCTGATCGACATCCAGACCCACAAGGTTACTGAAATCCCTGGTTCCACCGGGCTCTTCAGTCCGCGGCTTTCACCCGACGGCCGTTACATCGCTGCGATGCGCCTGGATCAGAAAGCGCTGTTGCTGTTCGACCGGACACAGGAACGGTGGACCACGCTGACCACCCACGGCGCTGGCGACCCGGCCTGGTCGCACGACGGACATTGGCTCTATTTTCAGGATTTCCTTGAGGCGGGCAAGCCAATCTACCGCATGGCCGTTCCCGCGGGAAACATCGAGCCGGTAGCCACCATCGATAACCTGCGCCCGATTGCCGCGACGGACTACCGTCTGATCGGTTTTGCGCCCGGCGATCTGCCCATCGTCAGCGCCCGCACTTCAACCGTCAACCTTTACAGTGTGAACCTGGACGAGCGCTGAGAAATTCAAGAGAATGCCCGCGCCAAGGCGTGATCCGACTCTTCGGCCGCTGCTGTATCCAACGTGAATTACGCGTTGGAGCGCATCCTCAAGAAAGGGCACTGCGTCGTCGGGAGCCCGTGTGGTACATTGGCGCCATGATATTCAAAGCTCTGGTGATATGCGCGGTGCTGCTGGCGCTTCCGCAGGCGCCGGCGACAGCACAAGTCTCCAGACCCAAAACCACCCAACCCGCCGCCGCCCCGCCTTCGACGGATTCCGCTCAGTCGGCTCCAACTTCACAAGGTGAGTCCAGCCCAGCCCCCAAAGCCGATTGCGATGGCTTCCCGTGTGACGATCAGCAGCACCGCCCGGTTGTGGTCAACATTCCTGCTCCTGCTCCGGCTCCCTGGCTGATGCGCGAGCGCATCACGTGGGGAGCAAATCTGCTGCTCGCCCTTTTTGCTTACATCGGCATCATGGTTGCACTGTCTGTATTAAAAAAGATTGAACGCCAGACACGTTCCTCTGAAGCCGCCGCCGCCGCCGCTGCCGTCAGCGCCCAGGCTGCGTTGCTCAATGCGCAGGCCATCATCGATTCGGAAAGACCCTGGCTATTGGTATCGGTCGAACCAACCCTGGGAGCGGAAAACAGCTTTATCGTTATGGTCACAAACCGCGGCCGTACCCCCGCATCGATCGTAGCCACCTCGGAGCAGGTAAGGATTGCAATCGATGAGTCGCATCTTCCCAGTTCTCCTGTATACGACAAGGAGGAGCCGTCTGCTCCGCTGGTTCCTATCATTCTGCTGCCCGGTGAATCCTCTGGCATCAAACCGTTCCGCAGGGAAGAGGCGCGGGGAGTTTGTGATTCGGAGGAGCGGTTCAAGCACGTGGAAAACTGGGATGAGAAGATCTTTCTCTATGGAAGGATCGTCTACAGGAATTTAATTGCCCCCGCCGACCAGCAGATGCACGAAACAAGCTGGTGCTGCTGGTACATTCATGGACGGCAAAAGAGCGGCTTAGTCATCGCCGGACCGACTGGGTATAACTTGCACACTTAGTCCAGTGTTATAAGCCGCCCAAACTCGCGAGAGGCAAGTTAGTGGACGAGCTTGCAATTGGGAAGGTGCGTTCTTCAGGAAGAAACTCAGGCAGTGATCGACTGGCGAAGATCGTTCTCGAAGAGTGGCTCCGGTTCGGCCAGCCTGATCAGGCGATGAAGATAGGCTCGCGAGATACACAGGCTGCGTGCAGCCAGCGTCTTGTTCCCGTTGTGCTCGCGTACCGCCGAGACGGCCAGTTTGATCTTATAGTCGCGAAGCTGCCGCTCAAAGGAGCCTGCGGGATTGTAATCGCCAATGTCGACAACATCGCCGATGTCCACAATATCGTCGTCCTGGCTGTGAAGCGTAATATCCTCCGCGCGAACCGTGGGCCCGGCGGAAAGGATGATGGCCCGTTGCATCGCATTTTCCAGTTCGCGCACATTTCCAGGCCAGGAGTAATTCTGCAGCAGGGACAGTGCGTCCGGATCAATATCCTCCATTGGCTTCTGAAAGACCTTCGAATAGTGGTCAAGAAAGTGCATGGCAATCTGCGGGATGTCCTCAGGGTGCTCCTGCAGTGCCGGCGATTCAATGCGCATGACGTTGATGCGGTAGTAAAGATCCTGGCGGAATTTACCTTCGGCCACTAACTTCCCCAAATCCTGATGCGTGGCGAAGATCAGCCGTGCACGCAATGGGATGAGCCGGTTGCTGCCCAGGCGGTTGAACTCCATCTGCTGCAGCACGCGCAGGAGTTTCACCTGCGTAAACAGGCTCAGATCTCCGATTTCATCCAGAAAGAGCGTTCCGTCACCAGCCTGCTCGAAGTAGCCCTCGCGCGCCCCAACCGTGCCGGTAAATGCGCCCTTCTCATGTCCGAACAACTCGGCTTCGATCAGGGTTTCAGGGATCGCGCCGCACGATACGGCCACAAAGGGGCGGCTGGCGCGAGATCCCAGGTTGTGAATGGCGCGAGCAATCAATTCCTTGCCGGTTCCACTTTCGCCGGTTATAAGCACCGAGGCGTTGAGATTGGTGACCCGCCGCACCAACTGATACACGCGCTGCATATGCGTGCTCGATCCGATCAGCCGGTCGCAACCGGCTGGCTTTTCCAGCCGATGCTGCGCGGTTTGCAATTGCTGCTTCAGCGAGGAGTTTTCGTATGCCCGGCTGAGCATGGTCTTCAGATCGCGAATCGAGGGCGGTCTGCGACAGTAGCCGAAGGCTCCGCTCCGCACCAGTTCGAATGCCGTAGACCGCAGGCCATCGTCCGCCATCACCACTGAGGGAAGATTGGATGCGATTAACTCCCGCGAAAAACCGATGCGCTCCTGCAACGAACCATGATTCGAATTCAGGTCCAGAATCATGACATCGCAATCACCGTTCGAGATCAGGTGATTCATGCCTTCCTCATCCGATTCGAGCAGAACCTGGAAATCCTTCCCGAGGACAGAGGAAAGAAGCGGGTGCAGCGTGCGATCTTCCGAGTACAGTCCGATCCTGATCATGAATGAGCGATCTCCATCATCGTCTACGACTGTGCCGCCTCAGGAGGAAGCGGAAGGTTTATCTCCATCATCCGGAATCCAAGGCAAGAAAGACAATGGCTGTTTAGTGTTAGTGCAAGGGAAGTGCAATGTTGGTACCAGGTTGCGTTCAAAAACCGTTCGTCGGATCCGCGTGTTCACTCACATTGGCCGCCTGCGCCCTTCACGCGAGGACACACTCCGGCTGGAAACAAGCCTTAAGGCGCTTAAAAAACTCCAGCTGATCGATGCCTGTTGTTCCATTCCAACCATCGTAGATAC
>Ga0224555_1003722_pt1 | contig 15100 bp, 9 predicted proteins | sample 714S23034metaG_FD_180687 | JGI IMG/M metagenome (GOLD analysis project Ga0224555, IMG submission 180687) | Peat soil microbial communities from Stordalen Mire, Sweden - 717 S2 30-34 | ecosystem: Environmental > Terrestrial > Soil > Wetlands > Peat | place: Sweden: Norrbotten County, Stordalen...
GCTTCCGCTACGCCCTCCGGGCTACGCTCCAGCAGAACCTAACCCCCTCAACATCAACGTCCCAAGGGGTGGGCCAAAACAAACCGCCGAAGTGGGCCAAGCCAAGTTGCCAAACTCACTTTGGTTCGTCGGGCCGAGTCCGCCTTTTTCAGCAGCCTCTGAAGGCCCGACATATACCAGCCTAGGCGCCAAGGGCCGAAGGCCCGACGATATACCAGCCTAGGCCGAAGGCCTAGGTTGGCCGCCCAAATGAAACCATGCGGGCTGAAGGCCCGCGCTATCGTAACCTGGGGCGCAGCCCCAGGTTAGCGCCCGGGGCACAGACTGCGGGCTGAAGGCCCGCGCTAGGCAACCCCGATCTCCCGCGGTGTCGCAACGGGCCTTGGCCCAGGAACCCCCGGAACCATCCGGACAAACGCCCCCAGAAGTCTGTCAAGCCCCTCGATCTGTGCATAAGCCGTCCATGTAGCACCATCGAAACAAGATCAAAAATCCCGCAAAGATGCATTTGAGTTAGGCTCCGTTTGCTATACTTAACGTAGTGGAATTAAATAGAAAGGCCCGGCACCACGCCGGGTCTTTCGCCGTTAAGGGAGCCTGCCGCTATCATCCAAGTTGCCATTCCGCTGGCTAGCTATTAGTAGCTAATGGCCGACAGCCGATAGCTGATAGCTCATCAACCAAAAACTGCTCCGTGCTTGCCGAAGGGCAACGGGTTAACCAGAAAGGGACTCCCCCATCGCTAACGATCTTTGTCTGCAACAAAACACACGTCACTTTCTGGGAAAAATTTCGATGCTGCGCGCTTCAAAGTTGTCATTCTGACCCTGAGCGAAGTCGCAGCGGAAGGATCCCCGCAGCTGTCTTTCGCTTGCCGAGCTTCGAACTTGTCGCTCTGACCCTGACCCGAACTTGCCGGGGGAGAACGGGTTAACCAGAAAGGGACTCCCATTGTTAACAATGTTTGTTTGCAACAAGATGTAGGGAATTTCTGGGAAAAACACGCTCCAACTTTGGCCGGCGCCATCGCGTCCAGACCCACGTTGAGTCACCGCACGTTCAACCGTGCCTCGCACGAAAAATGTACGAGGTCCAAGCCTAACCACTTTAGAAACATCACTTAGTAGGGTATATACCCCCCCGGGGGGTAGCGAGGAGGCACGCAATCAATGAAACCGCTCTAGTAAACGTCGCGCTGGTACCGCTTCTGCTTCTTCATCGTGGCCAGGTACTCGGCCGCCGCATCGAGCGTGCAGTTCGATCCTTTCGCGATCGAATCCAGCAGCGCCAGCTCCACCGACTTCGCCATGCGGGTAGCATCGCCGCAGACGTAGAAGTACGCCCCGCGCTCCAGCCACGCATAGAGCTCCGCGCCGTGCTCCGCCATCCGGTCCTGCACGTAGATCTTCTCTTTCTGGTCGCGCGAAAATGCGAGGTCCAGCCGAGTCAGCGTCCCAGCCTTCTGCATCGCGGTGAACTGCTCCTCGTAGAGGAAGTCGGTGGCGCGATGCTGGTCGCCGAAAAAGAGCCAGTTGTCTCCGCTGGCTCCCTTCGCCTGCCGCTCTTCCAGGAAGGCCCGGAAAGGCGCAACTCCCGTCCCCGGCCCGACCATGATCACTGGAGCCGACGCATCCTCCGGCAGCTTGAAGTTCTGGTTCTCCGTCAGGAAGACGGGCAGCACCTCACCCACGTGGGAGCGCTCGCCCAGTTCCCCGCTCGCTACTCCCTGCCGTTCGCGGCCATGAGTGTCATACCGCACCACGCGCACGCTGGTCTCCGCGACGCCCGGATGCACAAGCTGGCTGGAGGCAATCGAATAGAGCCGCGGCACCAGCCGTTGCAGTACATTGAACAGCTCCTGGGGGCTTTTGACCACGCCGGGAAAATCCGTGAGCAGGTCGATGAACTCGCGTCCCCAGCAATACTCTTCGGCGCGCGCCTTGTTCTCCGGCCCGCACAGCAGCTTCAGCTCGGCGTATCCGCGCCCGCCCACGCCCGCCGCTCCGGGCAGCTTGGCATACTGGCCGATAGCTCCGCGCGCCAGCTTGCCGATGGTAAGCCGCGTGCGCAGCGCTTCCTCGAAGCAGATATCGAGCTTGTAGTGGTCGAGCACCCGCTCCTCGCCCGTGAATCCCAGCGATGCCAGCACCTCCGCCACTGCCTGCGCGCGATTCTCGGGATTCACCCCGATGGCGTCGCCGGGCGCGTAGGTCATCTCCGGAGCGAGCGAAAACACCAGATGACGCGTCTCCTTCTCAGAGCCCGCGCCGCTCAGCCGGTAGTTCTCCATCACAGTTGAGTAGTAGGGGTTGTTGCGTGTGTATTTTGACCCGCCTGACTCGCTCGATACGCTCTCTTCGGTGGCGGCCGCCGCCCCTTGAACCTGGCTCATAGCTCAATTGTAGCGTGTCCCTAGCGTGCCGGTCCCGGCATCCCGCCCGGCATTCCCGGGCTGTGCTCCCGGCCAGTCCGCCGCAGCCGATTTAGAATGAACCTGTGCTGACCTCATCCTCCACGCTGTCCGACATCCGCGCCAAGATCACCGCCCGCGAGCGCATCTCGTCCGAAGACGCCCTCTATCTGTGGCGCGAAGCGCCCGACGCCGACATGCGCTCGCTCGCCAGCCAGGTGCGGGCGCGTTTCCACTCGCCCGGTGCCTGCACGTACCTGGTCATGCGCATCATCAACTACACCAACGTGTGCGTCGCCCAGTGCGACTACTGCGCCTTCTACAAGCTGCCCGGGCAGGATGGCGGCTACGTCCTCACCCACGAACAGGTGTTCGCCAAACTCGATGAATTGCTGGCCATGGGCGGCGACCTGGTCGGCTTCAATGGCGGCTTCAACCCCCAGCTTTCGCTCGATTACTACTGCGATCTCTTCCGCGCCATCCGCCAGCGCTACGGCGAACGCCTGGAGTTCTACGCGCTCACCATCGCCGAATTCATGTACCTCGCCGACCACGCCAACCTCAGCTACCTGGCGGCAGCCGAGCGGCTCAAGCAGGCAGGCGTCCGCTGGATCACCGGCGGCGGCTCGGAGATTCTGACCGAAGACTTCCGCCGCCGCCACAGCAAATTCAAGTACACCGTCGCCGACTATTTCGCCGCCCAGCGCGCGCTCGTCGAGTCCGGCCTGCGCACCTCCGCCACCATGGTCATCGGCTTCGACGAGACCATCGAAGAGCGCATCGAGCACCTCGAACGCACGCGTGCCTTCCAGGACTCACTTATTTCCGCCTCGCTTATTTCAGCCTCGCCGGTCGCCGCCGGCAGCACGGACAGCGCGCTCTCCAGCTTCCTCTGCTGGACCTACAAGCCGTACTTCACCCAGCTCGGCGGCATCGAAATCACCACCTCCGAGTACCTCCGCCACCTCGCCCTCAGCCGCATTTACCTCGACAACATTCTCCGCATCCGCACCTCCGTCCTCACCCAGAACGAGCGCGCCCTCGAAGGCCTGCTCTACGGCGCCGACGACTTCGACCTGCCCATCGAAGACGAGGTCACGCAACTCGCCGGCGCCACCATCAGCCTCAACTTCGACCAACTTCTCGCCACCGCCCGCACCCTAGGCTTCACCCCCACCTACCGTCACGTAGCCTCCGGCTGGAACCAGCCCGCCTGAGCAGAACCTGGTCGTATACTGTCGGCACACAAACCGTCAGATTCTATGAAACTCAAGGATTTTTTCAATTCCGAGCTCGTTAGACTCCCGAGGGGCGGGTTCGACGAGACGCGGGAGACATTCGATCAGTTCCTGGCAGAACTTCTCGGGCAGTACGTTACGGGATTGCGGTCGGTAGACGACCCTGAGTTTCCGGAGATGGGCTCGGAGTCGGCGGACTTAGCTGCGGCCGCCGAAGACCTGGCGGGGTCGATAGTGACCTCTGTTGGTTTTTTCTTGGCCGGTCACGTGCACGTTGCTTACCAAGAAATGTCGGACTGCCTTTCGAGAGTTGACTGGACACAATTCCGTTCTGAGCTATCAGAGGACAAGGACGAGTTCAACCTATCTGACCCATTTTCACCCTATTTGCACGCGGTCCGGAACCCGCCACTCTACAGGATTCGGTCCGACAGGAGCGAGTTCACGATCCCGAACAGGGCCGACATTTTCCATGTCCCGTTTGAGAAACGCCGCATGGTCAACAATCAGCGTTACAGCATTGCGGGGCTCCCCTGTCTATATCTAGGCAGTTCCCTTTGGATCTGTTGGGAAGAGCTCGGGCGCCCGCCCCTAGACAGCATCTGGGTTTCCCGCTTCAGGATTGTGGAGCCCGTCAGCGTACTTGACTTTCAATTTCCACCACACCATGTATGGAGGCTTTTCGAAGCGCTCCGGGAAGGCACGCCCAAAGCCTCGGAACGTAGCTCGGAGGGGGAGCTAAAGAAGCGATTCAACACCGAGTTTCTCAAGTCTTATCTCGTTTGCTGGCCACTGATTGCGGCTTGTTCCGTGAGACCGGAATCCAGGTCTGGCCCCTTTGTACCCGAGTACATCGTCCCGCAGCTCTTGCTTCAATGGGTAGCACAGGAAAACAATGTAGACGGGATTCGATATTTTTCGGCCAGAATGCCCTCTGAAGGAATGCACATTCTCGCTCACTCGAACTGTGTGTTTCCAGTCAAGATAATCGCCTTCAGTGGGCATTGCGCCCAACTTAGGAGGGAGTTTGCCCTAACAGAGCCGCTATCTTGGGAGGCGCTGACCGCGACTAATCTTGGTTCATCTTCAATAATAACCAACAGGTCTTCCAATGCATTTGCTCCAATACAGATGAACAGAGATCTTCTGCTTCAATATTCTCAAACTGCTTTCTTCGAAGTGGAAATGAAGCTTGAGAAGATCGAGGCAACCTCCAACCACTCAAGAGTGATGGGCCCATGAGTGGTCGTCATGAGTGTGGTCCAGCCGCATTTGTCTTTCCCTTCGCCAGCTACTAATCTGCCCCTATGCGAGCCGCCGTCTTCCATCCCGACCTCGCCACTCCCGGCAACTTCCTCCGCATCGAAGACGTCCCCACGCCCACCGTCCTCCCCGGCCACGTCCTCCTCCGCGTCCTTGCCTGCGGAGTCTGCCGCACCGACCTGCACATCGTCGAGCGCGATCTCCCGCCGCTCGCGCCCGCCATCATTCCCGGCCACCAGATCGTCGGTGAGGTTGTGGCAATCGGCCCCTCGGGGACTGCACCAGGCTCTGTCATCCTGAGCGAGGACCCTGAGCTTGCCGAAGGGGACGAGTCGAAGGAGGAACTCCCCATCGGCAGCCGCGTCGGCGTCTCCTGGATGGGCGGCACAGACGGCACCTGCCGCTTCTGCACTTCCGGCGCGGAGAACCTCTGCGACCACCCCATCTTCACCGGCTACACCGTCAACGGAGGCTACGCCGAGTACGCCCTCGCACGCGCCGATTTCGTCCATCCGCTTCCCCGCGACGCTGACCCCGTGCATGTCGCGCCGCTGCTCTGCGCCGGCATCATCGGCTTCCGCTCGCTGCGCGTGGCCGAGATCCAGCCCGGCGACCGCGTCGGCCTCTTCGGCTTCGGCAGCTCCGCCTCGCTCGCCATCAAGGTCCTCCAGCACTGGGGTTGCGAGGTCTACGTCGTCACCCGCGGCGAAGGCCACCGCGCCGCCGCCCGTGCCGCCGGAGCCGCCTGGGTTGGCGACGAAAGCGCCCGCCCGCCCATCCCGCTCGACCGCGCCATCACCTTCGCGCCCGCGGGCTCGGTTGTGGTCCACGCGCTTTCCTGCCTGCGCAAAGGCGGCATCGTCGCCATCAACGCCATCCACCTGGACCAGATGCCCGCCTTCGACTACGATTCGCTGCTCTGGGGCGAGCGCCAGATCCGCTCCGTCGCCAATATGACGCGCCAGGACGCGCGCGACTTCCTGCAGATCGCCGCCGAGCTGAATATCCAGCCGCAGGCCAATGTGTTTTCCCTGGAGAATGCGAACCAGGCGCTGATCGCCGTTCGCGATGAAACCGAGAACGGCTCCGCCGTCATCGTTCCCTGAAGGTCCACGCGGCGCGGACTTTATTTTTGCAACTCTGGAACAAATTCCGAAGGATCGCAGTCTATCCTTGCAGCCGAACTCTTTGCGGGAAAAATTTCCTGCAAGGTTCCTCGCGGCTGCCGTTCCATGTTCGGCAGCTAAATCTACGCAGCAAGACCCCGCCGGGCCGGAAGGAACGTGCAGTATGAGCAAGGCAATCGGCATCCCCTCCCTCTTTCTTGCAATCACTCTCATTGCCAACGCGCAAACCGCCGTGAAGCCGGTCGTGCGAGCCGTCTCGAAGCCCGCCGCTGGGAGCGCCGACGCCGCCACCCCATCGCAGCTTCCCGTCACCCGCGTCTCGCTCTACAAGAACGGCGTCGGCTTCTTCGAACACTCCGGCCGCGTGACCGGCGATCAGAGCGTGACCATCGACTTCACCACCGCGCAGCTCAACGATGTGCTGCAGTCGCTGACGGCAATCGACCTGAACGGCGGACGCATCGCCGGCGCTGGCTACAACTCGACGACCCCGCCGGAGCAGCAGTTGAAGGCGCTGCCGCTGGCGTTGGGCGAAGATCCGACTGCCGTTGACTTCTACAACGCCATCCGCGGCGCGCGCGTCGAGGTGCACGGCCCCGGTGCCGCCGTAACCGGCAGGCTGCTGAACATCGAAAACGTCGAAAACCCTGAAAAGGATGGTCAACCCACCGGCGAGAAGCGTCTCATCACCGTCATCGGCGAAGCCGGCGAAGTCCGCACCATAGAACTCACGCCGGCCACCGAGGTGCGCCTGCTCGACACCGACCTGCACACCGATGTGACGCGCTACCTCGAGTTGCTGGCAAGTACACGCAACCAGGGACTGCGCCACTTGACCCTGCAGGACAACGGGACCGGCGCGCGCGAGCTGCACGTCAGCTACATCAGCGAAGTGCCCATCTGGAAATCCACCTACCGCATTCTGTTCACTGAGCCCAAGACGGCGGATGCCTCAACAAAGCAGACGGCGACGCTACAGGGCTGGTCGGTCGTCGACAACACCACCGGCGCCGACTGGATCAACGTGCAGCTCTCACTGATCGCGGGCGCGCCGCAGAGCTTCATCCAACCGCTCTCCGTGCCGTACTACTCGCGCCGGCCGGAGATCGGCCTGCCCCAGGAGGCCCAGCTAACCCCGCAAACACACGAGAGCGGCGAGGACAAGGTTGCCGCATCTGGCCAACAGGGGCAAATCAACGGTTTGGCCGGCTTCTCCGCGGGCGTCGCCGGCGGCATCGGCTCGGGCAACGGGTCTGGGATGGGTGTAAATAACGGCAACAGCGGCATCTATGGCGGCACCGGCCAGACCAACCTCAACCAGAACTTCCGCGCCAACCAGACCGTCTCCGTCAACGCAGCACCAGCGCTCGACACTTACAGCGCCACCCTCGGCGGCACCATCGAGAACGAGCTCTACCAGAACCTCGCCACGAGCTCCGTCACGCCCAACACCACCACCGCCGCCTTCGACGACTACTTCGCCTACAACCTCAGCGATCCCATCACAATTCGCAAGAACGAATCAGCCCTCGTCCCCATCCTCCAGACCAAGATCGATGCCGAGCGCGTCACGCTCTGGTCGACACGCCAGCCCACCCCGCTGCGCGCGCTGTGGATCACCAACACCTCCAACCTCACGCTCGACCGCGGTTCCTTCTCCATCGTCGAGGACGGAAACTTCGGCGGCGAGGGTCTGCTCGATCCCATTCATCCCGCCGAGAAGCGTCTGCTCTCCTACGCCGTCGACCAGGCCGTTCGCGTGACCACCGAGGGCCGCCTCAACTCCACCCACGCCACCTCCGTCACCGCCGCCAAGGGCGTGCTCCGCCTCCACTCCACCAACATCTCTGAGGTCACCTACGTCGTCCACAACGCCGCCGCCGACACGCGCACCGTCATCGTCGAGCATCCCGTCCGCTTGGGCTACACGCTGGACTCAGACCCCAAGCCCGAAGAGACCACCCCCTCCGCCTACCGCCTCCGCGTTATCACCACACCCGGCGAGACCGTCCGCCTCCACGTCGGCGAGCGTCACGAAGGCCAGACCATCTACCAACTCACCAACTTCAACGACAACCAACTCACGCTCATCCTGAACCAGACCAACAACAGCGCGGCGATCAAGCAGGCGTTGCAGCCCATCCTGAATGCGCGCAGCCACGTGGCCGACATGCAGACGGCCGTCGACAAAGCAAACGCCCGGCTGGAAGAGTTGCGCTCGGATGAGGAGCGGCAGCGAGCCAACGTAACCGCCCTGGCCAGCGCGGACAAACCCTCCCGCGAGCGATTTGTGCATGACCTGAACGCGACCGAGGACCAGATCGCGAGCGCGCAGAAGGACCTCGCGGTCGCGCAGGCCAAGCTGCAGGCTGCCAAGGACGACCTCGCCAACAAGATCGAGTCTTTGCAGATCGACCAGACTCTCTAATCGGAGGAGCTTGTTATTTGGTCCGCGCGCAGTCTAGAACGTAAACGACAAGCCGGCCTGCAGCGTTCGCGGACTTTGCGCCAGGTAGAGCGTTCGCCCATCCGCCGAGAGGAACGGCTGGTACCCCTGCGCGAGCAGGTTGGTCACATCGATGGTGGCCTCCAGCCCCGGAGGCAACCGATCTCCCCAGCGCACCGCTTGGCGGACATAGAAGCTGAGATACGCCCGGTCGCTAAGCGCCGCGTACGGATCGACCGCGGTCACCGTGCGTCGCGGCTGCCAGCGGTACGCCGCATGCACCTTCGTCCCGGTGTGCTGCACACGCCCGTCCAGTGCAGCGGTCACCGATTGCGCCTCCTGGCCGTGCAGACCCGCCGACACCTCCGCCAGTCCCTCGGCCTTGGCGTCCGGGGTCGATATCGCCGCGCCGCTTGCGTATTCCAGCGCCGCCCACAGGCTGGCAGTCAACGGCTCCGACACCATCAGGCTCACGCCGCTGGTCGTATATCCCGTGCCCAGAAAACGGAAGCTTCCGGTCGCCGAATCCACCACGATGCCGCTCGACCCATCTCCCGAAAGCATGTCCGCCGAATTCAACACTCCAGCTCCGCCAATCGCCGGGTGGTCGATCGCGTCGTGGTACACCGCAGCCTTTATCTGTCCGCCGCCGGCCTTGCGGCTCACCGCGATCTCCTGGTGCGTGCCGCTCTCAGTGCACATCCGTCCGCCGCTCAGGGCAGCCACCGGCAGGTCCGCCTCAATCGAATCCAGTCCGTCGGCGCCTTCCAGATCGCGCCCCGTTGCCAGTTGGTACTGCACCGCCCAAACCTCGCCCGGATGCACCGTCACGCGCAGGAATGGCTGTGTCGCCACCGCGGTTTCAGCCATATGAATCGCATACACGGTGCCTCCGGCTTCCACGTCCGCGGTATCGCCCAGCTGCATCTTGTCGGCGCTGGCCATGCGCAGCACCTGCATGCCCGTGGCATCGCCGCTCATCATCTCGGGATGGGTAGCGTAACTCACCACCATTCGCGACGAACTGCCCAGCGCCGCTGCGCGCTCGTATCCCGCATCGACCTCGGTGGGCGCCCCCGCGCTGGTCCCGCCTCCAGGCATGCCCACGCTCGTCCGCAGCATCGCATCGGAGCCGTTGCTGTTCTTCCGGTCCAGCAGCAGCACGCTGTGCACGCCGCCCTCGCCAAATCCTCCGTCGCCGCTCGCAATGGAGACGCGGGCCTTAATGGGCGTACCGCGCGACCCCTCCTTCGCGCCCGCCGACACCAATGTCACCTCGCCATCGTCCAGCATCCGCAGAATAGGACGGTTGGCTGACGCGCGCAGGGTCCAGGTCCAGTCGTCACTGGGCTCATCCGCCTTGCGCCGCACCACCGGCAGCCAGGCCGCCGGGTCCGCCAGCATGCTCAGGGTAAGATTTACCGTCGCCCGCATCCCCATCGAAAGCCGCAGATTATTCCGAGAGGCAGGCACAAACAACGCCGCCGTCGCGCGCACCTGGTATTTTCCCGGCACCAGGTTGGCGATCCGGTAGCGGCCATATATGTCCGTAAAAGCGGTCGCCACGCTCACTGAGCCGGCCGCCAGCACCTCCACCATCGCGCCCATCTGCGCCACACCCTGCGCATCGCGCACCACGCCGGAAACGGCTGCATTCGTAGCCGCGCTGCACATCCCCGGCGCCAGCCACAGCATCAACGCGCCCAGGGAGAGCTCTTTGCCGAGTTTCATCCAGTTACGTTGCACAGTCAGCATCACCTGTGCGTCGATGACCTTCTCCTAAACGACGCGCCGAAAAAGAAGGCCCGTCAGGACGCTCCGCGCCAGCCTTCGATTATCGCCAACCCATCCGCGTAATCGTCCAGCTGCCAACTCTGCGCGTTCGTCCTCAATTCCCCGCAACCGAGCGCTCTTTTGAACTCCGCGCTTCGACCTGTCGTCAATCATACCAATCAATTGACGGTAAACTTCGCTGACTCTTCCGTCTGCTGCTTGGATACCGCATCGTCAATCTTGATGCTCAACTGATACGTTCCCGGCTGGAAGCCGGCCAGCGAGAGGCTCTTCTCCAGCGTCAACTGGTCCGCGTTCGGACTGAGCTTCTTGGTCGACTCCTGCGTGTCCAGCACCGGCTTGCTGGTCGCCAGATTCACAATCTGATAGGTCACCGTCGCGTCGTTCTGCTTGCTCTTGTCGTCGATCCCCAGGTTGTACACCTGCATCCAGAAGTTCAGCGTCTGGGCGCGGCTGAACGCCGCCGGGGCAGCAACGCCACCGCCCGGAGGCACAACCCCCACGCGCGGCCGGACAAACGTGTCGCCCAGCACAAAGCTGCCGCCGCCGATCTCCTTCGACGGCACTCGGCGCATAACATCCGCCAGGATCAGCGACGAGTGACCCAGCGTGTCGTCGTCGAACTTGGGCACGTTGACGCTGCGGGTCCATCTGCCGATGTGATCGGGGTTGTTCACGTCCTTGATCGCGATGTCGATCTTGTAGAGTCCCGGCTTCAGCGGAACGTCCTGCCAGTAAACCGACGACCCCTTCTGCGTCGCCGGCAGCAGCTCGCTGGGCGTAGACACCTCCACCGGAGCCTCGAACGTGCCCCCGGGAACGATCTTGTGGGTTATGTTCGACACCCGGCCCTCAATCTCCACCTTCCCCACCGACACGCCGTCCTTGGTGTCGAAGGTGATGTCCGAATTCTTGATCTGCAGCGTGATCGGCACCATCACCGTGTCGTTGGTCACCTTCATGTAATCGGTGCGCACATCGAACAGGAACGGCGGCCCGGTAAGGATCTTGGAACTGGTCATGAACGCTTCCAGGTCCTGGTACTTGATCACCGGGGGCGCCATAATCTTGGCCGCCAGGTCGAGCCGGTCGAACTGCTTGCTCTGGTTCTGCTGGGACCGCGGACCAAGCCCCAACTGCTCCAGCCCGGCGCTGGAGAACCGGTCCTTCTTTTCCGACTGCCCGTCCTCCTCGGACTGGGTCAGGCCGGCGTTGGGGACATTCTTCAGCGCATCCTTTTCGGAGCGGTCAATGGTGTAGTGGAAATCGCCGCACTGGCAGGTATCGACGAATTCCAGGTCGATGTTGTCGCCAATCCCCTCGATGTACCGGTAGTGCCACACCTCGAATGGATAGACCGCCGTGGTGCCGCCGCCTTCATCCATCGGCCGCTCATACTCGCCGCCGCTGGGGTGCTGGTCCTTGTCGTCCGGCGCCCCATAGGCAATGTAGATGTGGCCGCGATCGGTCATCCACCCCGGCTTGCCCGCCGCAAAGTGCTCGTTCGCATAAGCGATGCGCGCATAAATCTCGTCGCGATATTCGTTCTCGGGGGAGTCGGGACTGGGGTTGCGCCGCTGCCAGAAGCTCTCAATGAACGCGTCCCGCTCTTCATCGTTGGACAGGTGCTTGAAGGCTTCTTCCTCGGGGGGCGTGATAATCCACCTTACGTCCTCGTCCAGCCACTTCTTGTAGTCGCCGCGCAATTCCTGCTTCAGGTCCTTCTGCTGCTGGATCTTTTCCTTGTCGCCCAGCCTGCGCTTCAGCGGGTTTGGCTTCTCCACCGTCGGCGGCGTCTGGGTCACCCCGGTCGGGGCCGCAGCCTCCTGCCCCCGTGCCAGGCCCCACCCCGCCAACGTAGGAAGCAACATCAAAAACGTGACCAGCCGACCCGGTATTCTCATTGCCTAGTGGTACTCCTGCTTCAGATACTGCCTGCGTCGCCACCCTGCCGCGCACCGGCGTATGCAGGGCGCAATCCATGGTCTATTGTAGTGCGCTAGCGCCCCCGTTACAAGCCGCCACAAGCCGCCGCCGGCTCCCCTCCCCTGCTATCATCATCTACAAGCGAATGCGTCGCAAACCGCCGCGGCAAGCGGCACGGAGCCTCACCCTGAACCAGCACCGGACGGAACCCACTCCGACTTCCACGCGTATCTTGTCTCAGCAACCCACGCTCTCACCGGGCGAGTTTGCCTGGCGCGCCGCGACGTTGCAGCAATCGTTCGGAGGACACCAAGAAAGACCGTATGCGTACTAGGAACATCGTCATCCTCGTCGTCATTGTCCTCGCCCTCACGGGCGTTACCGCCGGCACCATCCTCTATAGCGAGGCCGGCATCGTCAAGGTCGCCACCGGCAAGGTGGTGCGCCAGGATCTGGTCGCCACCGTCAGCGGCACCGGACAGATCAAGCCGAAGACCTACGTCAACATCGGCGCCACCTCCTTCGGCCGCATCACCCACCTGTACGTCAAAGAGGGGGACCACGTTAAGAAAGGCGACATCGTCGCCCGCGTGGAGAGCGTCCAGCCCGAGGCTACCGTCGACGCCCAGCAGGCCACCATTGCCTCCTCCAGGACCGACATCGCCTCCTACGTCGCCGCCGAGAACACCGCTCAGGCCAACATCGACGAGGCCAAAGCCGACCTCGAGCAGAAGAAGTTCGATTTCGACCGCGCCCAGGCCCTCTATGACGCTCAACTCATCGCCAAGCAGGACTTCGACGCCAAGAAGGCCGCCTACGATGTCTCCGCCGCCACATTGGCCCAGCGCATCGCCGCGCTGGCCCAGGCAAAGGCCCAGACCGATTCGCAGCGCAGCCACCTTGACCAGGCCGTAGCCAGCCAGCGCGCCAACTTCGACGCCCTGGACAAGACCATCAGCCGCGCCCCCTTCGACGGCCTGGTCACCAACGTCCCCGTGCGCGAAGGCGAGACTGTCGTCGTCGGCATTCAGAATGCCGAGGGATCTACCCTGATGACGCTCGCCGACATGTCGGTCATCACCGCCGAAGTCAAGGTCGACGAAACCGACATCGTCAACATGCAACTGGGCCAGATCGCCGACGTCACCGTCGATGCGCTCCCCGGCCGCACCTTCAAAGGCCACGTCACCGAGGTCGGCGACCAGGCGCTGCTGCGCACCACCGGAATCGCCACCTCGCAGTCCACCACCGGCACCGAAGAGGCCAAGGACTTCAAGGTTGTCGTCACCCTCGACCAGCTCCCCACAGAGAAGCTCGATGACCTCCGTCCCGGTCTCTCCACCACCGCAAAGATCACGGTCGCGCAAAAACCCGACGCTCTTACCATCCCCATTCAGGCGCTGGTGGAGCGCGATCCCGCCCTGGAAAAGGTCCTCGCGCAGAACCATGGACAATTGCCTAGCACGTCGGCATCCGCGCAAGCGGCCAGCTCCGGCGTTGCCGCCAAGCCCGTGTTGGACCAGGGCGTCTACACGCTCAGCACGGCCAGCGGGAAACTCCGCGTCGTCTTCGTTCCCGTCACCACCGGCGTCACCGGGGCCACCGACATCGAAGTGCTCACCGGACTCAAGCAGGGCGACGAGATTGTTACCGGCCGCTACCAAGTCCTGCGCGCCCTGAAGAGCGGCACCGTCGTCAAACGCGACAACACCCCCGTAACCACGGACACATCGTCGTCCTAATTGTTTTAAGCTGGTAGCTGATCGTCCCAGTTGTTTTAAGCTGAAAGCTCATAGCTCTTTAGCTCATAGCTCTAGATTCGAAACGATCCGTACGCACCACCCCGGAGAACCGGATGGCCCTCGAAACCGAACCAACTGAAGTTGACACTGCTACCCCCGCCGAAGGCCCCCACCCCGGCGAGGTCATCGTCACCCAGAATCTCTGGAAGACCTACGAGATGGGCGACCAGCAGGTCAACGCGCTCTGCGGCGTCAACCTGCGCGTCCGCCACAACGAGTACGTCGCCATCATGGGCCCCTCCGGCTCCGGCAAATCCACCCTGATGAACCTCATCGGATGCCTCGACTCGCCCACCCGCGGCCGCTACTGGCTCAACGGCCACGACGTCTCCGCGCTCAACGATGACGAGCTCGCCCGCATCCGCAACAAGGAGATCGGCTTCGTCTTCCAGACCTTCAACCTGCTCGCCCGCGCCACCGCGCTGCACAACGTCGAGCTGCCCCTCATCTACAACGGCACTCCCTCCGACGAGCGCATCGCCCGCGCCAAGGAGGTGCTCGAGAGCGTCGGCCTCAGCGCCCGCATGATGCACAAGCCCAACGAACTCTCCGGCGGCCAGCGCCAGCGCGTCGCCGTCGCCCGCGCCCTGGTCAATCACCCCTCCATCATCCTCGCCGACGAGCCCACCGGAAACCTCGACTCCAAGACCGGCGACGAGATCATGGCCCTCTTCGACCACCTCCACGAGCAGGGCAACACCATCGTCGTCGTCACCCACGAGCCCGACATCGCCGAATTCGCCCACCGCATCGTCACCATCCGCGACGGCGCCATCTACTCCGACCACCCCTCCAGCCGCCACGCCGGCGCCCCCCGCCCCGGCAGCACCAAACAAACCCACACCTGACCCCGGTTGTCATTCTGACCCTCAGCCCCACGCCTGTCATTCTGAGCGCAGTCGTCCGTCGCCTGTCATTCTGAGCCTGAGCACCCTCCCACCGGTCGTCATTCTGACCCTGCAAGGGTCAGAATCTCCGTAGATGATTATCAAGCTAGCTCAGGCATAGCTGTGAGTTGTCTATATGTGATGGTATGTGTGGCGAGGCCGGCGCGGAGGAGTCTGATGAGCATGTCCTCTTCCATGGATCTTCGG
>Ga0224555_1003723_pt1 | contig 15095 bp, 15 predicted proteins | sample 714S23034metaG_FD_180687 | JGI IMG/M metagenome (GOLD analysis project Ga0224555, IMG submission 180687) | Peat soil microbial communities from Stordalen Mire, Sweden - 717 S2 30-34 | ecosystem: Environmental > Terrestrial > Soil > Wetlands > Peat | place: Sweden: Norrbotten County, Stordalen...
ACTCGCTGCTCCAGCGAAACATAGCTGAACATCCCGTCCTGAACCCGTTCGTCTCCTCGCATGCCCATAAGACGAACAGGCCCGGTGCAATGCCGCAGCGGCGTACCTATTTCAACAAGTTCCTAGAACGAGCTCATGGAAAAACGGGGCACGCGGAGCGATATGCCGATGAAGCCACAGGTCGTCACCTATGAGCTTAATAAGCTGCTTGATTCCGATGCGATTGTTTGTTCGGACAGTGGCACGATCGCAACTTGGACGGCGCGCTGCATCGAGATCCGCGATCGGATGCAGTTCTCGCTTTCGGGTTCGCTGGCAACAATGGCGAACGGCCTGCCGTACGGCATCGGAGCCTCGGTAGCTTATCCCGGACGCCAAGTCGTGTGCATCGTCGGTGACGGTGGACTGACCATGCTGATGGGCGAAATTGCAACTCTGGTGAAATACAAGCTGCCGGTCAAAGTGATCGTGATCAAAAACAACGTCCTGGGAGAAATCAGATGGGAGCAGATGGCCCAGGAAGGCAATCCGCAATTCGGAGTAGACCTGCAGCCGATCGATTTTGCAGGGTACGCGAGATGTTGCGGGGCCGCTGGTTTCACCATCGAAGATCCTAAGGACGCAGAGAGCACCTTGCGGCAGGCGCTTGCCCATCCGGGACCCGCGGTGATCCAGGCGGTCGTGGATCCGAATGAGCCACCGTTGCCGGGGAATATCACCGCTGAACAGGCCCTCCATTTTGCCGAAGCGTTGGGAAAGGGTGAAAAGGATCGCTGGAAGATCATCAAGACCGTTCTCGAAGACAAGATCCGGGAAGTCATCTAGCATGAGGAACCCCGAGCGCATCGATCGAATTCGGAATGCGCTGCGCGAGAGCCAGTGGGACCTGATTGTCTGCGCGCTGCCGATAAATGTGCTCCTCCTCTCGGGCTATTGGCCTGTCGTCGGCACAGGTCTGGCGATTGCCTCTGCGGAAGGCAGAATCACTCTTCTGGTTCCCGAAGACGAAGAAGACCTCGCGAAACGTGGATGGGCGGACGAGATTCGAACCTTCAAGCCCAGCTCCCTGGACGAGATCGTTACAACGGCGGAGGCCATCCGAGCCCCGTTCAGGGGACTGGTGAAGAGTTTCTCCGCGAAGCCGGCTCGGGTCGGCCTTGAAACGCACGAGACCTCCGAACCGGCATCCTACGCAGCCATGCACCTCTATGGCGGAATGATGCGCCAACTGTGCGAAGACGCTTTCAACCTTGCCGCGCTCAGCTCCGTGGACGCAGTCCTTGCCGATCTGCGCGGTCATAAAACTGAGTTCGAAATAGGCCGGATTCGCACAGCCTGTCAGATCGCGGAGAGAGCTTTTCAGAATGGCCTTGAACAGATAAAGGCGGGAACGACCGAGTTAGAGGCCGCGTTCCGCAAGCCGCTCAGCACGAGTCTTGCGAATTTTGCCGAGTTGGGGCGTGCCGATGGCTTCGCGTGGTGTATGTCCGGTGCGAACTCCGCCCTTGCCTCGGGAGCTTACGCTCGCTCACGGGCGAAGCAGATCGAGTCGTGCGACCTCGTCATGGTGCACTGCAACTCATACCTGGACGGGTATTGGACTGACATCACGCGCACTTATTCCTTGGTAAAAAAGGGAGAACGCCGGGAAAGCATGCATGACGCGGTGTTCGCGGCGCGTGAAGCTGCTCTTGCCGCAATTCGTCCCGGAGCAAAGGCGGCGGGCGTGGATAAAGCGGCGCGGGACGTTCTAAGAGCCCGCGGATTAGGTCCGCAGTTCAAGCATTCGACAGGGCATGGCGTAGGATTTTCCGCGATCATCGCGCTTGCCAGACCGTGCCTTCATCCGAAATCCGAGGACACGCTCGAAGTCGGCATGGTGTTCAACGTCGAACCTGCCGTCTACGTTAACGGCTATGGAGGCGCCCGTCACTGCGACATGGTGGCAGTTACAGAAGCGGGTGTGGAGTTGCTGACGCCGTTTCAATGCCGGGCCGACGAGTTAACGATCGATGGGTAGACGAGGGAGATTCGATGGCACACTTTCGCGGAAGTAAGAGCGCATTCGGAGCTCCAGGCGACGAGCCTCGCTGGACGCATGCCGACAAGGATGGAGTGGGCGCAGCGTATTCGACCGGAGGCCGTGCCTGGTTTACGATCTGGCGCGGCATCCTCACGGAGGTCTATTATCCGACCGTCGATCGCCCCCAACTGCGTGACCTGGAGTTTCTGTTCTCCGATGGGAACGGATTGTTTCTCGAAGAGAAGCTGGATCTCGAATACAAGATTGAGCGGCTGATACCTTCTCAGGGATATCGCATCAATCGGCACGATTCCGAAGGCCGCTTCTCTTTCACGAAGGAAATCATCGTAGAGCCTACGCGGCCGTGCGTGCTGCTGCACACGAGAATCGAAGGCGAAGACGACTTTCTGCGAAGCCTCAGGACCTATGTGCTGTTCGCTCCTCATTTGGAAGTTGGAGGAGAGGGCAACAACGCATTTGTGATCGAAGCGTCGGGCCGAGAGTTGCTCGTTGCCGAGAAAGAGAACCGCTGGCTGGTAGTAGGCGCTTCCTGTGCTTTCTCACGGCTATCCTGCGGCTACGTCGGGCAAAGCGACGGCTACACAGACCTCAGGAAGAACCACACGATGAGTTTTGAATTCGATGAGGCCAGAAATGGGAACGTGGCTCTCATCGGAGAACTGGATCTTTCAAGAACGCTGGAGTTCACCATTGGCGTCGCCTTTGGGGAAACTCTTTCGTGCGCCGTGTCGGATCTGTTCCAAAGCCTGGGTCATTCTTACCAAGATCGACGCCAACTCTTCATGGATCAATGGAAGGCGGCCGTGAAGGGCGCGAAGCCTCTCAAAAAGTCCAGTGGAGATAAAGGCCGTCTGTTCGATTCGAGCTACAACCTTTTGTTGACGCACGAAGACAAACTCTATCAGGGCGCGTTCGTCGCTTCGCTTACGATTCCCTGGGGCGAGGCGCGCAACGACAAACAGGGGAAGGGTGGCTATCATCTGGTTTGGACCCGCGACATGGTGGAGAGCGCACTGGGATTGCTTGCGGCGGGCAATACCGAGGCGCCTTTGCGCGCTCTGATCTATCTGGCCGCCCGCCAGGAAGAGGACGGCAGCTTCCCGCAGAATTTCTGGGTCAATGGGGAGGCTTTCTGGAAAGGCATGCAGCTGGATGAAGTTGCCTTTCCCGTACTGCTCGCCTGGCGCCTTCAGCAGCTTCAACTGCTGGGCCATTTCAATCCGCGCGTGATGGTAAACCGGGCTGTTGCCTTCCTGCTGCACAGCGGGCCGGTAACGGGTGAAGAACGATGGGAGGAAGCGAGCGGCTATTCCCCCTCCACCCTGGCGGTCATCATCGCGGCTTTCATCTGCGCAGCTTCATTCGCGAGGGCGGAACAGGACAACGGCACAGCGTCATTTCTGGAAAGCTATAGCGACTTCCTTAAGGACCATCTCGAGGAGTGGACGGTGACAACCGCGGGATCGCTGGTTGCCGGTGTTGCTCGCCACTTCGTAAGGCTGAATCCAGCGAGGCCGGGAGAAGTCGCCGGTCCGGAGGCCGTCAATAAAGCAAATCTCCAGTTGACCAGCCAGCCTCCGGGTGCTCGCGAGTCCTATCCGGCTCGCGAGATCGTGGATGCGGGATTCCTACAGCTGGTTCGCTATGGAATCGTCTCCGCCGACGATCCGTTGATCGTCGAAAGCCTGCGGGTCGTAGATGCAACTCTCAAAGCGGAGACTCCCTCGGGTCCCTCTTGGCGCCGGTACAACCACGATGGCTACGGACAGCACCCCAGCGGCGAGCCTTACCTGAACTGGGGCCAGGGACGGCCCTGGCCGCTCCTTACTGGCGAGCGGGGACACTACGAGCTTGCCGCCGGCCACGATTGCCGCCCCCTGCTGCGTGCCATGGAGCTGTTCTCGAACGATACCTGCATGTTGCCGGAACAGATCTGGGATGAAGCGGATCTGCCCGAAGTGCACCTGCATCGCGGCGGGCCTACCGGCTCGGCCAACCCTCTGTTATGGGCGCATTCGGAATACGTGCGCCTGCTTCGCTCATGTCATGACGGAGAGGTCTTCGATTTGATTCCCGAAGTCGCCACGCGGTATCGGGAAGGCAAGATCGATACAAAAGTGGAATTCTGGCTTCCGAAACACCCGGTTCGACAGGCAAGGAAAGGCCACACGCTTCGCATATGCGCGCCCGAACCTTTTCGTCTTCGCTGGACCACTGACAACTGGAAGACATGGCGGGACAGCGAATCGCGCGCGACCGGCATCGGCGGCGAGTACTTCGACGTGGCCCCAGCCGACTTTCAGTCGCAACTTGACTTCACATTTCTCTGGACGAAACGGGAAGCGTGGGAAGGCCAGAATCATCAGGTGCGTGTGCAGTAGGAAGGAGCCGCATGGAAAATCCAAATCGAAGGAAAGTAGTTGTAGTGACCGGCGCATCCGCGGGAGTAGGACGCGCCGTGGTTTCGGAGTTCGCACGGCAGGGAGCGCATATCGGGTTGATCGCGCGCGGGCGAGAGCGCCTGGAGGCGGCCCGGTGCGAGGTTGAGGAGGCGGGCGGAAAAGCACTGGTGCTGCCAGCAGACGTTGCGAATCCGCAGCAGGTTGAAGATGCAGCCGAGAAGGTAGAACAGGAACTTGGGCCGATCGATATCTGGATCAACGACGCAATGACAACAATCTTTGCGCCATTCCTCAAGATCAAACCCGAAGAATTCAAGCGCGCTACGGAAGTCACCTATCTGGGACAGGTTTACGGGACGATGGCGGCGCTGAAACGCATGCATGCGCGCAATCGCGGCACGATCGTCCAGGTATGTTCGGCGTTATCGTATCGCTCCATTCCGCTGCAGTCCGCATACTGCGGGGCCAAGCACGCAATCGTGGGGTTCACGGACTCGATTCGTTCGGAGCTGATTCACGATCGAAGCAACGTGCATATCACGGCAGTGATGCTGCCGGCGATGAACACGCCACAGTTCAGTTGGTGCCGCACGCGACTTCCACGCCATCCTCAGCCGGTACCCCCAATTTTTCAGCCGGAGGTGGGAGCGCGCGCAGTAGTTTGGGCGGCCAGCCATAAACGGCGCGAGGTGTACGTCGGTTGGCCCACGGTGGAAGCGATCTACGGCGAGGAAATCGCTCCGTCCTTCGCTGACCGCTATCTGGCGAAACATGGCATTGATGGCCAACAGACGTCTGAACCCGTATCTCCCGATCGCCCCGACAATTTATTCGAGCCAGTGGAGGGTGAATATTCCGCCCATGGCATCTTTGACAGCTCCGCCAGAAGCTTCAGCGTGCAGAGCTCGATGAACCTCACATCGATGAATCTATCGGCGCACCGCGGTCTCGTCGTGTCCGCGGCAGTCGTTGCAGGGGGACTCTTATTCCTCTTTCTAAGAAAGAGGCGGTAAATGAACGACGCTCTGAGCCCCGAAGAACTAAGCAGCGACTTGCGCGAAGGCTCGAGTAGATTCCTGAAGCGTCGTCGCGGCGTCGTGGGACTGTCCCTCTTCTCGGTCGGCGTAATGGGAGGCATCGCGCTGTACCAGATGGGCATTCTGAAAACCATTCCCCAGCCACCCCTGCCCGGATTCAATACCGACAAGGTGACCAGCTCCCCGGAGGCATACTCGCATCTCGCGGCCCCCGATGCTCTGCTTGGGCTGGTGAATTACGGAGTGACCGCATGTCTCGCGGGCGCTGGAGCGCAGAACCGCTGGAAGACTCATCCCTGGATTCCGCTGTGCATGGCCGGGAAGATCACGATGGATGTGACACTCGCCAGTAAGCTTGCGGTGGATGAGTGGACGAAGAACCGGGCTCTTTGTTTTTGGTGTCTCCTGACGGCGGCTGCCACTTTTGCGGCGCTCCCCCTCGCAGTTCCTGAAGCGAAAGCAGCACTCCGGCGCTTTGCAGGAGAACAGCATGACGCTTAGTCGAGAACAAGAGCAGTCGGCTGGCGTGCGATCGAACGCGCTCGGCCCCGGACTCGAGCGCGACGCTCGAGAGGTCGATCTTGATATACGGGAAGGTCGCTTTCAGCGCTGGCTGGCACTCATTGCCGGACTCTCCAGCGTGCTGAGCGGGATAGAAGTCACCTATGAGCACTATCGAGGCAGCTACAGCCGCAGGATCATGTACACGCCCGTCATCCTGAGCGCGGCGCTGGCAGCGGCGGGGCTGTCCGGTTTCTTCAGCAGGCGCGTAGCGAAGACAGTATTGCCGGCGATCTCTGTCATAACGCTCGGCGACTGCGTGGTGGGCTTCTATTTTCATGTGCGGGGAATCCACCGGAAGCCCGGCGGATGGCGGCTTCCCATCGTCAACATGGTCATGGGTCCGCCCGTCTTTGCTCCTCTTCTATTCGGCGTGAGCGCGTATCTCGGATTTCTTGCATCGCGTCTTCGCCGTGGCGACCACGCCGACGATCGGGGTTTGCCTCGCCCCGCGCACGCGCATCATTGGGCAAAGCTCCTCACGAGCGAACATGAACCAATCAGCTGGACCCAGGACGTGCGCGAAGGCCGCTTCCAAAAGCAGATGGCAATGGCGACGGTTGTCTCAGCGTTCTTCAGCGGATTTGAAGCCTGGTACTCGCATTACAAAAACAATTTCCGTTATAAGGCGCAATGGACGCCCGTTATCATCGCGCCCATGTTGATGGCGGCGGGTATCGGCGCAGTCAGGAGCCCTCGCGTTGCGCATACCTGGCTTCCCGCTCTCTCGGCAGTCGCGATCGTCGATGGAGCCGTGGGTTTCGGTTACCATGCGCGCGGCGTCGTGCGGCGTCCCGGCGGCCTGAAAAAGCCGATTTATAACATCATCTATGGACCGCCGTTGTTCGCGCCCCTGCTGTTTGCAGCCTGCGGTGCTCTGGGATTGCTCGCCAGTTTGCTCCGGAGGGAGAGAAGAAAATGAGCACTCAGACGCGAAAAGCAGATACGCGCCCGGTGGATCCACACACGGGCAAGCCAATCGGACCAATGGCTCAACCAGGATACTATCCAGGCTTCAGCACACTAGGACAACAAAAATTCTGGGATGCAAAGACACGCGAAGTTGTTTTGGACCGTGTTCGCAATGTTCCCGAGGTCCGATTCTTCAGTCCGCAGGAAGCTCATCTGCTGAAGGCGGTCTGTGATCGCATTCTTCCACAGGATGACCGCGACGACTCTCACAAGATCCCAATCGTGCAGCAAATCGATCGACGGCTCTACGAGAACTCACACGATGGCTACCAGTACGAAGACATGCCGCCTGATCGCGAAGCATACCAGTTTGGATTGCGGGCCATTGAGGAGATCGCGCGGCATCGATATGATTATGGCTTCCTGGAGATTGGCCCACAAGAGCAGGATGAGATTCTTCGCTCGCTGCATGACGGCAAACCTTCCGCGGCGAACGATATCTGGAAACGAGTGCCAGTCCACCGCTTTTGGATGCTGCTGGTTTCCGACTGCACGGATGCCTATTACTCGCATCCCTGGGCCTGGGATGAAATCGGCTTTGGCGGGCCGGCATATCCGCGAGCTTATATGCGCCTTGAACGCGGTGAGGCGGAGACCTGGGAAGTAACGGAAAAGCGTTATGACTGGAAAGCGCCGGAGAACTCCGTCTCCGGAGAATTTGAACCGATGTCCGGGCCCGCTCACGGAGGGACCCATTGAAGTGGCCGCTGCTGGGAGCGTTTCATCCGCCGGATGGGAAACCGCACATGCTCGGCTCCATCCAGCGTATTGAGACCCCGATGCATCGCTTCTCTGAAGCGGAAGAGGTGGATTACGTCATCGTGGGCGTGGGCGCGGGAGGCGGAGTGCTCTTACAACGGCTGGCGCGAGCGGGATTTCGTGTGATTGGCTTCGATGCCGGGCCCTTTTGGGATACCGAACGCGACTGGGTGAGCGATGAAAAAGGAGCTCACAACCTCTATTGGAACGATCTGCGGATCACCGGTGGCAAGCACCCATTGGCATTTGGAGCGAACAACTGCGGCAAAGGCGTCGGCGGAAGCACGGTCCACTGGGCGTCTTTCACACCACGGCTGCATCCCTCCGATTTTCATATCCATTCGACGGACGGCGTCGGCGTCGACTGGCCTATCTCTTACTCGGACCTGAAGCCTTACTACGAACTCATGGAATTGGAGCTCCCTGTCTCCGGCCCGTCCTACTATCCCTGGGGCGATCCTCATGGCTATCCTTACGGACCGCATCCGATGGGAGGCGTCGGCGATGCTCTGATCCGAGGTTGCACGAAGCTGGGCATCGGAGTTTCGGCCGGAGGGCCGGTGGCGATCCTGAACGGTTCCCGCGGCGACCGGCCGCACTGCATTTATCGCGGCTTCTGCATCCAGGGGTGCAAGGTGGGGGCGAAAGCAAGCACGCTCATCACGCATGTGCCGGATGCAATCGAAAACGGCGCAGAGATCCGCCCGAATTGCATGGTTTCCCGTATCCATGTTGGCGGCGACCGGCGTGTAACCGGAGTGACCTACTTCGATCCGGAAGGGCGCGAGCGCTTTCAGAAAGCAAAGGCCGTGGTTGTGGCCGGGTATTCCATCGAGACACCTCGTCTCTTGCTCAATTCCGCTTGTCCGGGCTTTGAAAGCGGACTCGCTAATTCCAGCGATTGTGTAGGCCGTTACCTGATGGCGCAGGCCGGCAATGTCGTGCTCGGACGTTTCGACGAACTGGTCCGCATGTATAAGGCTCCTCCGGCGCATGCGTTGTCAGAGGAATTCTATGAGACCGACCCGAAACGTGGTTTCGAGCGCGGGTTTGCCATCCAGACAGTAGGTCCGTTGCCCATGTCATTTGCCCGGCAAATGATGACTGCGAAAGGCGCCTGGGGGTGGGGGATGCGAAGCGTCATGATGGATTACAACCATTGGGCGAGTTTCGGATTTCTCGGAGAGATTCTGCCGCATGCGGAGAACCGCGTGCAATTGGCGCAAGAAAAAGATCACCTCGGTATTCCCATCGCCAAAGCTACCTTCACCCTGCACGACAACGATCAGAAGCTGATCGAATACGGCAAGAACAAAACGATGGAGGTCATGTGGGCAGCGGGCGCTACGGAGGTCGTACAGGAGGCGCGATATGCCCATCTGGTCGGAGCCGCGCGCATGGGGAGCGATCCCGAGACCTCGGTTGTCGACCAGTTCGGGCGAACACACGATATTGCGAACCTGTTCATTTGCGACGGCAGCATCATGCCCACACAGGGATCGGCCAACCCGGGACTGACCATTATGGCTCTGGCTGCGCGCACGGCCGATTACCTCATCCGGGAAGGAAGCGAAGTCTTTACATCGCATAAGCCAAATAGCGAAAAGCCTGTTATGCGGCGCGACTTGTCTCCCCCGGATACGTGGGGCCATGGCATGCCCAGGATTTAGGCCGAGGTGATTATGGACTCCAGCCCACGCATCGAACGCATTCAGGTTTCGGTTTACACAGTCCCGACGGAAACACCGGAATCGGACGGAACGTTTCAATGGGACAAGACTTCTCTGGTGCTGGTCGAAGTTATCGCCGGTGGTAAGAAAGGGATTGGCTATAGCTATGCGGATGTTGCCACGGCGCATCTGATCGATGAGTCGCTTGCGCCGATGCTGATCGGTTCTGACGCGCTCGCCAATGGCGGCGCATGGCGCGAAATGCTCGAACAGATTCGCAATCTGGGCCGGCCGGGAATTTCTTCTATGGCCATTGCCGCGATCGATAATGCCTTGTGGGACCTGAAAGGGAAACTTCTCAACGTATCTGTAGCGGCACTGCTCGGACTGGTGCGGACACAGATAATGGCATACGGGAGCGGCGGGTTTACCTCTTATTCCGACTCGAAGCTGCGCGAGCAATTCGGAGGTTGGGCGGAAGCGGGCTTTCTCGCGGTCAAGATGAAAATAGGCCGCGATGCGGCTGCCGATATCGAGCGTGTTCGCGCGGCGCGCGCCGCCATTGGATCGAAAGTCCGGCTCTTTGTCGATGCAAACGGCGCCTACACGCGCAAACAAGCTCTCGAGCAGGCGCACCGGTTCAGAGAATGTGATGTGACCTGGTTTGAAGAACCGGTCTCGTCCGACGATCTAGAAGGATTGCGTCTGATCCGCGATCAGGGTCCGCCGGGAATGGACATCGCGGCAGGCGAGTATGGATACGATTCATGGTACTTCCGACGGATGCTGGAAGCAGATGCAGTCGACGTTCTTCAGGCGGATGCCACTCGGTGCGCAGGCATTACCGGATTCTTGCTCGCCGATGCGCTCTGCACAAGCCGCTCGATGCCTCTCTCGGCGCATACATCGCCATCAATCCATGCGCACGCCTGCTGCGGAGCGCAACGCGCCATCAATGTCGAATACTTCTATGATCACGCGCGCATCGAAAACATGGCATTCGACGGCGCACTTCAGGTTACGAATGGATTTCTGTCCCCGGATCTATCACGGCCTGGCTTCGGCCTGGTTTTCAAGGAGACAGATATGCAACGATACAGCGTCTATAACTCTCCTAAGTAAGTCAAGAAGGATCGTCCCTCGCTCGTATCCGATATGCGACATACGCGCCATGGTGGAAGCCGAGAATTCTGAGGATAGAAAGTGAGGGGGCGAACGACGAGACTCGAACAGTACCACGAACCCGCTCATGGATTGCCGGAGGAGACGCGTACCGGGCGGGAAACAGCGCGGCCAGCGCTTGCTGACTTGACCACTTGTTTGAAATCAGAGGAAACCACAATCCCGGCTACCTGTGAACCTTGCCCGTTTGGGTTTGGCACGCGCATCGTTGTGCCGACGCTCACGGATGGTGCCTGTTTGGACATCGAGGCTTTGATCTGCAGCTGATTGGGCTTCCATCATGTGCGCGCCGGGCCGGGGTCCTCGTTTCAGAGATTGATTCAAAGTTTGCCGCGGTTGAACACGATAAGATCGCTTTCATGCCAAATGATCCGCTCACCGGTTCCGCTCTGCTCGAACGCGCCAGGAAGATCAAGCTTTTCCTGATGGATATTGACGGCACGCTCACCGACGGGGGCGTCTGCCTCATCTCTCTTCCCAACAACGGGGGTGTGGCCGAAATGAAGGGTTTCAACTCGCAGGATGGTCTGGGCCTGACACTGGCGCACACCATGGGGATCAAGACCGGCTTTATCACCGGCCGGCTTTATCACCGGGCGGCATTCCCCGGCGGTCGCTCAGCGGGCCGATGAATCGCATGTGGACTTTGTGTATCTGGGACAGGCCGACAAGACAGCAGCCTTCGAAGAATGCATGCGCAAGGCTCAGGTAGGCGAGGACGAGGTGGCCTACATGGGTGACGATCTTCCAGACCTGTCGATAGCGCGGCGAGCCGGGTTGGCGATCGCTGTGGCGAATGCGATCCCCGAACTCAAGGCGATCAGCCACTATGTGACCAGGGCCCAGGGAGGCCGGGGAACAGCACGAGAGGTGGTCGAGCCTATTTTGACGGCTCAGGGAAGGTGGAAAGAGGCGATTCCGCTGGCGCTGGCCTGAACGTGATCGATACGGCGGAGAGGCGCATTCCTCCCAGCTGTCAGGTGCAGATAAGGTGTTTCTTTGCTGTCAGACCAACCGCTGCTGAATGGTCAGCAGGATAAGTGACCTGGATTCCGTTCACTTGTCCCCAGGGAGTCAGAGTGTGGATTTGTGAGCGCACCGCGCTTGTAATCTCTCTGACCTCAATGCCTTGTGCCAATAGAGCGTCCGCAATCAGGGAGCGATGGCAGCGCCAGGGAACTCCTTCGGCGCACATCACTGCAATCCTCTCCTGCTTCGCAAGCTCGATTAGTTTATCCAAATTGTCCCGGAACTCAGACGTCTGCATGTAATCGGCAAAGCCACGGAAGCTGGAGTTATGCCATCCGGTGTTGAGGGAATCTTTCTGAGCATGCCGGAAGCCGCCCAGGCCGGGCATGTACCTGTAGTGAAGACGAGCGGAATGCAGGCTAACCGCCAATCGCTCCCGGTTAAACTGCGGGTTGTGGCGCGAACGCGGAACGGTGCGCACATCGACCAGCCGTCGCACATCGTGCGCCTTGAGAAGATCGATGAACTCGGCCACCGTGCGGGTAGAGTGCCCTATCGTCATGACAACCAGCGGTATTGGAGATAAGTGCCGCTTCATGCCAAACATCCGATACAACAATTCAACCTGCGCCTCTCAGTAGTTTCACGGCATTCGCTCAGAGGTTGACACTGAGAGACCAACCAACCGCGTGTCGTCGGATTCGTCCGGCTACTCGAACACGGGAGCATAGACGCAGTATCCTCTCGGTGGCGCAGGAAACTCAGCATTTCCGCCGGCGTCTGTTGTACGCTCATCGGGATGAGCCGTGTCATGGCCATCCCATGCGACCGGCTTGAACCGGCGGTTTGCCCACTTCGTCTTCACCAATGTGCCGCTCCACTGATTGCCAAGATTGTTCAGCACGTAAACCAGGCCGCCTTGCGCCTCCGTTCCTCCCCGCTGCATGAGGTACAGATCGGGATCGGCATGTAGTACGGAAGACTCCCCACCTGCGTAACGATGATGTGCGTCGATCAGAGCAGCGATTCCATTTGGCGTGCCGGGCCGGGCCAGTTCGCAATTGAAGTAGTCCCACCAGAACACGCAGGGATAGCCGTCGCCAGTCAGAATAAACGAATAGCCGAGCATCTTGTCGTTGACGACCTCGTTGCCGGCCATGTCGTGGTTTTCCGTAAACGTGACGGCATTGAACGGCCGTCCGGCGGAAACGGACTCACCATCGGTCAGATTGCGCAGATCGTAGTTTGGTTTATCGCAAACGTCCTTGAGCTTGTACCGCAGCGGAAAATCGAACGCCGCAATCTGGTGATCGGTCACTTCGCGCATACGGTCCAGCCAACCGTCGATGTCCTCGGGCCCGGACCAATACTCTCCCACCACAAAGGGTGTGAACTCACGGCCATCTTTCTTCTGGTACTGATACTTCGCCAGCAGTCCGATAATCCATGCTCCGAAACCCTTCGCGAAATCGAACCGGAAGCCGTCACAGTCCAGGTCCTCGATGACCATGCGGGAGTACTCGAACATTGCCTCGTAGACGCGGGGGTTGCGATGGCACAGGTGCGCGAATCCCCCAAACCTCTCACCCTCGATCATCCTCCGTTCGTACCGGCTCGGATGGAAGCAGTTCCAGTCGCGCGGGAACTTTCCGCTCTTCGGATTGAACTTCGTCCATCGCTTCTTGCCGTCGAGCGGATTTGTCTCTTCCGCATCCGCGCCCGAATTATGGTTGATCACCATATCGGCGATCGCACGGATGCGGTGCTCGTGCATCACCTGGACCAACTTCACAAGCTCCTGGCGATTGCCATACAGGGTCTTGACGGAGCCTTTCTGATCGAAGTCCCCAAGGTCAAAATAATCGTATGGATCGTAGCCGTTTGAATTTGGATTCGCAGCCTTGCTGAAAGGCGGCAGCCACATGGAATTGATTCCGGAAGCCGCGAGCTGCGGAACTTTCTCCGCAACGAAGTTCCACCACTCCCCCCGCTTATTTTCTTTGAGCGGCGCATCCCAGTAGAACGCCTGCATCATGACGGCCATTCGCAACCCTCCGGTTCATTGGCTCACTCTCCATCTTCGGCATCGCGAGGAACTGAGCGAGGGAGTCACAGGCGTGGCGATGCTTCGATCGACGGCTGTCTTAACGCCTACAGCGAGTGAGGCAGCAACGAATCGCCCGCGCACATCGCGAACGCACCGCAGATTCCCCGAGGCCGACTGAACCCTGCCGCAGCACGCGAGAGTAGAAAGCGTCGTTGTAGACGTTGATGTCCCACGACCGGGATCCGTTTATCCGCACGTCAGCCGGGAAGAAGTTTTCCTGCATCCGGGCTTCGAAGTGATTTGAAAACATGATGTCAATGCATCCTCCTTCATCTTCTCGCCATTATCGAAAAGAGTTCGCCCATCCTTCGAAGTACTGCTTACCCATCGTACGATTACCGATCAAGGCGAGCAGGGTTGTTATGCATGCGCGCTGCCGAGACTTCCCGAGGCGGATTATTGCGATTTTGATGGGGCGATAAGCCATGTTCAGAACTCTCTTCGGACACCAGAGAGGGCTGAGCTTGGCCTGCAGCTACTCTTTTCGCTCTCTTCGTAGACGGAGAATATCGTTCGAATGACTCTCTTTCGGCGGCCAACCAATCATCGATGTCATGGCCATTGTCGGCGACACGGGTGAGATAAATCTCATATGCTCGTCGCGCGATTTGCTCTTCGGCTGGCGATTTTTCACTTACTCCAGTCATTGTCCGCATCCTTTCTACCTTGGGTGGATTCTGAGGTTCTCTTACAAGGCCCTTGAGTTCATGAAGACTCCAGCACGCCAACGGCGTGCCGGATCAACATTGCGCGTAGGATTGTTGCGCCATCGTCCAAGATCTAACCTGCTTTGGCTGCTCTCGTGTTCCGCCGCAGCATTGCTTTGCTCAATCGGCTCTGCCGACATCGATCTAATCGTTGAGCTCCGCTCCGTCTTGACGCCCCGCGCTTCATTGAATACCGTAAGCTTTCTCTCGAATCCGGTCTTCTACTGGTTAAGTCTCGCTCCTCGCTATTTCCCATACCGGTCAATTTTGCTCAGATTTTGCCGTCCTGTGATTGGCCCGATTCTGATTTACATTGCCAGGGGATCGAAAACCGCTGTACTCAACAAATCTGACCTTGCGAATCGCTTTCCGCTCCTGATCCAGAGAACGGCTAGTACTTGAATAGCAGCAACCTTTCAAGACTCCACAGCCAGAGCTGCCTGTGAGATGACCAAGAGAATGGCCATTTGAGGAAGAAGCGACGGCGCGCTAAATCCTTCTTCTGATCCTTCGCTACGCGGAAGCCGGCTGCCGATCCACGAATCGTGATATACATTACGACTTGAACGAAGCCGCTGCGGCGGCGGACGCTTTCGCGTGCGGCTGAGCCAGCTCTTGCGGCTGCCGGGGTAGTTTGTTTCGCAGAGAAGGAGGGTTCTCTGTGAACCAACTACGTCAGCTCATG
>Ga0224555_1003724_pt1 | contig 15091 bp, 13 predicted proteins | sample 714S23034metaG_FD_180687 | JGI IMG/M metagenome (GOLD analysis project Ga0224555, IMG submission 180687) | Peat soil microbial communities from Stordalen Mire, Sweden - 717 S2 30-34 | ecosystem: Environmental > Terrestrial > Soil > Wetlands > Peat | place: Sweden: Norrbotten County, Stordalen...
CGATCCTGCATGGGCCTCCAAGTAGAGTCCAGCCCAAAATGAAACTTTTTTGACTTTTTTCCTTGCCTTCAAGCCCCCGCGCCCCTCATACTGCCTGCCAGTCAAACGGAAAGACGTGAATAGTTACTCATTTTTGGCACGGGACCGCTTCTGCTTGTTTGCGTCATGGCTCTGCCGTTGCGCCTTGCGCCGGTTCCTGCCCTTCAAGTCTTGCGGCCATGTCCGTTTCGCCAAGTCTGTCGCGCTGGGCCGCTGGCGTGACTGGGAAACGGCGTTCATCAGTGCTTCTTTATCGTCGGTGTAAATCCGAATATCTTCCACGCCCCGGCTGGCCGAGACGTAAAATTGCTCCCGCGAAGCGGCCGGAAGCGATTCCTCGCTTTCAGCCACGAGCAACCGCTGGACGGACTTGCCTTGCGAACCGTGTGACGTGACGCAATAGCCATGCGCCAGATTGCCGTAGTCCTTGGCGACCACCCAACCATTGTCCAAAACAACATCGCCCTGCTGGTCAAAGCCCTTGACCGCGCGAAGTTCCCCGTTATTGAGGCGATGGCCGTCACGGCTGTAACCATTTTGCGTGATACGGATTTGCTCGCCGGACGCAATTGGCAAGACGCCCGCCGCATAGACGTTGAAGGCCGAAGCGCGACAGCCCTCGCCCAGCCGCAGCAGATCCCCGCTTCCCTCGGCCCGTCGCACGAGCAGATTGTTTTGTTCCCGGCCCGTCACCCTGACCTTTTCGCCTCTGCCAAAGCCGGGAATGTTTTGATGAAACTGAATCACCAGGCCGGGCAGGTACTGGCTGGCGTCGGCCCGTTGCGCTTCCGTCCATCGTAAGTTCTTGAGTTGCGTCAATTCCCGTTCATCACCGCCAAGTTTTTTCAAGGTTTTCAATTCCTTGCGAATTTCATTGGTCACGCGCTCGCCTTCCGCGTGCGTCGGCGAGACGACCAGCGCCGTTTTCTTGTCTTTGACCGATTGAACGTAATCGGCGGCGAGTTGCTGGTAACGCGAATCGGCGGAAGTATCCTTGATTGCACCCAGGGTGTTCAGTTTGGCAAAACCGCTTTCAATGTCGCCTTGGCGCAAATCGGCGATGGCGGCGCGATACGTCGGATGGAGTTGACGGCGGATATTTTTGAGTTCCGCCGCTTGCAGGCCCGCGTGTTTTTCCAGCAGGCGCAACGCATCGCCCCGTTCCACCGCCGTATGTTGCGCGGTGTCGCCGGAGAGCAGCACCCGGCAATGCTGGCGCTGGGCCAATTCCGCCACCTGTTTGAGTTGTGGCGAGGACAATAGCCCGGCTTCGTCAATCAAAAGAACGCCGTTGCGAACGTCCTCCTGCATCTTCGGGCTGTGCAGGAGCGCGGCCACGGTGGTTGCGTTCGCAAAACCGGCCTCACGCAAAACACCGCGAGACGCTTCCGCCGAAGGCGCAAAGGCGAACACTTTATGCCCGCCCGCCTCAATGCCCGCGACGGCCTCCTTGAGTATGGTGGTCTTGCCAGTGCCCGCGCCGCCGCGCACGGCAATGACGCGATCACGCGATGAGAGGACATGCTGGACGGCCTCGCGTTGTTCCCGGCCTTCCGGCTTGAGGAGTTTTTCGTTTTGGATTTGATAGCCGCGATGATTCAGCGGCTCACAAGCGCCTTTGCCCTCACGGGTAAACGCCAGGAGCTTTCTTTCCTCAGCCAAAATATGCCGGGTGGTCAGCCAGCGTTGTCCATTGTTTTCCTCTTTAATGAAATCACCCCGCATCAGTTGCCGCCGCACCTGCTCAACTTCGACGGCCCCGACGCCGTACCGCAGAGCCTCGCGCAACAACTCGTTTTCCGTCACGACCGAGGCCCGTTCGTAGCAGTGGGCAATGGCGTAATCCATCGCCTTTTTGGGCGTGATGATTTGATCGAGTTTCGTTGCGCTGTCGGGTGATTCCGTTTTGCATCCTTTGGGCGTTAGTCTCGCCATTGCCGCCCGTTCATTGGAAGTCAGGCGACTGTTCCAAACTTCACGCAATTCCTCTTTGGTGATGCCGTCGTTTTTGCGCTCCCGCGAATACGCCGCCAAACTATCCCGGCCTTTGGCGGTGGTAATGCCGCGTTCCAGCGCCAGGGCTTCAACTTCTTTGGTGCGCTGAATGAACTTCTCAATCACTGATTGCGGCACCCCACCAATCTCCCAGCCTTTTTCCGTCCGTTCGATGCCATAGCCCAAGTCGGCAAGCTGTTTGGCGAACCGGGCATGAAAGACCGCTTCGTAATACGCACCCTCGCGTTTCAACTGGCCGAACTGCCCAGCCTTCCAGCGTTGTTCCGGCTCGTCCCAAGTGGCGTTAAACGCGAAACAATGGGCATGGAGATGCGGGTCAGGAACGCCGTTGACGGGCCGGGCCGTGAAATGGTGAAACTCCGCCCAAACCATGTTGCCCGTTTTCCGGTCCTCATCGCGTCCATTGGTCCGCACCCGCGTGTGCATGTCACTTTCGACTTCGCGCCTGGTTTGAGTCACCGCGTACTTGAAGGCCGAAACAATGCGCTCATCCCCTTGCTGCTCGTACAACACCGAAACCGACTTTGGGCAATTGAAATTGAAGTCGTATCCGACCCGCCGCGTTTCCTTCATGCGAGCCGTCAAAGTCTCATCCGTGCCAGGCTTCAAGTTGTCGGCCAGATCATTGAATGATTGCTGGTCAACCCTGCCGCTCAATCCCAATCGTTCCGCGCCATAGCCCTGCCATTGCCCAACCAATTCCTGTCCTTCTGAATAGTATTCTTCCCGGCCCAAACTCTTTTTGAAATAGTTCTTGGCCTGAGCAGAACTGGCACAGACAACAATCCTCAACATGGCCAACCAATATAGGCCGTTGAAAGCAGTGATGCAAAAATTACGATGAAGCCAAATGAAGCGTTAAAAATTTTGCCGGTAAATGAATGACCGTTAAAACTGGACGCCAAACAAAATAGCAAGCTAGTGTCCTGCGAGATAAATACATTTAATAAAGGCTGTTTTCCAGCTTTTTGAAAATGAGGTCAGCGGAGGCCGTCCAGACGAATGGCTTGGGGTTTTTATTGTGTTCAGCGATGTAATTGTCGATGGCGGTTTGAAGCTCTTTGACGCTGGTAAAGCTTCCCCGTCGGATGGCCTCTTCAGTGATTTTTCCGAAGAACCGCTCGACCAGGTTGACCCACGAACTGCCCGTCGGCGTGAAGTGAACGTGAAAACGCGGGTGTCGCAGCAGCCAGCGTTTTACTTTGTCCACTTTGTGCGTGGCGCCATGGTCCATGACCAAGTGAATCTCAGTCCCCGGTTGAACCGGCAACTTTTCTTCCAGCAATTCCAAAAAGCGCAGGAACTCCTGATGCCGGTGGCGCTGGTGGCAGCGTCCGATCACCCGGCCGGAGGCTGTGTCGTAGGCCGCAAACAGCGAGGTGGTGCCATGCCGGAAATAATCGTGGGTTTGCCGTTCCGGCACCCCCGGCCGCAGGGGCAGAATGGGTTGGGACCGCTCCAAGGCCTGGGTTTGGCTCTTCTCATCCACACACAGGACAATCGCTTTCTCCGGGGGATTGAGATACAGGCCAACAATATCCCGGACTTTCTCTACAAACATGGGATCCTTGCTCAACTTGAAGCTCTTGACCACATGCGGCTTCAATCCGTAAGCCCGCCAAATGCGCAAGACCGAATGTTCGGAAATGCCGGCGTCCTTGGCCATCAGGCGGCTACTCCAATGCGTGCGCGCAGGAGGTGTTGTCTCCAAGGTTTTGGTGATGACCTCTTCGACGGTGCGGTCGGTGATCTGACGCGGAGCACCGCTGCGCGGAGCATCAACCAGCGCTTCCAAACGCGCCTTGGCAAAACGGCTTCGCCACTTGCCTACAGTGGGCAAACAAACCCTTTCGCGTTTGGCCACCTCCTGATTGGCCAATCCTTCCGCACATAACAGGACAATCCGGGCGCGCTGCGCTTCTTGCTGTTGAGCGGTGCGACGTTGAGAAATGAGTGTGAGTTTTTCTTTCTCCAGAGGAGTCAGAACGATTTTGGCAACGGGGCGTCCAATTGGCATGCGTGGCAGTTTAGACGTCTCGGCTGCCTTTTGCAACTAATTTCTCTCGCAGGACACTAGTTGCGCAACCAAACATGCAAAGAAGCGCAAGGAAGCGTTTTTACCCCGTATTCTGCTATGAGTAAAATAGCAGCAGACATCTCCCCTAAGCGGAGCTTGAGGCGCGGAAGGGAGGCTGAAAAATCGCCGCGAAATCGCTTGGAAAACGAAATAATTTCCAATGCTTATCCAGCGTTTTTCCAGCTAAATTCCCAAGCCCAATCGCCATTTTTCCGCAAAATTCGCGGTCAGCTAAAAGCCCTTGACGGAGAACGCGAATAGATTCCGACGTAACCGCGCCGCTTCATTTCGTCAGCGGTTCCGGCGTCGCAGTCCTGCGGTTCGCCGACACGGTATTTGTGACGCAGCGTTTTGCGGTCAGGGCCGACCAAGTCCAAAGAGCTAACATGGCGATTGCCGATGAAGGCGGTGGCGGCTTCATGCGGGCGCTGAAAATGGCTGGTGACGGCCACGAGGCGAAGCTAGACATTGGCGGCAAGTTTGTCAATGGACGTTCCGGTGACATGAGCCATCTGCTTTCTGTTTGGCGTCAATTATATCCTGCGATGTTCTGGCGCGAGAATCACGGCGCGTTTCGTCCTTATGACGATTCGGAGGACAGTTTTGTGTGAAAACATAAAGGCGCAAAACGCGCCCAAAAAACCCTCTGCAAAGCTCTGCAATCCTAGTTATTTCACCGCCAGCGGGCGTTTGGGTTGAAGCATCACGTTTTGTGAGCTACCGCTTACGGCAAAAGGAGAGGAGATCATGCCAGAATCATCTGTTGACACTTTGCTGGCGGAAGCGCGGTCCGCGCCGTTCCGCCCAGGCCGCAGCAAATTGGAAATGCACCGGGACGTGATTTGCGAGCTGCGCCGCAAACATTGGACGTACGCGGAAATCGCGGGCTGGCTCAAAATGCGGGGCGTGGACGCGACCACCAGCAACGTCCATCGCTTTTTCCAGACCATCAAATACAGCAAGACGCGCTTGACGGAGTCCGCGCCACCGCCGCCGCCGATGCCCGCCGCTCCCATTGTGCCGGAAAAACCCAAGCGCAAAATCCGCTTCAACATCAGAGAACCCGAATAGACCATGAAAACGATAAAACACCGCCTGCTATTGCCCATGCAGGCCAAAGGAAACGTGGGCAAAAGCCTTGAAATCGCCACGCGGGCCTGTTGGTTGAGCGAGAGCGCCATTGACTGGCAGGGTTTTGATCTTGATGCCGACAACCGCACCTTGTCCCGTCTTTTTCCCGAACAGGTCCGGCTCGTGCCAATGACAGGCCGGGCCGAAGACCGGGACGAACTGGTTTCCATCTTGAAAAAGGTCACGGCCAAACCCGTCAGTATTTTGGACGCCCGCGCCCATCTGGACGGCGTGTTGCGAACCGCCTTGCAGGCGACCCGTTTTTTCAATCTGGCCAAGCAGTTAAACATCGGCATCACCGTGACCATGTTCCCGTTGGATGACATGGACGTGATGACCAATCTCGATGAACTTTGCCAGTTCTGCGGCAACCAGGTGGATTACATCATTGTCAAAAATCCGGCGCGGGCGGCGCGAACCCGCATGTTTGACGGCAGCCAGTTGGAGGCCGAGCTAAAAATGTTGGGCGCGGTCACGCTCACGCTGCCGCTTCTGTCCGAAGTCGTGAAGATGGAACTGGCTTATTTGGAGAACAAGCACGAGCGCGGCATACCATTTAACGAAGCCATCGGCAGCGACGAGTTGCAACTGGATGTCATGGCGCGGGGGATGTTGCAGCATTGGATAGGCGAAATGTTCAGCCAGTACGACCGCATCGCCGGGCGGCTCCTGCCCACGGCGGAAGCCGAGAAGATCAAACCCAAGCCAGCGCCCGCCTTGGGCGAAACGCCACGAGCCAAACGCGGGGCCAAGGTTAATTTCGCGGTTTAGGAGGGCGACCCATGACTTCCAGCCCGCCACTTTTTGAGGAAATGCTGGAAACGTATCCAGCCGACAAACGGGAACTGGCCCGGCGCGTCTATGACCGTTTTGCCGACGGCGATGCCACCGAGTTTTTCACCCAACTATTTTTGCTGCTGGACGTGTACGCCAATTACGCCAAGCAAATTCCGCTGGCAGTCAGCGAAACAAACCAAAGTACGTTGGCAGCCATGAAAAAGGTGCGCGAAGAAATCGGCTTGCTGGCGCAGAACGTGGAAGGCCGCAGCCTCAACGTGGACAATCGCTTCGAGGAAACGACCGAGCGTTGCCTCGACACCCAAAAGAAATGCGAAGCCGCCTTGGAAAAAATGGCCGCGATGATAACGGACATTAACCGTCACATTGACACCAAGGCCATCGCCGACGGCATCCGCTACGCAGTGGACGCCGGCGTCAACAAGGACGTGATAAAACCGTTCATGCAGCGCACGGAGGAACTGGCGGAAAACGTGGTGCCGACGCTGGACAAAATCAAGGAGGCCAGCGCGGAGGCCGGACGAGTCTGGCCGGGACGCATCTGGAAGACGGCTCTGGCGGCCAGCCTTGTCCTCTGGTTTTGCATTTCCGGCGTTGTGGTTATTTGCGTTTCCGAACGTCTCGAAGCCAAAAGCCGCCAAACGCTCGCCTTGGAAATCGCCAAGGAGGCACGGACGCTGCAACAAAACAAGGACGCCTTTCGCGACCTGGCCGTCGCCAATGTGGCGGTCAAAACGACCCGCGTTGCAGACGGCGGAGTGGAACCTTTGCCGAGCGCGTACGCCTTGATTATCCCCGGAGCACAGGGGGCGGAAATGCGCGGGAAAGACGGTTACATTTTCTTTGGCAGCGAACACCCCGAAAGGAGCCTTCAACAATTGCAAAAGCGGGTCATCGAAATGGATGAGGTTCTGCGGAAAATCAAAGAGGACAACAAATGATCGGCGCGTTGGAAAAACTATTTTTGACTTCGCGCCGTCCGCCGTACGTCGCCGCGCCGCCTGTCATTCCCAAGGAGGAATGGGGCCTGGACGAGCCGCTGCTTTACCTTTCCGACAACCCTCTTGACACTTGGCGCATCCGGGATGCTTGCGAAGGAACGCAAATCTTTGGCGCAACCGGCTCAGGCAAAACCACCGGCTCAGGGCAGGCATTAGCGCGGGCGTTTTTGGAAAATGGCTTTGGCGGGCTGGTCTTGTGCGCCAAGCCCGAAGAACCGGAGTTGTGGCAGAAGTACGCCGATCAGACGGGCCGCAGTTCCGACGTAGTGTTGTTTTCCCGCGAGCATTTCAACTTTTTGCGTTACGAAGCCAACCGGCCCGGCGTGGGCGCGGGCCAGACCGAAAATCTGGTCATGCTCTTTATGCAAGTGGCCGAAATCGCCAGCCAGAAACACGGCACCGCCGCCACCGACGATTATTGGGAACGGGCGGTGAAACAATTGCTTCGCAACGCCATTGATTTGATAGCGATTGCTCGCGGAGCGGTCACGCTGCCCGAACTCTTTGACGTGATCCGCACCGCGCCGCAGGACGCCGAGGAAGCGAAAAGCGAGGCATGGCAAAAGGAGTCCGTTTGTTTTGCCTACATCCAAAAAGCCGCAGCCAGGGCAAATGATAATGCCGAACTGGAACCCGAATACCATCTGACTGCCAAATACTGGTTGCAGGAATTCCCACGCATGGACAACCGCCCGCGATCTTCCATTGTCTCCCTGTTCACGACACTGGCCGACAGTTTTTTGCGCGGCACATTGCGAAAACTTTTTTCCACCGAGACAACCATCGTGCCCGAACACACGACTTTGGGCCGCGTCATCATTGTGGATTTGCCGGTCAAGGAGTGGAGCGAGCTTGGACAGTATGCCGGGGTGTTGATGAAATTTATGACGCAAAAGGCGTTGGAGCGACGCCCCGACGCGGACGCGCGGCCTGTCTTTATATGGGCGGACGAAGCGCACTATTTTGCCACGGCCTACGATCAAATCTTTCAGACCACGGCGCGGGCGGCGCGGGCCTGCACGGTGTATTTGACGCAAAACTACTCGAATTATTTGAGCGCGTTAGGCGGCGAGCATTCCCGCCCCAGGGTGGACTCCCTTTTGGGCAACTTGCAGACCAAAATCTTTCACCAGAACGGCGACACTGTGACCAACCGTTGGGCGGCGGAAGCCATTGGCCGGAAACTTCAATATCGTTTAGGCGCAAGCACGACCAAGGGCGGGCATGGCTGGTCAGAAACCGAAAGCGAACAGCAGGTGGTTGATTACGAATTGCAGCCCCGCGAGTTTACCACCCTCTGGAAAGGCGGGCCGCAGCACGAATTTCTCGTTCAGGCGGTGATGTTTCAAAGCGGACGGAAATGGAGTCACGGCAAGACGTGGAAGCATGTCGTGTTTTCGCAAACCTAACCCTTCAAATTTATGTGGCTGACATTGCCCTTGGATATTATCTGGAAGCATGACATGGGCGAGCGACATTGGAAGTTTGCCAGTCTGGTAGGCCACACATTTCTGCTACACTTTGCCGTTTTCTTTCTCATGCTCCTGGCATTTCCAAGCGAACTGGTTTTACCGGCGGGCCACAAGCAGGCGGTTTATCACAGTATTGCCGTTCTGTATTTGTTTCTGTTGCTCATGTGGGTTTTCGGTCTGGCGAATTTGTGGGAGATTCACCAACAGAAAAAAGCCGGAGTCCAGGGACACACCCATTATTGGGGGACGCCCCGCTTTCTGCCGGACAAACCCGTCGTTCACTGGCTTATCATTCCTTTCGGCAGCGCGTTGTTCGCTGGCGTGATTTATTGGCTCTTTCGGCCATTGGGCATTTACCTTTTCTTTTTGGCGGTGCTGCAATTCGTGGACACGACCGACGTGTACAAGCAAAGGCGGATTGAAAAACTGGACCGGCGCGACCGGGAAATTCAGATGGGGATAAAAATTGCCGAAATCGAACACGACCACCGCCCCGAATTGGAAATCGTCCGAATCGCGCGGCCACCGCACAGGCCGCGATCAGCGCCAGATATGGCCAGCTTTGAGGCACGATGGCAGCAGGTGCTTACACCGCCAGCAGGCAAAGGCGGCTAAATACCGGGGGACGCTCGCAGGCCCATGTCTGTCATGCCGCTTGCGAAGGCCGGGGCAAGCGTCACGCCAGCCACGCGCCTGTTTCGCTTCAATCAAAAGTCAGTCGCTCCGTGCCCGCGTCCGCTCGCTCTCCGGGTGACGACGAAATAATTTTTAGTCAGGATGTCGTCACCCCGGACGCTCGCGGACTTGGCACCGAGCGAACAAGCAAGTAACGACGGTTCATGCTGGCGCGAAATTTTTCGACAGACATCAGACGGTTGAGTTGCCACACTTGCGGGGACATGAATACTGAAATCATCAATGAAACCGCGCGGGCCACTCTTGCCGGAACAATTTCATTTCCCGAAGTCGTCGGGAAATTACTGGCAACGGGGGTTGAATATTATCAGGTTGATTATGTCGGAATGCGGAAAACATTTTACAGCGCGGACGGCGCAATGGTGACGACGCCGATCAATTACGAGGGGTTGCCGCCCGTTGCGCCCGAATTTGACGCGGCGGCGCTGCGGGCAAACATTCTCGACAGCCAGCAAAACGGGCAAAAATACCGCGACTTTACCCACCGTGCGATGGAAGGCGGGGTGCAGGGTTATTTTGCTTTTCTGCGCGGCAAGCGTGTAACGTATTTCGGGCGGAGCGGCGACCAGCATACCGAGTGGTTCCCTGGCGCACGTTGAGACAGGAACAAGGCTCCCGAAGAAGAACACGGCGAACGCGGGGCGGTCGTACGGAGTTCAACGCCGCGAATTTGCGTTCTCGATTCTCCTTTTTGCTTTTAGGGTTTCGTTCTCTGCGCGGTTGGACGCGGGCGGCGCAGCTTTCGGCGTGCCACTTGCAGGCGGGGCCGTGGGTGCGAGTCAGGTTGCTTTTAGTGCTCTAGCGCCGCACGGCGCGGGCGATTGCTTGCCCCGTCACGACCCCCAATCAATCGCGTCTTTTCCCTGCAAACGGGCGAATCTGAAAATGGCAGCCCCCCTTCTTTCTTTTTCTCGCATATCTGCCGGATGCGCGTATCAAGCTGCAATTCACATGAAGCGCGGGCGGAGATACGATGAGTGGTCTTGCCTTGGCGCGAAACGCTTCGTCCATTGTACAGCCCGTCTGCGCCTGTCAATATATTGCTCGCCCTGTTCCCTCTGCGCTCCATATTGACAGTGCTCGACGGGCTTGGGGACTTTGCTCTTAGGATTTCGCGCCGGTGATTCTGCCCGAAAGCAAGAAAGCAGGCAGCAATACTCTTGGAGATTGAACAGGCGACGTGGAATGGCAGCAAACGGTTGCGAGCGCGAGCCAAACCGTGTAAACGTCAAGGGCGATGAAATCGCGTGTCCTTCTATGGCTGCTGGTTTGGGCGTTGGCGGTCAAGACGACCGCGCAGCCTTCCGCGCTTCATCCGCCCGGCTCCCAGCCTTCCTTGTACCGGCCGGGAATTATCACGCTGCTTCCCGACGAGCCGATTGAGACGACGCACCTTGAAGCCGCCGAGGGCAAAGCCGACGCCCAGGCCCGGCTGGCGCTCCGCTACTCGATTGGCGCGGGCCTGACGATGGACGCAGCCAAGGCGGCGGAGTAGTTTCGCAAAGCCGCCGAACAGGGCAACGCCAACGCGCAAGTCAGCCTTGGCTATTGTTACATGACGGGAAAGGGCATCCCGCAGGACATTGCCCAAGCCGTAGGCTGGTTCGTCAAAGCCGCCCGCCAAGGCAATGCCATCGCCGAATACGATCTTGCCTGGTGTCACGAAAATGGAGTGGTCTTTCCGCAAGACCATCAGGAAGCGTTCTTCATGTTTTCGCAAGCGGCCAGACAGGGAGATGCGGCGGCCCAGTACGACGTCGGCTTCAACTGCATGGAAGGCAACGGAACGGCCAAGGATGAGATGGAAGGGGCGCGGTGGTATCGAAAGGCCGCCGAGCAAGGCTACGACGCGGCCCAACTGAATCTTGGAAACTGCTACCAAGTGGGCAAAGGCGTGGAGCAGAACTTGACCGAAGCCGTCAAATGGTTTCATCGCTCCGCGATGCAGGGCGACGCCGCCGGACAATTCAATCTGGCGATGTTCTACCTAAACGGCGTCACCGTCGCCAAGGACTATGTTATCGCCTATCAATGGTTCAACTTGGCGGCGGCGCAGGGATTGGCCGAAGCCAAAGCCCATGTCGGCGGCTTGGAACAACACCTGACGCCGGACCAGATCGCCGATGGGCAGCGGCTTGCCACGATGTTTATTCCCCAATTGGAAACACCGTTTCCGGCCAATGGCGGCGCAGCGGCAGCAGCTAACAATGGACAGCTTCAAGGCATGGCCAGCGGTTTCTTTATTTCCCCGGACGGCTATTTTGTCACCGCCGAGCATGTCGTTCACGGCGCGAACCGGATTGAACTTGTCACCCGCAGCGGCAAGGTTTCCGCCGCCGTGGTCAAGGTTGACCCGGTGGACGACCTCGCGCTACTCAAAGCGGAAGGCCGGTTTGCCGCGCTGCCGGTGGCTTCGAGCCGTGAAATGCGCTTGGGCGGCGCGGTGGCGACCATTGGCTTTCCCAACGTGCCGTTGCAGGGCTTTGCCCCCAAGCTGGCCAAAGGCGAAATCGCCGCCATATCGGGTTTCCGGGACGACCCGCGTTATTTTCAAATCAGCGTGCCGGTGCAGCCGGGCAATTCGGGCGGGGCCTTGGTGGGGACGAGCGCGGCAACGTCATTGGCGTGGTCTGCGCCAAGTTGAACGCCGCCGCCGCCATCCTCGCGACCGGGGCCGTCCCCGAAAACGTCAATTACGCCGTCAAAAGCACTTTCCTGCTTGGGTTCCTTGAATCTGCCCCGGAAGTCGCGGCCAAGCTGAAAAAGGAAAACACCCGGACGCGCAAGTTCGACGACGTGATTCAATCCGCCGAGGAAGCGTCCGCGCTGGTCAACGTCTATTGATTTTCCGAGGGGAAAAACCGATTAGTGTCAACTGAATTGAAGTGGGTCAAAAACGGGTGGTCTTTGGTTGACTTGAGGCGTTGCTAAGAATGTAGCCGGGCGGCGCGGTTAGGCTTTTTTTACTTGCCAAAGGCGCGTTTTGAGCTACATTTTAGCTACATCATTCGCAAGTGACTGCAAGTCAATGGAGCGGGTGAAGGGAATCGAACCTTCCACAGAACATTCGCAAACGGTTGAAAGTCAATCTGTTGTAGAACATTCCAACGCGGCCTATACACAAATACGCGCACAGATTCCAGAACTCCTGACATAGGACCCGGGATTCCGCATTTTTCGGGGCATTTTTCGTGGTCTAAGGAGCAAGGGGGGGGGAACCCAAACCTGTCCGCTTTTTTGGATCATCGGGTAGTATTGACATGTCGGATCGTGCTTTCATAATTTCACATTGAACTTGACAGACGGGCTTGGTTCTGTCCGCGCGCAGGCATGACGCGGTCTTCGCGGAACTCGGCGGCTTCAAGGATTTGCAGGCCAAAGGAGACTGTCGCCGCTATGTTGAATCGGCCGTTCGCCAGAGTCCCAAAAGTCCTGACATAGGACCCGAGATTCCGTATTTTTCGTGGTCTGAGGAGCAAGGGGGGGAACCCAAACCTGTCCGCTTTTTTGGATCGTCGGGTAGTATTGACCGATATGGCCAACACATCCAGCGACGATCTTTTCCCGGAGGTCCGAAACCCCGAGGGCACTTGCTTTATCAACGGACGTTGCCGCGTCCTCACTCGCGACAATCGCCGCGTGGTCCTCGTGTCAGGGATACCTATCGCTCAGTATGCGCCCGATGACCGCATGTCTGAAGCGCAGGCCATGGTGAGCTTGATTGAGTTAGGCTGGGCCGATCAGAACGATGTGGCTAACACGTTCGGTTACTCGGCCCGCACGCTGCGGCGATACCAACAACGTTTCGCGGAGGGCGGCTTGGCTGCGCTGGGGCGTCCCAGTGGCTACCCGCCGGGACTTGCCCGGTTGGCGGCAGCCCGGCGCAAACGCATCCAGAATCTCAAAACTCAAGGTTGCTCGCACCATGAGATCGCGCGGCAGTTGGGCATTAGTGTGCCAGCCGTTCGCAAAACCCTGCGGCGCTTGGGATGGGAAATCCCAGCACCGGGGCCGGCCCAACTCCTTCTGGGAAAGGCTGACGCAACGCCTGCCGACTCATCGCCGGCTCAACCTTTTCCCTCCTCAGGTTCTCCGGCCCCAGGGGAGAACCCAAACCTGTCCGCTTTTTGTTCTCAGGGCCAAGCCAATCCCCCGACCAGCCAGGATACCGATTCGACTAACCGCGGGGTGGACCGACTGCTGGCGCGGTTGGGCCTGCTGGAGGATGCGCCGCCGCTGTTTGGTTCTGCCACGGCGGTTCCACGGGCGGGAGTTTTGTTGGCCGTGCCCGCCTTGGTCGCCAGCGGCGTGTTCGAGTGCGCGCAAAAGATCTATGGCAGCCTCGGCCCGGCCTTCTATGGATTGCGCACCAGTTTGCTCACGCTCCTGTTGATGGCCTTGTGGCGCATCAAACGGCCCGAAGGCCTCAAGGAACATTCGCCGCAGGACTTGGGCCGGGTGCTGGGATTGGACCGGGCGCCCGAAGTCAAGACCTTGCGGCGCAAACTGGCTCGTTTGGCGGCGGCGGGCCGCGCGGCGCAGTTCGGCCAAGCTCTGGCTCAACAGCGGGTGGCCCTGCGTGGAGAAGCCCTGGGTTTCCTCTACACCGACGGCCACGTGCGGGTCTATCATGGGCAGCACCCTCTGCCCAAAGCCCATGTGGCCCGTATGCGTATCTCGCTGCCCGCTACTTCGGATTACTGGGTCAACGACAGCGCCGGCGACCCGCTGTTCGTCATCACTGCCGAGGCCAACGCCGGCTTGGTCAAAATGTTGCCCGCCGTTCTGGCGCAAGTGCGGGCGCTGGTGGGCCAGCGGCGCCTGACCGTAGTTTTTGATCGCGGCGGCTATAGCCCCAAACTCTTCCAACAAATCATCGGGGCCGATTTTGATCTGCTGACCTATCGCAAAGGGCGCTATCGCCACATCCCTCGAAAGCGATTCCAAACCTGCCGCACTCGACGCCAGGGGCAAACTATCACCTATGTTCTGGCCGACCAGAACGTGCGTTTGCTCAAGGGCAGGCTGCGTTTGCGCCAAGTCACTCGCCTCATGGACAACGGCCATCAAACCCCGATCCTCACCTCGCGGAGAGATTTGTCGGCGGCGCAGGTGGCCTATCGCATGTTTGATCGCTGGCGACAGGAGAATTTTTTCAAGTATCTGCGCGAGGAATACGCCTTGGATGCCTTGGTCGAATACGCCGCCGTGCCGGACGATCCCACCCGGGAAGTTCCCAACCCGGCCTGGGCCGCAGTGGACGCCCAACTCCGCCAAGCCCACGCCCAATTGGATCGTCTGCAAGCCGAATATGGTCTGGAGGCTCTGACCAATCTGGAGCAAATGCGTCGCACCATGCGCGGGTTCAAAACCGCGCAAGGCAAGCTGGGCCAGAAAATCTGGACTGCTTGGGAGCGGGTGCAGCAACTGGAGAAACGCCGCGCGGCCGTGCCCCGCCGCGTTCCCGTCCAAGCCGTCACGGCAGAACCGGTGGTCAAACTGGCTCCGGAACGAAAACACCTCACCAATCTGATCAAGATGGTGGCCTATCAGGCCGAGAGCGATCTGCTCCGGTTAGTGGCCCCCCATTACCGCCGAGCGGGCGACGAAGGTCGAACCCTCCTCCAAGCGGCCTTGGCCAGCGCGGCGGATTTGGAAGTCAGTCAAACAGAGTTGCGCGTGACGCTGGCAGCGCAAAGTTCGCCACACCGCACACGTGCCATCGCGGCCCTCTGCGAGGAACTCAACCAAATGAATACCATTTTTCCAGGTTCGCGATTGCGCCTCCATTACGCGGTTCGGGAGGTCTCTTGAGGCAAAAAGCGGACATTTTGCTTGATGCCTATGTCAGGAGTTCTGGA
>Ga0224555_1003726_pt1 | contig 15075 bp, 15 predicted proteins | sample 714S23034metaG_FD_180687 | JGI IMG/M metagenome (GOLD analysis project Ga0224555, IMG submission 180687) | Peat soil microbial communities from Stordalen Mire, Sweden - 717 S2 30-34 | ecosystem: Environmental > Terrestrial > Soil > Wetlands > Peat | place: Sweden: Norrbotten County, Stordalen...
GCCTCCTCGAGCCCCGATTCATGCTAACCACACCACCTCAATTATGTTGTCTTCGAAACGGCGGCGACCGCCAACCATGGGGGTATAACCATCGAACGTCACATAACTGGCAACGCAACATAATCGCTCGATGCCGTGCCCATCTCCAAACCCACGGCCTGACCCACGATGAAGGCCACGGCCTCGGCTTCGGTTTCGCGCACGGTGGCGGTGGTGATGGTGCGGCGCTCGGCTTTATGGAGAAGTTCGTGCGCCGTCTCGTGTACCAGCGTGGTGAACTCCTCGGCCTTCGACTGGCCGGGCAGCAGGGCGATCCTCCCGCCGTAGGAGACACCCAGCGCCGGGGAAATGCTTTCGCTGACCTCAAGGGCGATGTTCTGCCGTGCAAGAAAGGCAACCAGCCGGTCACGGTTGCCGCCCACTTCCCCGCCGATGGTGTGCTCCAGTTCCGGCAGGTCCACGCCTTCGGTCTGTTCGTAATCGAAGACATACACAGCGCGGAAGCCCATCAACACGGGCTGTGGCTTGCTGTCGGTTTCCCCTTCGGCCTCGTCCTTCCTGCGCCGGTAGCCAGTGACTGGAGCTAGAATCTGGATGCCCTTCTCGCCCCTCTTCACAAAACGGCCCAGATCTTTCCATGCGCTGAAACCCGCAACGCGGGTCGCGGTGGGCCGCTGACAGGCGATTTGCAGGATGTTTCCGAAAGAGTAGTTGTGGAACCGCGCCATCGTGCCGAGGTAGGCGGCGAGAGTCTCGCTGTGGCCCGCCTCAAGCTGTTTCATGAGGTAGTCCACGGCCTGTTTGATCAGGACCTGGGTGGGGTTGTCCCTCTGCGTGGTGCGCTGCTGATAGGGCGAGTCGCTGCGGTTCCGAAGCGCCGCATTTTTCCTGTGCGGCGCGAAGTTGCTGCTGGTTGGGCCGTTGCTGGCGGCGAAGGCTGCGGTGCTGGTGGTTGGCGATGCCATGTTGGTGCTCCTCAGGTGCCCGCTCAGGGGCGATTTGCGTGCATGAGCGAAGCACTCGCCTGAAACCCAAATTTCTTTGGTTGAGTGCTCCCGCTTCATGGCTCTTGCGGCGGGCAGGGGCGAGGAGGGTTCAGTCAAGGTCGCCGCAGGCGCCGCGTCAGCGGTGGGAGCGCAGCGGAGAACCTTGACGGGTTCCGACCGCCTCTGCCACAAAGCCGCCTGAAGCGGGGGCACGGGACGAAAGAAGAAATTTAGGACCCATTCCGAATTGCATTGCGCCCGGAGGGCCGGGCGTTGCGGGCTGGAACAGGCCACGCGGGGATGAGGATATGGGGGAAATTCTGAGCAATGCCGAACGGGACGGATGTCCAGCTGTTAACCGAAATCACGATTTCGGCGGGAAGTCGGGACCCTTCCGCAGTGAGCGAAATCAAAACAGCGTTCGGGAAGCGGGTGATGCTGACAGGCTTCTCCAGGTTCGTCCTGGCGCCGGCCGATGCGGACAGGTGAACCTCGAGCCGGGAAAGCCATCGTTGCGGCGACGTGGCCCTGGTTACGCGCGGGCCGGTTCATCTCCGGTCCGGCGCGGCGGTCAGGATGTCCCGTATTTGCATTCCACCATTTAATGAGACTGGTTCTATGGATAGATGCCGCGTATCTGCACAGCCTCAGCCACGCGTCCGATGCCGAGCATGTTCGCGGCAATGCGCATCGGTACCTTCCGGTCCAGACGAATCTTCAGCACGTCGCGGAATGCTGTCTTCATCACGCGTTCCAGGCGGTCGTAAACATCCTGCGCCTCCCAGAACAGGTGCTGCTCGTCCTGTACCCACTCGAAGTACGAGACCGTAACTCCGCCGGCGTTGCACAAAATATCCGGGATGATAAAAACTCCCCGATTTTCGAGATTCCTGTCCGCCGCGGGCGTCAGCGGTCCGTTAGCCGCTTCGGCAATGATCTTCGCGCCTACAGCGGCAGCGTTTCCGGCGTGAACGGCGTTTTCCAGCGCCGCAGGCACCAGGATGTCGCAGTTGAGCGCCAGCAGTTCGTTTGGATCGATCGCCTCGCTCTCGGGAAATCCTTCGACATGCCCGGTTAGGGCTTTCATGTGAATGACCTCTGGAATGTTCAGGCCGTTTTGGTTGTAGATGCAGCCGGTCGAATCACTCACCGCAATGACTTTGGCCCCGGCCTCATGCAGCAACTGCGCCGCGATGGAGCCGGCGTTGCCAAAACCCTGCACCACGACGGTGGCGCCCTTCAGCGTCATATGCAGATGCTCGCAGGTGCATTGGATGGTGTAAAACACCCCGCGCCCGGTGGCTTCGTTGCGTCCCAGCGAACCACCGAGACAGATGGGCTTTCCGGTCACCACGCCAGGAATGGCATAGCCCTTGGTCATACTGTAGGTGTCCATGATCCACGCCATGGTTTGTGGATTGGTGTACACATCCGGCGCAGGAATGTCCTGGTCCGGGCCAATCAGCGGCAAAATCGCGCTGGTGTAGCGCCGTGTCATCCGCTCCAGTTCGCCCTGCGACATGTGCTTGGGATCGCACGTCACTCCGCCCTTGGCGCCGCCAAACGGAATATTCACCACCGCGCATTTCCACGTCATCCACGTCGCCAGCGCTTTCACCTCGTCGAGCGTGACCTGCGGGTGATAGCGGATGCCGCCCTTCCCCGGCCCCCGCACCGAGCTGTGCTGCACGCGGTAGGCCTCGAAACGGCGAATATGCCCGCCATCCATGCGCACCGGCACGGTGACCATCAGCACGCGTTCGGGATATTTGATCATCGCCCGGATATCCTGGTTGAGTTCCAATGCGTCGGCTGCCGTATCGAAGTTCTCCAGAGCGAGGTCATACGCATTTTCTGCAACTGCGGTCGTAAGCATCTCTTTATCCTCCCTGTACGAGCCAGGTCACTGCGCGTTCTTCACATCGGCATCGGCTCAAATGACACTCGCCTCTGCCAGCGAAACCGCCTGCGGCTCTGGTTCAATCTGTGACAGGCGCGCCGGAACCACCCATTTCCGGTAAGCCCGCAAATGTCCTCGCGCCGCCTCGATGTACAGGCGCCGCACCTCGCGCGTTATCGCGCCAACCTCTCCATCCTTCACCGGCCGATGATCGACTCGCACCACCGGCGCGATGCCCACCGCTGTTCCGGTAAGGAACAGCTCGTCACAAACATAAAGTTCGCTGCGATCGATGGCCCGTTCCACAACCCGCAGGCCGAGTTCCCGAAACGCCAGGCCGATTACCGAAGCGCGTGTAATCCCCTCCAGCACGTTCTCCGTTATGGGAGGTGTGATCAGATCGTCGCTGCGCACCATGAAGAGATTGCAGGTGGCTCCCTCGGCGACATGACCGCTCTCGTTCAGCAGGATCGCTTCGTCGAAGCCGCTCTGCCGCGCATCGTCGCTGGCCAGCGCGCTGGTCACATAAGCTCCGCAGATCTTGGCCCGCGCCGGGATCGCGTTGTCCTCAATCCGGCGCCACGAGCTTACACCGGCGTGCAGCCCTTTGTCGCTGTGCAGAGACTCGCCAAAAGGCAGCGCTACCACCGCAAATGCATCCTGGTCGTCGATGCTGACGCCGATCCGTTCCGCGCACTTCCAGGCCAGCGGCCGGACGTAGACGCCGGTGCGAAAGGCGTTGCGCCGCATCAGCTCAAGGGTGATCGCGCACAACTCCTCTGGCGACTCCGGAACATCGATGCGCAGAATCCGGCAGTTCTGCTTCCATCGCTCGTAGTGTTCGCGCGGACGCATCAGAAACAGCTGATGCTCCGCGTCGTCCCAATACCCCCGAATCCCTTCAAAAACACCCGTCCCATAATGCAGAGCATGTGTCAGGATCCCGATGCGCGCCTCGCGCAGCGGCACATACTGCCCGCCGAAATACACAATCAGGTTCGGATCCGCCTCAGCCGTCATGGCACACCTCCTGGAGCGACTCCCGCAACAGCTCTCGCCCCCGCGCCAGCGCGCGTTCGTCCAGCGCCAGCCAGCGGGGATTCTTTACCAATTGCCCCAGCGCAGCGTCGACACTGGCCTGCGGCAGGATCGGCGTGGCCTCCAGCAGCGCGCCCAGAATCACCATGTTGCCGGCCCGTCCGTCGCCCAGCTCGTCGGCCACATGCGTGAACGGGCGCGCCAGGATATGCAAGTCTTTCCGCTCACATTCCGCCGGCACTGTCTCGCCGTTGTAAAGAATCCACCCACCCGGGGCACGCTCGCGCAGAATTTGTGGAGCGATGGCTCATTCATCGCGACCAGCACATCCGGATGGACGACCAGCGGAGAGTCGATGGGTTCGCGCGCCAGGCGCACATGACAGTTCGAAGTGCCGGAACGCATTTCCGGCCCATAGGAGGGCAGCCAGGACACCTGAAGTCCCGCGTGCAGTCCCGCCTCCGCCAGCACTTCGCCCAGCAACAGGACCCCCTGTCCGCCGAAGCCGGCCACGCGGACCTGAAGATCGACTGCACCTTTGGCCTCCGCATCGATTTCTTCGACCGCACCCTCGTCAGCGACGCCGAGAATCCGTGAAATGTCCTCGAGCGCAGGCGCCGCAGGGGGCGCTGCCTTCGCCGGTGCATCTTTCGTGCGATCGCGAAAGGCCCCGAGCGGAAAGGTTTTCTCCATCACCTCGCGAACCCAGTGCTGCGCCTCCACTGGCGACATCTTCCAGATCGTCGGGCACGGCGACAGCACCTCCACCAGCGAAAAGCCCAGCCCGCGCACCTGATTCTCCACTGCCCGCCGCACCGCGTGCTGCGCCTGCGCCACCTGCCGGTTGTCTCCCAGTCCCACGCGTTCGATATAGACAGGAGCCTCCAGCGTCGCCAGCAACTCGCTCACGTGCAGCGGATACCCCTCGTTCGCCGCGCTGCGCCCGTTCGGGGTCGTAGTACTCCTCTGCCCCAGCAGCGTCGTCGGCGCCACCTGCCCGCCGGTCATGCTGTAGATGGCGTTGTTCACGAAAATGATCGTGATGTTCTCACCGCGATTGGCCGCGTGCAGAATCTCCGCCGACCCGATCGCCGCCAGATCTCCGTCGCCCTGGTATCCGATGACAATGCTCTGCGGCTGGCTTCGCTTCACAGCCGTGGCCACCGCCGGCGCGCGACCATGCGCGCCCTGCACATTGCCTACGTCGAAGTAGTAGTACGCGAACACTGAGCAGCCTACCGGGCTGATGAGAATCGTCCGGTTCTGAATGCCCAGCTCATCGATTGCCTGAGCCAGCATCTTGTGCACGATGCCGTGCCCGCACCCCGGACAATAATGCGTCTGGTGCTGCAGCTCGTCCTTCCGCTCAAAATTCTCGTAGAAGGCTTTGGGCCTGCCGTGCGCAACCTCGTATTCCGCTTCCGTTGCGTTAGACATGGCCCACACACTCCTCTTCCGGCTGCCGCGCCGGAAGCGTCTGCCGCGCCAGCTTCCGCACAAGCTCCAGCACTTCCCCATGCGAGGGAACGTTCCCACCCACGCGGCTCAGGAACTCCACCGGCCGCGCCCCGTTCAGTGCCAGCCGCACGTCTTCCAGCATCTGGCCATTGCTCATCTCCACCACCACAAATACGCGCACCCGCTCTGCCAGCTTTTGGAATTGCAAAGTGGGGAACGGATACAGGGTGACCGGGCGCAGAACACCCACTTTCAGCCCTTCGGCCAGTGCCTCCGCCGCCACCGCCTTCAGGATGCGCGCCACAATTCCGTACCCCACCAGGACGACTTCCGCTCCCTCCGTCCGCCATTCTTCGGCGCGCGCTTCCCGTTGCTGGGCGATGTAATACTTGGCCTCCAGTTGCCGAACATGGGCCTCCAGCTTGTCCGGTTCCAGATAGATCGAGGAAATCAGATTGCCGCGCGATTCCTCTGTGCCCGCTACCGCCCACTTCGGCAGCCGCGGTTCCGTGGCCGTCTGCGGAAACTCGACCGGCTCCATCATCTGGCCGATGAAACCGTCCGCCAGCACCACCACCGGATTCCGGTAGCGATCCGCCAGGTCAAAGGCCAGCGCCGTTAGATCTGCCATTTCCTGGACTGAATGAGGCGCCAGCACCAGAGTCCGGTAGTTCCCGTGCCCGCCGCCCTTCACCACCTGGTGATAGTCACCCTGCTCCGCGGCGATGTTCCCCAGCCCCGGCCCGCCGCGGGTAATATCGGCAATCACGCAGGGCAGCTCCGCGCCTGCCATATAACTGATGCCCTCCTGCATCAGGCTGATCCCTGGGCCGCTCGATGCCGTCATCACCCGTACGCCCGCCGCCGCCGCGCCGTAGAGCATATTGATCGCCGCTACCTCGCTCTCCGCCTGCAGAAACACGCCGCCCACCTGCGGCAGGTACTGCGCCGCAGCCTCGGTGATCTCGCTGGCCGGGGTAATGGGGTACCCATAGAATCCGCGGCACCCGGAGAGGATCGCGCTTTTGACAATCGCTTCGTTGCCCTTCATCAATTGCCGGCGCATCGCTTCGCTCCCTCTGCTTCGCTGTCGAAGCGGCCTGCCGGCCGATTCGTAAGACGCAGCACCGTAATAGCGCCTGGCTCCGGGCACACCATGAAGCAGATGCCGCAGCCCGTGCAGCCCGCCCCCGCATACACCGCCGTCCGGTAGCCGTAATGGTTCAGCCGCTCCATCATCTGAATCACGTGCGGCGGGCAGGCTTCGATACACAGCCCGCAGCCCTTGCACTCATCCTGATCCACGCGCAGCAGCCCTCGATCCCGCTTCCCGGCATCCGTCATTCCGCGCTCCTTCCCGCGAGCCGCGTTTCAAGCCAACGCAGCCGCTGTTTTGCGCTCCAGATAATGCGCGCGCACCGCAAACTCCTCCAGCTCTCCCTGAAAACGCGGATCGGCAATCTCGATCAATGCCCTGGCTCGCTCCCGCAGCGTTTTTCCGTGCAGGTACGCGATCCCGTGTTCTGTGACCACGTAATGCACGTCCGCCCGCGACGTCACCACGCCCGCGCCCGGCTCCAGCACCGGCACAATGCGCGACACCGTATCGCCCAGCGCAGTCGACGGCAGCGCGATGATCGGAACCCCTCCACGCGATCGCGCCGATCCGCGAATGAAGTCCAGTTGCCCGCCAAATCCGCTGTACGGACGAGTGCCGATGGAATCGGCGCACACCTGTCCCGTCAGATCCACCTGCAGCGCCGAATTAATGGCGACCATTTTCTCGTTCTGGGCCACCACAAACGGATCGTTGGTGTAGCAAATCGGCCGGAACTCGCAGCTGGCGTTGTCATGAATGAAATCGAACAGCCTCTTCGTTCCCAGCACGAACGCCGCTACCGCTTTGCCCCGGTGCAGCGATTTTCGCTCTCCGTTGATCACGCCCGACTCGATCAGCTCGATGACACCATCGGAGAACATCTCCGTGTGAATGCCCAGATCCCGTTTGCCGTCCAGACAGGTCAGCACCGCCTCGGGAATGCCGCCGATGCCGGTCTGCAGCGTGGCTCCGTCGGGGATCAGCGACGCCACATTGCGCGCCACCCGCAGATGCATGCCGGTGAAATGCTCGGTGACCAGTTCCAGCAGCGGGTGCGATGTCTCCACGAAAGCGGAAATCCGGCTCGCGTGGATGAATGTGTCGCCATGCGTGCGCGGCATCTGCTCGTTGACCTCGGCAATCACCGTGCTCGCGCAGCGCGCCGCCGTCAGCGTGCAGTCCACCGTCGTGCCCAAGCTCACATAGCCGTGCCCGTCGGGCGGCGACACCTGCATCAGCACCACATCCAGCGGCAGAGCGCCGCTGGTGAACAAGCCCTCAATCTCGCTCAGGAAGATCGGCGTGTAGTCGGCCCGCCCCGCCGCCACCGCCTCGCGCACATTCGCCCCCAGGAACAATCCCCGGTGGCGAAAATGCCCTTCGTACTCCGGCTTCGTGTAATCCGCGCTCCCCAGGGTCATCATGTGGACGATCTCCACATCCCGAAGCTCCGCAGCCCGTGCCACCAGCGCATTGACCAGGGTCGAGGGCGTGCCGCACCCCGACTGAATCCAGACACGCGCTCCCGACCGCACCGCCTCCAGCGCCTGCCCGGCGCACATGCACCTGGTCCGATACTCCTCGCTCCAGGTCATTCTCCGTTCCCTTCCCGGACGCGTCCGTATCGGCTCTTCATCGAGTCCCTTTGCCGTTGCAGCTATGTGCTCAGAATCCAGCAGCTTGCCATCGTCCGGCCCGCTTCCGGAACCCTGCATGGTCGCGATCCCCAAAACCGATGAAAGTACGCCTTGCCAGGGGGGAATGGCTGTGATGCTGGTCACCCGACCCGTTCCGCTACAGCCCTCGGGACCACGGCCTTCCCGCGCATTTCCCGTCGGCTACCTCGCAGTCGCGACCGACGCTCGCAGGGTCACTTGACGAATCCTTGCCAGTCAGCCGCTTGGAGACTTGATTGTTTTTTCCCAGATAGTCGGCAGACAGGACCTCAGGCTTTCCCATTTCAACGCCGGTCGCTCGTCGGCACTGCAGTTTCTTAACCCACACCCTTCGGAACGGCCGGATTGCTGAGGTCCGGCCATTGACTTTGAGGAGGTTAGGATCGATCGGCCCCACTTCCCTCCGCCCGCTGGTCGATCCAGATGGCAGCTCTGAGTTCACCATCGTTCTGGCGCGTTCCACGAAGGGCACTTTGTGCAGTTTTGCGACCAAGGCCCGAAACGTCACAGCGACGCAGATCGCCTAAAATACAGTGTCTGTTTTCCGAAGGATTGCTCAAACGCGTCAGAAGGCGAAGCATATCGGACCACGTGACAGGAATCGGAGGGGAGGTCCCAACTTGAGTCTTTGGAAGAAACTGTTTGGCGGTGGTTCGCAGCGGGCATCCTCAGCGATGGCCGCGCCTTCGCCAAGCCCTATGAGGTCCAAAACGCCGTCACCAACGACCCGTCCTTCTCGGACAACTGCCGCGCGTCCAGCCGCAGCCATTGAAGCGAGGGACCCGGGTGGGCGTACTGCGATAATGATTGCGGCTGAGACCGGCGATCTGGCTCAGCTCAACTCTCTCATCGCGACGGCAAGGACGTGAACGCGAAGGCCCCCAGCGGCGGTACCGCGCTTATGTGGGCTGCTGAAAACGGGAATGTGGACTGCGTCAAGTCCTTAATTGCGGCGGGAGCGGATGTGAATGCGAGGTGGGAGACCGCTGGTCTTGACGAACGGACGGTGCTCATGGATGCCGCTCGGGGAGGCCACTCGGACTGCATCAAGGCCCTGATCGCCGTTGGCGTTGACTTGAACGCAAGAGACACCAAAGGCCTGACAGCCCTACTTGAAGCCTCTGACCGCTCCCACTTGACGCGACCATGCTGGCTTCGTCTGCAGAGCGCGGTCCGCTGTACATGTTGTTGTCGTAGACCCAAGCCCACATGCCGGGTTTGCTGGCGGAGGAGCCCCTCCCCCACCGCCGGACCGTGCGACCTTTTTGTCCACCTCAAACCGAAACCGTGCCTTGTGCTCAGGCATGCCGGACCTCCAGATACTCCTCAGGAATGCTGGTGCAACCGAGGCCGCGCAGACGCGGGAGACCGGAGGGGAGGGAGGACGAAGGTGGTTCCGGCTCCGGGGCCGCTGGCTCTTCCCGTTTGCGCGGTGTCTCATAGAACAGTTCATCCTCAACAGCGGGGACCGCCGTCGGGGCAGTCTCCTGCGGCTTTTCCGCCACCGGCTCAGGTTCCTGGGTGGGGATCTCGCGCACCGGCTCCGGATCATCCCCAAAGGCCAGTGTGTCCTGGCTGGGGACAACGGGAGCCGGATCCGCTGGCCTGGGTCCGAGAATCGGGATCGCCTTACGGCGTACCCTGTCCTGCGGTACCGAGTGCAGCCAGCCACCCTCCGGCATCCAGCCGCGATCCGCCGCCGTCAGGCCGCTGCGCTGCTCGAACTCCAGGAAGGTCTCCATGGTTGCTTCGTCCCCGTCCGGCGTGCCATCCACTATCCAATACTCATGAAGCTGGATCGCGGCGATTACCTGCCGCCGAATGGTGGTGGCATCGGTGAGGGGCTGCTGCTTCTTGTCCTTGTCGCGATACCAGACGGCAAACCAGAAAGCGTCGAAGGCACGTGGGTGGAGGGCCGCCTTCGCCCAGACCAGAGCTTTCTCCCGCAGGGTTTCCTTCCCGGAGGCGATCGCCTTCGTCAGGCGCTCAACCTCACCCATCGTGAATCCCTGAGGAAGGTAATTCTCCATCCCCGCGACGCGCGTCCATCCGGCAGGTACATGATCCGCGTCACCGGTAAGGTGGAACTCCACATCCCAGGAGTGGCCGTATTCGGTATCGGCTTCGAGTGGCACCGGCCACTCCATCCTGGCGTGCAGGGCCCGCAGTTTCATCATGCGCGAAAGACAGGGCACGACGAACGGCAGATAAGGATTCTTGACGATGTCGTCGATCTCATCATGCACCGTGTTGTGCAGACGGAAGACGGACTGCACCAGCGGCTCCAGCCGCGTCGCCCACTTGCAGATGCGGTTGAGGCTCATGCGCATGAAGTCGCCCGCCATGCCCTGAATAGGAGGTGATGTGGAGCAGGTCCATCAACGACTGGAACTTGATGATGCGCGTGGATGTGTTGCAGGCGGAGAAGAAAAGTAAGAAGCCGAAGAGTGCCACACCCAAGGTAAAGACCGACTGGAGTCTGCGGGCCCGGTTCCGCGCTGCAGAAGGTCGGCAGTGTCCTGATATTTGTTGGTGAAGTAGGTGACTTCGAGAGTCGACCCGTACACCACACCCACAGCCAGAGTGTAAAGACCTGTGGACCCGTCAACTGCGGTTACCTGAACCGGGTAACCGTTCACCAGAACCTGCACCTTGCTGGGGTCCGTGGTGACCACGCCGCCGTTGGAGCCGTCGACAACAGGAACGAAATTGGTCTTGAACACCGTGTTCGTGCTCTGACCGACGCCGCCGCTGAAGTGGGTGGCCGCCTGCGCCGCCGGGGAACCCGTCAGCCCAGGCGGCTTCCGTCCGGGAGCTGCGCATGGAGCAGTGGGAGGCCGGATACCCCGTCGTTCCTATCCATCCGAACGCCGTCAAGGCATGCCGTCCACGCTACAGTGCAGCCGGTGGAAAGAACGACCTTGGTGACGCTTACTTGCTGGCTGATGTGCTCCGCACAGACGGACACCGGTTCAGGCCACTTGAGCCCGCTTCTGATGAGATCAAGGCTCTGCGCGCTCTCGTCCGAACGCGTGACGATCTGGTTGCACAGCGGTTGGCTACGGCGAATCAACTGCGAGCCGTTCTGGAGAGCTTCTGGCCTGGCGCTGCGCAGCTCTTTTACCAGGTCGACTCGCCCATCGCACTGACGTTCTTGCGGCGCTATCCGACGCCCGGCAGTGCAGCGCATCTCGGAGAGAAACGCATGGCCTCCTTCCTGCGAAGCCAGGGTTACCCGGGCAGGAAATCCGCCGCCGAAATGCTGATGCGTCTGCGAGCGGCTGCAGCAGGTCGTACCGGGCCTCTGGAGGAACGATCGCTCGGCAAACTGGTGCTGGCCTTGTCTCGTGTTCTCGAAGCTCTCCTGGAGCAAGTAGCAGTCCTCACGAGCCACATCGAAGATCAGATGGACTCTCTTGCCGACGGTACTCTCCTCATGAGTCTTCCGCGGGCAGGAAAGCTCAACGCGGCGCAAATCCTGGTCGAGATCGGTGATGTTCGTCAACGTCTCACTTCCGCCGATCAGCTCGCTGCTGAGGCGGGCGTTGCTCCTGTCACTCGCCAAAGCGGCAAGTCCCGTTCCGTAGTCTTCCGCTGGGCCTGTAATCACCGCCTTCGCCGAGCGATAACCACCTGGGCTGACAACTCGCGACACGCTTCTAAAGGGGCTGCAAGTATCTATGCCGCAGCCAGAGCCAGAGGACGCAGACATCCTCACGCGATCCGTATCGTGGCTCGTGCCTGGGTGCGGGTCCTCTGGAAGATGTGGACCACGCGAACGCTCTACAATGCCGAACAACACACGAGCGCACGTCTGTTGTCGCAATCTGCGTGATCTATGGGTTGACACAGGAAGTCTCATGGCGGGAATCTCACAGCAATGGAAGCCCAGCGTGCCGCCGGGCTTCCGTGAGTGAAGAGAAAGGGGCCTATGCGGCCTCTACCTCGGGGTTCAGATCATCGTCCGCCTGCTCTTCCGGGCTGACCTTCTCGGCCCGGTCGAGCTTCAGGATCGAAGCCACGCGCACTTCCCATACGCGCTCGTTCTGGCCGGTCTTCTTGTCTGTTCTCTCGCGGCTCCTCAGCTCGCCCTTCGACGGCCAGATGCGCGCCCTTCTTCAGGGTTTTCGCGTATTCGGCCAGCTTGCCCCAGACGATGCAGCGGTGCCATTCGGTGTGGTCGATGTACTTGCCGGTCGTCTTGCCCTTGTACGAGCTTTTGGTGGCGAGCGAGAGGGCGGTGAAATTCGCGTTGGTGGTGGTGACGGCGGTGGCGTCCTTGCCGAGGAATCCGATGAGCGTGATGCGATTCTGATACATGGTGAGTTCTCCGTTGTTGAATTCCCGGATTGGCCGGGTCACCCCCTGGCGAAGCCCGAGCGAGAGGCCCGGCTCCCAAGTGCCGAGACGCGCGTTCTGGAGCAGGGGCCCAAACTTGCTTTGGGAGAGGAGTCCGGAAGCAGAGCGGCGACGTGCCGCCGGGCGCCGGAAAAGGCCCGAAGCGTGTGACCGGACAAGCATGGAAGAGACACGGAAGACCACCGCTTCATGGATCGCATAGCGAGAGGTTTCCTGGTTGGGCCAACGCCACACTGCACAATGCGGAACCGCCTCTGTGCCACCGGTACTGGAGACGGCCGGAGAAATCGTCCACGAGCCGTGCACCGCTCCGTCCGAAGATGGCGTATGCGGCGGAGAGTCGAAGGGCGTGCTGGCCGTGCATGAGAGTCGCGCTGGGACATGAAGACTGCCTCGACATGGGAAGTGGCTTCGTCTACTCGAAGGCCTGGTCGGCCCGGAAGCGGACGATGGTCAATCCGAGGGGGTTCACGGCCAGCTCGTTGTTCTTTACCGTCTCGCGGAAGACATAGGTGACGCCGGCGGTCTATTGCTCCCGCCTGAGCTCGGTGTGATCCGAGGAATTGGTGAAGATCTTCTCGAACTCGATGCGCGCCGAATAGGGCGACTGGCGCAGGTCGTCCAGGATGACGTTCTTCACTTCCACCTCGACGAACGGGAGCGGGCTGTCTTTGGCGTAATTGGCAAGAACATTGTCCTTGCGTTCCTGGTCGATCACAGCGTGCCGCACGTCGCCATTCAGGAAGTGGAGAGAGTTGGTTTGATCGCGTTCGCCTAGTGAGATGGAATGGGGTCACTTGCACCTCCGCTGAAGACGAACGTTGTCAGCTATGGCGCAAACGTAACGCTGGCAGAAAACGGAGTCCAATCACTTCTCGGATCGGCGTTATTCCCAGCGCTTATAACGCCCGGGACATTCGTCCGCACTGGCGAGTTGATTCTGGCACAGTGGTCAGAGTTCGACCGAAGAGAGAAGCTTTGGAGCATACCGGCTGAGCGGATGAAGATGAGGCGCCCTCATCTGGTTCCGCTTTCTCGCCAGGTGCTCGCCGTGCGGGACGAACTGTGGGAACGTCGGAAGAACGATGTTTGGGTGTTTCCCGGCGCGCGGAGTTGCCCTTACATGAACAAGAATTCCATGCTCTGCGCCCTTAAAAGGATGGGCTACAAGGGAGAGATGACCGGCCATGGCTTTCGCGGCTTGGCATCCACAATTCTGAATGTGATGGGATACGAACGGGCGCATATCGAAATGCAGCTCGCTCGCGCACCGAAGAACGACGCAGAGGCGGCTTACAATCAAGGCACTCTACCTCCCTCAACGTCGGGTCATGATGCAAGGCTGGGCGGACTTCCTCGATGAAGCTCGCAAATCCGGCAAAGGCGGTCGGCGCGCCAGTCCACGCGGTGGAATCAAGCGGCTGACCGTGACGCATGGACGCGCTCTGCAGCCCACTGCCTGACCTCGGATCTGACCCACGCAACTGCGCGCGCCCCAAGCCGAACAGGCGCGGGAAAGCTCTTCTCTCGAATTAGAGCGTAGAGGCTCGACTTCGAGAGACCCGTAATCGCTTTCACTTCGGGCAGGCGCAAAAAGGTCACATCATCCGAATTGCTTGAAATTCCATGTTGGCTGGCTTCCGCGGACTTGTGAGATTGCGGCATTTTCTTCGTGATGGACTGAGACTTTGGAAACGGCTGATCACCGCTCCTCTCGTGGAACTGAACAGGGGTTGTAGCCTTTCTATTTGGGGCACTAGACATGCTTCACCTCTTCGGTTCGATTCAGCTCTTCTGTCAATTGTTGAGACGCCTGGTCGCTCGCGGCACCGCTGGAATCATGAGTGATGATGGTTGGTGTTCCTTCGTTCTGTCCAATCAAAATCAGGGAGCACATTATTCCATTGAGGAATAACCGATTAATTTTTTGGTTACTGGGTGTGGATTTGAAGCGCCCATTCTTGGGTTATGAGAAGCAAAACCGCTGCGCGCTTCCCACTTCCCCACACCCCCGACGGCGACGGACTTACTAACTCATCCGTTGCGCTACACTAACAATCTCTCTGGTACAAAACATCGGGCAGGCCAGGTTGCTGCCAGCGACGATGACCGTATGCGACTACATGCTTCGCCGTGATCGTTACCCCCGGGAGATGAGGGACAGACTTTGCCTTTGACATAATGAGATTCCTTTCTTAGTTAGCTTCAGCATCGCGGCATCAAGGTCGAACGTTCGCTGGTGCCGTTGCTATCTGCGCGTAATCTCTGAGCCAAACTACGATTTGTGGACTCGATTGAGAAAAACTTTGCAAGTGTCGGCCAATCACCGAGGCCGAGGGATTGGCGGTAACCTTCGGGGAGGCTGTTGCCAGGTATTCACCCTGTGGATCCGAACCCGATACAACGTGTCCAAATCCGCCAGCGCCCACGAGATCTCCATATCGGTCGCCTTTCGGTTTTGCAGACTGAGCGGGATCGGGCTCTGGTCTTTGAGAAACAGAGTCCAGGTTTTCTTCGTTGCGTCCCAGGCGACATCACCGCTGACGGCGGGATCCATCC
>Ga0224555_1003727_pt1 | contig 15072 bp, 18 predicted proteins | sample 714S23034metaG_FD_180687 | JGI IMG/M metagenome (GOLD analysis project Ga0224555, IMG submission 180687) | Peat soil microbial communities from Stordalen Mire, Sweden - 717 S2 30-34 | ecosystem: Environmental > Terrestrial > Soil > Wetlands > Peat | place: Sweden: Norrbotten County, Stordalen...
CGGGGGTGCTCTCGTGTGGCAGAGTCCGGGCAAAAGGACGTCGTACCGTGTGCTGAGGGCGGAACTCGTTCTGTGCGGAAACTGCCTCGATCGCACGATAACGTTTTTGGGACTTGGAGACATCAAGCTACGAGCTTCGGAATACCGCTGCCACCCATGGGCGGAGAAGGCCCGCAAAATCGGATTTGACAAATACCTGTCCACCGACGAATTGGCCAAGCTGACTCCGATTAGGTCTTCGCGTTGATTCGGGGGAGAGCATCGTATGTATAGGTACTGCGTGAACTGCGGCTCAGAACTGGAGAAGGAGTGGGTCGCCTGCCCACGTTGTGGTCAAATGCGGGAAACCGAATTTCTGGAACACCCGGAACCGCTCCTCACGTCTCAGAAGGGCGGCTGGTATCCGGCAAAGCGCCAGTGGTGGGTTATCTGGATAACGGCCATCCTCGTGGTCATTGGTTTGATGAACGGGCAGGAAGGCGCCATGTTTGCCTTCTGTTCAGCTCTAATTGGAGCGCTCGTGGTTTGGAGGCTTCAGGACCGGAACGGCGGCGCTTGAGTGTGAAGGTTTGCCGCTATCCTGCTGCACCAACAAACGGGCAACGTCGAGCAGGTCCAACAGATGCCTCTCGTGATTTGTCTTGGCAAAGCACCCGAAGTCCTCGGCGGTTCTGCGAGCCAATTCATCGAGGGCATCACGGATCGCTTGCCGCTTCATCGCCCCATTGCATTCTGGGTGTGGTATGCTCCCCAGTTCAATGTACGGAATAGGGTAGAAGCCTTCGCCTCGAACCCCCTCGCCCCAATGAGCGACAACTGCCTTTCCGAAGCGCGTGTTCCTTAGGCCTCTGAAATAGTAGTCCACCAAGATCCTTGTCGCAGCATCCCAGTAAACCTCAGCAAATCCGGCAATGCCGTTATACCTGTGTGTGCCTGGGCACGAAGCATTGAACTCCTCTCGATAGCGATCTCTCGCTTCGGCGGTGGCGTATAGGCGTTCGAATCGCCGCGTTCGGCGCGCATCGAATCCCTCCGGTGAATGGCGGTGCAGGATGACTGTAAAGATCGGCTTTGAACCTTGTGGTGCAGCGGTCATAGAACTATTGTGGTACACCGCGGCTGGTGTCAGCAGGCATCCGTCGCGGGGCCGGCCTACGCTCCCGCGCGATCGGCCGAATGGAGGTTTGCCGTACCGCGGAGCCGCGGAGGAAGGGGCGGGCAAATGCCGGGCTGAGTGGCGTATACTCGTAGAGAGAGTATGAACAACGTCCAGCTTTACTTGGCGATTGGCGTGCCCATAGTCTTCAACGGCCTGATGTTCACTGTGTTGGCCGTCATGACCACCTCCCGGATGGCCGCGCTCGATTCAAGGATGTCGGGCATCGAGTCCCGCATGACTGCATTGGAGAGCACGCTCACGACTCGCTTCGATCTCATCATGGGACGGCTGATGGATCTCGACACACGTCTTACCCGTCTGGAAGAACGCAGCCACCGGTCGTGAAACACAGGTATGCTGGCCGACGTGGCTCACACAAACCACGCCCGCCACAAGGTGACCACCAGCGCGTGCGTCACCATGCTGGCGCGGATACTCTGCCCTTGCTGGTAGGCCCGGCCGTAGAACCACCCGGCCACGGCCGCGGCGAGCGCGAATTTCCAATTGGGGAATTGGCGAAATCCCAGGTGTACTGCGCCGAACAGAATCGATGTGCCGGCCAACGCCCAGGCGGGGCGGCCGGTCCACTGGACCATCCACTGTTGCAGCAGGCCGCGAAAGAAGAACTCCTCCGACAGCGCCACCACCCAGAGTACCCCGACAAAGGTCGCCGCGATCTTCCATAGCGGCATGCCGGGGCCCAGGCGCACCAGCCGCGTGGCCCAGGCTAGCGGAATGCCGACGATCAGGAAGTACGCGAAATGCCGCAGGCCGATCTTCCATTCCTCAAAACTCGGCATGAAGCCATAGCCCACGCCGGGGACGCGCCGCTCCACCAGCATAACCATGGCGCAGAGGCGCGTGAGCGCCACATGGCCGAGTATCTCGAGATGCAGTCCGGGGAACGGCGATGTGTAGATCGGATCGAAATACCCGCGCAGCACGACGGCCGTCACCAGCACCAGGAACGCGCCATCGGCGAGCGGCGCGGCCGGCAGGATTTTGTACCAGAGGCTCAGCACTGTGGCCAGCGCGGCCAGTTGCACCAGCGCCCGCCAGCGGAATTGTCCAGTGTTCGACGCGTAGACGACATACGGCGCGACGAACGAGACCACCAGAAACCAGGGCAAGCTCCGCTCGAAACGCTCGCGCACTTCGGCGAATGCGGGGACCAGATAGAATGGATATTCAATCAGGAACGCGGCCAGAACTGGAACCGCAACCCACGCAGGAATGCCTTTCGAACGAGCATACAGCAGGCCCGCGGCGCTCAGCGCGGTCCAGCCGGCCAGCAGAGCCGCCCGGAAACCGCCGAGCGATTGGGTCATCGGCCTCATTTTAGCATTGGGGTGCGGGGCGGCTGGCGCGCGCGCGCAGCCAGCGCCGCCGCCCGACGAAGCCCCGCCGAACCTGCCGCGCCTGATCGCGCACCAGGAGAGCGAGACAAAGGCCGCGCGCGACGATTATACGTTCCGGCAGACCTTGGTGTTCACGGAACTGGATGGACACGGCGCGGCGACGGGCGAGTATCGCGAGGAGCGCGACGTGATTTTTTCGCCCGAGCACGAACGCACCGAACAAATCATCGGCAAGCCGCTGCTGACCCTGAAGCGCCTGAAGATGACCGACGAAGACTTCCAGGACATCCGCGGCATCCAACCGTTCGTGATGACCGAGGACCAGCTTTGGAATTACGAGACCAAGTTCCGCGGCGACGAGTCGATCGATGGCGTGGACTGCTGGGTGCTGCAAGTGCGCCCGCGGCAGATTCTGCAAGGCCAGCGCCTGTTCGACGGGATGCTGTGGGCGGACAAGAAAGACTTCTCGATCGTGCGCCTGGAAGGGCAGGCGGTTCCGCAGATGCTCAGCCGGCAATCGGAGAACCTGTTTCCGCGATTCACCACGATTCGCCAGCTTGTCGACGGCCGGCACCGGTTTCCGGTGTACACGTACGCCGACGACACGCTGCCGTTCAGTACCGGCTTGCAGCGCGTGCGCATGACCATCCGCTACACGCAATACAAGCGGTTCGGCGCGGATTCGGTGATCAAGTTCGAAAAGCCCTGACATGCCGCTGCGGGGCCTTTGGCGCGAACCCGATTTTCTGAAGCTGTGGGCCGGCCAGGCGGTCTCGCAAATGGGATCGTGGATCACGCTGGTGGGATTGCCGATGACGGCTGCCCTGCTGCTGAAGGCCTCGCCGCTGCAGATGGGAATTCTGAGCGGCGCAGGCGCGGCCGCCATCCTGTTGTTCGGCCTGTTCGCGGGAGTCTGGGCCGATCGGTTGCGCCGCCGTCCCATTCTGATCTGGGCCGACCTGGGGCGCGCCGCGGTGTTGGGCACGGTGCCATTGGCCGCATTGGCCGGGCGGCTAACCATGAGCCATCTTTATGTGGTGGCGGCTGCCAGCGCGATCCTGACCGTATTCTTCGACGTGAGTTACCGGACCTATCTGCCGTCGCTGGTCAGCCCCGAGGATCTTCTGGAAGGCAACAGCAAGTTGACCTTGTCCGAGTCGATCGCGGGCGTGGTGGGTCCGGGGCTCACCGGCGTTCTGATACAGGCCCTCACGGCGCCGATCGCCATCCTGTTCGACGCGGCATCGTTCGTCTGTTCTGCGCTTTCGGTATGGTTCATCCGCACCCCGGAGCCGCGGCCGAAGCCCAGCGCTGCGCCGCACATCGGGCGGAAATCGTGGAAGGGCTGCGCGCGTCATGGCACGAACCGATTCTGCGCACGGTGTTGCTGCGGTCGGCCACGGCCGCCATCTTCCTGGGTTTCGGAGGCAGCCTGTATATTCTCTTCGCCGTGCGCGAACTCCGGATCGACGCCGTAATGCTGGGCGCGGTGATCGCGGTGGGCGGCTGCAGCGGAGTATTCGGCGCGCTGGCCGCGGAGCGTCTGGTGCGGCGCTTTGGATTTGGACGGACCCTGATCGGCGCCGCGCTGGTGCCCGGCATAGCAGCCCTCTTGCCGCCGTTGGCGCGCGGACCGGTGCCGGTATGCGCTGCCGTTCTCGCGGTGGCGCAAATGGGCGATATGGCCTGGTCGATCTACGAAATCAACGAACTGACGCTGCGTCAGGCAGTCGCGCCGAGTCATGTGTTGGGCCGCGTGAACTCAGCCGCGCACCTGATGTTCCGCGGCGTGCTGCCGGTTGGGGCGCTGGCAGGCGGCGCATTGGCGGAGGCGATCGGACTGCGCGGCGCGATGTTCGTGGGCGCTGCCGGTTTTCTGCTCTCGACACTGTGGCTGATATTCTCGCCCATCCGCCGCTTGCAGGAGTTGCCGCGGTGAACCGGGCCGCGCACGTCGGTAAGCGGTGTCTCTTTCGCGCCATCCCGCTGCTGCTGTTGCTCGCGCTCTACTGGCCGGGGCTGACAAACTGGTTTTACCAGGACGATTTCGGCTGGCTCAACCTGCGGCACGACGTCCACTTGTTCGGCGGCTTAGGGCCGGCGCTGTTCGCTCCCAAAGCGCACGGCAACATCCGGCCGCTGGGCGAGAATGCCTATTTCCTGGTGCTGTCCTCGCTGTTTGGCGTGGAGGCGCTCCCCTTCCGCATGGTGGCGTTCGCCACGCAGATGGCCAGCCTGCTATTGCTGGGCAGCATCGCCCGGCGGCTGACCGGGTCGCGCGCGGCGGGATTCTGGGCGCAGGTTCTGTGGATCGCCAACTCCGGCCTGGCTGCCGCCATGTGCTGGACTTCGATCTACAACCAGATCTTGAGCGGCTTCTTCTTTCTGCTGGCCTTCTGGTTCTTTCTGCGATACATCGAGTGCGGCTCCGCGCGAGACGCCATCGGACATTGGGCGGCGTTTGTGCTGGGGCTGGGCGCGCTGGAGACCAACGTGGTGTATCCAGCCATCGCGGCGATGTACGCGCTGCTGTTTGCGCGGGCGTATCTGAAGAAGATCCTGCCGATGTTTGCGGTCTCGGCGCTGTTCGTTTTTGTCCACTTCCGATTTGCGCCGCCGCCGCACGATGGCGTATATGCATTGCATTTCGGCGGCCAGGTATTCGCCACGCTGTGGACTTACTGGATGTGGGCGCTGGGACCGTCGCGGCTGGCGACCGCGCTACTGACCTGCGCGGTGCTTGGGCTGCTCGTGTGGGGTGCGCGGGCAAGGCAATGGGCCCCGCTGTTCGGCGTGGCGTGGTTCGTCATCGTTATTGGACCGTACCTGCCGCTCAGCGATCACAAGATGGATTACTACCTGACGGTTCCAATGGCCGGCATCGCGCTTGTGGGCGCTGCGGCGATCATGTACGCCTGGCGTTCGAAATGGATATGGAAGGCAGCGGTGGCGGTGTGTGTCGCGCTGTATCTCGGCACATCGCTGCCGGCCGCCTGGACGATCGCTCACTGGCATCATGACCGCGGCGCGCGTGTCGAGGATCTGGTTCTGGGCGTGGCCGACATACACCAAGCGCAACCCGGCAAAACCATCCTGCTCGATGGCATCGACTCGGACCTGTTCTGGTCCGGCATCGTGGACCTACCGTTCCGTGCGATGGAGATTCCGCATGTGTACCTGGCGCCGGGGTCGGAGGCGCGGATTCAGGCGCCGGCGGATCTGGCGGTGAAATACATTCTGCCACAGGCGCTGGCGCTGCGCGCGATGCAGGATGGACGCGCGGTGGTCTACCAGTTGGATGGAGCCACGCTGCGCAACGTGACGGCTCAATATCGTGCGATGGCCGAGGCAGTGTGGAAACCGGAGACGCCGCGCTTCATCAACCTGGGCGATGCGGCGTTCGCGGAGTATGCCGGCGCGGGTTGGGACGAATGCGCGGACGGGTACCGTAGGCTGCGCCGCGCAGCCACGGTGCGTATAGGCGGACCGCGCGGGCCGGACCAGCGTCTGTACATCGGCGTGTTTCGCACGACTGACTTTCGTCTCGGTGTGCGTGTGGATGGCGGGGATCTGGCTGCGGATGTGACTCAGCGGAGCGGCGAGTTGACGGAGTTGGGCGTCCTTTTGCCCGCCGCACTTGTAGGAAAGGCTGAGATCGAGGTAACGCTTTCGAACGGCAATGCGGAGCCACTGAAGTTCGGCTTTCTGGAGATTCGTTAGCTTTATCCCGTGAAGCGTTCCATGAATCGCTCCGGCGCGTGCAGTGGCGTGAAGCCGTACTGCGCGTAGAGGCCGTGCGCATCCTTCGTGGCGAGAATCCAACGGCGCAGTCCGGGCAAGCGCGGGTGATCGACGATCACGCCGATCAGCCACTTGCCGATACCTCTGCCTCGGAAGTCCGGGAGCACGAAGACATCGGCCAGATATGCGAACGTGGCGTAGTCCGTGACGACTCGGGCGAAGCCGATCTGTGCGGACCCTCGGTACACTCCGAAGGGCAGTGAGTTCTCGATCGAGCGGCGCACCACTTCGAGCGGCCGCCCCATCGCCCAGTACGCGGAGCGGCTCAGGTATTGGTGAATCATGGCGATATCCAGCCGCGCCGGGTCCGTGCCGATTACGTATTCGCCTCTATGCCATTCGTCCGCCATGAAGACCAGGATACGAAATGTCCAGGCGGGACTGGGAGTCCCGCGCAGGCCACGGGCCTGCCCCACTGGTCATTTGGCTTTTTACGGCTGCGGGGTGGCGGCGACCACTCGCGATTCCACTTGGAACTTGCGGTAGTTGGAAAAGCTGGTATCCGCCTCGATGTTGAACTTCTTCACCAGCGCCACCCTGGCCGAGGCTTTGGCCTCGATGCGTTTGGGCAGCCAGACCTCGTCATTCACGCGCGTCATCTGAACGCTCAGGCGCGCACCCTTGCTCAGGCGGGCGACGAACAGGCCCCATGAGATGTTGTCGATGACCTCGGCCTCGGTCTTGACCCACTGATAGTCGGCCTTGTCGATCCAGAGTTTCCCGCGGAATTTGGGGAAGAGCTTGGCCAGGCTGCTACGGGCACGATAGCCGGGCCGCGGCGTACCTTCGACGATCCAGGCGTCCCGGCCGTCGATTTGAGCGTCGCCGGCGATCCGGAAGTCGAACGCGTCCGGCACTTCGGCCAAAGGCTCGCGCTCGCGCTCGCGCTTCTTTTCCCAGTCCGCGATACGGCGCGCGCGCTCGGCCGCCGTCTCTTTGCGGCGCTGGGCGATGCTCTCCGCGAGCTTCTTCTGCTCGGTGCGTTCCTCTTCGGGGGACAAGGGATGGTCGTCCTTGCCGACCAGCCGGCGGTAGGGCGAGCCTTCCAAACTGGTGACGTCGTAAAGCAGGATCTTGCGGGTCTTCACATGCGCACCGGAATCGAGCTCGCGGGTTTCGGATCGTTCCAGGAAAGTGTAGTTGCGGGCGATGGCGAGGTTATGGTCCATCAGTTGGACCGAGCGCCGCACGATTTCGCGCGGATCTTGCGCGGCGGCGAGAGTGCAGGCGGCGGCCAGGAACAACACAGCGCGCATTGAAATGATATACGCGCGAGCCGGGGACGCAGTTGCAGTCATCATGCCGCGGTCAATTCACCCCTATGAAGGAGAACATGCGGCCGGCCCGCTCTTTGTCGCGGCGGTACGAGTGGAAATCGCCGGCGGAGCATTTAGTGCACAGATTCACCGCGTAAATCCGTGGCTCGGGAATGCCCGCGGCGGCCAACTGGCGGCGGTTGGCTTCCGCCAGATCGATATGGCACGGGCCGGTTTCGTCGAACTGCGCGGCTACTTCCGCGCCGACTTCATAGCAGCACTTTCCGATGCCCGGGCCGATGGCTGCGTGCACCTGCTCGGGGCGCGTGCCGAATTCTTCCTGCATCCGGCGCACGGCGTGGCGCACGATACCCTGCACCGTCCCGCGCCAGCCCGCATGTACGGCGGCCACCGCGCGATGCTCTTCATCCACCAGAAGGATGGGGATGCAGTCCGCGGTCTTGACGGCCACCAGATGTCCCGGTGTGTTTTCGAGCAGCGCGTCGCCATCGCCCAGCGAGCCCGTCCGGCCGCGCGCCGCCACGCAGATATCGGAATGGATTTGATGCACGGTAGCGGCAGTTGGTGGAGCAGAGTGGCGCGTGCCGAAGCCGTGCTCCAGCCACGGCAATTCTTCCAGTGGGCGCGCGTGGTAGATGTTTTGGGAATCTTTGTAAAACACTACGCCGGCTTCTGGACTTGGGCGATCATGACCTGCTCCTTGAACTGTTCGAGCATGGATTCGTCGAGGCGAACCTCGGTGGGCCTTTTCACCAGCGTGGTCATCTGATCGATCTTGTCTTGCAGCTTCAGCAGCGCGTAGAACAGGTTCTCCGGACGCGGCGGGCAGCCGGTCACGTACACATCCACCGGCACGATCTTGTCCACGCCTTGCAGTACGGCGTAGGTGTTGAATGGTCCGCCCACGCTGGAGCAGGCGCCCATGGAGATGCACCATTTGGGATCGGGCATCTGGTCCCAGATGCGCTTCAGGACCGGCGCCATCTTGAGCGTGACGGTGCCGGCGACAATCATGAGGTCCGATTGGCGCGGGCTGGGACGGAAGACTTCCGCGCCAAAGCGCGCGATATCGAAGCGGGAGGTGCTGGAGGCGATCATCTCGATGGCGCAGCAGGCCAGCCCGAAAGTGAGCGGCCACAGAGCGGATTTTCGCGCCCAGTTGAAGACGTAATCGACCGATGTGGTGACGACGTTGCTGTCGAACTGGTGTTGAATCAAGGTTGACACCGAAACCCTCCCTTTGAACCGCTATTCTACCACTCCGAATCGCGCGCGCAGTGTGGCGGCGTATTCGGTTTCGCCGGCGAGTTCGCTCTCCATCCGGCCGGCGGGGGTGGTTTCGATGAGCCGCGTACCGCTGAGAGTGAGGCGTCCTTCGGGCGTTGCCAGGGCACAGATGCGGCCCTGGGTGAAGTGGGATTCGGGCGAGGTCTGATGGAAGCGGCAGCGATCGGCGAAGTCGGCGAGCGCGTGGGGCTGGAGCGTGAAGCGGTACTGCGGGGTCCAGTCGCCGCCTTGGTCGCTGCGCAGCAGGACGCGATAGTCGCCATCCGGGATGATGAGATAGGCGGATTCGCCCTGGGGCTGGTCGGCGGCGTCGTTGAGGCGCACGGGCAAGCGGAACCCATTGCCGAAGCCGACGTCGGCGAGCCAGGGTTCGTCGAGATCGACGCGCAGCGCCAGATGATCGTAGGCCGGGCTGAAGCCGCCGGACTGGCGGGCGGTTTCCGCGGAGAGCATGGTGACGCGGAATCCCAACTCGCGCAACAGCGCGCAGAAGAGGCCGTTCAATTCGTGGCAGAGACCGCCCCGGCGCCGGGTGACGATTTTGTCGAAGAGCGCCGCTTCGTCGAGCAAGAGCGGCCGGCCCAGGTGGATGTCGAGGTTTTCGAATGGAACCGTGTAGAGATGCGCCAGGTGCAGGCTGCGCAATGTATCGAGGGATACGTCGAGCGGGGCGTCGAAACCGATGCGTTCGAGGTATGCCGGGATGTCCAAAGCGTTAGCGTAGCAGAGAGCGGTACGATGGTCTCGAATGAAGGCACTCATCTTCCTGCTTTGCGCCGCGTACGCGGGGGCGTTCGCGTTGGCGCAGCAAGCCGATCTGCCGCTGGCCAGTTTCACGGGCACGGTGCGGCAGATCAATTCCACGACGCTGACGCTGGCGCGGGCGGACGAGGACGATCTCGACATTTCCTGCACGCGGAATACGCATTACTACGACGGCGCGCAGAAGATCAAGCGGGAGAAAATCAAGCCGGGCGACCGCGTGTCGGTGGAGACCAAACTGGATCTTTATTTGAAGCCGGAAGCGGTCAACGTGCGGGTGCTGCCGCCGGAGAAGCAGTAGGCATCAAGCTGCGCCGAAGGCTGCCCATAAGCCGGAGAGATCCACGGTCGCATTGGGCAGGAGAATCGGTGTCACCAGGCCGCTTTCTGCTGCCAGCCACTGTTTCAGCGCGCCGGAGTCATAGCGGTAGGAGGTGAATTGAGGCAGCTTGGGATCGAGGAGCCAGACCTCCGGCACCGCGATGCGCGCGTAGTCGGCCAGAAGTTCCTGAACGGAGCCTTTGCGATTGGATGGCGAGAGACACTCGACGATCAACTCTGGGACTGTCCAGATGTATGGGTCGTTCCCGGCTGTTTCCGCGCGATCCCGTCGGTACGCGTCTGCCCGGAAAACCATTAGGTCCGGGATGCGGTAAGTCAGTGGAATGCGCTCGACGCCCAGCCCGGCTCCCGAGGATGTCACTCGGTATTCACGCCTGTCGATCTGGCTCAGCAATATACTCAACAATTCGTCGATCAAATCGACATGCCTGGGGTTTGGCGGCGGCATGATTCTGCTTTCACCATGTACGATCTCCTCGAACCTGTTTTCGGGCATCGTCAAGGAATCTTCGTAGTTAATCAGTCTGGTCGATGTACTCATAGCGACCTCATGCTACGCCCCGAAGGCCTCCCATAATTCGGCCATACCTACAGCGACGTTGGGGAGGAGAAGCGGAGTCACTTGGCCACTCTCTGTCGTTAGCCACGGCTTCAGCGCGCCCGATTCGTAGCGGTAAGAAGTGAGCTGAGGTAGGTTGGGATCGAGGAGCCAGACCTCCGGCGCCGCGATGCGCGCGTAGTCCGCCAGGAGTTCTTGAATTGGCCCTTTGCTATTGGCGGGCGAAAGGCATTCGACGAGTAATTCGGGGATGGCCCAGATGTATGGATCGTTGTCGGCTGTCTCCGCCCGGTCCCGGCGGAGTGCTTCGGTCCGAAACACCATCAGGTTCGGAATGCGGTAGGTCAGCGGAACGCGCTCAATACCAAGTCCAGGTCTACCCGCGATGACATAGTGCTCACGTGGGTCGACCTGGGCTTGCAGTCTCATCGACAACTCTCTAACCAGGTAAGCATGCCTCTTATGGACCGGCGGTATGATCCTACTCTCACCATGTACGATCTCCTCGAGTTTATTCTCGGGCATCGTCAGGGAGTCTTCATAGGTTATCAGCCTCATGCGCGCGCCGCGTCTATCTTCTCCGTGTCCACGCCGAGTTCGCCGAATGCCGCGGTGGCCCGCTCCATGGGGAACTGCCCGTCGCGCGCCAGGCGGGAGAGCGCGGCGGCGGCGATGGACTCCGCGTTGATTTCGAAGTGGCGGCGCAAGTATTCGCGATTGTCGCTGCGGCCGAAACCGTCAGTGCCCAGCGTTTGCATGCGGCCCGGCAGCCACGGCGCGATCTGGTCGGCCACCACCTTCATGTAGTCTGTAGCGGCCACGATCGGACCCGCGGCGCCCGCCAGCGCCTGCTGGATGTAAGGCTGGCGCGCGGGCTGGCCCGGATGCAGGCGGTTCCAACGCTCGGCCCGCAGTGCGTCGCGGCGCAGTTCGTTGTAGCTGGTCACGCTCCATACGTCGGCCGGCACGCCGTACTTCTCCGCTAGAATACCTTGCGCGCGCAACGCTTCGTTCAGGATCGGACCGCTGCCGAAGAGTTGCACTATGGCCGGGTTTTCCGCAGCCTTGTACCGGTAGATGCCTTTTAGAATACCTTCCGCGACGCCATCCGGCATGGGCGGCATGGGGTAGTTTTCGTTGTACAGGGTCAGGTAATAGAACAGATCTTCCTGCTCCTGATACATGCGGCGGATGCCATCCTGCACGATCACCGCGATCTCATACGCGTATGCCGGATCGTAGGCGGCGCAGGTGGGCACGGTGCTGGCGAGCACGATGCTGTGGCCATCCTGGTGCTGCAACCCTTCGCCGGAGAGGGTGGTGCGTCCTGCGGTGCCGCCCATCAGAAAGCCCTTGCCGCGCGCGTCGGCAAACGCCCAGATCAGATCGCCCACGCGCTGGAATCCGAACATGGAGTAATACACGAAGAACGGAATCATCTCCGTCGAGTAGTTGGTGTAAGCCGCTCCTGCCGCGGTGAACGAGGCCATGGAGCCGGCTTCGGTGATGCCTTCTTCCAGGATCTGGCCGTCCTTGGATTCCTTGTAATAGAGGAACATCTCGGCATCGTGCGGCTTGTAGAGCTGCCCTTTGCTGGCATAGATGCCGAACTGGCGGAACAGCGACTCCATGCCGAAGGTACGCGCTTCATCCGGAATAATGGGTACGATGCGCTTGCCGAGCGACGGATCTTTGAGCAGCAGCGTGAGGACGCGGACGAAGGCCATGGTGCTGGATACTTCACGGCCCTGCGAACCGGCCAACGATTCGGCCAGATACTCCAGCGGGGGCGCTTCCACTTTGCTGGCGGGCGTGGTCCGTGTAGGCATGTAGCCGCCCATTACGCGGCGGCGCTCGTGCAGATAGGCCATCTCGGGACTATCGTCCGGCGGACGGTAGAACGAAGCGTTGCGGGCGGCCTCATCGGGGATGGGAATCTCGAAGCGCGAGCGGAAATGCGCGATTTCCGCCTCGTTCAGTTTCTTCTGTTGATGGGTGATGTTGCGGCCCTCGCCCGCTTCGCCCAGGCCGTAGCCCTTGATGGTATGCGCCAGGATCAGGGTCGGCGATCCGGTATTATCCACGGCAGCCTTGTAGGCGTTGTAGACCTTCTTGGGATCGTGGCCGCCGCGGCGCAGACGCGCGAGCTGCTCGTCGCTGAGGTGCGCCACCAGGTCCAGCAACTCGGGATATTTGCCGAAGAAGTTCTTGCGGAAATACGCGCCGTCCTTGGTGATGTAGGTCTGCCATTCGCCATCCACCACTTCAACCATGCGCTTCTGCAGCATACCGTTGGTGTCGCGCGCCAGGAGCGGATCCCAATCCTCGCCCCAAATCACTTTGATGACGTTCCAGCCCGCGCCGCGGAAGGCGGCTTCCAGTTCCTGGATTACTTTGCCGTTGCCGCGCACGGGACCGTCGAGGCGCTGCAGATTGCAGTTGATGACAAAGATCAGGTTGTCGAGCTTCTCGCGGGAACCCAGTGTGAGCGATCCCATGGATTCGGGCTCGTCCATTTCGCCATCGCCGAGGAAGGCCCAGATCTTGCGCGGGGTGACCGGGATCAGGCCGCGGTTTTCGAGATAGCGCATGAAGCGCGCCTGGTAGATGGAATTGATGGGGCCCAGGCCCATGGAGACGGTGGGGAAGCGCCAAAAATCGGGCATCAGCCAGGGGTGGGGGTAAGAGGAGAGCCCCGGCGTGTCGCGCAGTTCGTGGCGGAAGTTGCGCAGGTGCTGCTCGGTGAGGCGGCCTTCCAGGAAGGCGCGCGCGTAGATGCCGGGCGAGGCGTGGCCCTGAAAGTAGATTAGGTCGCCGGGCTGGTCGCCATAGCTGGCGTGAAAGAAATGATGGAAACCGACTTCCAGCAGCGTGGCGAGAGATGCGTAGGTGGAAATGTGACCGCCGATGCCGGGGTCGTACTTGTTCTGGCGCACAACCATGGCCATGGCGTTCCAGCGGGTGAGGCTTTTGATGCGGCGCTCCATGGCGCGGTCGCCGGGATACGGCACCTCGTCCTCGGGACGGATGGTGTTCACGTATGGCGTATTGAGATGGATGGGGAGGCCGGCGCCCGCGCCGCGCGCCTGTTCGGTAAGGCGCTCCAGCAGGAATGCCGCGCGGTCCGGTCCCTCCTGGTCCAATATCTGATCCAGCGCTTCGATCCATTCGGAGGTTTCGCGCGGGTTCAGGTCGACAACACGTTCAGTGAGTTTCTGGTGCATGGGGTTATTTTTATTATAGTGAACGTGGCGGGCGGGGGGCTGACGCCGTCCAGGCAGGGGTGCCTCAAGTAACGCCCGTACCAGTTTCCCCCCAGCTTCAGTCTTATTTGTTCTTTGCCGCGGTGTTGTGGTAGAGTGCCATCAAGCCGCTGGCGGTATTCGCGCTCCCCGCGGTGCTGTAGTAGAGCGCTGCTGCCCCGTCGGCCAGAATTTTTGGGTCCCCGTGGTGTTGGAGGTGAGGGCTAGCACCCCGTCGGCCACATTCCATGAGCCGGTAGTGTTGCTGGGGAGCGCCGCATTGCCAGTGGCTGTGTCCGCGGCGCCGGTCATGGTGCTGTTTCCGGCAAACCCGAGAAACGCGTTATAGTTCGCGTACGAGCCGAAGGCGAACAGGCTGCTCCCTATCTGGTAGCTGCTGCCTGTGACCACCCCGGTCGCGCTCAGATTTCCGTTCACGGTCCGATTCCCAGTAAATATGTTGGCGGCGTTCAACTGCGGCACCTTGGTGGTGTCGAGATTGAGCGTCACCACGCCGCCCATACCCCCGCCGGTCAGATCGGCGTCGGCTGCGACGCCGGTGACTACGGATGTGCCGCCTCCGGTCAGGCCGGTGCCCGCCGTCACTCCCGTGATGGTCCCGCCGGGCGCGAAACACTCGAAGCGGGCCGCATCGCGCTGAACGAGAAGGCTGGTAACCTGAGCGGCAATCAAGCCAAGCAGTTGGGTTCCCAACTCGCCACAATCCAGCGGCAAATCGCTGCCGATGAACAGGCTAACGGAGGGACGTTGAGTGCGACTGATGCACAAGCCATCCATCGACTGCAGACCCAATGGAGCCGGCAAATCTACCAAACCGCTCACCCTGGCGCCCCCGGCCAATCGGGCGAGACTGCTTAGCGCGTTGTTCCAGGTCGGGGCGCCTGTCAACAGGCGGCCAGGAACAGCACACCGAAGTGGCGGCCTTACGGTCCGCAAAGGGCAGCGTAACGAGGCCTCTGCCGATCGCGAGAGGGTCCGGTGCCGCTTGGTGCCGAGCGTCTGGTGACGACTGCGTCACCTTTGGCCGGCACGCCGCATCGCCAAATGGCCCTGCGGCGGCTTTGTTGAGCGGCCTACGGCTTCGCCCCCGCTCGGAACTGCCGCGTGAGGCGGGCGAAGCGCTCTCCAAAGCGCCTCGCCTCGGCTCGATCTCGGTCGTTAACACCAGGTGGTGAGCCGCCCGTCACAGCCTGCGGGCCCAGCGAACCAAACCCCTCGTCGTTGACGCCGCCAATTACCATGAAGCGCATATCCAGAAAGGCTG
>Ga0224555_1003729_pt1 | contig 15065 bp, 16 predicted proteins | sample 714S23034metaG_FD_180687 | JGI IMG/M metagenome (GOLD analysis project Ga0224555, IMG submission 180687) | Peat soil microbial communities from Stordalen Mire, Sweden - 717 S2 30-34 | ecosystem: Environmental > Terrestrial > Soil > Wetlands > Peat | place: Sweden: Norrbotten County, Stordalen...
TTGAATCCCGAAAGCATCGCAAACAAGCAACACGCAATTCAAATCGTGGACACCCTAAAATCGCCGCAATTATCTGGAAATGAATAGCTTACAAGATAACCGCATCAATTAAACCGGACACCAGTGCTGCGGGATATATAGTGACTACCGTCTATAATCCTGACGGAGAGGTTGGGAGTGTAACAAACCCGCAAGGTGCGGACAGTGTTTATGGAACAAGTTCCAGTTCCGGGGGCACGGACGGAACAAATTACTACTACTATGACCCACTTGGTCGCGTTATTAAGGAAACTGAACAGGATGGCAGCACTCTCTGGTGGTGCTACAACGGAATTCAGGACTCAAATTATCCTCAGCCGACCGGGCTTTGCTCGTCCAACCCCAGCACTACGAATTCTGGCGCCGTATCCTGGATAGATTCGACGGATGAGAATGGGAATCATCATCAGCACGTCAGCAATGCTCTGGGTCAACTCATCGCGGTAATCGAGCCAAATCCACAAACTAATGTGCTCGCGCTCGAAACTGATTATACCTATGATCCAAACGGTAATCTATCGAATGTAAATCAGCACGGAGCTGCGGGAGAGACGGCACGAATCCGTTCCTTCAACTACGATTCGCTATCGCGTCTGCTATGCGCATCGAATCCGGAGACCTCATCGGCATCATGTCCCAATACCGCCACCGGATCTTATCTGTCTGGAACAACCGGATATATGTACGACCTCAACGGCAATCTACAGTCCAAGACCGATGCCCGCGGGATAATCACGAGCTATACATACGATGGGTTAAACCGGGTTTTGTCCAAGAGTTATTCGTCGAACGATCCAAGCGGTGCTCCATCGTCCTGTTATCAGTACGACAGTGCAAGCACATATGGAATCGGTCGGCTTGGCAACCAGTGGACACAGAAGGGGACTTGCTCCTCGTCGCCGGGAGCCGGGGTGCCATCACTTACTTCCATCTCTGCCTATGATGCGATGGGCCGGGTGAAGTCTGAGCAGCAATGTGTATTCTCCAACTGCTCGACGGATTATCCGTCACTGCCTACTTATAACTACGATCTCGCTGGGGATCTGACAAAGTACAGCGATGGTCTCGGGACAAGATACTTTACGAAACAATACGATAAAGCGACCCGTTTGCAAACAATGACCGCAGGCCCGAGTTCGTTCACGCTGTTTTCAGCACAGGGTTACGGTGCGAGTGGCGGCGTAACAAGCGCTTTCTACGGTACGACCACTCCGAATGCTGGGGTATCCCAGTCCCGCACATACGATTCTCGTCTTCGCGTTACTGGTGAGACGGATGGGCAGAACTGATGAGACGGATCAGTAAATGGCTGCATCACCGATTGAGCAACCTTGTTGATACAGAGCGGTCCGGACGAAAGGGCAACGCAATGATGACCAGAAAATTGCACCATACCTTAGTATCGACACTTTTTGGATTCGTGCTGACGATGTGCGCACTGTTGCATCCGGCAATGGGTCAGGCGGCTCCAGCTCAGGGCCAGTCGACTCCAACTCAGCAACAGCAGTCTTCCAGCAAGCCATCTCAGATCAGGCCTGTATCCCTGGCACATCTCTATTGGCATTTCTTGGTCTTTCAAAATCATTTGGATACAAAGGCCGCAGATCTGGGTGCCCACGGGAAAAACGGCAGATTGATGCACAACCACTTGCAAAAGAAGCTGGGATTCTCCGACGCTGATTATGCGGCAATACGCACTTCCTCAGTCCGATTGACAGCCAAGGTGAAGGTCCTGGATGCAAAGGCTACAGCGATTCAGAAAGCTGGCGCATCTTCGTCGAGCCACGATCAACTGAAGGCGTTGACTGTCCAACGGGAGGCGGACATCAATTCCGAGATTGCCTACCTGAAGCAGAACTTGCCGCCAGATAAGATAAAAGCGTTTGAAGCTTTCTTGACTCAGCTCTTTTCTCCGACGAATGCTGTGTTCCGGCCATCGCTTCCCGTTGGGAAACCGGCTCCTACGGCGGTGCAGAAATGACTAACCTACAGCAATTCCTTCGCCTACGGACATCGATGATCCTGTTCGTCATCGCTGCTGGATTGATATCAAGTCCTACCCTCGCGCACGCCCAATATAATCAAGCCGATCAAAGTCAGTGCTACTCACAGACAGTCGACTATGAAGATGATGGCTATGACGGAGGGTCTTCTAATGACGTGGAGCAATCTGCTTGTTTATATTACGATAATCAAACCGGTTTCGATTCGTGGGTAGAGACTGACAACGACTACTATGACAGTTTTTACTCTGAGTATGGGTATGACAACCAAATTACGTTTGGAGTAGGCGCGGAAGCACAAATTTATCATTGGGATAGCAACTACGATAACATCGTAATAGCCGATTCCGGTATGAATTACGGGGAACCGTCCGCCTATGCAGAAGCTAGTTCTACTGCACAGCCTCTACCTACTTACTATATACTACAAAGCTACTACTCTGAAGAGGATCAGTATAATAATTGGAGCGGCGCATCAGGCGGCATGTCGATTGAAATGGATCTTCAGCCCGTACCGAACCTAACCGTCAGTACATCGGGGACGCCATCTGACGTCAATCAGCCAGTCACTTTCACGGCGATCCTCCCCTTTGACGCAACCGGCGAGAACGTGAACTTTTTTACCAACGGATGGTATATCGGATCAGGGACCTTCAGCGGTAGTATAGCTACGGTCACCACTAGTGCGTTGTCTATAGGCACATACCCGATTACCGCCAATTATTATGGAGACTCAAATTACGGCGCGGCTACGTCCAGCATCACCCAGATCGTCGTCCTCAGCGGGGCGCCGCCGACATTGGGCCTAACCACATCCGGTACACCATCTACAGCCGGTCAACCGGTGACCTTTACTGCAATTATATCCCCTAGCGGCCCTACCGGAACGGTGACCTTTTCAGTCGATGGAACAGTGATTGGCTCCGGGACAATCGACGGCAATTCCGCTACGTTCACCACAACTGCATTGGCGACGGGTACGCATTTGATTACCGCTTCTTATGGTATAAATATACTTGACAACTCACCACAATTATGGCATGATTGAAGCATGGAACCGACCACACTTCAAGAAGCCGTCCTCTACTTCGCAAGCCCGGAAAACTGCCGTGAGTACCTTGTCGCTCACCGTTGGCTCGATGGCGTGGCCTGCCCCCAATGCGGGAGCAAGAAGGTACTCTTTCAACCGAAGTATAACCGCTGGCAGTGTGGCAGCAAGCACGATCTCCGCCAGTTCACAGCCAAGACGGGCACGATCTTTGAGGATTCCCCGCTGGGCCTGGACAAATGGCTCATGGCGATGTGGATGGTTGTGAATTGCAAAAACGGTGTCAGTTCCTACGAGATTCACAAGGCTGTGGGCGTAACTCAGAAATCAGCCTGGTTTATGGATCACCGCATCCGCGAGGCGTTGGGTATGACATCGAAGAACAAACTCTCTGGCGAAGTGGAGGCCGACGAGACTTTCATCGGGGGCAAGGCCCGGAACATGCACAAGAAAGCGCATGAGCGGCGGATCACCGGATCGGGGCCGAAGGACAAGGTTGCGGTCATGGGGATATTGGAGCGGGGCGGACAGGTTCGCACCATCGTGGTTCCGAATCGGAAGAAGACCGTCCTGCAAGGAGAGGTTCGCAAACATGTTGAAGCCGGTTCCGCCCTGTATACGGACTTCCTGCTCTCTTACGAGGGCCTGGACAGCGACTATGTCCATCAGGTCGTAGACCATGCTGTCGAGTACGTCAACGGGCGAGTCCATACGAACGGCTTGGAGAACTTCTGGTCGCTGTTGAAGCGCACCATCAACGGAACGTATGTCAGCATCGAACCGTTCCACCTGTTCCGGTATCTGGATGAGCAGACGTTCCGCTACACCCACCGCAAACTCACTGATGGAGAACGGTTTAGCTTGGCTGTACATGGTGTCGTCGGCAAGCGGCTCACATACCAAGGCTTGACCGGCAAAGCAGCCGCCGTACCGTTCTAAACGGCGGGGACGTTGCCCATCTCCTGTTGAACTCGTACGAGGAACTCATCGAAATGGCGTAATCACTGGGCTAATGGTGGTATCTCCAACTTGAACCCTTCCTTGGCGGTTACGGTTGCAACATGAATACGACCGTCAATAGAGTTACAGAAAGGATCAATCTCACGAGCCGGAGCAGATGAACATGCCAGGATATATTCCCGCGCTGCTGCGATCCCATCTAGGAGAGAAGCATCCTCTTTCCGAAGTACGGCCAACAGCTCTTTGCTGCGGAACTGCGCAAACCGAGGGTCTTCTCCTGTCAGGAGCAAATCCTGAACTGTTTTAGACCCATGGAAGAAGAATTCGGTCCTGCCTGTAGGGATGCGTGCAAGAGCCTCTAGCGTTACGCGAGGCCCGTCTTTACCAAAAATCACCCGTGTGAGCGCCACGTAGGGATGATCCCTACAGTAGCCAGCAAAGTGTAGGCAAGTTCCTTTATTCCTCTCCTGATCCGCGAACCATGCGACCAAGTCATCGTCAGAGACAGCACCCCATCGACGACCACGCTCTATTCTCTTATTGATGCGCTTGGCCAGGGCCTGGGTAAAGTGCTTCGCCACTTCGTCAAAATCCGCGCGAGGCGTCGAACGGACTTCATCCGCCACTTCCGTGCATTCCGCAAGGAAGGTGATGGTTAACTCTTTGTCTTCGTTTGAAAACTGTGAGTTGCCCAACCCGCTGATACCCACACCCGCCTTTACAAACGGGCACACCAGACCGAACACCTTCTGAGCAGCCGGAGCATCCGGAGCAGCCCCAGTTGCGTATCCATCGGCTGCAATCACGAAACCCGATGGCGTATGAATTCGGACAATGGATGTTGGCATAGACTCCCAGTATACAAAGGGCACATCCTGGGGGGGCATCACTGGATCGCCGAGTATCTTATAGGCCATGTAGTCTCCTCACCCTATGTTCAGTAGTCCGAATCATGGAAGGAGACTGCATGGACTTCTTTCTTGGTGACAACGGGCATAAAAGCCTCCTAAACTGGATGCCGAAGTCGGTGTGCCGAGTTTAGCCATAACTCCAAAGGAGAAGCGTGGAAACTCTTTGTAGCGCCTGTCAGTACCCCAATCGTTCCGGGGAGCTTTTCTGTTCTCACTGTGGCAAACGCCTATTCGACGAGGACGGGAGCGAACGAACCATAGACACCAAGACCGCTAGTTCGGAACCGGGGCCACCCGTGTCCAGGGGGAGCGGAACATCCAGGCCGTTAGTGATCGGGATCGTCGTGATCGGGATCGTCGTGATCGGTGCAGTAGGCTTGGCAGTAGCAATAGGCATGTCCATGCATGAGAGTCCGAGCAACGGAGCCGGAACCGTACCCGAGCGGGCATCCCAGACAACAGTAGCGACCCCGAAGACGATCAAACCCACTCCGGAGGCCTTGATCGGGCTTCCAGTCCATCACAATTCCTACTCATACAGGGGTATTGAGCTAGGCGAAGCTCAAGCCAAAGTAATGGCAAGGCTTAAGGAATTTGGCTATCTCACATGGGAAAACAACGGGCTCAATAGATACACGGCGAATGAGAACCCAGAGGCAGGCATCTCTAGAATGAACGTACTCATCAAAAATGGCCGGTTGGATGAATTGATGTTTAACTTTGATCCCTCATACATTAACGATTATCTAAATGCAGTGACCATGACCTACGGACCTCTTACATACTCACGCCCCGCGGCGGTCGGACATGGGACTATGACGATTTGGAAGACCCGCGCGGTTGAACCGTGTGATGCCATCGGTGTAACTGATGACACTGATCCCGACGATGCTACACATACCGGGGGTTTTGGCCTTGCACATCTCGACTCTTCCGATATTGATTTGCGTGTGACGGTGAATCTTTGCTCTCATTAGGGAAATAACATACTTGGCAACTCCACAGCCTAATTGTCGAGGTATGCGGCTACCTTCCGCATGAGCCGCGCCGGGTTCGCTAGCTCGCACTCCCAAACTACCAGATTGCTCCACCCGATCCGCCGTAGTTGCCGCCTCACGTCCTTGTCCCGCTCAGCGTTGCGTTGCAACTTCGGCCCCCAATAATCGGCTCTTGACTTCGGCGGTCTGCACTTTGGACAGTTGCGGTGAAGATGCCAGAAACAGCCGTGTACGAATATCGCTTTTGCCCTACTGCTGAATACCAGGTCGGGCCGTCCCGGCAGGTTCTTACCATGCAGCCTGTAGCGATAGCCCATGCCGTGAACCATCCTACGCACGGCCAGTTCGGGCTTGGTATTCTTCGACCGAATCAAAGCCATGCGGACGCTGCGCTCGGCCTTGGTCATCGTATCCATGCGCTATGTGGTCGGCTTGGCTTTCTTCCTTCTCTTAGCTCGTTTGCGTCTGATCTCATTTGCAATGACAGATTCCTTCGAGACTGTGAATATCTGGCGCACTGCGCTGTCAAGCCGTTCCCACGGCGTATTCCCTGCCACATCTGGCGCTGGTTTCATCGTTCCTCCGTGAATAGATGCTCTGACGGCTTCCAATCCTTTGCAAGCCGATCCGCGCGCTTGAGCCATTGTCCGATTCTATCGGCTGGCGCTACTGGAGAACCCCAATACTCCTCGAAAAGATCGCTGGGGAGTTGCGTGGCTGCTTCAATCATCTGCGCTTGGATTGATTGAAGCGAACGCATGAGATAGTTGCCCCCACGTTCCTTTCCAGCCACGCTGCCAGCCGAGAACAGATCGCGGGTCTGCGGACAGAATACGTTGTGGTATTTCAAGAAAAAGAACGCCACATCGTTATATTTGTCCTTCACTCGACTGCCTGAGACGATCTGCGGAAACAACAATGCGCCTTGTGCGCGCAGCTTGATCTTTTCCTTCGCCGTGAGGCTCATGTACAGCTTGACCTCAAGAGGCTTGCCGGGACTGTCCTGATCTTCCAGCCACCATAACCGCTCGCCAGTTTTCAGGCGTCCTCGCGAGTAGTTGCGGACATGCTGCATCTTGCCTTCTGGCGGCAACGTGCAGAAATCGTCATAAGAAATCTCTATTTTCCCCGGCCCGAATAGGGACGAGTCCCGATCCATCTCAAGAACAAACCGTGGCGCGTGTGATATGCGGACATGGGTGATTCTGTCCTCATAGCGCCCCCACATGACAGACGGCATCCCGCCCAGCTTTGCGAATACAACGTAAATCTGTTTCACGGTCGGGTCGCGCATCCCCTCGAATACGCTGTTCCCGACACTGAGCCAAGAGTCCTTTGTAGTTGTCTTGACCTCAATTCCAAACCCGTTAGCGCGAATGTCAGGGAACGCATGTGGGTGAAACGTCGGGTCTATGGCGAGCGCCTTGTCCTTTGCCACGGACTGCATCACGGCGAATACGCGCTTCTCGAACTCTAGCGGCGAGTGGTACTGAGTGCCTGCACGAACATCCTCACCCAGTTGGGTGGTCGCAACATCGAGCAAACCCTCGAACTCTTCCCTTGTCATTGCAGGCTTTCGCTCAGTGCTTTGGCGATGTGCCAGCCCATGATGGGCGGCACCGCGTTCCCCACCTGGCGCTCCGTCTCGCGCAGCTTGGCGTCGAAGATGAATGTATCGGGAAACGACTGAAAACGGGCAGCCTCTCGCATGGAGATGCGTCTTGGCAGCTTGTAGTGATACTGAATGTTGCCGTGGCACTCAGCGCGAATTGTATCGGCGGGACGATCCGCCTTGAGAGTACGGTTTCCCTGCTCAGGGCTGCGCTGTGCGCGACTCCAGATGTGATTGAACTCTTCGCGCTCCGGCATATCCTCCAGATCGCTTACAGCCTCGCTGGAGGTCATCCAATCATCCTTTGACCGGATGGGAACTGGCGGAACAAACGCCTTCACTCCGGGCAGCGTACCGACGATAAATACACGTTGGCGCATCTGCGGAACTCCGTAGTTCGCAGCCAAATACAGATCAACCCGTACCTCATAGCCAAGGGCTTTGAAGTCCGCCATTACCTGTTCCAGAGAATCCTTGTTGTAGTCGAGAAGCAAGCCGCGCACGTTCTCCGCGACGAACGCCTTGGGCTTTAGCCGCCTGACTGCTTCCACCATTGCGCGATACAATCCGCTGCGCACTCCGGCTACGCCCTTGCGCAGACCGTTGATAGAGAGGTCTTGGCAAGGGAATCCGCCGATTACTACGTCTGCGGACTCCGGCAGACTATCGAGCGCCTTCCACACGTCGCCACAATGGATGCGGTCTGCCAGGTTCTTTTTGTAGCTGCGGCAAGCCGCCGGACTGAGATCATTCGCCCACATTACGTTGTAGGGAAGCCGCTCATACTTAGTTCCGAACACGTCGAAGCCGCCCTCGAATCCGAGGTCAAGACCACCACAACCTGAGAACAGCGAGACGACCGACATGGACGCCGGGGCTTTGCTACGTTGTCCGTTTACCGCGTTGTTGCCGACGTTTTTCAATTAAGGAAGACCCCCGGCTGATTCTTTCCAGTTAGCTGGTCAAGCGTGAGTCGCTTCCCGACAATCTGCCGGACAGCGGCATCGAAACGGTCGCCGTCCCTAAACCCTTCGCGGTGATTGTAACGGAAGGTTTGCTCGTCTAGATAGCGAAAAAGATGGAAGGGTTCTACGCTGATGTACGTGCCAGAAAGCCCTCGCTTTAGCAGCGCCCAGTAGTTTTCCAGCCCGTTCGTGTGAACCTTTCCGTCCACGTATTGCACAGCATGGTCTACGACCTGATGCGCGAAATCTGTTGCCAACCCCTCATAGGAGAGCAGCGCGTCAGTGTATAGCGCGGCCCCGGCTTCGACGTGCTTGCGAACCTCAGATTGCAGGGCCGCTTTCTTCCGGTTCGGTACGACCATGGTGCGAACCTTGCCGCCGCGCTCCAGTATTCCCATCACCGCAGTCTTGTCTTTCGTTCCCGTTCCGGTGATGCGCCGCTTGCGGATAGTTAGATGCATGTTCCGCGCTTTGCCTCCGATGAACGTCTCGTCCGCCTCGACCTCGCCAGAGAGCTTGTCCACCGGACTCATGCCGAGAGCAAACCTAATGCGGTGATCCATGAACCAAGCTGTCTTTTGCGTCACTCCGATGGTGCGGTGAACCTCATACGAACTGATTCCGTTCTTGCAGTTCACAACCTGCCACATCGCCGCCAGCCACTTGTCCAGACCGATAGCTGAATCCTCGAATATGGTTCCCGTCTTCAGCGTGAACTGGCGACGGTCATGGTGACCAGCGCATTGCCACCTGTTATGCTTCGCCTGGAACTTGACGCTCTTGCTTTCGCATCGAGGGCAGGTGACGCCATCCGGCCAACGGCGGGCGACTAGGTAATCGCGGCAGTTGTCAGGGCTGGAAAAGTAGAGGATTGCTTCCTGTAGAGTGGCGGGTTCTTTGATCGTGTCCATGCTCTAAATCTACGCCTTTGTTTCGGAGTTGTCAAGTATATTATTTCCCTCATTAGCCACATGCCAGGCTATGTAAGCGCCCGCACGATTCTGTCCCGCGTGGTTGAGCACGGATGTACACTGGCGGTCGAGGTGATTGACCCTATGGACGCGATTCAGAAAGAACTTAGTGAGATCAAGAAGCGACTTGACGATTTGGAACATCCACAGCGGGCGGCTCCATCAACAGGAGGAGATTCCGATTACTTTGCTCAAACACGTCAGCTAGAAGCTCTTGTACGGCTGGCGGAAGTTTTGATTGCAGCTTTGAAAGAGCGCGATCCCGACACATACCGCGATATCGCAGGTCGGTATAAGCGGCTTGAAAAGAACGCACGGAACGGAGTATCTTTGGCGACGGAGTGGCTGGTGCCGTTAGAGGACTCATAGCCTCATCAGGAACAGCCACGGATGTTGATTCATTCATAAAGCACCTCACTATCAGAGAGGTAAAGTCCGTTGAACTGACTTCGCCCCCGTTTTCAGCAGCAACACTGTTTGCGCCGGTTTAGGGAAACGAGAGAACCGCCATGAGACCACTGCCCGCTGCACCCCACGTACCCGGCAACACAGACGCAGAGCGGATGAGCAACGCCCTCCGGGCCGTCTTGACGGTCTCCAAGCACGACCTTCTGAAGCGGGAAGCACGGCTAAAGCGCAGACGTGAGCGGGTAAGGGAGAAGCAGCCCTGACTTGTGGCCCTCGCGCGACTGACCACTACCCGTTGTGCGATGAGTTGCCAAGTACATTATTACCCTTCTTATAGCGGAGACTCAAATTACAGCGCGGCTTCGTCAAACACGATCGCACAGGCCGTCACTGCTTGGATTCCGCCGCCAGCCGCTATCTACAGCTACAGCATTCCTACTCCTGCAACGCAGTTCACAGGCTATATGCCAAACGGCAACCTGTTGGGCTACACTGATTCGGTGATGGGCCCATGGAACTTCTATTACGACTCGCTGAACCGGATGACGGGAGCGGAGGCCGGATTGGGGCCGTATCAGGGGTTGCAGATGAGTTGGAGCTACGACAGCTTTGGCAACCGGCTGACTCAGACCGACGGTGGGGGCATGAACATCTGGACCCAGTCTGGCAATGACACCAACGGGAACCCGCACAACCAGGTGACCGGCACCAACGCTCGTGGCGTCTCATGGACGCCGGATTACGATGCGGCGGGCAACATGCTCGACGACGGGGCCAACCAGTATCTCTACGACGCGGACGGCCACGTCTGCGCGGTGCGGAACCTGACCTACGGCGGCATGACCGGCTACCTCTACAACGCGTCGGGCACGCGCGTGGCCAAGGGAACGATCACGAGTTTGAGTTGCGATCCCACAAGCAACGGGTTTACCACCTCGGGCAGCCCCTACACGCAGTACATCCTGGGGCCAAATGGGGAACAGATGACGGAGATGGCGGTCAGCGGCGGCACGTCCACCTGGCTGCATACCAATGCCTACGCGGGCGGCGCCATCGCCACCTACCTCAACGACAACGTCAGCCCGCACTTCCGCTTTGCCGACTGGCTGGGCACCATGCGCGCGCAGACCGACAGCGCCGGCAATCTGGAGTTGACCTGCCAGAGCCTGCCCTTCGGCGATACCTCAGCGCAATGCACCCCCGCCACAGAGCAGTTCTACACCGGGCAGGAACGCGACCAGGAGTCCGGCAACGATTACTTCCAGGCTAGGTATTTTGGGTCGAGCATGGGCCGATTCTTATCGCCTGATCCATTAGCCGGTAACCGACTCAACCCTCAATCACTGAACCGCTACGTGTACGCGCTGAACAACCCGCTCAGATTCACCGATCCAACGGGGATGTACGTCTGCGAAGACAGCCAGAACTGTGATTCTGATAACGACAAGAAATTTGCTATGGGTCTAATCAATGCCGAAGGTGCAGCATTCGAACTTACGATAAAGTATGGTCTGGGTTCAAACGAAGCTGAGAATGCACACCGTGCTGTAGATGCCTACGGAAAGGAAGGCGTAGAGAACGGAGTCAACGTGCGGTTTGACAGCAAAATAGAATCCGGAACTGGAGTTACCGATGTTAGCGGGGTTGCCAATGGTCGAAATGACGCCGATAATGATAACCCAAACAAGCAGAATATCAATGTAACGTTCAATCCGGATGCTGCTGGAGATTCAAGTCTTATTGCTCACGAAGGATCACACGTTGCAGACGGTGAAGCATGGGTCGCGTCAGGTTTCTTAGCAAGCGCAGATCCAACGATATATCGAACCGAAGTGGATGCATATCATGTCCAGTTTGACATCATTGAAGCTGAATTAGGAAATAATGGCTTTGGAAGCATAGGTGGAGTGGGGTTCACTTCTAGAGAATCCTTTCGGGAATTCATGCCCGATCTGTGGGGTTTGCTCAAGGGAAAACCTTATAATTTGTCGCCAACAGACAAAACGCCAGCGTTTACGAAAGGGAGTGTGGTTCCATATTGAGTAAACTACGACACTTCAACATAATAATATTATTCTCCGCAGCAGTTGTACTTGCTCAAGGCGACAGAGTGAGGAAGCCTCAGCCTAAGGACACGCTTCGCTTAAACCACTCCCTTCCGTATGTCTATCTGGAGGTAGATCATATTGGGCCAAGAAAGCCATACAGCATTGACGAGTCAAATGTCGGTATTTTCCTGCGACTGCATAATAATTGTACAGTGCCTATCATCATAGATACATTCGTACGCGAAGGCAATAATATTGGCGTCTTCCACAATGTTGTCGCAAATTCGCCCCTAGTTGGTGAACCGGGTGGGTCAATCATAGAACTTCCAAAAGAACTCCCAGAGATGTCTCACATGGATCTATCCTCAATATTTGGAGCTTCTGCAAAAGCGCCTCAAAAATCTGTATCGTCGCCAGCAGAAAATTCTGTCCCTACGCCGGTTCAGAGTGCGGTGTCAGCTCCGATGCCTGCTGGATACCGGTTCCTATATAGTTTGTCTAAGACGCTGCGACCTGGCCAAAGTATTTATTTCAGTCTCCCATTAAACCATGTTTCGGAGAAATGGCACATTGAAATTCCCTTTCGTTTTGATTTGAGGGTCAGCACGCCGATACGGAGCCCGTACAACTTCGTCGCTTTCTATGAGGAAGACATCAATCTGCCAGCAGTACATCGTCTCGGGAGCACAGAATCCGATGCACCCAAACCGACCTCTACTGGGAACACAATTCCTCACGAGCCGGGGCATCTAGAAGAAAGCCCGGCGCACTGAGGGCGGGTGGTCCAAGTCTGAAATGAGTCACGAAATCGGGTTGTGGCTCGCCAAAATTCCATCCGGGGGCAAAACGGGCCTGATGAACAAACTCAGAGCCTGGCTTTGCAGTAATTTTCGATTGGAGAAGGGGTGATCGGCTACGACTCGCTGAACCGGATAACGGGCGCGGAGGCCGGTTTAGGGCCGTATCAGGGATTGCAGATGAGTTGGAGCTACGACAGCTTTGGCAACCGGCTGACTCAGACCGGCAATGGGGGCATGAACATCTGGACCCAGTCTGGCAATGACGCCAATGGGAACCCGCACAACCAGGTGACCGGGACCAACGCTCGTGGCGTCTCGTGGACGCCGGATTACGATGCGGCGGGCAACATGCTCGACGACGGGGCCAACCAGTACCTCTACGACGCGGACGGCCACGTCTGCGCGGTGCGGAACCTGACCTACGGCGGCATGACCGGCTACCTCTACAACGCGTCGGGGCAGCGCGTGGCCAAGGGGACGATCACAAGTTTGAGTTGCGACACGACGGCCAATGGCTTTACACTAACCAACCAGTACATCCTGGGGCCAAATGGGGAACAGATGACAGAGATGGCGGTCAGCGGCGGCACGTCCACCTGGCTGCATACCAATGCCTACGCGAACGGCGTGATCGCCACCTACCTGAACGACGACGTCAGCCCTCATTTCCGGTTTACCGACTGGCTTGGCACCACGCGCGCGCAGACCGACAACGCCGGCACCTTGGAGTTGACCTGCCAGAACCTGCCCTTCGGCGATACCTCAGCGCAGTGCGCACCCGCCACGGAGCAGTTCTACACCGGCTACGAGAGAGATACGGAGTCCGGTAATGACTACGCCCAAGCCAGATACTACGCCAGCAGCATGGGCCGATTTATCAGCCCAGATGACGCCAGCGACCAGAATCCAAGCAATCCGCAGAGTTGGAACCTTTACAGCTACGTGCGCAACAACCCCGTCATTCATACTGATCCCGATGGACACTCGGTGAACGTTTGCGACACCTACGGGAACTGCAACGTCGTTAGCAATCAGGAATACACGGCAGCCCAGGGAAGCGATCCATACAACAGCGCCCCAACCCTGGACGAGGTCGGAATGTCTGGCAACGGAGCCGGTCAATTCTCATCCGTTTCCATTTTTAGTGACAGCGGAATCGTTGGCAGCGCAACTTATGTCTCCGATGGTCCCACCGACTACTATGCAAATTCGGCTGGGCTGGACAAGACCGTGCCAGCATCGAATGTCGTCACTACTATGTTCGGATACTGGTCGGCGATTTTTGCGCCGATGATGCCGGAATTGCTCTTGGGAACGGTCCCCGAGGTCGGGCTTGGCGTTGGTGGGGTCGGTTTATCTATGCGCTCCACAGGGCCGGGTCCCTCGAACTTGCGAGAGCAGATGGCGATTCAACAGGTCAAAGCAAACCCTCAAGCCGGTGACATGATACCGCTGAAGGGCGGAATGAAAGATCCATATTGGCAAGCAAAAGACGGCTGGGTCAAGATGGAACAGAGCGTAAATACTGGCAGCGGCAAACCCGTAGAAGTGCATTATGTGATGAACACAAGAACCGGCGCAGCAGCCGACTTCAAAATCTCGAAATGAGGCATGATGCAAGTTCTCTGCAATGCAAACAGGGGCACGGCTCTGACCGCGAAGTACTTGGTCGGCAACACGCCCGAGACTGTTTTCCATGTGACCATCGGACGGGAATATCCAGTATTTGCAGTCTCAGTTTATAGGGGCGCCACTTTGCTGCTGTTGTGCGATGATAACGACCGCCCTCATTGGTATCCGATGGACTTGTTTTCAATCACCGATGCGCGCGTGCCAGCAGATTGGTACTGCGCCGCGTACCCTGAAACCGGCGACCATCTTCAGTTGCTTCTGGGGTATGATGTGCTGATTTCGGACGGTGCGCACTACGATGCCTTATTGGAGCGGGAACCGTCGGCCCTCGCTATTTTTCAAGAGAAGGTGAGTCGCGAGGCCGCCCCCGCCGCTCCACATAAGGACGAGTAGTGCTGGCCCTCTGAGGGCGGCCTTGCTGCGTCTGTGCCCATCCTCTGGCATCCGTGCCGTCCCAAAGAAAAGGCCTGCCATGCTTCGCATGGGGTTGAGTATGGACACGTCACCCCAGAATGGGTGCTGCGCAGTAACCTTGGGTTACTGGTAAGCGTATGGTCTGGGCCGTTCTTGTCGGTGGGGGTGTTTCTATGAATTGGGTTGGGAATTAAGTGTCCACATAACCTTATGTGGACACTTATTCAGGACTGCTCGTATGGGCTGGGGATCGATA
>Ga0224555_1003731_pt1 | contig 15054 bp, 9 predicted proteins | sample 714S23034metaG_FD_180687 | JGI IMG/M metagenome (GOLD analysis project Ga0224555, IMG submission 180687) | Peat soil microbial communities from Stordalen Mire, Sweden - 717 S2 30-34 | ecosystem: Environmental > Terrestrial > Soil > Wetlands > Peat | place: Sweden: Norrbotten County, Stordalen...
CGACAACACAAAACCAGGTCAGACCAACAGGTCGACAGGGCGGGAAAGAGTCAGCCCGCCGCCGCCCGAGAACCCAACCCGGCCAATCGGACGCCACCAACCGCCAACCCCACCATCCCACTGAGGGCGGGACCGGTAGCGGGACGCGTCGTCCCTAACACGCGATCGGGGGAGCGTGCCGTTAGGGCTTGATCCAGAGGGAGGCGTGGGCGGGCTGAACGGCGTGGTTGACGCTGTCGAGGAGGTCGCGGCGGATCGTGTCGATGTCGACGGCGTCGCGCAGCCGGGCGCCGAACGCTCCTGCGATCGCCTCTGCGTCGTAGCGGGAGCGGTTGAAGCGGCGGTCGACGAGCTGCTGGACTCGGATGCGTAGTGGGTTGAATAACGTGGCCGCGACAAGCGTCGAGGCGGCGACGCTGATCCGGCTCGAGAGCGGCAGCACGTCGGTCGTGAGGACGACGACGCCGATGAAGGTGCCCGCGAGCAGGGCGGTGAGCACCGCGTACGTGATCGTGCGGCTGAGGATTCGGTCGATGTCGTAGAGGTGGTAGCGCGCGATCGCGACGGCGATCGAGATCGGGAACGCGACGAGACCGACGCTGAGCACCGTCGCGATTTGCTTCCCTACTCCGGTCCCCGGAGCCGCGATGCTCGCGGCGCCGCCGATGAGGCTGAGCAGGGCGCCGCTGGTGAACCATTTGAGCTGGAGGCGCTCGATGTCGCGGGCACGGCGCAGCACCACCAGTTGGCGGCCGAGCCAGGCGAGCGCGCTGAGCGCCGCCACCGGGAAGAACGCGTCCTGCACGTAGCCCCACCAGGCGTTGCCGCCGGTCGGATCGTCGATCGCTACAAGGTCACCGCCCGCGTTCACGTGGACCTGTCCCGTCGCGATTGCGCGCAGAGCGATGCTGAACGCGCCGCCCTGCCAGGCGATGCACAACGCGAGGAACGCCCACAGCCCCCAGCGCCACCTGCGTCCCGGCACGCGGCCTGCGGGAAACAGCAAGATCGAGAGCGCGAAACATACGATCGCCGGCGCCCACGACGGCTGCAACACGACCGCGACCGGGCCGAGCGGGAGCGAGCCGTGGTGGTTGCGGTAGTCGAGCACCGAGTAGTCGCTCGCCAGACCATTCAGTGCAAAGAACAGGCCCGACACCAACAGCAGCCAGCCGATCGCGTTGCGCGGCTGGCGGCGGGCGACAACGACACCGCTCGCGATGAGCGCCAGCGTCATCACCCACGTCGGCAGGACATCAGACGCCGAATCATGCACAGCGATGCTGACGGGGATGTCCGTCACGCCAACGGCAAGCGCAACGGCCGCCAGTGCGAACGGACCGATCGACGCTTCGCGCGTACGAACTCCCGACTCCGTCGGCCGGCTCACGTTGCAACCGTAACGGCACAGCGTTCCGGCAACGTTACGACCGAGAAGCCCGGGCGTGCCGCGCGTTGTACCACTGCGCGCGAATATCGACGGCGCGGCGCCTAACACGCCATCTGGGCGGCGCGCTGACTCGCGCGCACCAGTGGCTACAGCCTGCCGTGGATGGTCTTGATGATCTTGCCGTTGGGGCCTGCCAGGTCGTGGTGAGCGCTTCGGTCGCCTGGCGGCCTGCACGCTCGACGCTGACCCACGACCACTGACGTTGCCGGCGATAGCAGTGTCACAGCTCTGACGGAGGCCATCGCCGATCGAACAGTGGTCGTGGTGCGTGCGGCACCGTCAACCGACCCCGTCTCTGTGCGTCATCATCGCCAGCGGATCTCCGAGGATCGCGGGTTTACCTTGATCGAGCTGCTGGTCGTGATCCTGATCGTTGGCGTGCTCGCCGCGATCGCGATACCGGCCTTTGGGGTGTCGCGCGCCAAGGCGGGCGACGCGCCGGCCAAGGAACTCGTCCACACGGCCCAAGTCACGACCGAAACGGCCGCACTGGACGCCAACGGCAGCTACGCCGGCATCACCGCGACGCTGCTGCACCAGTACGAACCGACGATCTCGACGACCAAGACCAATACCGACACTTACCTGAGCACCGTCAAGACCACCGCGACCACCTATACGCTGACCGTGACCTCCGTCCTGACCGGCAACAAGTTCACGCTTACGCGCAGTGCGAACGCCACGGTCGCCCGCTCATGCACCATCCCGAGCAAGACGAGCACGCACGGAGGATGCGAGAACGTGAGCGGCACGAAAGGAACCTGGTAGACACCGCGGCTTGCCCTGCGGACAAGCCGTCACCGGCTCCCCGTCCGAGCGCAGCACGTCAGCCGCTCGTCGAGCCTAGCCGCGCAAACTCGTAGGATCTAAAGACGATGAGCGGTGGCTTCCCTGCGCGAGCCACGACGGCGAACACGACTGGCGAGGCGCGAGGAGCCCGCGGTCGTCCACGATTTGCACGCGTTCTCGAGGAAGACCCCGCACTTGGCGAAGGTCTCGATGCAGCGCAGCTCGCCAGCGCGGCCGAGGTTGCGCGCGCCGCGGTGATCCAGCTCTCGCCTGGCGAGTGGCAACCGGAAACATGGCCGACGGCGGTTCGCAACGGATTCGGATTGCTCGTGCTCGACGGCCTGCTGCTACGGCGCGTAAGGCTCGGCGACCGCGTGGGCGTCGAGCTGCTCTCAACCGGCGATTTGCTGAGGCCGTGGCAGCGCGAAGACGCCGTTTCCTCGGTCCCGCGCCACCTCGGCTGGCAGGTGCTCGAACCGTGCCGCCTCGCGGTACTCGACATCGACTTCGCGCAGCGAACCAACGCGTTCCCGCAGATCCCCGCAGCGCTCATCGCCCGCGCAATCAGCCGCTCACGCCATTTCGCAGTGAACATGGCGATCGTCCAACAGCCAAAGGTCGAGGCGCGGTTGCACATGCTCCTCTGGCACCTCGCCGACCGCTGGGGCACCGTCACCCGGGACGGCGTGTTCCTGCCGGTCAGGCTCACGCAGACGGTCCTCGCCGCACTCGTCGCAGCACAACGCCCCACCGTCAGCAGCGCGCTCGCGACACTCGAGCGAGACCACCGAGTCACCCGAACGAACCGCGGCTGGCTCCTGCACGGCGCGCCACCGGGAGAGCTACAACTCGCACCCGAAACGCACACCCGTCCGCCGCAGAACTCGTGAGGCCCAACGCGACTCAACCGACTCGATCCACTCAGTCAGGCGCCGGCTGCCCCGTCGGTTCGCAGGAATCAGTGGAGCGGCGTTCATCGGACGGCTCCCGGGTGGCGCGCCTGGTGTCGTCCGAGCATCAGGCGGGGCGTAGTGGCGACGCTCGCATTCGGCTTGGGCGTCGTTGGTTGCGGAACGGGCGATGGTGAGCCGCGTGCAGCCGCGGTGAGGTTAGTTGAGGTGCTGGACGTCGATGATCGCGCGTGGTGCTGGTTCCCGCCCGGTTTGCTCGGTGAATTTCTCGCATGCCTTGACGGTGGCGTCGGGTTCTGATTCGGCTTCCAGCACGTAGCGAAAAGCCTCGGGGCGGGTTGCCTCGTCGATGTTCATCTCCGTGATCACCACGCGGTATCTCATCCGGCGAGATTTCATCCGGCGAGATTATCCGACCGCTCGCCGGCGAGCACGAGGCGTTGTGCCGGTCCGTCAAGTCGATCGCGATCGGACCGCACGTCGTCGTTTACCGACCCTGATCGTGGTCTCGCGCGGCGTGTGCGCGCGAAGCGCGGGTCTCGTGGTTGGCCGTGATAAGGGACGGCTTGGGAGTGCGTCCCGGCATGATGGAAGTCGTGAGGCTGCTGATCGCTCGTAGCTGCCCCGTCATGAGCGGGGGTCGTCGCTGTGTCGCAACCGCCGTGGGGCTGGTTGGTGGCCGGTTTGGCTGACCGGCCGGCTGACGACGCTGCGGCTCGCGCGGCAACAGCCGCGGCGGGGATCGGCGTGCGTGCGCGGCGGACGGTTGTCGCTCGGGCGTGGCGGGCGCGGCTTGAGCGCTCGGTCGCGCGTGGTGGTGGCGGGTTGATGGTGTTGGCGTTGTTGACGGGTGCGGGTGCGGGCGCGGGTGCGGTTGCGTTCCGTTACATGATCGAAGGGTTCACGCTGCTGTTCACGGGGCATGGCGATTACAGCCTGGCGGGTCATGCGGGCAACCCGTGGCTGGGTGTGGGCAGTTGGTTTGTGATCGGTGCTCCGGTGGTTGGCGGGTTGATCTACGGACCGCTAGTGAGCCGCTTCGCGCCGGAGGCGCGCGGGCACGGTGTGCCGGAGGTGATGTATGCGGTCAACCGGCTGGGTGGCCGGATGCGCCCGCAGGTGCCGATCGTGAAATCGCTGGCGTCGGCGTTGTGTATCGGCTCGGGCGGTTCGGTTGGGCGTGAGGGCCCGATCGTGCAGATCGGCTCGGCGCTCGGCTCGGTGACCGGCCAGTTGTTGCGAGTGTCAGAGTCGCAGCTTCGACTGCTCGTTGCGTGCGGCGCGGCGGGCGGGATAGCGGCGACGTTCAACGCGCCGATCGCCGGTGTGTTCTTCGCGCTGGAGTTGATCTTGCGGAACTTCGAGACGCGGTCTTTCGGCCTGGTCGTGCTCAGCTCGGTCACCGCGGACGCGGTCGGCCGCGCTGCGTTCGGCAGCCACCCGTTCCTCACGCTGCCCGGGTTCAGCTTCAGCTCACCGCTGGAGCTGGTGCTCTACGCGGGTCTCGGTGTGCTCGCGAGCGGCGTCGGCCTGGGATTTGTCCGGGTGCTCTACAGCGGTGAGGACGTTGCCGACCGGTTGTGGCACGGACCAGAGTGGTTGCGGCCCGCTGTCGGCGGCGTGCTGCTTGGCCTGTTGCTGCTCGCGGTACCGCAGATGTACGGGGTGGGCTACCCGGTCCTTGAGCACGCCGTCGCCGGCCATTACGTGATCGCCGTGCTACTCGGGCTGCTTGCCGCCAAGGTCCTGGCGACGAGCCTGACGATGTGGATCGGCGGCTCGGGCGGCGTGTTCGCCCCGTCGCTTTTCATGGGCGCGATGCTCGGCAGCGCCTACGGCGCGATCGCGCACGACGCGCTGCCGCACCTCGCCCACAACGCCGGTGCCTACGGCCTCGTCGGAATGGGCGCCGTGTTCGCCGCCGCCGCGCGCGCACCGATCACCGCGGTGCTGATCATCTTCGAGCTGACCGGCGACTACCGCGTGATCCTGCCGCTGATGATCGCGGTCATCGTCGCGACCGCGCTCGCCAACGCCGCGACGCGCGACACGATCTACACGCTCAAGCTGCGCCGCCGCGGCATCGACATCGACACGCCCGCGGAAGCCGGACTGATGGCACGGATCACAGTCGCCGAGGCACTCGACGAGCTACCGGCACCGCTCGCGCCCGACCAGCCGCTGCGCGAGATCATCGACCGCTTCGCAGCCGACCGCGCAAGTGCGCTACCGGTGATCGACAAGGACGGCACGCTGCTCGGAGTCGTCTCCGCCGGTGACGTCGAGCAAGCAGCCGCCGGCAGCACGCCCACCAGGACCGCGCGGGCGCTCGTTCACGAGACCCCCGAGCTGCGCGTCGACCAATCACTCGAAGAGGCCGTCTGGCGGCTCGGGGCGAGCGACGACGAGGGCCTCCCCGTGCTCGACGAAAAGGGTGAGCACGTCGTCGGCTGGCTAACACACCGACGCCTGCTCGACGCGTACCGCAAGCACCTCACCGAACGCGGCGGCGACCCCTAAACGAGACCGCCGACGTAACAGGCCCTCGCCCATCGGACTTGTTCCGCGCGGGTTGTCAGGTCAGCCAGGGGTGGCGGTGTCGGTACCTGACGCTCGGAGTACAGTTGCTAGCGAAGGGCATTTGCGCGAGGTCGGCTCACCGCGTGTGAGCGGGCAACACGCCTTGACTTTCCGAGATTTCTGTTTCGTGATCCCGGAGGTCACCATGCTTCGCTCGCTCGTTGTGCTGGGTTCGCGCTCTAGCCCAATCGCCTGTTTGTTGCTCCGGTTTCGACTGAGCACCGGCGTGCGGTGCAGCGGCATGAGCCGGCCTCCAGCTGGGGCGCGCGCCCGCGAACGATGGCGGCGCGCTGCCGTGTCGGTATTGGGGAGCGCGCTGGTAGCGATGGCAAGGACCGCCAGCCGGTCGACGTTGCTTGGCTCGATGAGCCAGCAATGTGCGCATCACGCTCGCCGCCCGGTCGTGATCGTGCCTACCGGCGGGTCCTCGGCGAGCGCGCGCATGGTCGCGGCGAGCGAGTCCGTTGCTTGAGCGCGGGCTGGAGCCCAAGCAGTTGCCGGTGGACCTGCCGAGTGCACCGAGTCGGGACCATCTGTCCCCGGACTTGCTCGCGCATGTCGATCGCTATTGGCGTGCGGCGAACTATCTGTCGGTCGGGCAGATCTATCTGTATGACAACCCGTTGCTGAGGGAGCCGTTGAAGCTTTCGCATGTGAAGCCGCTGGTTGTCGGGCATTGGGGTACGACGCCGGGCCAGAACTTCATCTACGTGCACCTCAACCGCGTGATCGGCGAGCGCCAGCTCGACATGTTCTATGTCGCCGGCCCAGGGCATGGCGGCCCGGCGCTCGTCGCGAACACCTACCTTGAGGGCAGCTACAGCGAGATCTATCCGAACGTCAGCCAGGACGAGGCTGGGATGAAGCGGCTGTTCACGCAGTTCTCCTTCCCGGGCGGCATCTCCAGTCACGTCGCGCCGACAACGCCCGGGTCGATTCACGAGGGCGGCGAGCTGGGCTACTCGCTCAGTCACGCTTTCGGGGCTGCTTTCGACAATCCCGAGCTGATCGTGGCGTGCGTGATCGGCGACGGGGAGGCGGAGACCGGTCCGCTGGCGACGGCGTGGCAGTCCAACAAGTTCCTTGACCCGGTCAGCGACGGGGCGGTCCTGCCGATCCTGCACTTGAACGGCTACAAGATCAGCAATCCGACGGTGCTCGACCGCATCGAGCACGACGAGTTGGACCAGTTCATCCGCGGCTGCGGCTGGACACCGCACTTCGTCGAAGGGCACGAGCCGGCCGCGATGCATCAGCTGATGGCCTCGACGTTGGACACGGTGATCGCGGAGATCAAGCGGATTCAACGCGCTGCACGAGAGAACGACGACGCGACGCGGCCGCGCTGGCCGATGATCGTGCTGCGCTCACCGAAGGGCTGGACGGGACCGAAGGTCGTCGACGGACTGCAGGTCGAGGGCACGTTCCGCGCGCACCAGGTGCCGCTGCTGGTCGACGCGCAGCACCCCAAGCATGTCGAGCAGCTCGAAGCATGGATGAGGAGCTACCGGCCGGAGGAGCTGTTCGACGACAACGGCCGCTTGATCGCCGAGCTCGCGGAGCTGGCGCCAAGGGGCTCGCTCCGGATGGGCGCTAATGCCCACGCCAACGGTGGGCTGCTGCTGAGCGACCTGCGCCTCCCGGACTTCCACGCTCACGCGGTGGATGTGCCCGCGCCGGGCGCGGTCGATGGTCAGGACACGCTCGTGCTTGGGAGCTTCCTGCGTGATGTCGTCACGCTCAACGAAGAGCGGCGCAACTTCCGTCTGTTCGGTCCTGATGAGACGCTCTCGAACCTGCTGGGAGCTGTCTTCGAGGTGACCTCGCGCCAGTGGGAAGGGCGAGTCGAGCCGAACGACGAGTTCCTCGCCCCAGACGGCCGGGTGCTGGATTCGATGCTAAGTGAGCACCAGTGCCAGGGCTGGCTCGAGGGCTACCTGCTGACCGGCCGGCACGGGCTGTTCAACTGCTACGAGGCGTTCATCCACATCGTCGACTCGATGTTCAACCAGCACGCGAAGTGGTTGAAGGTCACCAAGCAGCTCCCGTGGCGGGCGCCGATCGCGTCGCTGAACTACCTGCTCGCCTCGCACGTCTGGCAGCAGGATCACAACGGCTTCACCCATCAGGACCCCGGCTTTCTCGACCATGTCGTCAACAAGAAGGCCGACATCGTCCGGGTGTACCTGCCGCCGGACGCGAACTGCCTGCTGTCGGTCGCCAACCACTGCCTGAACACCCGCGACTACGTGAACGTGATCGTCGCCGGCAAGCACCCGATGCCGCAATGGCTGACGATCGACGAGGCGGTCGTGCACTGCACCGAGGGCATCGGCATCTGGCCATGGGCCAGCAACGATCAAGGCGGCGAGCCGGATGTCGTGATGGCGTGCTGTGGCGACACGCCGACACTCGAGATCCTGGCCGCCACGTCGATCCTGCGCGACGAGCTGCCTGCGCTGAAGATCAGGGTTATCAACGTCGTTGATCTGATGAGGCTGCAGTCCGCCAGCGAGCATCCGCACGGGCTCAGCGACAGCGACTACGACTCGCTGTTCACCAAGGACAAGCACATCATCTTCGCCTTCCACGGCTACCCGTCGCTGATCCACCGCCTGACCTACCGCCGTGAAAACCGTGACCTGCACGTGCGCGGATACAACGAGGAGGGAACGATCACGACGGCGTTCGACATGCGCGTACAAAACAAGCTCGACCGCTTCCATCTCGTCCAAGACGTGGTCGATCGCATCTCCGGGCTGGGTGCGGCCGGCAGCTACCTCAAGCAGACGATGCAGGACAAGCTGATCGAACACGAGCAGTACATCGACAGGCACGGCCAGGACATGCCGGAGATCCGCAACTGGAAATGGGGCCAGAGCAAATGACGGGCCGCCAGGAGTACAGCGCCGTCGCGGAGAGGACGACGGCAGCATGAGCACGACAAGGAGCAAGAAGACCGCCGCCGGCGGGCGCCGTCGTGGCGGCGCGCGAACCCACGGCCACGCACCTCCGGTTCCTGGCGCGGGCGGAGGATCGCCTCCCGAGGCGAGCAAGGATCTGAAGGAGCTGCCGCTCGCGGACGTTGAGAAGCAGCTTGATTCGTCACCCGACGGACTGACCGCCGTCGAGGCGAAGCAGCGCCTGGCGCGGTGTGGGCCGAACGAGATCGAGGAGCAGACGTCGAATCCGTTGCTGGCGCTGCTCGCCTACTTCTGGGGGCCGATCCCGTGGATGATCGAAGTAGCGGTGATTCTCTCGGCCGCGCTTGCGCATTGGGCGGACTTCTTCATCATCCTGCTCCTGCTGGTGGCCAATGCCGCGGTCGGGTTTTCTGAGGAGCATCAGGCGGGCAAGGCGATCGCCGCGCTGAAGGCGCAGTTGGCGATCAAGGCGCGGGTCTTGCGCGACGGGAAATGGAGCACCCCGCCGGCGGGCGAGCTGGTGCCGGGGGATGTGATCCGGATGCGGATGGGCGACATCGTCCCGGCGGACGCGCGGTTGCTTGCGGGCGACCCGGTCGAGGTGGATCAGTCCGCGTTGACCGGCGAGTCGCTGCCGGCCGAGAAGAAGTCCGGCGACGCGGTGTTCTCCGGTTCGATCATCCGCCAGGGCGAGATCGGCGCGCTCGTCTACGCCACCGGATCGAGCACCTACTTCGGCAAGACCGCTCAGCTCGTTCAGGACGCGCACAGTGTCAGCCACTTCCAGCGTGCGGTGCTGAAGATCGGCACGTATCTGATCCTGCTCGCGCTGGCTCTTGTTGCGTTGATCATCGCTATCTCGCTGTTGCGCGGCGACCCCCTGTTGACCACGCTGCAGTTCGCGCTGGTGCTGACGGTCGCAGCGATCCCGGTCGCGATGCCGACGGTGCTGTCGGTAACGATGGCGGTCGGCGCGCGCCTGCTCGCCAAGAAGAACGCGATCGTCAGCCGGCTCGTCGCGATCGAAGAGCTCGCCGGCGTTGACGTGCTGTGCTCGGACAAGACCGGCACGCTGACCCAGAACAAGCTCACGCTCGGCGAGCCATTCGCCGTCAAGGGCGTCACGGCCGACGAGGTGATCCTCAACGCCGCGTTGGCGTCGCGCGCCGACGACGACGACACGATCGACCTCGCGATCCTCCACGGACTCAAAGACCCCAAGGCGCTGCACGGCTACAAGGTGGGCCGCTTCCAGCCATTTGACCCCGTCCACAAACGCACCGAGGCAACCGTCACGGCGAAAGGCCACACGGCCTTCAAGGTCACAAAAGGCGCGCCGCAGGTCATCCTCGCGCTCGCCGCCACCACCGGCGCTGCAAAGGCCAGCGCCAACAGTGCCGTCAACGAATTCGCGGCGCGCGGCTTTCGGTCGTTGGGTGTGGCCCGCGCCGAGGGGAACGGCTCGTGGAAGCTGGTCGGCGTTCTGTCCCTGTTTGACCCGCCACGAACGGACGCGAAGGCAACGATCGCGACCGCGCAACAGTTGGGTGTCGAGATCAAGATGGTCACCGGCGACGCGCTTGCGATCGCGCAGGAAACAGCCAAGAAGCTCGGGCTGGGTAGCGACATTCTCGACGCCGGCGACCTCGGCGACTCAAAGCGTCAAGAGACGAGGGCGGTCGCCGCATCGATCGAGCATGCCGACGGCTTCGCGCAGGTCTTCCCCGAGCACAAGTTTCACATCGTCGACGTCCTCCAGAAGGAAGGACACATCGTCGGGATGACCGGCGACGGCGTCAACGACGCTCCAGCGCTCAAGAAGGCCGACTGCGGCATCGCCGTCTCGGGCGCGACCGACGCCGCGCGCGCCGCCGCATCGATCGTCCTGATGACCCCGGGTCTCTCGGTGATCATCGACGCGATCAAAGAGAGCCGCCGGATCGTGCAGCGAATGAACAGCTACGCGATCTACCGCATCGCCGAAACGCTCCGCGTGCTCGGGTTCGTGACGCTCGTGATCCTGGTGTTCAACGTCTTCCCGGTGACCGCGATCATGATCGTCCTGCTCGCGTTGCTCAACGACGGCTCGATCCTCTCGATCGCCTACGACAACGTCCGCTACAAGGACCAGCCCGAAGCGTGGAACATGCGCCTCGTCCTCGGCATCGCGTCGGTACTCGGCTTCGTTGGACCGATCGCCGCGTTCGGCCTGTTCTACCTCGGCGACAAGGTCATCGATCTCAGCCGCCCAGAGCTGCAAACCATGATGTATCTCATGCTCTCCGTGGCCGGCAGCATGACCATCTACCTGACGCGCACGCGCGGCCCGTTCTGGTCGATCCGCCCAGCAAGAAAGCTGATGATCGCCGTGACGGGCGCCCAAATAACCGCCACTGTTATCTCGATCGGCGGGATCTTCGTCACCGCACTGCCGTGGAAATACGCGCTCCTCGTGTGGGGCTACGCGCTCGCATGGTTCCTCCTCAGCGACCGCGTGAAGCTTCTCGCCTACCGTGTACTTGACCCCGTCAAGACCGTGGCGTTGCCGGTCACACAGGCCACCGCACCCGACAGGAGCGACGGTCCCCCGGATATGTCGAGTACTGGCGCGAGCACGATGCACGCCTACCACACGACATCTCGCGAGTACCCGCCAAGCCACCGCGACGTCTACCACACCGACGACGCCTGCCCTTACGGCAAGGAGATCAAAGCATCGCACCGGCAGCATGGGACAGGCGGACGCGAGCTGTGTAGCCAGTGCGCGGCGCAAATAGCATCGCTGCGCGGGTCTGGCTGATCGGGCCCGATTACGTGGCTTGATCGGGCGTCACGGGATCCGGTGCTGCTCCCTTTGGTGCCTGCGCCTCGAGCTCGCTCTTGGCCTTGACCAGTTGCGCGCGTGCGTCGCCATCGATCGTCGGGTAGTGCGGGTCGATGTCGATCAGGGCGTCCACGATCACTGAGGCGGCGGCGATCCGCGCGAACCACTTGCGATCTGCCGGGATCACGTGCCAGGGCGCCCACGGAGTGCTGGTATGGGAGAGCATCTGCGAGAACGCGTGCTGGTATTCGTCCCAGTGCGCGCGCTCGTGGATGTCGTTGGCCGAGAACTTCCAGTTGTGCTCGGGCAGGTCGCAGCGGCGCAGGAAGCGCACCCGCTGTTCCTCTTTGGAGAGGTTGAGGAACAGCTTCACGATCCGCAGACCGTTGTCGACGAGGTAGTGCTCCCAGTCGTTGATCTCGCGGTAGCGCCGCTCCCAGATGCCCTCGCGCTTGGCCTCCGGGGGCATCCTCTGGCGGTCGAGAAGCTCCGGGTGCACGCGGACAACGAGCACCTCCTCATAGTGCGAGCGGTTGAAGATGGCGATCTCGCCTCGCGCCGGCAGATGCTGCTGGAAGCGCCACAAGAAGCTGTGGTTCAGCTCCTCCGCCGAAGGCTCCTTGAAGCTGTGCACAGCAACACCCTGCGGGTTTACCCCGCTCATCACGTGACGGATCGTGCCGTCCTTGCCGGCGGCATCCAGTGCCTGCAGGATGACCAGCACACCGTAGGTGTCCTGGGCGGCGAGACGAGCCTGGTACTCGCTCAGCAACTCGACGCCGTCACGCAGCCGTTTGTCAGCGTGCTTCTTCTTCAACCCGCCCGTAAACGCGGGATCGAAGTCCCGATCGAGCCTCACCGTCGAGCCGTGCCTCACCCGGAACGGCTCGATAAACGTCGCGACCGACCCGTCGTGATCATCAGACATCGCATCCCGCCTTTGTTGGAGTGTCGCAGGGTCCGGCCACCAGCCGGCTGCTCGGGGCTCCCACGCCCCATCAACGGTGACGAGAGTGTCAGCTCGCTCATACCCCTCTAACGTCGAGATGGCGCGTGGGACGCACCGGCCCGCGGCGACGTTGGTCGCACACCCCGACGGCCGCGCTTCACACCGCCGGTCGCCGCTGCCGCAGACACCTGCTCCGAAAGAACCGACGACGTCCTTGGCCAGCCGCCTCCACGCTCCCCCAAAGAACGGACAGCGAGAGCGCGACGACCGGGGCCGCCCGCTACTGCTCGCGCCCAACAGCCCGACTGGGCGAAACCGGAGTCCGGGTCGGCAACGTCACGCTCTCAAGCGCGGCCGTCAGCTCACTTTGACCTTGGTCGTTGCTGTCGTGCCACCGAGCACGGTCGCCTTGGCGGTTTCGTGCAGCGCGTGGCTGGCGACGTGCGCGAGATCGTGCTTTCCGGGGCCGGTGAGCGTGATCGTGACCTCGCCGGTCGCGCCCGTGGCGAGGCTGTAGGAGCCGCTCGCGAGCACGATCGTCTCGGTCTTGGTCTTAGTCTTGTGGTCCTTCTTCACTTTCACGCGCTCGGTCTTTGTGATCTCGGCCTTGCCCGAGCACGCCGCGGTTTCGCAGGTCAGCTCGATCGAGGTGTTCGAGTGTTTGAACTTCAGCTTGGAGGAATCGATCTTGATCGTCGGCGCGAGCACGTTCAGCGACACGACGCCGGTGACACTCACGCCGTCGGCGTCCGTGTCCTTGACCGTCAAGCTCGCAGCCGCAGTGGCTGTCGGCGTGCCGGAGATCGTGCCGCTGCTCGAGAGCGTCAGCCCCGCCGGGAGCGTGCCCGCAACGAGGCTGAACGTTTGTGGCAGCGCGCCGCCACTCACCACGATCGGTTCGGAGTAGGGGTGGTCAACCTCAGCCGACGGCAGCGATTTGCCGATAACCGGGTCGGTCACCGTGGTGAACGTCTCGTCGGTGCCGTAGGTGGTCCCCTGCGAGTTGGTGGCGGCCAGGCGGTAGTGGTAGGTCGTGCCGGGGCTGAGTCCGCTGAGCGGTGCCGACACGCTGGCAGCGCTGTTGGCCGCGCCCGCGCTCGAACTGGGCGTCACGCTCCCGTAGCTTGTGGAGGTGCCGTATTGGAACTGGTAGGTCGTGGCGAGTCCTTCTGGATCGACGGCACCGTTGAGTGCTACACCGGTCTCGGTGACCGCGGTTGCGGCGGCTGTGCTCGCGCTCGGCGCGATCAGGAACTCGTACGCGCCGATGTCGGTATGAGCGCCGACGTCGCGTGTGTTACCGTCGAGATCGAGAGTGCCATTGGCGGAGCTGTCGCTACCAACATCGATCGTCGGCGAGCCAGCCACCTCGTGGAAGTTGTTGGTCGCGACATCGACGAACGACGGCGCCGCAGTCTGGTTCGTCGCGCTGCCGGCGGCCGTCGCGGTTGCGCTACCGCCGAGTTGCACACTCCCGTAGTTGGAGTGGTCGAGTGTCGCCGCAGCGCTGCCTGAGGACTCCTCCACGATGAGGTCGGCGCCCGCTGCGGAGCGAATGATCGAATTGCTGATCGTGACCGCGAGCAATGGTCCGCCCGCGTTGAGCGTGACCGCGGTGGTGCTGCCGTAGATCGTGTCGTTGCGGAGCGTGAAGTCCCACGGGACGCTGCTGCCACCCACCGCGTCGTAAAGGCCGTACTCACCGCTACAAATCGAGTCCGTCAGCGTGGCCCCGTTCAGGAAGGTGCAGGCGGCGGCCGCACCGGACGGCACGTTTGCGATCACGCGGTTGAACGTGCCGGGCCCATCGATCGCCGACTCGTTGCCGGTGTACTCGATATCGACATCGGACACCACGGCGGTGGTGCTGAGCGTGTCGATTCCAGCGTTGCCGCTCACGTTCGAGTGAATCACCGGTCGCGCCTGCGCCGGATCGCCTTCCAGCGTGACGGCGGAAGGCACGTTGATCTGCGACGTGAGCGGCGACCCGATCGTGCCGTACGTCCCACCGTCGCCTTCCAAGATCGTCACGCTCCCCGCGATCAGCGTCGACTCCACGCTCGCCTCCCAGTAGGCCAGCGTGCACGGAGCCGCCTGCGTGCACGCGGTTCCGGATCCCGTCGGGCTCAGGTAGTCCGTGCTCGACGCAAACGCCTGACTCGGCACGACCACGACGGCGACACAGCCGATCGCGGCAGCGCCGGCGGCCCAACGCACTGCCGATCGTCGCCGCATGTCCACCGAGCGACCGAGCCTACACCCATCGAAGCGACTGCGAGCCACGCGATCGCTTCGGGACGAAACAGACGTCCCGCTCGTCGATGTCGAGACGGTCGTTACGCGCGAGGCTGTCGCAAAACTCGGAAGCGGCCACATCTCGCTACACGCTGCCGACTGTCCAGTTGCGCGAACACGAAGCGTCCGATCAGCCTCGCCACGCGCCTGCTTCCGAAGACTTGCGAGAGCGCGGTGAATCCATCGCCCGCTCTCGCTCCCGCCTGAGGCTGTCGGGGAAAGGTGCGGCGATCTCGTTTCGTCGACGCGCGCGAGTAACGGTTTGTGCCGTGCGGGCCGGTCATCCTCGCCCGGGTCAGCCGGTGGCTGCTGCTATCTGGTGGTTGTGGAGC
>Ga0224555_1003734_pt1 | contig 15049 bp, 10 predicted proteins | sample 714S23034metaG_FD_180687 | JGI IMG/M metagenome (GOLD analysis project Ga0224555, IMG submission 180687) | Peat soil microbial communities from Stordalen Mire, Sweden - 717 S2 30-34 | ecosystem: Environmental > Terrestrial > Soil > Wetlands > Peat | place: Sweden: Norrbotten County, Stordalen...
CAATCCTCTCAAGTGTTATGTTTTTTCCTATGCTGTCAAGTATTCTCTGTGAACCCGATTCAATGCCGAGCGCAACCCTGTAACAGCCGGATTTTTTCATTTTTGCGAGCATTTCATAATCGCCGAGATCCACCCTTATGCCGTTGGGGCAGGTCCATCTTGTCTTTATCCCTCTTTTTATAATCCCGTCGCATATTGCATGCACCCTATTAATGTCTGTTGTAAAAGAATCGTCAACAATTGCAACTTCCTTTACATGATACTTTTTTTCAAGCATTTCCCATTCGTCAAGGACGCTTTCCGCGGAACGCGCCCTGAAACGGTTTCCGAATACAGCCTTAAAACAAAATTTGCAGCTGAACGGGCATCCCCGCGATGTGATGATGCTTCCCGCGGGATTTGCGCTTCCCAGAGCCTCCTGTCCCCTGTATGATTTAACCGGCGGAAATAAATGCCTTGCCGGATAAGGAAGCATGTCCAGATTTTGTATTAATGGCCTTACTGCTGTTTTCATCACTTTGCCGTCGCTGCGATAAAGAATTGATTTTACATTTCCCGGTTTGTCAATGTTCGCCAGCAGGTCAACAATGGTTTCTTCGCCTTCACCATACACCACATAATCCATATTATTATTAAGGCTCTCTTCGGGCAGCGCCGTTGCGTGCGGCCCGCCTATAATGGTTATTATTTCCCCGTCATATTTTTTAACAATCGCTGCCAGTTTAAAAGCGCTGTTTACGGTTGGAGTAACCGCGGTAAAACCGACAACCTGAGGCAAGAAATCTTTTATAACAGCTAAAATTTCTTCATCGCTTTTTTTTTCGATTAGAAGGTCCAGAACCTTTACCCGGTATCCTTCCTTTTCAAGAACCGCCGCAATATATCCAATCCCCAGCGGCATAAATGTAACGTCACCGAAATGTTTTTCTTTCGGCGCCGGCCTTACAAGAAGCACCCTGTGGATCCCGGGATTTTTCATTTTGCCCCCGCTTCCTATTTTTTTCTTATTATCGCGCCTTTAAGGTAAAAAGTCTCGGGTATGGCGGTGTTGTATGGATGGTCCTTCGCCTGAAATAGCTGCCCCAGTATTTCAATGCGCATCTTCAGGTTCCTGGCCGCGTCCTTTGCGGATTTTATCAGCTCCGCCATCGAGATGTTGTTCGAGCATGAAAAGGTGAAGAGCACCCCATTGTCCTTTAGCACCTTGAATGCCTTGCGGTGGAGGTCCTTGTAACCCTTTATGCCGCCCGCTTTTTCCGCGCCGGACTTTGAGAAGGGCGGAGGGTCTAATATTATAAGGCCGTATTTTTCGCCGGCGGCCGCGGCTCTTTTTAGTTCATCAAAAACATCGGATTTTATCAGGCAGTAATTTTCAAGGGAATTCAATTCCATGTTTTTCCCCGCGGCCATAATGGCGGCATCGGAAGAATCGACGCCTCTTGCGGATTTTGCGCCGAATTTCAGGGCAAACGCCGAAAAGCTTCCCGTGTAGCAGAAAAGGTCGAATACATCCTCGCCGGCGCAGAAATCCTTCAGCCTTTCCCTGCTGTCGCGCTGGTCAAGGTAAAAACCGGTCTTTGAACCCGATATTGGATTGACCTCGAACTTAAGGCCGTTTTCCTCTATTATAACAGGGCCCGCCTCCCCTTTTATATTGCCCTCAAATCGTTTTAAACCCTCTTTTTCCCTCGCGCCGGAGAGTGATTTTTCATATATTACCCGCGGGTTCAGCGATTTTTCAAGTATTGGAATAATTATTTTTTTAAGGTTTTCCATGCCGAGCGTGTTTATCTGCACCACCATGGTGTCTGCGTACATGTCCACAATGAGCCCCGGCAGAAAATCGGATTCGGAAAATATCATCCTTATCGCGTTTGTTCCTTTTATCTTTTCCCGCCTTTTTATTGCCGCCATTACCTTTGCCCCGAGAAGGTCCGCGATGGAATCCGGGCCGGCATAAATTTCCGCTGGTTCTTTCAGCGTGTCGAGCATCCTCACGGTTATCTTTGAATTTGTATTGGCGTAACCCATACCGGCAAAAAAACCGCCGGATGTTTTCACAAACGCGAGCGAACCGTTGTTGAACGACTCTGGGAACGAGGCTATCTCGTTGTCAAATATCCACGGATGGCCCGACAATATACGCTGTTCTTCTCCGGGTTTAAGGACTATTTCAGGAAGGCTTTTCATCTATTCACTCTCCGCTCCGCTTTAAGCGGATTATTCAACTGTGACGCTCTTTGCCAGGTTCCTCGGCTTGTCCACGTCTATTCCCTTTTTTACGCCTATGTAATAGGCCAGCAGCTGCATCGGGATGGCCGCAAGCAGCGGATAAAAATCCTCCTCGATATCCGGAATATAAAAAATATCATCCGCGAACTTTTTCATGGTTGTATTCGACCTGTTGGTGATGGCGATTATTGTCCCCGAGCGCGCCTTTATTTCCTGTATGTTGCTGATTATTTTTTCATAGAGCGCGTTTTCCGGCGCTATAAAAACATTCGGCGTTTTGTCGTCCACCAGCGCTATGGGGCCGTGCTTCATCTCTCCGGCCGCGTAGCCTTCCGCGTGAATGTAGGAAATTTCCTTTAATTTCAGCGCCCCCTCAAGGGCCATCGGATAATTCACGTTCCTGCCGTAATAAAGGAAATCCCTGAAGCCACAGTATTTTGCCGCTATATTTTCAAGTTTCTGTTTGTCCTTTAAAATAGTTTTTATGAATCCCGGCACCATACGCAGGTTTTTTATGCCGTCTTTCATGAACTTTTCCCCGGCTTCGCCTTTGACGCGCGCCATGTACAGCGCGAACATATACAGCACGGCCAGTTGGGTTATGAATGTCTTTGTCGAGGCCACGCCTATCTCGGGCCCGGCGTGGGTATAGATAACTCCGTCAAGCATCCTGCTCAAAGTCGATCCGACAACATTCACGACCGCTATGGAATACCCGGCCTTTTTCTGTATGCTTTTAAAAGCCTCGATTGTGTCAATCGTCTCGCCGGACTGCGATACGGCAATAAGCAGTGTTTTTTTATCAATAACCGGGCTGCTGTAGCGCATCTCCGATGCCACCTCCACAACGGTGTTCACCCTTGCGTATTTTTCAATGATATATTTGGCCGTATATGCCGCGTGATAGGATGTGCCGCAGGCGATTATCCTTACGCTGTTTATCCCCTTTAATTTTTCCGGGTCTATGTTCTCAAATTTTATCGAGCTGTCGGATATCCTGTCGATTATGGTGTCCTCAAACGCCTGGGGCTGTTCGGAAATTTCCTTGAGCATAAAGTGCGGGAACCCCGATTTTTCGGCCTGCTGGGCGCTCCATTTTATCTCCTTCACCCCGCGTTTTACTTTTTTTCCGGAATTAAATATATCCACTTTTTCCCTGGTTATTACCGCGACATCGCCGTCCTCCAGAAACATCGCTTTTTTTGTATACTTTAAAAATGACGGCACGTCTGATGCCACATAATTTTCACCCCTGCCGAGCCCTATAACCAGCGGCGAGCCCTTCCTGGCCGCAATGATTTTGTCCGGCTCGCCTGAATAAAGTATCACCATCGCGTACATGCCGCGTATGCGTTTGAGCGCAGCGAATGCCGCCTTTACAAAACCCTTTGATATATTTTCCTCTATAAGATGCGCGAATATCTCGGTGTCGGTTTCCGACGCGAATTTGTGTTTTTTCTTTATAAGCTCTTCCTTGAGCTCGAAATAATTTTCTATTATGCCGTTGTGTATGATGGTGATTTCGCCCGTGCAGTCAGTGTGCGGATGCGCGTTTTCCTCGGAGGGTTTTCCGTGGGTCGCCCAGCGGGTATGGCCTATGCCTATGGTTCCGCCCGTCTTTTTCCCCTTTATCTTTGCCTCTAGATTTTCAAGCCTGCCCTGCGCGCGGAAACGCACCAGAGCGCCGCCGTCAATGACTGCTATGCCGGCGGAATCATAACCCCTGTACTCGAGTTTATGAAGCCCGTAAATTATCCTGTCCGTGGCGTTCTCTTCGCCTATATAACCTATTATTCCGCACATTTTTTTCCTCCGCGATATTTCAAAAACTTCCGTCCGGTTTATTTTTTTTGTGAGACTCATTATACAATACGCCGGATAGTTTTGCAAAAGCTAATAAGGGCACATCCTCTGCCCTGGCTTTTTCATCGATGCCGGCCGCTCCAAAAGCGGCTTTAACCTCATCCGCTTCCAGCCCCAGTATCCTTTTGACATTATTGGCCAGCATCTTCCTGCGCTGGTTAAATCCTGCCCTTGTTATTTTAAAAAACAATTCCTCGTCCGGCACGTTAAGTTCCGGGGCCTTTTCAAAATCCATCATTACAAAAGCCGAATCCACGTCCGGCTCGGGAAAAAATGAGCTCCTGTCGATTTTAAGGAGCATTTTTACTAAAGCGTGGTACTGGCAGAATATTGAAAGCGAGCCGTATGTCTTTGAGCCTTCACGGGCGGCCATACGGTCGCCCACTTCCCTCTGCACGGTCAAAAAGGCCCTGCTTATCAATTTTTTATTGTTGATTAGCTTTTCTATTATAGGGGTCGTTATATAATAAGGAATGTTGCCGACAATTTTTATCCTGGGGGAACCCACGGGTATTATGGAGGCCAAATCAAGCTCCATAAAATCAGCGTTTATCACCTGCAGATTATCCGGGGCGCCTATTTTATCCTTTAGTTTTGATATGGCCTCGTTGTCAATTTCAATTGCAATGACCCTGCCCGCCGCCGGAAGGAGCCTCTGAGTCAGCGCGCCTGCGCCCGGCCCTATCTCAATTATCGGCTCGCCCTTCTGCGGGTCAATCAGCGACGCCATCTGTCCGAGCTTTGAGGTGTTATGTAAAAAGTTCTGGCCGAGTCCTTTTTTATAGTAAAATTTTTTATCCGTCATTTGTTCCTGTTTTTTGCCATTAACAGCGCCGTCTTAACGGCCTCAAATAGCGAAACATCAGACGCCGCGCCCGTGGCTGCAATGTCATAAGCCGTCCCATGGTCCGGCGATGTCCTTATAATGGGAAGCCCGAGCGTCACGTTCACCCCCGTGTCGAAGGATAGCAGTTTCAACGGTATGAGCCCCTGGTCGTGGTACATGGCCAGCACGGCGTCGTGGCTTTTGTTATTCACAACCCTGTGAAATATGGTATCGGCTGGAAAAGGGCCCTCCGCCTTAACCCCCGCTTTTACAACATTTTTTATCCCCGGGGTTATTATGCGTGATTCCTCGTCCCCGAACGCGCCGTTTTCACCGGCATGCGGGTTGAGCCCGCAAACGGCTATTGACGGGGTTTTAATCCCGAAATCTTTTTTTAATGAACTGTCTATTAGTTTAAGAAGCGCGGTTATTTTTTTTGAGCTTAGCTTTCCCGGCACGCCCGCAACCGGCATATGGATTGTCGCAAGGACCACTTTAAGTTTGTCGCTCATAAGCATCATGGCGTAATTTTTTGTCTTTGTAAATTTTGCCAGAATCTCCGTATGGCCGGGATAATTAAGGCCCGCCATGTGCAGGGAGTGTTTGTTTATCGGCGCAGTCACAACCGCGTCGATACTTTTATCAAGCGCGAGGTCAATTGCTTTTCTCAAATATATAAACGAGGCTTTTCCGGATTTTGCGCCGGCTTCCCCGATGGTATAATCCCCTTCATGAAGAACTCTTGCGTCAAGCAGGGGTATGATATTCTTTCCGTATGTTAATTTTCCTGCCGAATCCACCGGCCTGATTGAAAGTTTTTTCGATATCCTGCGCTGGGCTGAAAGCATCGGGAAAAGGTCCCCTATGACAAAAATATCAGCGGCATCATTTATGCCCGGACGTAAAAACATCTTCGCGATAATTTCCGGCCCGACCCCGGCCGCGTCTCCCATTGTAACAGCAATTTTAAAACGCTTCATGGCCGTCCTTTTATATAAGCCGCGATTCCGGCAGCCTCTATCTCTTTCTGGCTCCCGTCGGCCATGTTCTTAACGGAATATTTCCCGGTATTTACCTCGGTCTCGCCGATGATCACGGCAAACCCCGCCTTTTTCGATTCCGCTTCCCTGAACTGCGATTTAAAACTGCGCTCCTGGTATCCCATGGCGCATCTTATCCCCGAATTTCTCAGCGAATTTACCAGCTCAAAACCGCGGTCTATAAATTCCTTATCCACTATTATAAAAGCCTCGGGCCCGGCTTCCGTTATCGTGCCTTCCTGCGCCTTTAAAACCTCAAAGAGCCTTTCTATTCCCATGGCAAACCCCGTTGCCGGAGTTTTTTTTCCGCCGAGTTCCTCAACAAGATTGTCATACCTTCCGCCGGCAAGGATTGTGTTCTGCTGCGGCCCGAGTTTGTCCGTGGTGAATTCAAATACCACTGCTGTATAATAATCCAGCCCCCTTACCATGGCCGGATTCACCGTAAAAGAAATTCCAGCCGCTGTCAGCAGGGATTTTATCTTTGAAAAACTGGCGCCCGCCCCGGGGGTTAAATGTTCCGTAATAAGCGGGGCCCCGGCAACAGCCTGTCTGCATCCCTCATTTTTGCAGTCAAGCACCCGTATCGGCGCGCGGGAAAGCTTGTTTTTGCAGTCCCCGCACAAACCGGATTTTTTTTCTTCCAGGAAATTTTTCAGCTTTTCATAATAACCGGCATCCGCTGCAAGACAGTTTATGTTCAGCACGGCGTCTTTAATACCAGCGGCTTTTAAAATCGCCGACGCCAGTATTATCACTTCAGCGTCCTTGTACGGCGTCGCGTCGCCGAATGATTCCACGCCTATCTGGTAAAATTCCCTGTAGCGCCCGGTCTGCGGCCTCTCATACCTGAACATCTGCCCTATGTAATACATGTCGCTTTTTTCCGGCAGGGAATTTTCGATATATGCCCTGACCACCGAAGCAGTCCCCTCCGGCCTTAAAACTATGTGCCTTCCCTTTTTGTCGTTGAAATCGTACATTTCCTTCATTACTATATCGGATGCCTCTCCGATGCCACGGGAAAAAAGGGATATTTCCTCAATGGTCGGGGTGATTATCAGCGAATAGTTATAGGTTTTAAAAACTGAAACTGCCGCGGCTATTATGCTTTCCCATACCGAATTATCCGGCGAAAAAACATCCTTAACGCCCCTTAACCTCTGGTATTTCATAATTCGCCGGGTATCTTTTTCAGGAATTTTGCGCCGTCAAGCCCCATCTGCATTATGTAATAATCCTTCACTGAATCGCCGTCATTGTCAAAAGAAAACATACCCGTGGCGCCGTTATAATTGCGGATAAGGGCCAGAATGGACCTGAAGCTTTCCCTCGTTACCGCGCCTTTGTCAAGAACCGAACACGCCATGTTCATGGCGTCATATGAAGATGCCGCGATAACATCCGGTGTTGCCGCGTATTTGTCCCTGTAACTTTTCACGAACTCCTGCACCGCCGGGTCCGGATCCTCCGGATAAAATTCAACCGGATAAATTACCCCTTCCACATTTTCCCTGAAAGGCGCCAGATAACCTGAAGACATTGCCGAACACCCGAAGACAGGCAGGTCAAAATCGTAAAATTTCAGCTGGTCCTTTATTAGAATCATTTTCCTGTCCGTGGCGGGTATGTAAATAGCATCTATTGTTATCGGGTTTTTCCGCGGATCCTTCACCTTTTTGTAATCAAAACCCGCCTCGCTTATGGGCGTTTCGTTTGCAACCGAAATCGCGTATATTGTCACTTTGAACTTGAAATAGTCGTCGTCGGTAAAATTATAAACCACGTTTGTGACGCCCTTTGAATCCACTACCTGATCCGGCATAAAGTTAGCCGTCGGCGTATCTGTTTTTTCCTCGGTAATTTTTCCCCATACGACCACATCCGCGTTAAGCTTGGACCCGATGTTCAGCGCTATGTCCCTGTCCATATCCCCGGGCGCCACGCCGAAACCGCTCATGGCGTCATCCACGGCTTTTTGCTTGATAACAGATGCCGCGCTTGATTTGGCCATGGTATAGCTCAGCTTTTTCGTCATATCGTCGTCGATGTTGAACCGCGCCGCATCATCCCCGAGCGCAGACATATGTATTATGCATATGGAAGCCTTTTTCATGTTCGGGTCGGGTGTGGGTTTCGGCACCGCCGTGTCATCAGGCGGTGTTATCGCCATAAAATCAAAAATTTTGGAGAGTATCTTTTTACCGGCATCTTCCGTGGCGTCGTCAAGCTTCGTCTTCTCGGTCCCGCGCTTGTCCTTTAGCAGGATTGTATTTATCCCTCCCAGGAGCACCATTTGTTCCTGAAAATCATTGGTGCCAGGGTCGTAGGAAACCTGCCTTACCACGGTGCCGCCGAGGGCCTTGAATTTTCCGGAAAAATTATCGTCCAGTATTTTTCCGTAAGCATTATCGGAGTAAATGGTCGCGATGTTCCTGAACGCCGTGTTTTCATAAATATATTTTGCCGTGGCATATGCCTGTCCGCGGGCAGTGGCGCAGTCCCTGAAAAAATAAGGCGACTTTCCCGTCAGGTCGGGCTGGGCCGCGGTAGATGAAAACAATACCGTGGTATATTTGTCCATGACCGGCTGGAGTGTTTTTACAGTTTTTGAATAAAGAGGCCCGATGAATGCAATCACTCCCTCTTTTTCTATGGCATTTACTACGTTTGCAACCAGATTCGGATTTTCCTCGTCAAGATATATAAGGGTAGTTTTCAGATTTTCGGCCCTGCCGGTGTTGTAATTTTCAAGGGCGAGTTCCACTCCGCTTTTTACATCCGAGCCGATATCCATCGACTTGCCGGTTAAGGGCATTATTACCCCTATTTTTGAAGCGCTTACGACCCTGTACTGGATGTTTTCCTTATAGAGCGCGTTTATCTCCGCGTAAAACAGGCTATCCCTGAAATCAGCGATAAATGCACCCGCATGGGAATAAAAGACCGGATAATCTTTCGACGCAAGGTCAAGTTTGCAGATATAATAAAGGGCGTATTCGTCCGCGAGCTTGTGCGCATGGGACGCGTAAAGCGCCTTTAACTGCCCCATGTCCATTTTTGACGTGTATGAATTGAGCCTGTCTATTGCCGTGCTCTCGAACTGCGAGAACTGGTGGCGTTTTTCAAGGAGTGTTTTGAGTTCCGCAGCCGCCCTGGCGCTGTCCTGCTTTTCCACGCTGATGTCAAATATGCGCATTGTGGAAAGATAGCCCCAGTCCGTGTCCGGGTAATATTTTTCGTCGAACTCGAAATATTTCAAGGCGTCGGTGTAGTTTTTCTTCAGGTAGTGGTACTGGCCGCTCCAGAAAGCCCCCTCGCTTCTTTCCTGGGCGTTCTTTCCGTCCCTGGCGAGTTTTTTCCAGTATTCGAATTCATCGTCGCTTATGGCCGTGATTTTACTATTAATGGCCGTCCCTGAATTCCGCTCGATCCCCGGGGTTGCGCATCCCGAGGCGATATACGCGGCAATAACCGCCGCAAGCAGGCATACAATCACACTGGATTTCTTCATTTTAAATGTTCCCTTTCTGTTCCGGTCCGATGCCGAACAAATATAAAATTAATTTCCCGCCGCAGACTCGTTGACCGTGACCTTATATTTCTTTTTCAGCGCGGATATCACGCTGTCAAAGGCCTGCTGCTGCTTTTTCTCTTTTATCATCTGGACTATCTTGTCCCTTGAATCGTCAAAGTTATATTTTTTCCTGCTTAGAACCTTTATGATATGCCAGCCGTAAATGGACTTTACCGGCCGGGATACTTCTCCGTCGTCGAGGGCGAAAGCAGCGTCCTCAAATTCCTGGACCATCGTGCCCCTGCCGAATTCTCCCAGGTCCCCGCCCTTTGCCTTAGTGGTGTCATCCTCGGAATATTTTTTCGCAATGTCCGCGAAATCCTCGCCGTCCTTTATCCTGTTGTACAGCGAGTCCGCGAGCTGTTTGCTTTTTACAAGTATATGATAGGCCTTTATCTGGACAAAATCCCCGGTGTGAGCCGTGTAATATGCCTTTGCCTCGGCATCGGTCACGTTGGACTTTTTATCAATATTGTCCGCGTAATATGCGTGTGAGAGTATGTCGTCAAAATCCCATTCGTACTTCATTTTTATATCCGGCCTGTCCGCGTACCCCTTGCTCCTGGCGTCCATTGCCATGAGCTTTTTATTTACTATGAACTGTATGAATTCCTTTTCCTGTTCCGGATTGAGCTTGTAATCATATTTCTGCCCCATGTAATCGGTTATTGCCCTGAATTTATCCCTTGTAAGCACATAATCGCCGACAATGGCCACAATGCCCTTGTCCAGTTTTTTGGTGTCAAAATTTTCGTTTTCCTGGGAAGGCATGCCCGCGTCCGCGGAAACTGCCGCGTTCCCGGAGTCCGCCTGCTGTGAAGTTGAAGCCGGGGAAGAAGACGGCGGCGTCAGTATTGTATCGTCGTGTTTGACTTCCTGTGTTGTGGTGTCGCATGCCGTGTAAATAAATACGGCGGTTACCGCGGAAATTAAAAGAATCAACTTTTTCATAATTCACCTCTTGTGATGTTTAAAACCTATGCCTTGTAATACTTTATATAGTACTGGAGAGGGTTCGGTTTTGTGTTGCATTCCGAGCCTATGTCTATTTTCGCTATCCTATCCTCGGCCCTTGCTTCCTGCAACCTTGTGATGACCTTATCCCTGAGGTCGTACGGGCTCATGGGATTTATATATATTTTTGTGCCGCCCTCAAAACCGGCCGGCGTGTTGACCCTTAATTTGATGAGCAAATGGAGCGGTATGACGTCGATGGAATCCTTCGGCGCGTAATACCACTCTTCGTTTGTGGCTATCTGGCTGGTGAGCGCGTGGTGTATTGCCTGCACCATGTCGGAGAAACCGCGCACTTCCTTGTCGGTCATTTCATACGGATATACAGCAGAACTCTTTGAAAAGATGCAGATTGTGGGATACCTGTGGCCTATGTCGGAAAAAGCAATGGCATAATCGTTCTCCGCCACCACCAGGTTGAAATAAACGGCCAGGTTGGCCCCCATCTCGTTGTATATGTTCGGGTTCTTTCTGATAAGGTTGATTTCCCTCTCAATGGAAACGCCCCATTCGTCAATGGCGACAAGCTGTTTGTGCAGGTGGTCAAAGGACGCGCCCGCAGGTTTCAGCCAGTTCTGGAAAACAGAAACATAGCGTACGTGCTTGTTGTTGTCGTAAATATCCTTCATGCCCTTTATGGTAAATTTTATATACTGATAATGTTCCTCGGGGGTGAGTTCGCCGGAGTTGCACAACTGCGTGTCAAACTCCGCGTCTTTAACGTAATGATTTTTGCCGACGATAAGTTCGTGACCGCCCGCAAAAAATGCGTCCGACATCTCTATTTTTTCCTGTTCTGAAACCGCGGCCGGATCCCTGCCAAGGAGCTTTAATTTCATGTCTATGATGTGCATGACGTGTTCGTATCCGGCCTTGTCAGCGAGGTAATCTTCCTTGCGTTTCCTGATGTCCTCGGGGAACTGGTAGCCGAAGTTTTTCTTCCAGTAATCCATTGTGACTATCTCAAAAAGGTTCGGGACCCTGCGGAACTCGGCCGTTGTCTGGCTGAGAATTCCCGGCTTCAAATCCTTCATGGAGACATATTTGCCGGCCACCTTCACGAGCCGTTCCTTTTCAGGCGGGGTATTGGGATATTTTGCCTCACAAAAATTACAGTAATCCTCTTTTTTCTTTTTTTCATCGAGTTTTTTGGCCGTTGCGGGTACGCCGTTGGTGATAGGTTTGCTGGCCCGGCCAGGCACGGTCCAGACTTCGGTCCCGGTGAAAGGATTTATCTGTTTTATGGTACCATCCTGCATTCGTATAAAATATTGGTTATAATTTGACATATAAGCACCTCTTCCCGTTGATTTTGGGATTGTTAAAAGGCAAAACCAATGGGAATTATATATGATTTTCAGGGCAAATACAATGAAAATTAGGAAATACGTAAAATACGTCAAACCTTGCTTTGAACTTTGACATATTTCAATCTTATTGCATTTGATTCATTTATTTTTCCATGCCCGCACTCTTCCGCTATTTTTTATATCTCCTGCCTACATTTGCCCGCCTTATCCCTCCATCCATTCTCCCGGTTTCCGCAAATGTCAGTCCGGCACCGCCAACCAGCGGGTATATTAGCAATTAAAACAAATCTTCCGGGTTCGTTTTTAGAAATTCATCAAAAGAGATGCCGCCTGTTCCGGCAAGATATTTTCTGTTGACTTTAAACTCTTTTGAAAATAATTCCATTCCCGGCAGTTTTTGTTTCTTTGCGCCGCTTTTTACCTCAATGGCTATTATTTTGTCTTTACGCGTCAGGACAAAATCAACTTCACGGTCGGCTGCTGACCAGTAAAAAACTTCTATCCCGGTTCCTTTAGTTTTATTTACCAGATGCGCTCCAACACACGATTCAGAAAGCCTTCCCCACATCTCCCTGTCCGCTTTTGCCGTACTGAAATCCACCGACGACTGCGCGCTGATAAGAGCGGTATTTAGTACCTGAAATTTTGGGCTTGATCCTTTTTGCCTGACCTTTTGCCCCGCGTATTTTTGCAGGCCGCAGAGCATTCCCGCGCCGCTTAACAAATCAAGATAATGTGCCAGCGTGGTGGTATTCCCCGCGTCCTGCAGCTGCCCGAGTATTTTCTGAAATGACAAAATTTGTCCCGAATACACGCATCCAAGTTGAAACAGGCGTTTCAGCAAAGCCGGTTTGTCAACCCTTGTCATTTGCAGTATATCTTTTGAAACCGTAGACTCCACAAGCGAATTTATAATATAACTGACCCATCGGCTGCCGTCTTTTATCAAACCCGCTCCGCCAGGATAACCGCCAAAATATATATACTCTTCAAGCCCAAACTGAAAAGCCTGCTGCATTTCCCCAAACGACCAGTGGGTTATATTAATTGCTTCATACCTTCCGGCAAGACTCTCACCGAGCCCTTTTCCCACAAGCAATTGTGAAGAACCGAGCAGCATTACGTATACATTTCTTTTTGCGGCTGTGTCCTCATCCCACAGCCTTTTTACAGTCTCCGACCACCCCTCAATTTTCTGCACTTCATCAATAATAAGAAGCGACTTACCGCTGTTCTTCCCGGCCATAAATCTTGCCGCTTCCCATTCCTCGTCTATCCATGAGCGGCTTTTTAAATCCGGCTCATCAGCCACTACATAGCGGCAGGAAATTTTTATTGCTTCTTTGACCTGCGACGCAAGGGTTGTTTTACCTACCTGCCGGGGACCGTGAAGTACCTGTATAAACCTCCTGGGTTCATCAAATCTTTTTATAATGTCGGCAAAAATGCTTCTTTTAAACATCAAATTTTCTCCTTAAATTACTCAATGTCTTGAGTAATTTTACTCAATACATTGAGTAAAGTCAAGGTGTTTGTTCAATTCCCTTCCTGCCCTTTTTGTGATATGTTTCCCAATCTAAATTATTAATCAGTGCCGCCTGCTACACCGCAGAATTAATTGAGTCTATCTCCGCTTTTATCCTTACATTGTCTTCCCATGAATAGTCATTGTTGATTGTAAGAAAATAATACTCATTCTGCAAAAGGGGTTCGTTGTTAAGCGCGGCCTTAATGTCCGGTTTTATCCTCATAAAATCCACGGTGCCGGGTATGGGTGAATATATTGCCGGCTTTATCTTTATCCCCAGTTTTGCGACAAAACGCACATCGTTTAAAACCGATTCGGCGGTCTGGCCGGGCAGCCCGGCAAGTATATAAACCCCGATCTCGCTCCCCTTAAAACCGGCCTTTTTAAGGTTCTCCACGGCTCTTTTAAAAATTTCATTATCCACCTTGCCGCCCGTGGATTTTTGCATGGAATAATCCGTGGTTTCGAGGGAGACGCGGATGTCTGTAAACCCGGCCTGTTTCATAAGGGCCGCGGCCTCTTCGTCAATATACGCGGCATGAAGTCCGTTGGAAGGCTGGAAAACAAAATTGTATCCGCGTTTAATAACTTCTTTAAGTATCCCTTTTATATAATGGTTCTTATAAAGCAGGGCGTCGTCATAAAATGCTATGTTCTTGATCCCGCGTTTATGGTATGAATCAAGCTCGTTAAGGACATTTAGCGCGTTGCGCTGATAAAAACCTTCGTAAAGGGATTTGGACGCGCAGTATGTGCACGAAAAGGGGCAGCCGTTAGTGAACCTTACAGCAACGGAGTTGAGTTCTTTATAGAGCGAATAGTCCGGCACAAGCTCGTTAAATTCCGCCTCCTGTTTTGGATCAATACGGGTGCGCGCGAGTTTTCCGGCAAGCGCAAGAAAAACGTTGTTTACCGCCCCCTGCCAGACGTGGTCCGCGCCGGAATGTTTCCGCGCATGCTCCGTGCACAGCGTGGCATATATGCCCCCGAGAACAATTGGAACCTGGAATTTGTCCTTTAATATGTCCGCGGCAAGTCGGACGCCGTCATATGTATAGGTGACGCCGGAGGTGACAAGAATGATGTCGGGCCGTTTCATGTTTTCAAGTTCTTTTTTGAAATTTTCAACCGGAATGCCGTAGCGCTTATATTTGCGCGGCACCCTTTTATACTGCTGGGGCTTTTCAACTTCCTCGCAGTAATACGCCCCTTTGCCGTAAGAATCCGATTTTTTGAATTCTTCCGGCGAATACGCGGCGAACCTGTCCAGGCAGTCGATGAAATCAATCTCAAACCCGGCCGATTTCAGCAGGGTGGATATTTTCAGCAGGCCGTAGGGTTTCACCCAGAAATCATGGAACTTAAAATCATAAACCCATGGATTAACAAGCATTGCCCGGGGCAAGGTAGTCTCCTTATCTGATGGAACAAGTTTTTAAATACTTAATGATGGATTTTACCATATTCTTATATGGTTACGAAATGGAATCTTTAACCGGATCTTTTTTTTATTATTGCAGGCTGGAAAAAATCCCTAATTTTCAATGATTTTTTTAAATTCTTCCTTGCTCATTTCCGCCTGGCGCAGGATGCTCCGTAAAGTGCCTTCCGGAATTTCCCGCTTTGCCATCGGAACAATGACTATATGCCCGGATGCAT
>Ga0224555_1003735_pt1 | contig 15047 bp, 11 predicted proteins | sample 714S23034metaG_FD_180687 | JGI IMG/M metagenome (GOLD analysis project Ga0224555, IMG submission 180687) | Peat soil microbial communities from Stordalen Mire, Sweden - 717 S2 30-34 | ecosystem: Environmental > Terrestrial > Soil > Wetlands > Peat | place: Sweden: Norrbotten County, Stordalen...
TCCAATCGCACCGCGCGCGGACTTCCACCAGAGCCAGTTCGGCGCTACCTTCGGCGGCCCCATCTTCCACAACAAGCTGTTCTTCTTCATGGACTATGAGGGCTTCCGCAACACAACCGCTACATCGACTTCGGTCATCTCGGTGCCTTCGCTCAGAATGCGTACGGGTGATTTCTCTGAGTTGTTGGGTGCACCAACGCTTGATTACAATCTGTCCATTCCTGCTGCGCAATACAAACAGCTTTACAACACCAGTACCGGCCTCGCCACGGCCACCCCGTATGTCAACGATCAGCTTCCGGTCGCGAATCCCGTAGCTCAGTATGTCTTCGCTCACCCGGAGTTCTATCCGAAGCCGAATCGTCCCAGCTCGAACGCCAACTCGCCGGACACCAACAATTATGGTGGGTATAACAAGTCTGCCTATGTGAATAACCAAGGCGACATTCGAGTGGACTACAACCCTTCCTCGAAGGATGCCCTCACGGCCCGGTACTCTCAAGGCGGCGCCTACGACGATCCGATCGTAGCCGTCCTCTCGTTCGAGTTCCCGGGCGGCAATGACTATCCGTTCCGGAACGGCGTCATCAACGAGGTACACACCTTTAGCTCAAACTTGCAGAACGAGTTCCGCGCCGGCTATACGCGTGTCGACGATCTTTCCGGCGTCCCGTTCGATAGCACAGGCCAATTCCCGACCGGCAGCGATTCGAAGGTTGGCTATCCCTATGGCAGCCCCTACCCGGGCTTCACGGAATCGAACATCTCCACCGCTGAGAAAAACATCGGCACCCTGGGCGTGATTCAGAACTTCATCGACAATATCTTCGACTATGGCGACACGGTCACCTGGTTGCACGGTAAGCACATCATTAAAGGTGGCGCACAGATCCTGCGTTACCAGGAGAACTTCTACTATGGCGGCAATGCCGGCACCATGGGCGAGTTCGTCTACAACGGCATCTTCACCAAAGACACGACGCTTTCTACAATCGGCACAGGCTACGGCTTTGCGGACTTTGTTCTCGACCAGTCCGAGAACCAGCAAGTGAATGGTACGGCAGGACGTGTCGGTCAACGCCAGTATCGTATGGCGTTCTTTGGCGAAGATGAGTGGAAGTTGACACCTAAACTCACCCTCAACCTCGGTCTGCGCTACGGCTATGACCAGCCGCTCTACGAAGTCAACAACAAGGAAGTCAACGTTGACGTCAAGAACCCGCAGAACTGCCCCGCCTGTCTGCTCACTGCCGGCAAGAACGGCGCGAGCAACGCGCTGTACAACGCCTTCCACAAGCAGTTCATGCCCCGCGTTTCGTTCGCTTACCAAATGGATCCGAAGCAGGTCATCCGTGGCGGCTACGCTATCACGGACGACTTCGAAGGCATGGGCTCGGCGCAGCGCCTCACGGCAAACCCGCCATTCATTTCGTCCTATTACTATCAAAGCGGCTCACCTACTGCTACAACAGCCGGAAACCCCATCAAGGTAAGCCAGGGCTTCAACGCAGGTGGTCTCAATCTCGTACAAAGCAAGTACAACGCGTGGGACCCGAACATCAAGCCCGAGCTGATTCAGCAGTACAACCTCACCCTTCAGACGCTCTTGACGAATAGCTTCACCTTCCAGATCGGGTACGTCGGGAACGTCGCACAACATCTCGTCATTCCCGAACCGATCAACCAGGCAACAGTTCCAGGCAGTGCGGCGACTGAGCCGTTCAGTGCGCTGGTTGGTGCTACCGGCCAGGTCTACATGACCTCGGCGGAAGGCTACTCGAACTACAACGCCATGCAGGTCCAACTCCGCCAGCGTCAGTTCCACGGCCTGGAGACCACCCTCAACTACACCTGGTCGAAGAACATGACCAACAACCCGGGCTACTTCGGTACCGGTGGCGTTGACGGTCCAGGCGTCTACCCCCAAAACATCTACAATCCGCATGGCGACTACGGTGTCGCGGCCTTCGATACCCGCAACGCAGCCAACTTCGTTGGTACCTATGCGGTACCGTTCGGGCACGGTCGTGACTTCGGTTCCAACGTCAACCGCTTTGTCGATTGGGCCATTGGTGGCTGGAAGGTGTCCGCGAATGCCGTTATGTACAGCGGTTTCCCGATCACGATCGGCAGCAGTAGCCAATCGAACTCGAACAATGGCGGCGGTGCACGTGCCAATCAGTACCACAAGCTGACTATCGTGAACCGCTCGCTCCTGCACTGGTTCGGTACTGGACAGGATGTCCTGCCCTGCCAAGCAACCACAGCCCCCACATCAGGTACCCCTCCGTTGAACACCAACGGAGTTGCCTGCGCGTACGGATCTGAGCTCAGCAATTCATTCGGAACAGCGAATGTGGGTACCGAGCGTGCACCGGGATTCCGCGACGTCGATGTCTCGGCATTCAAGCAGTTCCGCACGTTTGGGGAGCAGTCCTTCCAGTTCCGCGCGGACGCGTTCAACGTAGGCAACATTTCTTCCTACGCGGCTCCGGGCGACACGGCAACAACGACGGCGACTTTCGGCCAGATCACATCAAACCTGTCGCCGCCTCGTCAGATTCAAATGTCGCTGAAGTACGAGTTCTAACCCAGCGAGGCATAATCAGGAAATCGCCAGGCGCGGTGCCATCGAAGGGCCGGGATTCAATGTTCTGAACCTGGGAGCGATGGCCCATCTCACGTGTTATTACGCGAGGTGGGTTCCTCGCTGCCATTGTTTCGCGCAGAGGATTCGCTGTCGCCGATTTGCAGCCGCCGGGTTCAGCGGGCTGGGCTGACCGGTGGCGTCCGGACGAAGATCACGGACCTGGCGTCGGAGTAGGCTGCCTTCCAGTTGGGCAATAGCGGCAGGACGTTGGCCATGGGAGAGTTGCGTTCCAGCAGGCAGAAGTTGATGTGGTACTTGTCCAGCAAAATGGTGGGCGCGGTTTGGAGGGTCGCCCATTTTCCGAACTCGTCGATGACGCCGGTCCACTCATAGACATCGGCCCGGCCATCGATGAAGACGGGATATTCAGGGGCGGCCCAGATCAGGTATCCGCCATCGTCCCAATCGTTGAGCATTGGTGCGGGCAGGTGCTGGGCCTGGATGAATTCCACTGCCTTCACCGGGCTGTGGTCCTCCACCTGTGCGATCAGGTTCCGGCGGCTTGGGAAGGCCAGGAAGACGGTCAACAGGGATGCTGCGATCAGCATCGCGTTGGCTACAGGATGGTCTCGTTGGGCACGGTGCCGGGCCCATGAGTTCGCCAGCAGGCGCGAGAGGACAGGCGCGATCAGGATTCCAGCAGGGAAGACCAGGCGACGATGGCTCCCAGCTATCCAGGTAGCCACAGCGATGGTGAGCGCCTCATGCCAGAACAACTCCTGCCGGCGAACGATTACCAGCAGAACAATGGCTCCCAGGGCCGCGAGCAGCGCGACCCCGCGGGGACCGGCCAGTTGCAGCGGTTGCCACTCGGATACGGCACTGAGCACGATGGGCTGGTGAAACAGCGTGTCCAGCGGGTATCCGACCAGCTTTACTCCGCTGGGGTTCAGACAGACTGCCAACAGGGAGAGAGCGAGCGCCATGGCCAGCATTCTCCGGTCGCGCGGCGTCCAGCGCGCGGCCACGAGCAGGCCGGACTGAAAACTCCAATAGGAACTGAACAGAACCAGTGCGGCCACCACCAGGCCAAGAAAGAAAGAGCTGTGGCAGTTGGCCCAAAGCGCAAAGAGTGGGGGCAGGGCAAGGTACCAGCGTGGACTGCGACTCCGGCCCAATTGGAGAACCAGCAACTCCAGAATCAGGAGCAGGTAACCGACCATCTGCGGCCGAACCGCGAAGCCGCTGGTTCCGAACACCCAGATGGTGAGAGCGCCGACGAAGGCCACCTTGGCATTCCCTGAATAGACCGAGCACAGGGCGTACCCGGCGATGAGGATTGCCGCCGTGAACAAGCAGAGCCACACCATTAGGCCGGAGTAGCCTCCCGCGTTGAATGCGGCGTATATCAGCAACTGCGAGAGCCATTCCTGCGCGATCCGCGAATGGTGGTTGGTGGTGTAAGAGAAGAGATCCGCAGCCGGGATGCGATGCGAAGTCCAGGTGACCTCGCCCAGCTTCAGGTGCCACCACATATCGGGGTCGTCGAAGCGGCCGCGCACGGTGAGGACGCCAAGGACGGCGAGAAGGGCGGCAATTGCCGCCGGGAACGAGAAGGTTCTTTGTAGAGCGCCAGCGCGTGCAGGACTTGCGGTTGGTGCGGGAGCGAGTGGCTCAGGGTTCACGCAATGCTTTCCAGCTTGGAATCATCCGAATCGAGACCCGCGTCGGAGCCGGCGACGCGGATGAGCCGGTGCAGGTAGGCGCGGGAGATTTGCAGGCTGCGCGCAGCCAGGGTCTTGTTGCCATTGTGCTCGCGCACGGCAGCCACCGCGAGCTTGATCTTGTAGTCGCGCAGTTGGCGCTCGAACGAACCGGCAGGCTGGTAGTCGTCGATGCTGACTACGCCTTCGTCCTGGATGTGCTGGGGCAGGTCCTCCAGCTTGATGCGGGCGTCCTGAGCGACGATGATGGCGCGCTGGACCACGTTCTCCAGTTCGCGCACATTGCCGGGCCAGGAGTAGCTCTCCAGCGCAGCCATCGCGACCGGCTCAAAGCACACCATCGACTTTTGATACATCTCAGAGTACTGGCGCAGAAAATGGGTTGCGAGTTCGGGGATGTCTTCGCGATGGTCCTGCAGCGCCGGGGCATGGATGCGCATGACATTGATGCGGTAATAGAGGTCCTCGCGGAACTTGCCCTGGGACACCATCTCCCCCAGGTCGCGATGGGTGGCGAAGATGAGGCGCGCGCGCATGGGCAGGAGCTTGTTGCTGCCCAGCCGGCTGAATTCGCGCTGCTGCAACACGCGGAGCAGCTTGACCTGAACGGAGAGGCTGAGATCGCCAATTTCATCCAGGAACAAGGTGCCTTCGGCTGCTTGCTCGAGGAAGCCCACCCGCGGGCCGACGGTGCCGGTAAAGGCGCCCTTTTCGTGGCCGAAGAGCTCAGCCTCGATCAGCGTCTCCGGGATGGCGCCGCAGGAGACTGCGATAAAGGGTTGACCGGAACGCTTGCCCAGATTGTGGATGGCGTTGGCGATGAGTTCCTTGCCGGTGCCGCTTTCGCCGGTCACCAGCACCGAGGCGCCGATGCTGGCCACGCGGCGAATCAGGTCATAGACCTGCTGCATCTGCTGGCTGGAGCCGGTCATGCGATCGCAACAAGCGCGGCTCTCCAGCCGCTGCTGCGCCGATTGCAGTTCCCGCCTGAGTGAGGCGTGCTCGTAGGCACGGAGCAACATTGCCTTGAGGTCGCGAATGGAGGGGGGACGGCGCAGGTAGCCATAGGCGCCCAGCCGGACAAGCTCAGCGGCACTGGAGCGAAGCGTGTCGTCGGCCATGATCACGATGACCGCGGATTCTCGAGACGTGATGATGCGCCGGAAGCACTCCAGCCGCTGATCCAGGGATCGCTGTTCCGGGGACTTTTTGACGTCGAGATCCAGAATCGCTACGACGCATTCATCGGCATCGAGAATGCGAGTGATTCCGGCCTCGTCCGGTGAAGAGAGAATCTGAAACTCCTTGCCCAAGGCAGAGGCAAGAAGCGGTTGCAGGCTGCGATCTTCCGAATAGAGGCCGATTCGAATCGTCAATTGGGTTTCCTCGGTTTGCGGCTGAGGTAAGACTGCCATTCAATGCCGTGGCGGAGTTCTTATTGAAATTGCCGACTCTGCCGGGCACAACTTACACTTCACTTCGCTTCCATCTCGCCTGAATGCTGGACGACGATAGGGAATGGTAAGCGTCTAAGGAGGCAGAAAATCAGTGTGACAAGTTGGGTTGCATCGGCGGCACGGCCCCGCTGCCGATGGGTTGGGCTTGAGACCTTATCTAGAGCAATCCGGTTGCCAATTCAATTTCTCCCCATAACCTACGTGTATTCAAATATATAAGGAGAGTTAGGGTCGGAGCCAAGTGCAATTTATTGCACACTAAGTGGTAATCCCTTACACGATCGTTCGATTGCGTTGGCCGCCTTCTCAGGGTATCGTGAGGTTTCAGAACCGGGTTGGCAATCTGGATTATCCGCAGCGGAGCGGTGTGTATATCGTCCGCTTCACACGGAACCCCGGATGTAAACAGCCGTGAACACCCAAATGGACGGAAGCCGCTGTAAGGTCTTTGAATGAGGCTTTTATGGCGTCTGCTCTTTTGGATAGAGAATTGCTGTCCCGATTAGGTGACTGCGGGGTTGGGGAAGAGGTATGGAGATGCATTCGATCGCATGGTGGCCCACAGTAGCGGTGCTTGCGGTGGCGACCTTCACGGATCTACGCAGCCGCCGGATCCCGAACTGGCTGGTGCTGCCATTCATGGTTGCCGGCGTTGCGGTCCAGGGCTGGCTCTATGGGTGGCATGGGATCGGGCAAAGCCTTGCCGGCCTGGGTTTGGGCGGGGCGATTTTCGGGGTGCTTTGTCTGCTGGGCGGTATGGGCATGGGCGACGTGAAGTTGTGCGCAGCGATCGGCGCCTGGATTGGACCGTCGCAATTGCTGGTTGCGCTGGTGGTGACGGGCTTGGCCGGCGGCTTGATGGCTCTGTGCTGGGCTGTGGCGGGCGGGTTTCTGGGCGACTTGCTGAAGAACACGGGCGACCTGGTCGTCGGGTTCAAGGAACGCGGAATCCGCCCACACCCTGAGCTGGTTCTCGACAATCCGTCGGCGCGCAGGATGCCTTACGCTCCGGCGATCGCAATTGGAACGCTGGTCTCGTTTTTTTCTCGTTGAAGAATGGAATGCGCGCTTGGATCCGTCAATATGTCAAATTCGGGCAAATCGTTGGAGAATTGGCAAGCCGCGGGGAATAGGCCGTCCATGAATACGAGTACATCCACGCCTCCCGACGCACTCGGCAATGTGATCTTGTCGGTGGCGCTGATTGGCCCCACCGACTCACGGCGAAAAGCCCTGGCCGAGGCGCTGGCCTCGCTGCATGGCAGCGTGACCCGGGAGTTCTCGTTCTATCCGGAGATGGACGACGTGCCCCGCCTGCTGGAGGCGGAGTACGACGTGATCATCGTCGAGCTGGACAGCAATCCGGAGTATGCCCTGGAGCTGGTGGAGAACATCTGCGGCAAGAGTTCGGTGACCGTGATGGTGTTCTCCGAGCAGGTTTATCCGGAGATGCTGGTGCGTTGCATGCGAGCGGGGGCGCGCGAGTTTCTTACCCAGCCCATCACCTCGAGCACGATCGCTGAGGCGATGGTGCGCGCATCGGTGCGCCGCCCAACGGCCAATTCGGTGAAGAAGCCGACGGGAAAGATGATGATCTTTATCGGCGCCAAAGGGGGCTCGGGCGTCACCACGGTGGCCAGCAATTTTGCCGTGTCGCTGGCTAAGGAGTCGGGGCGCAAGACGGTATTGATCGACCTGAATCTACCGTTTGGAAATGCCGCTCTCGACCTGGGATTGACGCCCCAGTACTCCACCGTCAATGCGTTGCTGAATGCCCCCCGGCTGGACTCCAACTATCTGTCCACGCTGTTGACCAAGCATAATTCCGGGTTGTCGGTGCTGGCGGCGCCGGACAAGTTCGCGAACGTCCAGATCACGCAGGATGCGGTCGAAAGACTGTTCTATGTGGCTCGCCAGGAGTTCGATTACGTGGTGGTCGATGCGGGGTCGAGGTTCGACACCATCAGCAAGTCGCTTTTCGAACCGGGTTCGACGATCTACCTGGTGCTCCAGGTCAGCATTACCGAGCTGAGGAATGCGAATCGTCTGATTACCGAGTTGTTCAAGTCAAGCAGCATCAAGCTGGAGGTGGTGCTGAACCGGTTTACGCCGCGCACGCTGAGCATCGATGAAGCCAGCATCACCAGGGCGCTCACCATACCTGCGACCTGGAAGATTCCCGGCGATTATCCGGCCGCGCGGAGCGCGCAGAACACGGCGACTCCGCTGGCACTGGAAGACTCTCCTATTTCGCGGATCATCCAGCAGATGAGCAGATCCGCATGTGGTTCGCTCGATGTTCCGGAAAAGAAGAAGCGGTTCAACCTATTCAAGTAAGCGGCCGAGGCCCGGCCCTGGGGATGGCGAAACGTGGAACAACCGGATATTGAGAAATTAAAAACCGAGTTGCATCGGACCCTGATCTCGAAGCTGGACCTGGAGAAGCTGTCGCGAGTCAACTCCAGTCAGGCAAGGGCGTCCGTGGCCGACATGATCCACGAGATCGTGGTCAGCCAGCGAGTGCCCCTGAGCTTTGAGCAGCAGGAGAAGGTGCAGGACGACCTGCTCGACGAGGTGTTCGGCCTGGGGCCGCTGGAGCCTCTGCTCAACGATGCGACCATCTCAGACATTCTGGTGAATGACAAGGACCACGTATTTATCGAGCGCAAGGGGATACTGCAGCGGGTCAATGTATCGTTCCGGGACGATCGCCACCTGCTGCAGATTATCGACCGGATCGTTTCGCGGGTGGGGCGCAGGGTGGACGAGTCCACGCCCATGGTGGATGCGCGGCTACCCGACGGCTCGCGCGTGAATGCGATCATCCCGCCGCTGGCGCTGGACGGGCCGGCGCTGTCGATCCGGCGCTTTGGCACGGGCCCCCTGGCCCCGAATCAACTGGTGGAGTTGAAGAGCATTTCCCGGGAGATGATGGAAATCCTGGCCGCCGCGGTGCGCGCCCGCATCAGCATTCTGATCTCCGGCGGCACCGGCGCGGGAAAGACAACGCTGCTGAACATTTTGTCGCAGTACATCCCGAAGAACGAACGCATGGTGACCATTGAGGACGCGGCCGAGTTGCAGCTTGCGATGGAAAACATTGTGCGTTGCGAGACTCGTCCGCCCAACATTGAAGGGCAGGGAGCGGTGCGCCAGCGGCAACTGCTGATCAACAGCCTGCGCATGCGGCCCGACCGGATCATCATTGGCGAGGTCCGCGGCGAAGAGGCGTTTGACATGCTGCAGGCTATGAATACCGGGCACGAAGGCTCAATGACGACGATCCATGCGAACACCCCGCGGGACGCACTGACCAGGCTCGAATCGATGGTGGCGATGAGCAATTTGAATCTGCCGGAAAAAACTGTGCGCCAGCAGATCGCGTCGGCGATCGCGATTGTCGTGCAGGTCTCCAGAATGAGCGACGGCAGCCGCAAGGTGACCAACATCTCGGAGATTGTGGGCATGGACGAGAACGTGGTCAGCATGCAGGAGATATTCAAGTTCAACCGCAAAGGCGTGGGCCCCGATGGCAAGGTGGTGGGCGCGTTCGAACCTACCCATATTCGTCCGAAATTTCTGGAAAAACTGAAAATTGCAGGCATTTTCCTGCCCCATGACTTGTTTGAGCACACGCTGGAAGTGAACTGAAGGACTGAGAGGTTGGCAATATGCTGCTGCTCCTGGTGGTCGTCTTCGCGAGCGTTTTCCTGGTGCTGGCGCTGGTGCTGTTCGCCAGTGGAGCGTGGGCTTCTGACCGGGCCAAGCAGACGCTTGCACATCTGGAGTCGGCGCTGGCCACTAAAGTGCGGGATTCGCGGGACCTGATTGTCGATATCCGCAAGAGCGAACTGCTCAGCGCAGTTCCAATGATCAACCGATGGCTGCTGAGCTTCAAGCTGGCGCCGCGCCTGCGCATGATGCTGTATCAGTCCAACCTGAAGTGGACGGCGGGCGGACTGCTGATGATGATGGCCACCGCCTTCGCAATGATTGGCTATCTGGTCTATCTGCGCACGGGTGTCGTTCTACTCGGTCTGGCCATCGGGCTGATTGCTGCTTATGCGCCCTTTCTCTTTGTGAGCTACAGGCGCCGGGCGCGTTTCGACCAATTTGAACAGGGATTGCCGGAGGCCCTGGACTTGATGGTGAGCGGTCTGCGGGCGGGACACAGCCTGATTGCCTCGCTTCGCCTGGTGGCAAGCGAATCGCCGGACCCCATCGGCCCTGAGTTCCGCATCTGCTTTGAAGAGCAGAACTACGGACTGGAGCTGAGGACCGCGATGGAAAACCTGATCACCCGGGTTCCGCTTCAGGACTTGAGGATTGTGGCGACGGCAATATTGATTCAGAAGGAGAGCGGAGGAAATCTCGCCGAGGTGCTGGAAAAGGGCGCAAACCTGATCCGGGAAAGGTTCAAATTGAAGCGGCAGGTCCGCGTCCATACCGCTCAGGGACGATTGACCGGGTGGATTCTCTCCTTTCTGCCCCTGGTTCTTGGCGTCGGGCTGTACCTGATCGATCCCCAGACGGTGAGCCTTTTGTGGACGCGCCAGATTGGCAGGGAGATGCTCGGCGCGGCAACAGTCATGACGTTTGTGGGCGCAATGATTATTCGAAAGATTGTGAATATGGAAGTTTGACGGTGAGCTATGGGAATTGCACTGATTAGTTTTGGCGCTGTTTTCCTGCTGGTCGCGAGCGCGGGCCTGCTGCTGTTCTACCGCGAGGCGATGATACAGCGGATCGGGGAAGTTGTGAATCCGCGCGCGAAAAAGGCAGATCTGCTGAGCAGCATTCAGCAGACCGGCTCCTCGCTGGGCGGTTTTGTAGAGCAACTGAACCGCGTCTTACCCAAGAGCGACGCAGAAGTTTCAGTAATACAGAAGCGACTGATCCGCGCCGGCTTCCGGAAAGACTCGGCCGTGCAGATCTTCTACGCCGCGAAGATATTGGTTCCGCTGGCACTGTGCATTGTGGCCGTGGCTACTGGACTTGCCAGCTATAGCCCTTTCTTCGCATATGCCATTGCGCTGGGCCTGGGCTTTTTGCTGCCGGACTTCTGGCTGGGCAGAGCGATCAAGAAGCGGCAGAAGAAGATCCGGACCGCCCTGCCGGATGCACTGGATTTTCTGGTGATCTGCATTGAGGCCGGGCTGAGCCTGGACCAGGCGACGGCGCGCACGGCCGCAGAACTGAGCCTGTCTCACCCGGCCATCAGTGACGAATTGGACATCGTGGTGCTGGAGCAACGTGCAGGACGTCTTCGTTCCGATGCATGGAAACAATTTGCGGAGCGCACCGATGTGGACACGGTGCGGGTCCTGGCTACGGTGCTGGTGCAAGCGGAACAACTTGGGACGAGCGTTACCAAAACCCTGCGCGTGCATTCCGAAACACTCAGGACCAAGCGCCGCCAGCAGGTAGAAGAGCAAGCCGCGAAAACCAGTGTGAAGCTGGTCTTTCCGCTGGTGTTGTTTATCTTTCCATCGCTTTTCGTGGTGGTTCTGGGCCCTCCCATGATTATCATGTCGGAGAATTTGAATTCGCTTTTTGCTCACTAGAAGAAAAAGGAGGATGGAAGTGGAAAATATCACAATTATCCGGATAGTGGCCGCCGTGCTGTTTGTGGTCGTGCTGTTATTCCTCATTCAGCGCCGTCGCACCAAGGTTCAGTAGCCCGGATCGGCTGGTGATGTAGTTGAACTAACCGCTGCGAAAGTTGCTTGCCGTGCCTGGCTTTGCCAGACGGCCGGATTGAGGGATTGCTGTCATTGGAAGTGAGTGCAGTCGCCGGAGCATTGACCGCGTGCCGCGGGCACAAGAGTAAGCAAGATTCCGGATCGGCGTACTTCGTCGACGACTGCCATGAGATGTTTTCGCTCTTGTTGACGGTGCCGCTCGACTTCAAGGACGCGTGAGTCGGCGAAAGGCTTGATTTATGGAACGACGGAAGTATTGCGTATATAACCAAACCCGGGAATCCTTCCTCAGCCTCGGCGTCACCGCCGCGGATACCACGTTTGCGCGCCTGAGAGGGTTGATTGGGAAGCTGAGCCTCAAATCCGATGAAGGAATCTGGGTGGTGCCGTCGAGCGGAGTTCATACCCTGGGTGTACTGTTTCCTCTGGATTTGATCTACCTGGACGGGAACCATCGCGTTATTCATCTGGTCGAGCATTTCCCAACGTTTCGGATTTCACCCCTGAGGGCGCAATCTGAGAGTGTTCTGGAGTTGGGGGCCCATACCATTTATTCGTCCCAAACCCAGGTCGGAGATCAACTATTGATCTGCGTGGCGGAGGAGATGGAGCAGCACCTGAACCGCAGCGTTTCAGGCGCGGGAGCGTCGGAAATGATAGCCAGGAGATGAGGGGGGCCAATGAGGAGCAGGTTTGCGAGGCTGTGGTCGAAGGATCGTCGGCGGGCCAAACGGCATGCGGCGCTTCCGCTGGTGGCCTATTACTGGGGTGCAGTAAGTTCCGAGCCGCATCAGGTTCGGGATATCGGCGTCGACGGGATGTACCTGGCGACGGAGGATCGCTGGTACCCAAACACGCTGATCAAGATGACGCTGACCAGAAGCGACAAAGCTAAGGTGGAGCCCGACCGTTCGATTGCAGTGACCGCACGGGTGCTTCGAGCCGGAACCGACGGAGTCGGATTTGCGTTTATTTTGCCGTCTTCGATGCAAGCCGTCGATGCCGACAGCGACTTCCACCAGCAAGCGGATCTAAAGACCGTGAAGGCGTTCCTTGCGCGCCTCCAGGCCGACTCCGGGTACATTGTCGCCGAGTAGGGCTCTCTGGCCGGTGGTTTTGAGCTGCACAGAAGATTGCAGACCGGTCCGGCCGAATCGGGGTGGGTACCGGCAGCTACTCGGTTTCTTCGGGAATGATGAGCAAGACCTCCACCGGAGCGAGCTGCCCGTTTTGGCGGGCGGGTCTGAACTGCCACTGCTGGAGCGCAGTGAGCAAAAACTTTGCCTGCGCGAACTCGGTGGGAAAGACCACGGCAAGCCGCTCGAAGCGGCCAGCGAGATTGATAAATCCGTGGATCATCACCGCGTCCGAGGTGTAGTCGTTCGGGTCAAGGTGAGGTTGCACGATATCGTACGGCCAGGGCGCGTCCGGCCGGCCGGCGTTTGCGGGTGTGGCGGCTTGCGCGGCGGGCGGCACTGCGTACTGAAGGATCCACGCCTTGCCTTTGCCCAGGTGCAGATACACGGTGTAGACCAGCCGGCCGCCCCACAAGCCAACCGTCTCGGGATACTGCTCGGCCAATGTCGAACCCACGACGACGACGCCGAACTGGCCGTCTTTGTTCAAGTGGATGCGCGTGACGGAAGTTCCGGGACCCCCGTCGAGTCCGAGCTCCTGCTCCGGCTCGGCCTTGGCGCCTGATGGAGCGGCTGTCCCACCGCTGCCGCCGGCTTTGGCTTCCGCGGTTGCCGGGCTTGGCCCTGCGCCGTTGCCGGATTGCCTGCTCTCGGCGTTGCCGTGACCTCCCTCCCCGGAGTTCACCGCCGGCCCCATGGCCGGCGACGCGGCAACCACCGCGCGTCCCGGCGCATTGGCGAGTGGTATGGCAACGGGTCCCTGCTGCGATTGAAGATCGGAGAGGGACATGATCTGGGCCGGGGCTGGTTGCTCCAGCTGCTTGGCGTACGTTTCGGGAATGCGCCTGGCGGGTTCAGGTCCGCGAACGACGATGGGAGATGTGGTAGTTGCCGGCAGCGTTGGAAGGGCGGTGGCAAGGTTGGTCGACGACATCCTGATGTCAGCGGGTGTCAGTTCGCGGTTGGGCGGCTCGATCGACGGTCGCAGCTTGGCGATGAGGGCCTTCTGCGGCGGTGGAGCGAGGGTAACCACTTTGACCGGAATGTCCGGAGGCGTCCACCTGAGGACCAGTGGAATCGGCGTCGGGTGCTGGAGCAGGACGTCCGGCGGCGCATCGGGCTGGATCAGGATCTGGCGTCTGGGAAGCTGCGCAAGCCGGGTTGCCACGTCAGGCATCGAGGCTGGGCTGCCCCCGGGCGCCGGCAGGGGCGCCGCCGCAGCCTTCGCAACCGGACGCGGGACGCTGATTCCGGCGGTCTGTTCCACTTGCGGATCCGGCATGGGCACGTTCAGGACCCGGACTGTGTAGCGGCGGATGGCGGACCGGTTGGAAACTCGCGGCGCGCTCCGAATCCCCAAGATGAGGCAGGCGCACACCAGGCCGTGCACCACAACTGAGGCCACAACGGAAGACGAATCGCGGCGCAAGGGCAGCGGTGGTGGCGCGAAAAGTGTGATAGTGCGGGAAGACCTCATAATCACCCTGGCTGCGTTGTTCCGATTAATTGCAGCGTCGAATCCGTACTACCTCTGGTAGCCGATTGCGATGCGTCGATCTGCGGCTCTCTCTGCCCTGGTGCGGTGGTTGTTCTGCCATTCTATCCGGGCGAGGCCGGAGAGGTGCGGCCGGTCCCTCGGCTGGATCGAGTATTCTCACGCTACGAGTGCAATTCTCCGGCCAACCATCAGGGGCGCAAGTCGCTGCAAAATGGAGGGCTAAGGTCCGGATCGTGTCTGCCCGGCTACACAGGGTTTACGCTTGGTATACACCCGTTCACACTGGCATCGACAAATCCGTGTAAACCCATGATTTGGCGATAGACTGTAGGCGCATTCCTTTGGCAAGGAAATTGCGACAACCTTTCTTACATAACGCAGAACTGGCTCGAACGTAAGCCGGATAGGTTCCTTATGAACAAGAGAGCGCAGCTCATTCTCCTAACCGCGTTTGTCGTTGCATTGGCGGCTTCCTACGCCGTCTACCGCATCGTCGGCAATCGCCTGGAGATGACGCAAGAGAAGACCACCCAGGTGGTGGTGGCAGCGACGGACCTTAAGCTCGGATCGGTCTTGCGCAACTCCGATCTTGGGACGGCTGAGATATCCGGATCTTTGCCCAAGGGCGCAATTACCAACCGCCAGGAGGCGGTGGGGCGGGGCGTGATCTCAGACCTCTACGAGGGCGAGCCGATTCTGGAGAGCCGATTGGCTGCTCCCGGGGCCGGCGGTGGCCTGGCGGCGACCATTCCTCCAGGCATGAGGGCCTGTGCGATCAAGGTCGATGACGTGGTGGGCGTAGCCGGATTTGTTACTCCGGGGATGCACGTGGATGTGCTGATCTCGGGCAATCCTCCGGGGGCCAATGCGGGCGCCGATGCGGGCCCCGAGGTGAAAACGCTGCTCCAGGACATCGAAGTCCTGTCAGCTGGAACCGACA
>Ga0224555_1003736_pt1 | contig 15036 bp, 8 predicted proteins | sample 714S23034metaG_FD_180687 | JGI IMG/M metagenome (GOLD analysis project Ga0224555, IMG submission 180687) | Peat soil microbial communities from Stordalen Mire, Sweden - 717 S2 30-34 | ecosystem: Environmental > Terrestrial > Soil > Wetlands > Peat | place: Sweden: Norrbotten County, Stordalen...
CAGCCCCTTCAAATACTCGCGGAACTGCGGTCCAAGATCGCTCCGCTTGAGCGCAAACTCGACAGTCGCCTGTAACATCCCGAACTTATCGCCCGCGTCGAACCGCTTGCCCTCGAAGGTATAACCGAATACCTTCTCTTCCTTCACCAGCGCCAGAATCCCATCGGTAAGTTGTATCTCCCCTCCCGCGCCCGGAGTCGTCTGCTCCAGCAGCTCAAACACGCGCGGCGTCAACACATACCGTCCGATGATCGCCTGCTTCGAGGGCGCGTCTTCAAACTTCGGCTTCTCCACCATGCCGGTGCAGTTGTAAATCCGCGGATTGTCGGGATCCTGCGACCCCGAAAGCACGCCGTAGGCGCTGATCCCAGGCCCTTCGACGGTCTGCGTCGCAAGCACCGACCCGCCCCTCTGGTCGAAAACCCTGATCATCTGCCTCAGGCATGGCACCTTCGCATCAATCACATCGTCGGGCAGGACCACCGCAAACGGCTCATCGCCGACCAGATCCTTGGCGCACAGTACAGCGTGGCCCAGCCCCAGCGGTTCTTTTTGTCGAACGTAGCTGATCCGCGCCAGCCCGGACACACCTCGCGACACCGCCAGCAATTCATGCTTGCCGCGCCGCTCCAGCGTCGCCTCCAGCTCAAAGCTATGGTCGAAGTGGTCTGCGATCGCGCTCTTGCCGCGGCCAGTCACAATGATGATGTGCTCGATGCCCGACGCGATCGCCTCTTCAACGCCGTACTGGATGATCGGCTTATCCACCAGCGCCAGCATCTCTTTCGGAATCACCTTCGTCGCCGGCAAGAAACGCGTGCCTAGCCCGCCTGCCGGGAATACTGCCTTCCGTATCCGCTTCTTCATTCCATCTTCCTCGTCTCAACCACGCCCAAATTCACTGTCGCGCAAACGCTGGATGCCCCAGGGCCTCGGTTCCATGACCCGGCAAATCATATTCCGCCGACTACAGTGTTGGCGAATCGTCGCCCATCAAAGCTTCACGCACAATCTTGACCGGCGGAAAGCCCTGCTTCAAAAAATCATCGTGAAACTTCTCCAGTGAAAACGCGGCGCCCTGTTTCTTTTTCATATCCTCGCGCAGCTTCATGATCTCAAGCTTGCCCAGCGTGTAGTAGAGATAAGTCGGGTCGCTGGTCCCGCGCTTTGTCTCCACCATGGCCCCTTCCTTTGACTGATAGCCTTCCTTCTGAAAAAACGCGACGGCCTCGTCAAAGCTCATCTTGCCAGTGTGCATTTCGATGCCCACAATGAAGCGCGCGTTCCTGAGCAACGCATCCTGCAGTTGGCCGAGTCTCAGGAATTTTGACTCGCGCTCATCCCTGGCTCCGGCGCCTGGTTGTCCATAGCCTTCGTCCAGCATCATCTGCTCGGTATAGTGCGCCCACCCCTCCACGTCCGTGTTCGCGCCTAGAAGTTTGCGCACCCGGCTGGGCGCCTGTGGCAGCCACAGAAATTGAATATAGTGCCCCGGATAAGCCTCGTGTACCGCCGTCGAAATCACCGTGCCCACATTGAACCCGTGCATGTAGCCTTCAACCTCCGCGGGCGTCATCGAAGGGTCGGGCAAGGTTACGTTGAAATAGGCTTCTGTGGCGTGCGTCTCGAACGGCCCCGGCGTATCCATGCTGGCAGTCGTCGTAGCCCGCATGAATGGCGGCGTCTCTTCCACAATCGGCCGCACATCGGAAGGAATAGTCACAATATGATTTGCGCGGATAAAGCTCACCAGCCCATCGAATGTTGCGCGAAAGGCGTCCAGCAGATGATCCGGCGCGGGATGATTCTCTCCGAGTTCCTCAAGCACAGCGCGCGTATCCTTGTCCGGCTCCAGCTCCTTCGCGACCTCGATGAAGTGTGCCTGGTTCTTGCGCATATCGGCCCAGCCAATTTCCAGTAACTTATCCAGCGGCAGGTCCACCATTTCGTCGTAATGGAGCTTTTTTGAAAACGCATCCGCGCCGATGCGGAAGTCTCCATTCGACTTTGCCAGCAGATCCGTCTTCAGCCAGTTCAAATAATCTTTGAGTCCTGCAATCACTGCGGAATTGGTCTGCGCAAACTCGGCCTTCAGCGCTGGGTCGTGTGCATCGGCAAAGGCTGTCGGGACGTCGTGCTCAAAGAAGCTCACAATGTCCGGCAACTGTTCGATGGCAATTTCGGTGTACACGTGCGGCGGATTCTTCAGGTTCACGCGTGCCGCGGCCAGCAGCGCAGGCATCTGCTTTTCGCGCGCAATCAGCGACCGCAACCGATCATCGGGCGGAGCAAACTTTCGCTCCATCAGCACGAATGCCCCATTCGCGCACGCGCTTGAGTAGTTATCCGCATTCTTCTCCCACGGCCGAATCGTCTCCAGCGTCAGCAGCCTGGAATGAATGGTCGAAAGCACGATCTCGCGGTCGCTTCGCGGAACAAAATCGGCAACCGCGTCCTCCGGATGAATTGCCTCGATGCGCTTTTCAAAATCCTTCAGCGCGGCAACCTCGGCATCGATGCTTTTTCGCGAGTAATCCTCTAACTGCGTGTCGTATTGGTGATACCCCACCTGCGTTCCCTGAGTCGGCTGATAGCGAAAGTAAACCTGATCGAAATACTCATCCGAAACTTTCTCGAACTGCTGCTTCCAGGTCTCTTTAGCTGTCCGCGCATTCATCACCGAAGACATACAAACTCCAATCGCAAGGTATGCAACGATTCTCTTCATCATGCCTCTCTTTACTGAGGGGAATTACTTACACGCTCACCGGCGCTGCCGCCAGCTTCTCAAGCACTTCGTGAATCTCAAGCAATACTTCATCGGACCGCGTAGCAGCCAGCGGATACTTCAACAGCCCCTGCGGCGTGAACTGCGCGCCTCGCTTGGCGTTGCGCGCTACCAATCGCATCAGGTGCGCCGGATCCACCGCCGCGTTCTCCATGAACCGGATCTGCAGTTCTCCGCGCCGTCTGTCGACCTGCGCAATGCCCATTCGCTCGCATTCCAACCGCAACTGTGCAGCCTCCAGCAGGTATACCGTTGCATCGGGCGGCGCACCGTAGCGGTCTTCCATCTCCGCGCGCACCTCGGCCACAGCCGCTTCGCTCGTCGCGCCCGCAATCTTTTTGTAGAGCCGCAGACGCTGATTCTCTTCGGGCACATAGCTCTCGTCGATACGCAATGCGATCCCCAGGTTGAGCTGCGTCGCCGGCCGCTCTTCGCTGCTCTCGCCCTTCATCTCCTTCACCGCAGCCTCAAGCATTGACGTGTATAACTCGAAGCCCACCGCCTCGATGTGCCCGCTCTGCTCGCCGCCCAGCATGTTGCCCGCGCCGCGCAGCTCCAGGTCCAGCGCCGCAATCTTGAATCCCGCGCCCAGGTCGCTGAACTCCTTCAGCGCCGCAAGCCTTCTGCGCGCAATCTCTGTAAGCTCCTGCTCCGGCGGGATGAGTAAATACGCGTAGGCACGCCGGTTCGACCTGCCCACCCTGCCACGCAACTGATACAACTCGCTCAATCCGTGCCGGTCGGCGCGGTTGATCAAGATTGTATTCGCCAGCGGAATGTCCAACCCGTTCTCGATGATCGTCGTCGCCACCAGCACATCGTACTCGTGATGCATGAAGGCAAGCATCACCCGTTCCAGCTCCCTCTCGCTCATCTGCCCGTGGCCCACCGCTACGCGCGCCGCCGGCACAAGCTCCTGTATCCGCGCGGCAATTTCGTAAATGGACTCAACACGGTTATGCACAAAATAAACCTGTCCGCCGCGCTCCAGTTCCACCTCCACGGCCGAGCGGATAATCTTTTCGTCGAACTTTGCGACCACGGTCTGAATGGCCATCCGGTCTTTCGGCGGCGTCTCAATCACGCTCATATCCCGCAGCCCCACAAGCGACATATGCAGTGTGCGCGGAATCGGCGTAGCGCTCATCGCCAGCACATCGATCTCCTTCCGCATCTGCTTCAGCCGCTCTTTATGGCGCACGCCGAAACGCTGCTCCTCATCCACCACCAGGAGGCCCAGGTCCTGAAACTTGATATCTTTGGAAAGCAGGCGGTGCGTGCCGATAAGGATGTCGATGTTGCCCGTCTCCACCCGCTCGACAATGATTTTTTGTTCCTTCGCCGTGCGGAACCGCGAGATCATCTCGACGTTGATCGGGAACTGCGCAAACCTCTTCTTGAACGTCTCGAAGTGCTGAAAGCTCAGCACCGTCGTTGGCGTCAGCACAGCCACCTGCTTGCCGTCCTGCACCGCTTTGAAGGCCGCACGCATAGCCACTTCTGTTTTTCCGTAGCCCACGTCGCCGCACAGCAGCCGGTCCATCGGCGTCGTCGATTCCATGTCGTACTTGATAGCCAGAATCGCGGATAACTGATCGTCTGTCTCGCTATAGTCGAATGATCCCTCAAATTCCTTTTGAAACTCATTGTCTTTCGAGAAGGCCGTTCCCTGCGCGGTGGTCCGCTCGGCATATAACTTCAATAACTCGCCGGTCATGTCCTGCATGGCCTTGCGCACCCGCGCCTTGGTCTTGGTCCACTGCTGCGAGCCTAGCTTGTTCAGCACCGGCGCCGGTCCCGCGTCCGTCGAACGGTACTTCTGAATCAGATCCAGCCGAGTGAGCGGAACATATAACTTGGTCTGCTCGGCAAACTCCAGGATCATGAACTCGACGGAGAGACTGTCCTGCACAATCTCCTTCAACCCTTGATATTGCGCAATGCCGTGCTCGGTGTGAACTACATAATCGCCAATGGTCAGGTCTCGAAAATCGGAGACAAACGCCGCTGTCTTCGATCGCTTCGGCTCCGGGCGCGCCGCCACATCCGCGTCGTCACTTAGATCGTTGGCCCCGAACACAATCAGATTCGCGTCCTGGAAGCTCACGCCGGCTGAAATCGGCGTCCGCACAATCACCGGCACGCGCAAATCACCGGCCAGATAACTCGCTTCGTCCAGCACCGTTTCGCCGCCGGGATGAAAGAACCGGCTGCCCAGCCGGTAAGGAATCTGATACTCGCGCAGCACCGTGGCCAGCCGCTCCACGTCGCCCTGATTCGGCGCGGCCAGCACGATCCGCGTCTCCTTTTCCATGAGACTTTTGAGCTGCTCGGTCAGCGCAGGAATCGATCCATGAAACCGCAGCGTGGGCCGCGAGTTCAGCTCGATCTCGCCCAGCGTGTTGTCCTGATCCAACACGTCCACCACGCCCAGCTGATCCAGATCCAACCCCATGTGCGAGTCAAGCGCGCCTGCCAGCACTTCCGGCCGCAGATAGATGTCCTCAGGCCGAATCAGCGACCCGATCCCCGACCGCTCATGCCGCTGTTCCACCTTGTTCCACCAGCGATCGATCTGGTTGCGCACCATCGCCGGCTCTTCGACAAACAGCGCGCACTTGGGCACCAGTGACAGCAGCGACTTATCCGCCCCGGCCACCGCGCTGAAAAACTCCCACCCCGGAAACACGCTGACGCCGCCCGCTGCCGCAACCTCATTGGCCATCTCTTGATTGACGTGTTGGTCTTCGCCGGCGTCTGCAATTCCTGTGTCGTCCCCACCCTCGAAATCCAGGCGCTGACGGCTCAACCGCCCGTGCACGGCGGCCAGCAGCCGTTCCGTCACCGGCGTCTCGGTCAGCGGCAGCAATTGCGCCTCATCCAGCCCGCTCTGCGACCGCTGCGTCTCCGGATCAAATTTTCGGATGGTCTCAATCTCGTCACCGAAAAACTCGATGCGCACCGGCCGGTCCGCCTCAGGCGAATACACGTCGAGAATCCCGCCCCGCCGCGTGAATTGCCCCGGCATTTCCACCAAGTCCATCGGCGTATAGCCCACGCTGGCCAGGTGTCCGGTCAGCACCTCCACGTCCACCTCTTCGCCGCGGCGCAACGTCACCGCCAGCCCGGCGTAGTAGTCGCGATCGAACAGCTTCAGCGCCGCAGCCTCGACTGGAGCAATGAGAATGGACACGGCTCCGGTCGCCAGCTTCCACAACGCCGCAGCTCTTTGTTCTTGAACGTCCGGATGTGGAGAAAGGTTTTCGAAGGGAAGCACATCGTGCGCCGGCAGCCGTACCACTGCGGCAGGGTCAACGGCGCCGGTCAGCTCGCAGCCGGCGCGAAGGGCAAGTTCCAGCGCCTCGGCAGCCTTGTTGTCGGCCACCACCACAACCACCAGTTGCTTGGCTGCCCGCGCCATCAGCGGAAGATAGAGCGATCGAGCCGTCGCAGTCAGCCCGGACACACGTCTCCGCCCCGTATGAAGGTTGAGGTGCCTTCGTACGCGCTCAAACCCCGAAGTCTGCTCCAACTCCGCAAATATCTCGCGGACAAACGGGAGAATCATCTGAACCCAGTTTAGCAGTCAATGAGTCGGCGCTAATTCGTCCGTGGGTCTCATCTTCTGCGTCGCTGCGAAAGAGTGGGCACGCTCAGCATCCGTCTCAAACGCCAACGCGCCTGCGTATATCCTTCAGCAGCACCAAAAGATGCAGCGGATCCGCCGGAGAGGCGACAAAATCGAACTGCTCGTAATAGCGCCGCGCCTGCTCATCTTTGGCATGGACGGCAAGCGCCCGAATCCCGGCAATGTCCGCGGCCAGGACGGTTCGCAGCACGGCATCCCGCAGCAGTGCCCGCCCCACGCCCCGCTTCTGCCAGCCCTTGTCGACAGCCAGACGGGCCAGCAACATGATCGGCACCGGATGCCGCGCCAGTCCCTTCTGCAATCGCTCCGGCGCATCGCTATACTCAATCTGCCCGACAGCCAGGCTGTAATAGCCAATCACAACGTTTCCCGCCAAACCAACATAAGTCTGTGCCGCGCTAGCGCTTTGATTCTGCAGCGCGTGTTTCCGCAGCCAACTGTTCAACAACTCTTGTCCACAGTCGAAGGCGTCCACGGGGTGATCGCGCCGGAGTTTCTCAATCCTTCGCTCTTCGGCCGTGCGATTCCCGGTCATCTTTTCGCGCTGGAATCGAAAAATCCCGGCTCATCGAGCAGCGCTTGCAGACGCGGCAACGGACGGGCGGGCGCTTCCAGAGCGGCCTGAAAGGCGGCCCACTTTTCGGCATCCAGCCCAAAGATACGCCGATTCGCAAGGGTTTCCTCCGCGCGAGACAGTGCGCTCTCCATGACAAAATCGCTCATCGAGCGATGAGCGGCGGAAGCGGCAGCCTGCAGCTTCGCCTTTGCCGAAGGCGAAACACGCACGTCCAGCTTTTCCGTTCGCCGTTCTGTCAAGGCGGGCTGAGTGGCCATGAGGTTCCCCGTTCCTTCCTCAATGAGGATGACCGATTGTCATGACAATGTCAAGACGGATGGCAAGATTCCCACTCGACTCGGAGGCCCCCTGCATGCATCAACCTCTGCCAGGCCGCCTTCGTCCTGAAAGCCTGACCCGGCTCCAGCCATTTGCGAACTCCAGTAAACTGAAAGCTGATGAGACTTGGAATCGATTTCGGAACGACGCGTGTCGTGGTCGCGCTAGTGGACCGCGGAAACTTTCCCCTGGTAAGTTTTGAAGCGCCGGACGGGCAGATGCACGACTGGTTCCCCCCTGTCGCGGCGGTCAACGGCGATGGCCGCCTCTATGGGTGGGATGCGATTGCGGTCGAGGAAGATGAGAGCTGGACTGTTCTGCGCTCGCTCAAGCGCTATCTCCGCTCCGCCAACCCGCATACCCAGGTCCCCGTCGCCGGGCAGTTGCTGCCCCTGCGGCTGCTGATGGCGGAAATGATGATGGCCTTGCGGCGGCAACTGCTGGAGCACTCGAATTTAGGCGCGGATTCCAGCGCAGACTCAGCCGCGGAATCTCAAGACCGGCTGGAGGTCATGCTCGGCGTTCCTGCCAATGCCAACAGCAACCAGCGTTTCCTGACCGAAGAAGCCGCGCAGGAAGCGGGCTTTACGGTGCTTGGACTGCTCAATGAGCCGTCGGCGGCGGCCATCGAGTTTGCCCACCGCAACAGCGCGGAGCGCAAGAGCCGAGCTGGCAGCGGCCTGGTGGTCTATGACCTCGGAGGGGGCACCTTTGACGTCTCGCTCGTCACCATGGGCGAGACCGAGCACACCGTCGTGGCCTCGGATGGAATCCCGAATCTGGGCGGCGACGACTTCGACGAGATCCTCGCCGCCCTCGTTCTGGAATCGCTCGGCGAGCACGGCAAGCTATCTCCGCTGGAGAAACATCGCCTGCTCGAGGAATGCCGGGAGAAGAAAGAGTCTCTCAATCCCAACACTCGCAAGGTCACCATCGATCTGGAACGGGTGCGCGAGGGATGGGAGCAGGTGACCATTCCCGTGGACGCCTACTACGAGCGTTGCCGCCCTCTGATCGAGTCAACCCGTGTTGTGGTCGAGAATCTGCTCGCCGCTCATTCAGACAGCACTCTGGACACCCTCTACGTCACCGGCGGTGCAGCCGAGCTTCCGCCCGTGGCTCGTATTCTGCGCGAAAACTTCGGTCGCAAGGTGCGCCGCTCCGCTTATATGCGCTCAGCCAGCGCAATCGGCCTCGCCATCCGCGCCGCTGCCTCAGGCGAGCAGGGATCCGACCTGTTGCCCGACCGGTTGCATGACCAGTTCAATCAATACTTTGGCATCTGGCGCGAAGCCGACCATGGCGGAACCATTCTTTTCGACCTGATATTCGCTCGTGGAGTGCGCCTGCCCGCACCCGGCGAGTCACCGATCCGCATCGAGCGTGCCTACCAGCCGGCCCATAACATCGGCCACTTCCGCTACCTCGAATCTTCGCACCTCGACGAGCAAGGCCAGCCCACTGGAGAGATTTCCAACTGGGATCAGATCCAGTTCCCCTTCGATCCCCAGTTGCAGCACCACGCGGATCTGGCCTCCGTCCCGGTAGCCTTGCTTTCCAATCCCGACGGCCTGTTGATTCGCGAAGAGTATACCTGCGATTCAAGCGGGAACCTGCGCGTCAGAATCTCCGCGGAACCTGCAGGATACACACGCGAATTCTCCATAGCCCAGTCGTCCAGAATCTAACGGACGAGCGGCCCGGATCTTGAAAGCGACAGATCCTGCAAAGGCGCTTATTCCGCCGCGGCGCCTGCGCGACCCACAAAGACCTGCTGTGGAGAAGTCACATCGAGCGCCAGCCCTGTCACCTTCACCTTCATGCCTTCAACCGCCGGCTTGCGGTCAAGCTTGGCGGCAAAATCAAGCTCGTACTGGTTGTCCAGCCGCCGCACCAGGTCCTCAAAAAACGGCTGGAACGAAACCGGATTGCCCATCCCCATCCCATAGCTGGCGCCGCCTGTGGCCTGGGTGACCTCGGCCAGCAAGCTCTGCCCGCTACTGCCTGCCGTTGAACTATCGCTAACGCTTGTCCGGCTCTGCCAGTAGATTGCGTAGACCACCAGCCCCGCGCGGACGGAATCCGTGATTGCGGCCTGCACATAAGCGTCGTCGAGATCGAGACGCGGGTTGTTGGGATCGATGCCGTCGCTGACGAGCACCACTTCGCGCCGAACTCCGCGAATTTCAGAGGGCCAGTGCTGGGCAAGGTCAGACAAGCTGAAGTAGTCGTTCGAACCCGGCCCTCCCAATACATGAAGCTCACCCACCACTTGCGCATGGTCTGCCGACAGCGGACCCGCAAGGATCGTTTGTCCATTCTGCATATACCCGACGGCAGCTTTCGTGTGCGGTCCCAGGCCCTGGACGAATTGCCTGATCTCATCGAGCTGGCGGCCCAGGTTGCGCGCCCCGCCGTCGATCAGCACCACCAGTTCCAGCCCGTCATTGGTTCCGCGCAGCGGCGTCCAGCCGGTGACGCTGGAATCCTTCCCATTCAATTTGACGCTCACATCCTGCTGAGAAATGTTCGGAGCCAACTCGCTATGCTTGGCAAAAATCGTCACCACGGCTCGTCCCTGACCCGTTGCGTTCACACCCTGCGCAAACAGCGGCGCCGCCAGCAGCAGCATCCCCGCAGCCATCCAAATCCCTGTCCCGACTCTTTTCACGCGAACCAACCCTTCCCAATCGCCACTTCGAGGCCGCGCCGCCGACAGTAAGTCTCTGTCTGCCTTCAGGCGGCCCTGATCCTCTACCGAGTTAGACGCACCGCCTCCAAGACTAGCCCCATTTCGGTATCGCGCCAGACGGCTCTCTGTTCCCTGTTCCCTAGTCCCTAGTTCTTTGGCCGTATGAAAATGTTCCTTTTGGAAATGTAGCGCCGGCCTCCTGGCCGGCTGTAGCGTGGGCCTCCCGGCCCACGTTCGTTCATTGGATAGAACATCTTCATCCGGTCACGAACCTAGTCCCTATTCCGTGCTTTTCCCCTCTGCCTTCAAAAACGAGTGGAAGAAATCCAGCGACTTCCAAAACGAGTCCACCGGCAGCCTCTCATCCCGCCCGTGGGCCCTCTCATCGTCCCTCTCCAGCGCAATCGCCGAATACCCGTAGCTGGGAATCCCCGCCTGCGCAAAATAGATCGAGTCGCTGGCCCCGTTCTCCATCACCGGAGTCACCGGCGTCCCCGGCCAGATGGCCTGCGTCAACCGCGTCAAAGGGGCAAAGACTTCGGGGATCGGAGCCGGCGGCGCCATTGCCTTCCTGTCCGGCGCCGTATCGGAAACCACCCCCGCATCGGAGACGAACTTCACGCTCAGCTTGTCATCGCCGAAGATCCCAATCAACTGTTTCCGAATCTCCTCCGGCGAGTGCCCCGGAAAAATCCTGCAATTCACGATGGCCTGCGCCGTCTGCGGCAGCGCATTGTTGGCATGGCCCGCGGACAGCCGCGTAGCCACGCATGTCGTCCGGAAGTTTGCGTTGAAACTTGGTTCGACGCCCAGCCGCGCCGCCGCGGCCAGATCCGGCGGCGAGGCCAGAACCGCCCGGATATCCGCTTGCGTCTGCCCCGTCTCTTGCGCAGCCAGGTTCTTGAAGTAGGTGCGCGTCACCTCGTTCATCTCAAACGGAAACGCAAACGCCGCCAGCTTGTTCAGCGCCGCCGTCAGCTCATAAATCGCATTGTCCGGCCGGGGAAGCGAGCTATGCCCTCCGCGATTGGTGGCCGTGATCTGGAAGTCGGAGTAGACCTTCTCCGTAGCCTCCACGTCCGCCACCACCGCCCGCCCGTGGTCCAGTTCTATCCCGCCCGCGTCGGGATTGATCACGTAAGCCGCGTCCACCAACTCGCGATGCTCCCGCACCAGCCACTCCGCCCCGTTGAACTTGCCACCCTCTTCATCCGCCGTGAGCGCCAGAATCAGGTCGCGCTTCGGCTTGTACCCCTCCCTGTGCAGCCGCAGAAACGTCTCCACCAGCGCGGCGTCGGAGTTCTTCATGTCCTGCGTCCCCCGGCCGTAGTAGTAGCCATCCTTCTCGACAAACTGGAATGGATCGGTCGACCAATCGGAGCGCAGAGCCTCCACGACATCCATGTGGCACAAAAACAACACCGGCTTCTCGGTTGGGGTTCCACCCGCGCGGAAGCGTACCACCAGATTCTGCTTGCGCGCATCCGGCCCCAGCAGATGCACATCGGCAGCCGGAAATCCAGCGTCGAGAAATCGCTTCTGCATGGCCGCGGTCGCCGTCGTCACGTTGCCCAGCGGCGTATCCGTCGTGTTGATCTCAATCAGTTGCTTGAAGATCGCCCGAGCCTCCGCGCGATCCTCCGCGGAGGCCGCAGGCAATGAATTCTGAGCAAGCACACCTGAGCAAAGCCAGGCGCTCGCAAGCAACGCCGAGAGAGTTACCGGGACAATCTGACTTGCGGGGAATCTTCTACGCATGAGGGCATTGTAAGGCGGCCAGGACCCATCTCTTCGCGGAATAAGTGTTTTCGGCGTTTGTACACCGCAACGAATCGATTTATCGTAATCTCACGACACATTCGAGGTGCAAAATGCAGTTCAGGTTCATGGTTGCCACTTCTCTCCTTGCCTTATCCGTCACCACCGCCGCTCAAATGCCCGACAAGCCGCTGGCACGGCCCAGGATCACCGGCATCTCCCACATCGCGGTCTACACCTCGGACCCCGCCGCCACCGACCACTTCTACCGCGAGATCATTGGCGCGGTCAAAATGCACGACCCTGAGAACCCCAAGGGCGTCCGCTACGCCCTGAGCGCCACGCAATTCATTGAGGTGCTGCCCCTTCCCGCGGACGCGGGCATCAACCGCCTCGACCACACCGCCTGGAACACCGACGACGCTGAAACCCTTCGCCGCTTTCTTGGCTCCAAATCATGGAAGGTGCCGGGCCAGATCGAAAAGGGCGCGGACGGTAGCCGCTGGTTCACCGTAAAGGACCCCGAAGGCAACAAGGTCGAGTTCGTCCAGCCACCCGAGAACCTCAAGCCGCTCGCAGCCCCCTTGGTCATCGGCCACCACATCATCCACGTCGGTTTTCTGGTCCATAGCCGCGCCGTCGAGGACACGTTTTACCGCGATCTGCTCGGCTTCCGGCCCTACTGGTTTGGCGGCATGGTCGAGGGCAAGCTCGACTGGGTCAGCCAGCAGTCTCCCGACAGCCACGACTGGGTCGAATACATGCTCACCAGCGGTCCCTCCGGTTCCGGAATCCCGGCCACGATGTCGCAGCACAATCTCGGCGTCCTCGACCACTTCTCCATCGGCGAAGACTCCGTTCCCCGCGCCTACGACGTGCTTGAAGCCGGCAACCGCCTCACCGGAACCCACGACCCCCAACCCAAGATCGGCAAAGACGGCAAGTACCAGTTCAACCTCTACGACCCCGACGGCACCCGCGTGGAGTTAATGAACTTCCACGCCAGCGAAAAGCCCTGCTGCTCCGCGTTTACGGCTGACGATCCGGCGGAGTGAGGCAACAACGGTCCGCTTGCGCCGCAGTCGCGAGTGGAGGATACTTAAGAAGAGGATGGAGATATGACCGAACGGCCGAAAGCTATTCCTGTGCGGACAAGTGGCAATTGGGGCGTCGCACAAGACAGTATGCCCAAGAGCCTCTCCAACGGAAATCAGTCCTTCAAACCTTCCAAACCTGCAAACCTGGTACGCCCACAGGGAATTAAACCCCCTCCTCCGCGGAGAACGAAATAGCACTCCGGGAGCGCGGCTTTGCCTGGAACGACGGAAGCTCTTGGTGTGCTGCTTTTGTTGTTGCCGGGGTTCAGTTGCGCGTACCTCATTCAACGCTTGGCCGTACGGCCCCAGCAGACAGAACTCGATAAAGTCATCGAAGCTTTGTTGTTCAGTTTTCTCCTTTATCTTATTGCGTCCCCATTCTTTGGCTATTCACTTCCGCTAAGCTGGAAAAAGATCAGCCCTGATGGAATTGAGCAATATGCCTTTCAGCTGAATTGGCCTTATTGGGCCGTACTGGCGGCTTTGGCGTTTGCCATAGGCATCCTCCATAGCTCAAACCTCAATCATGATTGGCTACTGCGGCTACTACGCAGGTTCCGGATTACACAACGCACGGCGCGCAGTTCCATTTGGAATGACGCCTTCCAGGATATTTCAACCTCTTTCGTACTGGTTCAGCTTTCAGGAGACCGTACCATTATCGGTTATCTCCGCTATTACTCCGATGAGCCTGAGGACGCATCGTTGTTCTTGGAAGACGCAGCCTGGATAGCGGACGACCAAGGCACACAGGATCCAATCGATGGACCGGGCATTTTGCTCACGAAGCAGGCCGGAATTGAATCCATTTCCTTTCTAAATACGGGAAAGAACCAGCCCGGCGGGAAGTCATGACGCGCTAGAATTTCAATATGCCCGCTGCTCTCGCTCCTGAAGTCCTGGCCAAGTACGAGCCCGTCATTGGACTCGAAGTCCACGTCCAACTGCTCACCGCGACCAAGGCTTTTTGCGGTTGCGCCAATCATTTTGGCTCGGCGCCCAACACCAACATCTGCCCGGTCTGCCTGGGGTTGCCCGGCGCGCTGCCGGTTTTGAACGGGAAGGCCGTCGAGTTCGCCACGCTCGCCGCCCTGGCCATCGGCTGCCAGGTCCGCGAGCGCTCCATCTTCGCCCGCAAGAACTATTTCTATCCCGACTTGCCAAAGGGCTATCAAATATCGCAATTCGACAAGCCCATCGCCGAGCACGGCTTCATCGAGGTGCCCGCAGCGGACGGCGCCGTGAAGCGCATCGGCATCACCCGGCTGCACATGGAAGAAGACGCCGGCAAGAGCCTCCACGACGGGTTTGCCGACTCCGCTACCCGCACCTATCTCGACCTCAACCGCTGCGGAACTCCGCTGATTGAGATTGTCTCCGAGCCCGACATCCGCACCGCCGACGAAGCCTTCGAATACCTCACGCGCTTGAAAGAAATTCTCCTCTACACCGGCGTCTCCGACTGCAACATGGAGGAGGGATCGCTGCGCTGCGACGCCAACGTCAGCGTCCGATTGAAGGGCGCGGACAAATTCGGAACCAAAGCCGAAGTCAAGAATGTCAACAGCTTCCGCTTCGTCCGCGCGGCTTTGGAATATGAAATTGAGCGCCAGATCGAGGTGATCGAATCCGGCGGCCGCGTGATGCAGGAAAGCCGCCTCTGGAACTCGGCTGAAGGCCGCACTTATTCCATGCGCACCAAGGAGCAGGCGCACGACTATCGCTACTTCCCCGAGCCCGACCTCCCGCCGCTCATTGTCTCCGCCGCATTCCTGGCCGAGACCGCCAAAAAGCTTCCCGAGCTGCCCGAAGCCCGCCGCGCGCGGATGATCGCCGAGTACGATCTGAATACGCAGGACGCATTCACGCTTACCGCATCGCGCGAGTTTGCCGACCGCTTTGAAGCCGCCGCCCGCACCGCGCGCAACCCCCGCCGCGTGGCCAATGTCCTGCTCAGCGAGGTGGGCGGACGGCTGAAGGCCTTGGGCCTCGAACAGGAGCAGTCCCCCGTCTCCATGACAGGAATCGTGCAGGCCGCCGACCTGCTCGACGAGGGCAAGATCAGCTCCAAGCAGCTGAAACAATTATTTGACGTGTGCTTTGAAAAAGCAGAAGACTTCCCCGCCGTCTATGACCGCGAGAAGCCCCAGCAGATCA
>Ga0224555_1003737_pt1 | contig 15020 bp, 13 predicted proteins | sample 714S23034metaG_FD_180687 | JGI IMG/M metagenome (GOLD analysis project Ga0224555, IMG submission 180687) | Peat soil microbial communities from Stordalen Mire, Sweden - 717 S2 30-34 | ecosystem: Environmental > Terrestrial > Soil > Wetlands > Peat | place: Sweden: Norrbotten County, Stordalen...
GGTTGTCGCACATCCGGCGGCAAAAACCATCAATACCAGTGTGGCAGCTGTGGAAAAAAATAACTTCATTATCCTTAATTTCATTTTGATCTCCTTTTTTTTACAGCTTTTATAAGCTTTTCTTCTTCATTCAAAACCGGCCTACTGCATGCATCCCTATCTTTTTGACAGTATCCGCACTTTTGACGCTTAAATACCGGTTATATTCCACAGTTCCTCCCCCCTGATTTTTTCAGCGTAACAGATTTTCCGTCATCTTAATATCAGCAATAGCCGTGCCACAAGCAGCCGCATCCGGCAAAATGAATGTTTATAGCAGCCTGTCTGCTTTATATCATAGAAATATGACTGTTTATAATTATGGACAAGGGTGTTTTGCTGATAATTTTTGTTTTTTTTATTGTCAGAAAAATCCTGGCGCCCCGTTACAGGTTAAACTGTCCGCTTTCGATACACTAATTTAACCGGGATGCAAGTATAAGAGACGTTTTAAAGATAAAAAAAACCGGGCCTTTTCAGGCCCGGTTTTTCAATATTCTGCGTTCAGCTCTTTTTTTCCTCTTTTATCCTGTTAAGGTAGGCCTCGTATGCCGCTTTCCCCTCGCTGTTCCAGTAATCCTCGTAATATCTCCAGTTGGAATAGTCTCCGCCCGGCGCCCACTGCGAACCCATCCTGCCGCGCATATGTTTCCACGCCTTGAGCCTCATCATCTTTTCCCCGTGGTCCCTGTGATGGTGCCCGTATGCGTGGCGGGTGCCGCCAAAAAGTATCTTTGCCAGCACCACGAGCCCGAATGCCTGCCAGTAGGTTATCATCTTGAGGCCGAAAATATCGGGCATCACCCAGTTCCACAACTTCATCACAAACCAGCCGAATAAAAACCCGAGCACAACCGCCATGGCAAGACCTCCGATTGCGATGCCGATGGCTTTAAATATCCTTAACGCCGGCCAATCATGTCCGTGATAGTGCCCGTGCATGTTTTCCCTTTCTTCGTCAAAATTTCCCATTTCAAAAACCTCCTTTTTTTAATGCCTGCCTTATTTTTTCCATGGCACGCGCCTTTCTTGAAAGCAGGGTTCCAAGGGGCTCATCCCACTCTTCGGAAAGCTCCCTGAAGGAAACTTCCTCAAATTCCGTAAGCACCACTATTTCCCTTTCATCACCGCTTAAATCTTCAATGGCCCTGTAAAGCGCCTCTTTGAATTCCCTGTTTTCCAGTTCCCTGTCGGCGCCGCTTACCATCTTTGTCAGGGAAAACTCCTCATTTTCCGATATATCATCAAGGGCTATGGTTGCCTTTCTGGACCTGATATTGTCCACTATCTTGTTGCGCAGAGACGCGTAAACATAAGCAGAAAGTTTTTCCAGCGGTACATTTATGTCCGCCGACTCGAATATCTTAACCATGACATCCTGTACCACATCCTCCGCGTCCCGTCCGGATTCGTCATTGAGCCTCTTCCTTATAAAATTCACCATTTTATTGTATTCCCTGGCGAAAAAACCTGTAATTCCAGCCGAAATTGCCTTTTCCATTTACCCTCTTGTTAAAGCCTTTTTTAATTACCGCCTGCACTATTGGAGACGTATATACCCTGGATTTATTGCATTAATTCTTTTTAAAAAAAAGAGGCGCGGTTTCCCGCGCCTGTTTTATTTAAACCCGAATATTTTAGGCAAAAAATGCGGGTTACTTTTTTTTCCCTCTTATCTCGACCCGCCTGATTTTTCCGCTTATAGTTTTCGGCAGTTCCGTGACAAATTCAATAATACGAGGATATTTATACGGAGCCGTCACTTTTTTCACATGTTCCTGAAGTTCCTTTACGAGCGCGGCAGAGCCTGTGTAATTTTTTGTCAATACAACAGTGGCCTTCACTGCCAGCCCCCTGTCGGCGTCCGGAACTCCAGTTATGGCGCATTCCAGCACCGCCGGGTGTTCCAGCAGGGCGCTTTCAATCTCGAAAGGCCCTATCCTGTAACCGGAGCTTTTAAAACAGTCGTCAGCCCTTCCGACAAACCAGTAATATCCGTCCTCATCGCGGAACGCCACGTCGCCTGTGTAATACGCGCCGTCGTGCCACGCTTTTTTAGTCAATTGATCATCGCGGTAATACCCGTCAAACATACCCACCGGCTTGCTTTTGTCGGTTCTTATCACTATCTGCCCCTCTTCGCCGGTTTCAACCGGTTTCCCCTTGTCGTCAAAAAGGTTTATATCATACCCTGGCGCGGGTTTTCCCATGGATCCGGGTTTCGGCTCCATCCACGGATACGTTGCCACCACAACCGTGCATTCCGTCTGGCCGAACCCTTCATGAAGCTTGTGGCCCGTCATTTTAAGGAACTGACTGTAGACTTCGGGGTTAAGCGGCTCGCCCGCGGTGATGCAGTACTTTAAACCCGAAAAATCATACTGTGTAAGATCCTCTTTTATAAGGTACCTGAATATCGTCGGCGGCGCGCAGAACGTCGTCACCGAATATTTTGAAAGCACATTGCACATATCTTTCGGCACGAACCTGTCGTAATCATAAACCATGACGGCCGAACCGCATATCCACTGGCCGTAAATTTTGCCCCATGCCGCCTTTGCCCAGCCCGTGTCAGCCACGGTAAAATGGAGTCCGCCGGCCCTGACATTCTGCCAGTATTTTGCGGTCACGATATGGCCCAGAGGATAGGTAAAATTATGCCGCACCATTTTCGGCATACCCGTGGTTCCCGATGTGAAATACAGGAGAAATGTGTCGCTGTTTTTTGTCGCTTCGGCGCCTGACGGCCTGTGAAATACCGGGCTCTCATTTTCCATAGCCTTTGATATGTTCACCCATCCCGTCCTGTCCGTCCCGATGCAGCATTTTATTTTAAGGGTTTTTGATTCTTTCTGCGATTCGTCAATGGCTCCCATGATCGTGTTTTCCCCGACGCTGATTATCATTTTTATATCCGCCGCGTTATTGCGGTATTTAAGGTCCTTTACCGTCAAAAGGTGCGTAGCCGGAATGCACGCCGCTCCTATCTTGTGCAGGGCCACGGACAAAAACCAGAACTCATACCTGCGTTTTAAAATCAGCATGACGACATCGCCCTTTTTTATGCCCAGCTTTTTAAGCGTGTTTGCCGCCCTGTTGGAATTCTCCATGATATCCTTAAAACTGAATTTTTTTTCAGCGCCTTTGTCGTCGCACCATACAACCGCCGTCTGCTCCGGCGCTTTTTTTGCCATGGCGTCAACCACGTCAAACCCGAAATTAAAGTTTTCCGGAACTTTTACCCTGAAGTTTTTGTAAAAATCCTCGTATGATTTGAATGTTCCGGGGGCAAATTCGTCGAGAAGGTCAAGGCAGCTTTCTGTTTTTTTATCCATATGCGCGCTCCTATAGTATGACCGCCAAAAACTTGGCGGGTTTGTTGTTTAATGACACCATTGCGTGGGGTATTCCCGAATCAAAATAAAGCGAGTCCCCCTGCTTTAAAATCATCTCATTTTTACCGATGAATATTTTTATTTCCCCCTCCAGGCAGTAATTGAATTCCTGCCCCGGGTGGGAATTATAATGGCCGGGTTTGTCTCCGGGTTTCGGCCCCGCGGTAACCTCAAATATTTCCATTTTCTTGTGCTTAAAATTATAGGCAAGGTCCTTATATGAATATTCCTTTGAACGATCCGCTTTCGGCGAGGATTCCTTCCGCACCAGGGAAAAAGAATTCATATGCGGCTCTGTTCCGGTAAGCAGCGCCGTAAGCTCGACCTTAAAACGCCCGGCTATTTCGTATAAAAAACTAACTGGAATATCCGTATTGCCGCTTTCATAACCCTCATATTCCGAAATTTTTACCCCGAGCGCCTCTGCGACCGACTCCACTGATTCTCCCTCAATTTCCCTCAGGGCTTTTATCCGCTCGGCTATCTGCTTGATATTGTTTCCCATGTTCCCTCCTTGTAATCCGGTGTTGGCTGCGGTTTATTTATTGATATAATACGCCCGGCGGGGATTACGGTCAATAAAAATCCACGGGCTTAAAGCCCGTGGATTTTTAAAATAATATTTTAATGACATACCTGTTTTAATAATCAGTTATTCCCGTCGTGATTCCTGTCCTTTTTGTCCTTTCTGTTGTTTCCATATCCCGCATCGCCGTCATTGCCTGTTTTATCGCCGTTATAATTATTTTTACCCTTTTTTTCCAGAGCCTGCCTGAACGCGCCCTCGTGTTTTATCATCCTTTCAATCCTCGCCTTATGCGCGCCGTCAAGCCTGTTGTAAAATTCCGGGTTGTTCCTCAACTTTTTTATCTTCTGGATAAATTCCAGCCTTCTGTTATATTTAAAATCGCTTATTTTGCCGTTTCTTTTCAATTCGCGCATTTTTAATATTCCCGTGCGCAGTTCGGCAAACTCGGCGCGCCTGTTTAAAAAGCGGCCGCTGAACATCTTCATCCGGTTAAAACGGCGCGCGCCCCCGGATACCATGACTTCGCTGTTTTTTTCAACCACGGTATTGTCCTTCACCCCGCCGCCGCTATCAAGCATCGCCACCTTCACGCTGCCGTCATATACAGCAACGCCGTCATTTCCGTTTTTATCTGCTGCCTGTACGGCAAATTCCGTTCCCTTTACCGCCGCTACGGCCATTTTTGTCTTTACGGTAAAATCATCGCCCGGGTCCAGTTTTTTAACTATCAATAAGACACAGCCCTGGAGAACCTCGAGAAATGTCTTTTTATTTTTTGACCGTACAAGGTCGCTGATGACTATGGAACTGCCTTCATCAAGCTTTACCACCGTATCGTCGTCAAATACAACTTCAGCCTTTGCGCCGGCCCCGGTCTCGACCGTGTCTCCCTTATAAAGCGGCATATAAAGTTCCGTAATATCCTCGCCTGAAACGGCGCCCGCCCTGATTATGCTGCAGTCGCCGTCAAAATCATTTATGTAAGCCACTGAATAATCCGCGTTATCCTGCGCAGGCGCGTTGTTTTCCGCAAAAACCGCCTGATAAAACAGAAACATAAATAAAGGCAAAATCATGCTAAAAATCGCTTGTTTGCTTTTTGACATTATTTTCTCCCTTTTGAAATATTTTAGATGGTAATGTCGGAAAACCATGATTTATCTATACCGTGAACATAACCTGATCCGGGGTATATGACATTTTTATTGGCCTTGCGCCACTCATATGACGGCCTCGCAAGAGGCCGTCTTTATTATATCGGGCGACATGCTTCGATAAACTCAGCATCCTGAGCCTGCCGAAGGAATCCAAGAAAAATGTCATATACCACGGATAAAACCCACAAAGGGTTTTCCGACAGTACCTATCTGCTTTTATTTGACGTAAATTGACCCATATTTGTTTACGCCGGCTTAAAAATAGCAAAAAAAGAGGCGTTTTGGGTTTTTCCGGAGGGGATTTTTAAAGTCCTTGGGCTTCTTTTAGGCCCGTTCTCACGGATAAAATCCAAAACGCCTTAAAACCTTTCTACTATACTTTCTTTTCCTGAATCTTTCTCTTACATACATAGTATACCTTATAAATCACAAAAATCAAGTTTTATACTTTATCACCGGCGGAACCGGTTTTCAGGTAGCCGTTCTGTTCCATCCTGTACAAAAGATTTGCCACCCTTCTTTTCTGGAACCCGTTGCTTTTCCAGTCATAAAGGGCCTTTCCCCTTATGCCGGGTTCGGGCATTACAACGGCCAGCATGGCAGCCTCGCGCGGCGTCAAATCCTCCGGTGCCTTTCCAAAGTATGCCCGCGACGCCTGCCTTATGCCGTAAATTCCGTCCCCGAATTCCACTATGTTTATGTAATAATTGAGTATCTGTTTTTTTGTCAGCCTGTGCTCCAGCATCATGGCCGTCGCAGCCTCGATTATTTTTCTTGAAAAAGTTTTCTTCCTGGAGAGGTAAATGTTTTTCACAAGCTGCTGTGTTATGGTGGAACCGCCGCATTTAAGCGTAGCGTGGCGCAGGTCATAACGCGCCGCGTCGATTATTTCATCTAGGCTGATTCCGTTGTGGGTGTAAAAATCCTCGTCTTCGGAGGTGATAATCGCGCCGTATACATAACGCGGCAGTTCCGAGGTTTTCACAAAATCCGGCGAACGCGGCGAGACGAACCTTTTATCAACGAGCCTGCCGTTGAACTTAACCTTTATAAAAACGCCTTTTTCAACTCCGTCAAGGCTGGGCATAAACATAAGCATTATGCCCGACGAAAGGAAGATAAAAGCGGCGGTTAAAAGCAATGGAGCTGTAAGTTTTGATAGAAAGCGCATATTTTGGCCTCGTCAAGTCGGTTACCGGGCTGTTATCTTCCCGGCGCGCAATATTAGTGGTTTTAAACAGGGAATATTGCTGATAAACAAGTATACCTTCTGTTTTTATGAAAGTCAAGTATAGCAGGGTATTGAACTGTTATTCCGGGTTTTTTTCAAGTTCGTCGAGTTCTTTTATAAATCTTTCAAGGTCCTCGTATCCGCTGTCTATCCTGTTCTGCTGCCTGCGGCTTTCGGCCTCAAGTTCCTGTATTTTCGGGTCCCTTGGCCTGGAATATGCCTCGACGAGCCTGTGATTAACCTCTTCAAAGGCCTTCTCCGCCTCATTTATTGCATTTTCAATCTGCGATATCTTCTGTGTAATTGATTTTTTTTGTTTCTTCCTTGCCGACGCCGAATCGTTCCTTGTTTTTTCCGTTGTCTCGGCCCGCGGTTTTTCCTTCTTCGGCTTTTTGGTTTCCTCTTCCCAGCCCACCCTGTCAAGGAAGTCCTGGTAGGTCCCCTCGAAAACCGTCACTTTATCCTCGTTAAATACAATGAGCCTGTTCGCAAGGTGGTGCAGAAACATCTCGCTGTGTGTCACTATGACCACGGCGCCCGGAAATTCGTCCAGCGCCACTATCATGGAGTCGCACGATTCAATGTCAAGATGGTTCGTAGGTTCGTCAAGCAGAAGTATATTAGCCGGGTTTAAAAGTATCTTTCCCAGCGAAACCCTTGATTTTTCGCCGCCGGAGAGCACGGATATTTCCTTTAAAGCCGCGTCTCCCGGGAACATCATGGCGCCGCATGTCCTGCGTATATCCGTATATTTCATTTCCGGACGGACCTTCATGAATTCTTTTTCGACCGTGTTTGCGGTGTCGAGCCTTTCGATATTTGTCTGCCCGAAATATCCCATGGAGGCCTCGGGATGCATCTTCACCGTGCCGGTTTCAGGTTCAAGCTCCCCGACAAAAAGCTTTAAAAGCGTGGACTTGCCCTTTCCGTTTTTTCCGATTACGCATATCCTGTCGTTTATCCCGACATCAATGGTAAAATCCTTAATGAGCGTCCTGTCTTTGGTATAGCCGAACGAGAGATTCTGGACGCGCAGCGCGGTTTTTGCCTCAAAGGGCTTAAAATTGAATTTAAAGCCCAGCTCGGCAATCCTGTCCAGTTCGGTTTTCTTTTCCATTTTATCAAGCGCCTTTATGCGCGACTGCACCATGCTCGCGCGCGTGGCCTGTGCGCGGAACCTGTTGATAAAATCCTCCGCGTCCTTCCTGATCTTTTCCTCGCGCTGGCGGGTCAGTTCGTACACTTCCTCCTCGACGGCTATCTGATTGAAAAGTTTGGCCGTATCGCCCTCGATCTTCTTTATCTTTTTCCTGTGGATGGCCATGGTGTGGGTTATCACGGAATTCATAAACTCGCGGTCATGGGTGATGAGCATGAGTTCATTTTCCCTTTTCTGGAGGAATTTTGCCAGCCAGCGAATGGAGACTATATCAAGGTAGTTTGTGGGTTCGTCGAGAAGCAGAAGGTGCGGCTCGGCAAGGAGCACTTTTGCCAGGTTTAATCGCACCTGAAAACCGCCTGAAAACTCCGCGGGCGATTTTTCCATGTCGGCTTCGGAAAACCCAAGACCCGAGAGCATTTTTTCAGCCTTCCATACCTGCGCGCGTTCCTCGTCTTTTAAGCCAAGGCATGCTTCCTGAAGAAGCGTTGGCTCGGTAAATGACAGGTGCTGTTTTAAGTAGCCTATGGTGTAATTTTTGGGTATCATTATGCGCCCGCTGTCCGGGTGCAATTCTCCCGTCATGAGCTTAAACAGCGATGTTTTACCCGAGCCGTTGCGGCCCAACAGGCCGATACGCTCGTTGCTGTTTATGTTAAAGCTTACGTCTGAAAGGAGCTCCTGCCCGCTGAAAGAAAGGGTAAGTTCGTTTATCTGGAGCATATGGTGCCTGTAAAAAAATATTTCCGCCCTGACGGCGGAAATTTCATTCGCGCTGTGGTTGTCATAAATTCTGCCTTTATATTGATATTATACTGATATCTAATTATTATTGATTGGGGGCCGTTTGTCAACTTATAATTATGCCGCGTCCGCCCGTCAATCTTTCTTTCCGTATTTCATAACATCGTTTATCGTCAGCGGGCTGGCGTCCTTTATGTCCACTGCTGACCAGGCGTCGGTCATGTATTTGTCTATATAGGCGTACGGCAAAAAACCGTAACCCGCGTCGCCCCATGCCGCGGACCATGAATTTTTGAATTTTATAAGTTTGGCCTTTTCGTCGTATCCCACGGCGCATATCGCGTGTCCGCCAAGGGATCTTTCAGATGCCTTCGGCATGGGTACTTTTCCGGTTTTTGTCTTCATGATTCCGGAAAAACATTCTATCCCTATCACACACGGCCCTTTTGCGGCAAGGGCCAGTTTTAATTCATAAAGGTTTAAAATCCTGGCGTATGACATCTCCCTGAATTTTTTCGCGTCGGCAGCGGCGCCGGCTTTTGGTTTGTCATTCTGGTGCGGCGCGTATGGCCAGTATTTTTCCTCACAGACTCCGTCTTTAACCAGCACTTTCATGGCAACCCGTATCTCGGTCCCCTCCTCGCCGGGGTGTCCGTCGTTTTTTTTGCAGTCGCTGTATAAAAACCTCGGCGATAGTTCCATGTACTTTTTCCAGTCAAGGGACTCCTGGTATTCCTTCATTCCGGCCACCGTGGAAAATGCCACGCATGTCCCCTCATCCCCCTGGTCGCGCACCGGCGTCATACCCGAGGTGTAGTCGATCTTCGCTGGCAGAACCACCTTCGGCAGGTAAGGGCGTATGAGATAATCCCTTCCGTCGCGCGAGTCTTTGATGCATCCGAGCTTATAACCGTTTACAGGCATGGCATCCCCCTTAAAGTTTTTGTTTTAATTTTGGCCCCGTATTGTTTTTATTATAGAAAAACAGGGTGACGATTGTCAATACAAAAATATTATGTCAGCTAACCTTTTATTTTCCACAAGTAAGAGTACAGCGGGGCGAGAGTTTTGTAACCGCGTTTGAGTTCTTCGGCAAGGCCCGCGCTGAAAAGCGTTTTGTCCGCGGGTTTTTCGCTGTAAAAATAGAAATTTTTCATCATGTACCAGCGCAGGATTTTTTCGTCCACCTTTTCTTTCGGCGGCCTCTTGTAGCTGTCGCCGCCGGCCGTAAAGATATTTGTTCTGGATTTTAAAAAGGATACCGCCTTAAAAAAACCATCCGGTTTCTCAGTTATCTCCCGCCTGAAATTCGCCATGGTGGGCTTTGACGGGTCATACATTCCCATGCCGTATCCGTATGAATCCGCGGATATCTCGAAATAATATCCCGGCGCGTCCTGCCACTGCTCCCCGGGTCTCTTGAATGTAAACCACAGGTGGGTTTTATATGGAGATTTATCCCTTGAAAACCTTATGTCCCTGTATATCCTTGATATCATTTTTTGCGGGTTTGTCTGGAAAAGGGGGTCAATTTTGAGCATCACCGGCGTGATTTCATTTATCAGATCCCACGTGGGTTTGACACAGTATTTTATATAATCCTGCTTGCGCGGTTCGAACCAGTCCCTGTTGTTGTTTTCCCTTATTCCCCTGAAAAACTCAACGGCCTTTTTCGTATAGCCGTTAAATCCATTTTCCTCCGGTTTCGCCATTTTACCCTCCTAAAAGTGCCGGTATATTTTATAAACAGATTATATCAGCAGGGGCGCAAAAACGCAAAAGAAGAGTGATGAAGTTTACTTCCGGTTGACTTTCAATATAAAATGCTGTTTAATAATATCACGACGGTTTATGGAGGTTAATTTGAGCGAAAAAAAATACGCGGCGGCAATAGACCAGGGCACCACAAGCTCGCGTTTTATCATATTCAACCACTCCGGCGAGCCTGTTATTTCCAGCCAGATTGAACATAAACAAATATACCCGCGTGCCGGATATGTGGAACACGATGCAGCGGAAATATGGGCCAATGTATGCGAATGCATACGGCAGTGCCTTGCGGCCTCGGCGATAAAACCCGCGGAAATATGCTCCATTGGAATCACCAACCAGCGTGAAACCACTGTCGTCTGGGACAAAAACAGCGGCAAACCCCTTTATAACGCGGTGGTCTGGCAGGACCTGCGTACCGCGGATATTTGCGCGGCCCTTGCAAAATCCGGCGGCATTAACCGTTTTCAAAAAAAGACCGGGCTTCCCCTTGCCACATATTTTTCCGGTCCGAAATTAAAATGGCTCATCGAAAACGTCCCCGCAATAAAAAAGGCCGCCCTTTCAGGGGATGCCCTATTCGGCACCATGGACTCCTGGATTACATGGAACTTAACGGGCGGCAGCCACGTGACCGACCCCACCAACGCCGGGCGCACCATGATGATGGATTTAAAAACCCTGCAGTGGGATAAAAAAATGATGGAAGTTTTCGGCGTTCCGCCATCCATGCTGCCGTCAATACGGCCATCGAGCGATCCGGAACCGTACGGCATGACAAAAGCAGACGGCCCGTTCGGCGCCGAAATACCGGTTATGGCGATTCTGGGCGACCAGCAGGCGGCCCTTTTCGGCCAGGCATGCTTTTTTCCGGGCGAGGCAAAAAACACATACGGCACAGGATGTTTTCTGCTGATGAATACCGGCACAAAACCGGTAATATCAAGGAACGGCCTGCTGACGACCGTGGGATACAAACTGGGCTCTTCCCCGGCTGTTTACGCCCTCGAAGGCTCGATAGCCGTGGCAGGTTCTCTTGTCCAATGGCTGCGGGACAAATTAAAGCTCATAAATGCCTCGCCTGAAATAAACGAACTTGCCATGCAGGCCGAAGACAACGGCGGTGTCTATTTCGTCCCGGCTTTTTCAGGGCTTTTTGCCCCCCACTGGCGGCCCGACGCCCGCGGCCTTATAATAGGAATGACTCACTTTACCGGCGCGGCCCACATAGCGCGCGCCGCGCTTGAGGCCGTTGCCTACCAGGCGCGCGAGATATTCGAGGCAATGTCAAAGGACTCCGGGATAAAGCTCTCCCTGCTGAAAGTGGACGGAGGCATGACCGCGAGCGATATTTTAATGCAGTTCCAGGCCGACATGCTCGGCGTGGCTGTCGTAAGGCCGAAGGTCGCGGAAACCACCGCTCTCGGCGCCGCTTACGCCGCCGGGCTTGCCGCAGGATTCTGGAAATCTACGGATGAGCTGAAACAGAACTGGCGGCTCTCAAAGCAATGGCTGCCAGCCATGCCCGCTGAAAAACGGGAGAAATATTTTGCCGGGTGGAAAAAAGCCGTGGCAAGGTCGATAGGCTGGGAAGAGTAAAATAAACAAAACAGGGGCAACATGCGCACAAATTACGACGTGATAATAATAGGTTCGGGTATTGTGGGTTCCCTTACGGCCAGGTATCTTTCCGCCTATGACATTAATATACTCGTAGTCGAAAAGGAATCTGATGTCGGCATGAACACGAGTTCGGCTAATTCCGCCATAATCCATTCCGGTTACGATCCGGCGCCGAACACCCTGAAGGCGGCAATGAATTCGCTCGGCAACAGGCTCTGGCACACTCTCGCGCCGGAGCTGGGAATAGCATTCAAGGAAAGCGGCAGTTATGTTGTGGCCATAGGGGCCGGGGAACTTCCTGTACTGCGCGGATTATACGAACGAGGCATAGCAAATTCCATTCCCGGACTGAAAATAATTAATAAGGCGGAATTTTTAACCCGCGAACCCCTCATAAACCCGGATGTTTCCGGCGCGCTCTGGGCGCCGACAGCGGCGGTAATCGACCCTTTTGGCGCGGTTCTTGCCGCCGCCGAAAACGCCGTGGTAAACGGCGCGGAATACCTTTTTGAAACCGAATTCACCGGGTTTATATCCGGCGGTGATAAAATTACCGGTATAAAAACCACCCGCGGAGATTTTTCCTGCAAATGGGTTGTAAATTCCGCCGGGATTCACAGCGGAGAAATTGCCAAAAAAGCCGGGACAAGAAAGGATTTTATAATCACCCCACGCAAAGGGTCGTACCTTGTGTTCGACCCGGTTAAACTCTCCATAAATAACGTCCTCTTCCCCGTGCCGACGGACAAAGGCAAGGGTACACTTGTTTCCACAACCACACACGGCAATGTCATGATAGGGCCGAATAACGAGCCGTGTGAAAATATGGATGATTCCGCCACCACACGCGCGGGTGTTGAAGAAGTATTGAAAGGCGCAAAAAAACTTGTCCCCTCCATAGACCAAAAAAATGTAATCGCCATGTACGCCGGTATAAGGGCGTCAGGCAACGCGGGAAGGGATTTTGTCATAGATATTCCTGTGGAAATAAAAGGGCTGGTAAACCTGTGCGGCATAGAGTCTCCGGGTTTTGCCTCGGCCCCGGCGATAGCCCTTAAAGTTGTGGAACTGCTCAAATCAGCCGGTTTTGAACTAAAAGAAAAACCCGGCTGGGTTCCTGTCAGAAAGCCCGCCCCCCATTTGCACACCCTTTCCCTGAAGGAAAGGGCGGAACTTACGGCTAAAAATCCGGCATACGGCAGAATCGTCTGCCGCTGTGAGGAAATAACCGAGGGTGAGATAATTGACGCAATGCGCTCCCCCGTCCCGGCGCGCACATATGACGGCATAAAACGCAGGACATGGCTGGGCACGGGCCGCTGCCAGGGTTCCTTTGACATGCCCAGGGTCATCCAGATAATGGCGCGGGAAATGGGCATACCGGAAACGGAAGTGACAAAAAAAGGCGGGGGCAGTGAGATTGTTTTCAGAAAAACAAAGGAAGTGCCCGCGCGATGAAAAAAATATATGATGTAGTCGTTATCGGGGCAGGGCCCGCCGGGCTAGCCGCCGCCATAGAGGCAAAAAAATCAGGGGCGGGCGATGTGCTTATAATCGAACGCAACAACGAACCGGGCGGCATACTGCTCCAGTGCATACACAACGGCTTCGGCTCCGTTATATTCAAAAAGGACCTTCCCGGCCCTGCTTACGCGTGGAATTTCATCGAACAGGCGCGCAGCCTGAACGTCGAAATGGTTTTTGACACCATGGTGGTTGACATTACCGGCGGCAGGAAAATATACGCCAGCAACAGCGTGGAAGGCTTTATAGAACTGGACGCAAAGGCAATAGTGCTCGCCATGGGATGCCGTGAACGCACGCGCGCGCAGATAATGGCCCCGGGGGACAGGCCCGCGGGCGTTTTTACCGCAGGCATGGTCCAGCGGCTTGTTAATATCGAGGGGTACATGCCGGGAAAGAATTTTGTTATTCTGGGCTCCGGCGATATAGGGATGATAATGGCGCGCAGGCTCACGCTTGAGGGTGCGAAGGTAATAAAGATAATCGAACTGCTTCCATATCTCACCGGACTGCGGCGTAATTATGTGCAGTGCCTGCAGGATTTTGGAATCCCGCTGGAACTTTCCACCACGATAAAACGCATAACAGGGAAAAAACGCGTTGAGGCCGTGGAGACGGTCAGGGTTGACGAAACCCTCACCCCCATCGCCGGCACGGAGCGGGTCATAGCATGCGATTCGCTTATTTTATCAGTGGGCCTTGTCCCTGAAAATGAGCTTTCCAGGAAAGCCGGAGTCGTTCTCGATCCGCTTACACTCGGGCCCGTTGTTGACGAGACAATGGCCACAAACGTCCCCGGGATATTTGCGGCCGGCAATGTCGTCACAATTTACGACCTCGTGGATTATGTCTCGATGGCAGGCGCAACTGCCGGGATAAGCGCCGCAAAATTTGCCGCAGGCGCCCCTGTTTCCCCGCCCGCTTTTACTTTAACCCCCGGAGACGGAGTCCGCACAGTGATGCCGCAGAAAATAACAGGATTATCCGGGCCCGACGCGTCGGTGCTGGTGGAACTCAGGGCATCCAGGGAATTTGCCGGAAGGGTTTCCGTTAACATTTTGGAGGATGAAAATATTGTCTATTCGCACGTCGAAAAATACGCGCGCCCCGCTGAAATGATAACCCTGAAAATAAACTGGAACGAAACCGCAAAAAAATTGTCAAATAATAAGTCCGGCCTGAAAGTGAATATAGCAAAAATCTGACGTCACGGAGTAAAAATGGAAAAAAAGTTTATATGTATCCGCTGTCCCCAGGGGTGCGAGATTACAACAACCCTTGACGGCCTCGGGGCAATAACTGATATTACCGGCAATTCCTGCAAACTCGGAATTGATTATGTAAAATCTGAATTATCTGACCCGAGAAGGACAATAACCACGACGGTTGCGGTCACTGGCGGAGAACTGCCTCTGTGCCCCGTATGGAGCGAAAAGCCCATTCCAAAGGATAGGGTTATGGAAGCCGCGGCGGTCATACGCCCGATCACAGTGGCGGCCCCGGTTGATATTAACCAAGTTATATGCGAAAATATACTCGGCACAGGGATAAATATAATATCGAGCAGGGCGATAACAAAAGGAGGGCAATAGAAATGGATAGAAAAAAGATACTGGCAGTGGATGACGAGCCGAATATACTTTCGGCGGTAAAAGATACTCTTGAGGATTCATACCAGGTTATCACGGCAAAAACAGGAAAAGGAGCGCTGAAAGTCATCGACGCGCAGAACCCCGACCTTGTAATAATGGACGTGATGATGCCGGAGATGGACGGCTTTGAGGCTGTAAAAACGCTCCGCTCAAAACGCTCGCCTTCAAACCCGCCTGTCATTTTTTTAAGCGCAAAA